>OLFX01000083.1_pt1 | contig 153987 bp, 137 predicted proteins | sample 1605091 | NCBI WGS metagenome assembly OLFX01 (sample SAMEA3888906, study PRJEB22519) | human gut metagenome | biome: human gut; feature: human-associated habitat; material: faeces | place: Denmark | collected 2012
ATCGAAGTCTGTGACGGCAGATTTACAGTCTGCTCCCTTTGGCCACTCGGGAACCCGCCCATATGAAGTTGGAGCTGGTGACGGGAATCGAACCTGCAACCTGCTGATTACAAATCAGCTGCTCTGCCAATTGAGCTACACCAGCACGTCTCATTGGTGATGAGCATCAGAACAAAGAGAAAAATGGCGACGCGGAAGGGGCTCGAACCCTCGACCTCCAGCGTGACAGGCTGGCATTCTAACCGACTGAACTACCGCGCCATAAATGGTGGGCCTTCAGGGTTTCGAACCCCGGACCGAGCGGTTATGAGCCGCCTGCTCTGACCACTGAGCTAAAGGCCCCTGAAGAACCATCAAAAAAGAAGAAAAATGGTGACCCCGAGGGGAATCGAACCCCTGTTATCGCCGTGAAAGGGCGGTGTCTTGACCTCTTGACCACGGGGCCATAAACGGCTTTGCCTGAAGAAAATGGTCGGAGTGAAGGGATTTGAACCCCCGACCCCATGCTCCCAAAGCACGTGCGCTACCAAGCTGCGCTACACTCCGTAAGCTGTTCTCAAGCACGAGATGTATTATACAGGACATCCGCGCCCGTGTCAACCGTTTTTTTGCATTTTTTTGCACTTTTTTCGTTTTTCTTTTTCTTCATCCGCATCTTTTGCTGCTGTTATAAAGGAACGTTCTCTTTTTCTCTTTTTTTTCGATTCATTCTTGACATTGCCTGCTTTGTCTGCTATTCTATCGTATCGTGTGAAAAGTATGAAAAATGTGATTGGAGGGATTCATCTGCCATCAGGCAAACATGTGCTGGGGATGAAAAAAGCCCGCCATATCTTCGGAACGGCAAAAGTCGGCGAACGCGGGCAGATTGTCATTCCCAAAGATGCACGTGAGCTTTACGGCATCCATCCCGGCGATACGCTGCTCATCCTCGGCGACGAGGAAAACGGCATGATTGTCACCAAACCCGACGTGCTCAGCAGTCTCGCCGAACGTATTCTCGATCAAATAGGAAAAGAAGGGGCAAATCCATGAGTCAGAATGTTTTCGCTCAGACCGGCGTCTCCGACGCGGTATACAGCTTCGGCGAAGAGGTGCTCGCCGCGCTGCGTCCGCGTTTCGATGAAATCGACCGCGTGGCGGGATATAACCAGGCCAAGGTCATCGCAGCCATGCAGAAAAACAGGGTCAACGTTGCCTGTTTTGCGGGCACAACCGGTTATGGCTATAACGACGTCGGCCGCGACACGCTTGAGCGCGTTTATGCCGACTGCTTCCATACGGAAGCCGCGCTTGTCCGTCCGCAGATCACCTGCGGCACACACGCGCTCACCATCGCCCTGAGTGCCAACCTGCTGCCAGGCGACGAGTTGCTCTCCCCCGTCGGCCGCCCGTATGACACGCTCGAAGAGGTCATCGGCATCCGCGAAAGCGCCTGCTCCCTCAAGGAATACGGCGTGAGCTATGCCGAAGTGCCGCTCAAAGCCGACGGTTCAATCGATTACGACGGCGTTCGCGCCGCCATCAACGAGCGCACCAAACTGGTCACCATTCAGCGCAGCAAGGGCTACGCCACCCGCCCGACGCTCTCCGTCAAGCAGATCGGCGAGCTGATCGCGTTTGTCAAATCCATCCGTTCAAACATCATCTGCATGGTCGATAACTGCTACGGCGAGTTTGTGGAGACCATCGAGCCCAGCGACGTCGGCGCGGATATGATCGTCGGCTCGCTGATTAAAAATCCCGGCGGCGGTCTCGCGCCCATCGGTGGCTATATCTGCGGCACGAAAGCCTGTGTGGATCGCTGCGCCTATCGCCTTTCCGCGCCCGGTCTGGGTCAGGAAGTCGGCGCCAACCTCGGCCTGATGACAGCGCTCTATCAGGGCTTCTTCCTCGCGCCGACGGTCGTCTCCGGCGCGCTCAAGGGCGCTATTTTCGCCGCGAACATCTATGAAAAGCTTGGCTACCGCGTCGTGCCCAATTCCACCGAATCCCGCCACGATATCATTCAGGCGGTCGAGCTGGGCAGCGAAGAAGCGATGATCGCCTTCTGCCGCGGCATTCAGGCCGCCGCGCCGGTGGACAGCTATGTTTCCCCCATCCCCGGCGACATGCCCGGTTATGACAGCCAGGTCATCATGGCGGCCGGCGCGTTTGTGCAGGGTTCTTCCATCGAACTTTCCGCCGACGGTCCGATCCGCCCGCCGTATGCCGTCTATTTCCAGGGCGGCCTGACGTGGGTGCATGCCAAGCTCGGCATCCTGATGAGCCTGCAAAAGATGGTCGAAGCCGGATTGGTCAATCTGTAAATTCAAATTAAAAATACTTGAAAGGATGCAAACATATGTGGTTCTGGTTTTCCGTGATTGCGCTGCTCTGCTGGAGCGGCTCTGACCTGTTTTCCAAGATTGGCTGCCGCGAGGCCAACGACAAAACCGCGCACCTGAAGATGGTCATGGCGGTCGGCATTGTGATGGGTCTGCACGCCTGTTTTGAGATCTTCGTAAACGGCGTAGAAATCAACATGCAGATCATTATGACCTATCTGCCCGTCTCCCTGCTCTACATCCTCTCGATGGCGATGGGCTATATCGGTCTGCGCTACATCGAGCTGTCCATTTCTTCCCCGATCTGTAATTCTTCCGGCGCGCTGGTGGCCATCGCTACGATCGCCATGAGCGGCATCGGCGACATGAATGCGTGGCAGCTGGCCGCCATCGCGCTGGTGGCCGTCGGCGTGGTTGCGCTGGGCGTCACCGAGGCCACGGAAGACGCCGAGCTGCGTGCGGCCCGTCAGCAGGCGAGCAATCACAAGTATGCCAAGTCCCTGCTGGCGCTGCTTCTCCCGATTGCTTACTGCATCCTGGATGCGGCGGGCACGTTTGCGGACAGCCTTGTGCTTGAAACCCTGAGCGAGGATTCCGCCAACGTCGCTTACGAACTGACCTTCCTTGTTGCGGGCCTACTCTGCGGCGCATATGTGCTCTTCGTCAAACACGAGAAGCTGACCCCGCGCACCGAAGCGCCGAAGTACGTGGGCGCTGTCTGCGAAACCATCGGCCAGTTCTTCTATATCTATGCTCTGGCGGATAGCGCGCACGTCGCCATGAGCGCCCCGATCATCTCCTCCTACTGCGCCGCGTCCGTGCTCTGGAGCCGCATTTTCCTCAAGGAAAAGCTGAGCGTCAAGCACTACATCTCCATCCTGATGGTGTTCATCGGCATCGTCATCATGGGCGTGTTCGACATGTAAGCGCATCTTTCCGAGAGCGTCGTTTCGGCGCTCTTTTCTTTTTGTCCATCTTCTGTTATACTCGAACTGAGCCCACCTGCGTTTCCGCCGCAGTCCATAAAGCTTCAAAGCCTTTTATACACGCGGGCACCTTTAATCCTTTCCTATCCGTAAAAAAACAAAGGAGAACCGCCTATGGCCTCAAGTCCCGAACTGGTGCAGTACATTGCCGATCAGCTCTCACCCTGCGGCACAATCACATTCAAAAAGATGTTTGGCGAATACGGTCTGTATTTAAACGGAAAAATGTTCGCTTCCGTCTGCGACGACACGCTCTTTGTAAAACCGACGAAAGCCGGGCGCGCGCTCGTTCCGGATTGCCTGCTGGCTCCGCCCTATCCCGGCGCAAAAGACTGCCTGCTCATCGAAAACGTGGATAACCGCGACCTGCTCTGTGCGCTGGCCGCAGCAACCTGTGATGAACTGCCCTCGCCCAAACCGAAGAAAAAGATTTCAAAATGACGGAACCTTTCCTTTTTTCCGATCGTCTAAAGGGTGTACGAAATAAAAACGAACGTACAATCCGGTTAAACCCAACGATTGAAAGGAAGATTCATCATGAAAAAGTTTTTTGCTCTTCTGGCGCTTGCCGCCCTGCTGCTGACTGCCTTCGCGTTTCCCGTGCTGGCCGAGGAGCCGATTCTCGGCGGTTGGAGCGCTTACACCGACAACCCGACCGAGATTCCAACCGAAGCGCTGGACGCGCTGAATGCGGCGCTGGATGGCCTTGAGGGCTGCGTTTACAAGCCGATTGCGCTGCTGGGCACGCAGATTGTCGCGGGCACAAATTACTGCTTTCTGTGTGAAACGACCGTCGTCGTACCGGACGCGCAGCCTGGCTATGCGCTGGTGTATGTTTTCGACGGTCTTGAAGGCGAGCATGAGCTTCTGCGCGTTCAGGAAATCGAGTTCTCCGCGTTTGAGTAAACGTTGGGCTGCCGCCCAAACCCGCTTGAGGAACACAGTTTCTCAGACGCCTTCCTTCGCTTCGCGCTTGCAATTCGTCTGATTTGCGTATAACAAATCGCCCATGATTGGATTTCATCCAAACACGGGCGATTTTTCAGTTAGATTTTATGCTCCACATGCAGCAAATGATGTGATTTGGGGGAACACGGCTTTTCCAGATAGGTTTCATAGAGCCGGTTAACCTCCGGGTTTTCGTGACTGAAACGAATCGGTTTCTTCTTGTCGATGGCGTAAAGCACGGGCGCGCGCTTTTCGGCAAACTCCTGCCCATCGTGAATCGGCTGTCCGCCGCCGCCGACGCAGCCGCCCGGACAGGCCATAACTTCCACAAAGTCATATTGCGCTTCGCCGCGCTCAACCGCCGCAATCAGCTTGCGCACGTTGCCCAGCCCGTGAACCACCGCCGCGCGCACCACAGCGCCGCCAATGTTAAACTCCGCTTCTTTCCAAGGCTTCATGCCGCGCACCTCGCGGAACACATCCGGGCCGGGGTTTTTGCCCGTCACCAGCTTGAAGGCCGTGCGCAGCGCCGCTTCCATCACGCCGCCGGTCGCGCCGAAGATCACGCCTGCACCCGTGTATTCCCCCAGCGGCGAATCGTATTCGCTCTCCGGCACAGCGCTCGGATCGATGGCCTCCGCGCGAATCAAGCGCGCCAGCTCACGCGTGGTCAGCACATAATCCACGTCCTGCCCTGTGCCCGCGCTGTCCATGCCCGGCCATGTGCATTCGTCCTTCTTCGCCACGCACGGCATGATCGACACACAGCAGATTTTCGCCGGATCGATGCCCATTTTCTCCGCGAAATAAGTCTTGGTGATCGCGCCGAACATCTGCTGGGGCGATTTGCAGGTGGAAATGTTGCCCAGCAGTTCCGGCGCCTGCGTCTTAACGAAGCGCATCCAGCCGGGGCAGCAGCTGGTGAACATCGGCATCGGCGCGCTGCCCGGATGGGTAAAACGCTCGATGAACTCCGTGCCCTCCTCCATGATCGTCAAGTCAGCCGCGAAATTCGTGTCAAAAACATATTCCACGCCCATATGACGCAGAATCGTCGCCAGCCGCTTTTCCGTCGCGACTTCCGGCGGCAGGCCGAATTGCTCGCCCCATGCCGCGCGCACAGCGGGCGCAACCTGCACCACCGTCACCGTGTCCGGATTGTGCAGCGCTTCGAGTACCTTGTCCGTATCGTCGCGCTCACGAAGCGCCGCCACCGGGCAATGCGTGATGCACTGGCCGCACAGCGAGCAATCCGCCGCCTCAATCTTGCGTCCGTTGGCGACGTTGACGGTCGTGCGGCTGCCCGTGCCCATCACGTCCCACACGCCGAGATTCTGCACCTTGTCGCAGATCTGAATGCAGCGCATGCACTTGATGCACTTCGCGTTGTCGCGGATCAGCGGAAAATCCATGTTCCAACCGCTTGTCTCCGGCTTTTCGCCGTAAGGATTGCCGATGCAGCCCATGTCGTTGGCCAGCTGTTGAAGCGAACAGTTGCCGCTCCGCACGCAGACCGCGCAGCGGCAGTCATGCTGGGAGAGAATCAGCTGCACATTCGTCCGACGCGCCTGACGCACGCGGGGCGAGTTGGTGTGGATGACCATGCCCTCCGTCACCGTATTGTTGCAGGAGGTCAACAGGCGCTCATGCCCGTCCACCTCCACCAGACACACGCGACAGGCCGCGATTTCGTTGATATCCTTCAAATAGCACAGCCGCGGAATGCGCACGCCGACCGCCGCCGCGGCGTCCATGATGGTGGTGTTTTCTTCTACGCTCACGCGCACGCCGTCGATTGTCACGTTTACCATATCGCCGCTCTGCCTCCTTTGAAAATGCCGTATCCGTAGTGATCGCAGCGCAGACAACGCCCACACTCCTGCGCGGCTTCCTGCGCGGTCATGCCGCATTCGATATGCTCAAAGTTGCCCTTGCGCTCCTGTGCATCCTTTTCGCCGAGGTTGACACGCGCACAGTGGTGCTTATCCTCCGAAATGGCCGCCGGAATATCCACATCCACGGAAATCAGGTGGTTGAATCCGAGATAATTATCGATGTTGGCCGCCGCGACCTTGCCCGCCGCAATCGCGCGGATGACGGTCGCCGGGCCGGTTACGCAGTCGCCGCCCGCGAATACGCCCGGCAGATCGGAAACCATGCCGTCTGGCAGAGCCGCGAGGTTGCCGCGCTTGACGGACATGCCCGCCTGCTCAAAGTGTCTCGTCTCGATGCCCTGGCCGATAGCGACGACCACCACATCCGCCGCGATGCGCACCGGCTCTTTCGCCGCCGCGGAGACCTTTGCGCGTCCCCACGCGTCGATTTTGCCGATGATCTGCGGCTGCGCCCATAGCGCGCAGGCATTGCCGTTTTCGTCCGCCTCAATGCGGAGCGGCGCATGCAGCTGCATCAGTCCGCAGCCTTCCTCCAGCGCGCCGTCCACTTCTTCGGGCAGAGCGGTCATATCCTCTTTGCGGCGGCGGTAAACGATCTTGGCTTCGCTCGCGCCCAGTCTGAGCGACGAACGCACGCAGTCCATCGCCACGTTGCCGCCGCCGATGACAACCACGCGTTTGCCCGTGAAATCCGGCGGATTGTCGCTGCCGATGGAGCCGAGCAGATCGACCGCCGAATAGACGTTCTTGCTCTCTTCGCCCTCGATCCCCACCTTTTTGTCGCTCTGCGCGCCAATGGAGACATACACCGCGTCGTATTGCCTGCGCAAGTCGTCAATCGTGAGACTTTCCCCGATTTTGGTGTTGTATTTGATTTCAACGCCCGTGGAAAGGATGCAGTCGATATCCTCCTGCAAGCGTTCACGCGGGAAACGATAGTTTGGTATGCCGTAGCGCAGCATGCCGCCCAGCTTGGGCCGCAGTTCAAAAACGGTGCAGCTGTGGCCCATCAGCTGGAGATAATAGGCCGCGCTCAGGCCGCTCGGCCCGCCGCCGACGATGGCGACACGCTTACCCGTGCTCGGCCCACAGACGGGAGCGGGCACAACGCCCGCGTTATCCACCGCATAGCGCTTGAGTCCACGAATGTTGACCGAGGAATCCAGCATGTTGCGGCGGCAGCGCGCCTCGCACGGATGCTCGCAGATGAGCGCGCACGCCGTCGGGAACGGATTATCCTTGCGGATCAGGCGCACCGCGTCGGCGCAGCGCCCTTCGCGGATGAGCGCGATGTAGCCCGGAATATCCACACCTGCCGGGCACAGCGCCACGCAGGGCACGGGCTGGTTGATGTGGTAGGTGCAGTTGCCCGTCTGGATATGGGCGACGTATTCGTCTCTGAACCCGTCCAGACCGCGCAGCACCATCCGCGCCGCCTCCGTGCCGATGGCACAGTCCGCCGAAATCTCGATGTCCTTCGCCAGCCGCTCGATTTCACCAAGCGTTGCCATTGTCGCGCGTCCGTCGAGCACATCTTCCAGATACGTCGCCAGCTGTCCCAATCCGATGCGGCAGGGCACGCATTTTCCACAGGTCTGCGCATGGCAGAGCCGAAGGAAGTTCAGCGCCAGATCCACCGGGCAGATGCCGGGCGGGCTGGCTACAATGCGGCGTTCCAGATCCTTATACAGACGCTCTACGGTCTGAACCGCCTCGTTCTCGATTGCAATTTTGAGTCTGCTCATATCACGCCTCCATGTTTCTTCGTGAAAGTCGCACAAATATGTCTTTTTATACAGTAACAGATGGAAGCGCAATTAGTCAATACTAACAAATATCGAAACGGAGAATCGAGCTGTGCTTATACTGCGATTTACAAATCTTCAAAGTTTCGCACTCGCAGATGATTTTTGTGTAATTCCTGATAAAACAAAAAAGAAACGCGGCCGTCAAGCCGCGCTCCCACTTGCATTTTGAATTATCTTCTTCTGCGCAGCATCATCAGCCCGCCTGCGCACAGGGCCAGCGCCGCCAGCCAGAGCATCGGCTCTGCGCCGTCGCCCGTCTTGGGCAGATTTGTCGGGTTCGGCACAGCCGTGGGTGTCGCCGTCGGGGTTGCCGTAGGCGTGGCCGTCGGGGTTGCCGTAGGCGTAGCTGTCGGGGTTGCCGTAGGCGTAGCCGTCGGGGTTGCCGTAGGCGTGGCTGTCGGGGTTGCCGTAGGCGTGGCTGTCGGGGTTGCCGTAGGCGTAGCTGTCGGGGTCGGCGTGGCGTTCTTCGTCCATCGCGCATACAGGGTGACAGCCTGCGTAATCACGCTGTCAGCGCTAAGCGCGTCGCCGCCCTCCGGCGCGGTGTACCAGCCGGCGAAGGTATATCCTTCCGCTTTCAGATTGCCGGGGAATTTCGCGCCGATTTTCTCGCCCGTTTCGATGCTGACGCTTTGGCGCGTGCCGTTCAGCGCATCCACGAAGGTCACATCCGCATAAACGGGCGTATACGCCGCGATCAGATATACGTTTTCCGTCTCCTGGCCGTCATACGATTGGCTGTTCGTCTGCGCGTTGTAGCGCGAGTGAGGTTTATCCCAATACCAGCCGTTTACGGTTTTGCCTTTATACTGTCCCTCCGGCGTACCTACCGCAGCAAGATTGCCGGTGATGAACACCAAATCCGCGCCGCCCTCCGTCGCCGTGTTGCCGCAGAGCGCGCCGCCGGTGCGGTTGAATGCAGCCCCTGAAGCAGCGCGCTTTGCTGCCCTGAACGGGGGAATCGTCGGTTCGGCAACAACCCGCCTAAATTCAATGTACACGCCTCCGCCGATCTTCGCGCTGTTTTTCTCAATCGTTCCGCCTGTCAGATTGACCTCGTTGCTGCCGCTGTCAACATAGGAAAAAATAGCGCCGCCATTTTCATCCGCCTTGCATCCGGAAATGGTTCCGTCATCCATTTGAACGACCGAGCCGCTGCCGAGATATACGCTGCCGCCGTTTTGAGCCGTGCAGTTCAAAATACTGCCGCCATTCATCTGAAGTTTGGCCTCGAACAGTTCGACAGCGCCGCCATTTTTATCCGCATGACAGTTTTGAATAGCGCTTCCGCTCTTCATGTCCAATGTGTTGTTTGGATTCACCAGCACGCCGCCGCCATTTCCGCTCGTTCGCGCATTCTGTATGATCGCCCCGTCTCCCAGCGTCAGCGTAATACCCCCGTTGCCCTCAACAACGACCAATGGATAGCTCCGCTGAAGCTCGCCGCCGTCGATCGTGATATGCTCAAATGTCGCCGAATTGATGAGCCGTATGCGCGCATTTGAATCGAGTTTGACTGTCTTTCCCCCGCCGTCCAGCGTTAAATCTTCATCGATCACAATAGTTTAGGTCACGGTAATTGTTTCATCGCTTCCTGCCAGCGCGTCTTGCAGCTGCTCAAGCGTGGCGACTTTGACCTGCGCCGACGCCGTTTCGACGAAAAACAGCATGACCAGCAGCGCGATTGAAACAAACAGCATCTTTCCCCGCATATTCTTTCCTCCCGAAACCGCATCCATAAACGATATATGCAAATTATAGCACGTTTGTTTTTTATTTGCAATTCCCTTTTCTGTTCAGTTTTTGCAACAAAAAGGCGCTGCCAAACCCACTTTGGGATTCAGGCAGCGCTTTGATCTGTTTATTCCACACCCGCTTTGATGCCGGATGCTTCAATCTGTTTGCGAATGTCGTACATCTGCTTGTCCGTCCGTGCGACGACTTCCGCGCAGTCTTGCAGCTGCTTGGCAATCGCGTCCGCCGTCTCGGCGGGAATATCCTTCTTGTAGCGCAGTTTGTGTTCCAAACTTGCCCAGAAATCCATCGCAATCGTTCGCAGCTGCACCTCCACGCGCATGTACCGCTTTTCGTTGGAGAGAAAAATCGGCACTTCCACAATCATATGCAGGCTGCGATAGCCGCTCTCTTTCGGATTTTTGATGTAGTCCTTCGTCTGAACGACGTAGATGTCATCCTGCACGGCCAGCATGTCCGCCAGTTTGTAAATATCGTCCACAAACGAGCAGATGACGCGAACGCCCGCGATATCGTTCAGATTCTTTTCAATCGCGTCCACCGAAATCGGCAGGCCGAGGCGGTTCATCTTTTCATAAATGCTTCTCGGCTTTTTGAGACGCGTTTCAATGCTCTCAATCGGGTTGCGGTCGAATTTGTTGGAGAATTCGATGTTCAGCACCTTAAACTTGGTTTCCATTTCGAGCATCGCGCTGGAATAATAGCTCATCAGCCGCAGATACTCGCGCCCCTGAGATTGCAGTTCCACAAATAAGATATCCGCCGTCAGACCCGGCGCAAATTTAACCTCTTTGATTTCTTCCATCGTCGATTAAAACTCCTTTGACAGTCTGTCGCCCACACTTTTTCTATTGTACACGACATGGCGGAAAAAAGCAATTTATTTATTTTGACCAGCTTCATTCCGTTCAATTTGGCGGATATGGAAAAAGTTAAACTCCTTCCGCCGCAACAAAGCTGCGGCGGAAGGAGTTCATCGTCTTACATCAGCTTCAACCCTTCGACATTTCTGCCGACGGCGGACGCGGAGAACGGCTTGCTGAACATCTCGTGCGCGGCTCGCTCCACATCCTCTTTCGTCACAGCCTCAATCTTGCGGATCACGTCCTGCGGATCGACGGCGCGGCCGCGGAGCAGCTTGCTTCGGCCAATGGCGCTCATGCGGGATGAGCTGCTTTCCAGCCCCAGCACATAGCTGACCTTGAGCTGCTCTTTCGCCATGTCAAATTCCTCCTGCGTCACGCCGCTGTCGCGAAGCAGGCGAATCTGGTTATGCAGCTCGTCGGCAACCTTCTGCGCCGTTTCCGGCGACGTACCCGCGTAAACGGTGAACGTGCCGCAGTTGGTATACGTGCTCGGAAAGCTGTACACGGAGTACGCCGCGCCCATCTCCTCACGAATGCGCTGGAACAGGCGGGAAGACATGCCACCGCCGAACAGGTTGTTCATCACGCTGATGGGATACAGCGCGTCGTTGTCCTGCTCCACGCCGGGGAATGCCAGACACATGTGCACCTGCTCGATATCCTTTTTGCGCGTCAGCATGCGCGGCTTCGTGCTCTCCACCGGCGCAGGGATATGCGTTTCCCCTTCCGCGTGCCAGCCGCCCAGCAGCCGCTCGGCCATGTCGCGGAACTGCGTCCTATCGAATTGGCCTGCAATCGCCAACACGGTGTTATCCGGCCGATAATGCTTCTTTTTGAACGTAAGCAGCGCTTCACGGCCGATGGATGCAATCTGGTCGTGCGAACCGAGAATCGGACGAGCCAGCGGATGCTCCCCGAAATAGGCTTCCGCCAGCAGATCGTAGACCAAATCCTCCGGCGTATCCTCGCACATCGCGATCTCTTCCAGAATAACGCCGCGCTCTTTTTCAAATTCCACTTCATCCACACGCGCGTTGAGCAGCATGTCGCAAAGCAGATCCATCGCGCGCGGCAGGTGCTCGGCAATCACCTTCGCATAGTAGCAGGTGCATTCCTTCGCCGTGAACGCGTTCACCTGACCGCCCAGCGCGTCCATTTCCACGGCAATCTGCTTCGTCGTGCGGTTTTCGGTGCTCTTAAAAAGAATGTGCTCTACAAAGTGCGACAGTCCGTTTTCCTCCGCACTTTCATACATCGATCCCGCGCCGATCCACAGACCGACGCTGACGGACGGATAATTTTCAATGGGCTCGGCGACGACCCGCAGGCCGTTTGAAAGCACAAATTCTTCGCACATGCGCTTTGTCCCTCCGATCATAGTTTCTCCTATTCTTCTCTTTTATTTTGAGATTATACAGAGGGAAACCGTGTGGGACTCTGTCCCACACCCTGCCAAGAACCTCAGGTTTCTGGTGGGGTTTGGGGCAAAGCCCCAAACGTTTCCCCTCACCATAAGAAAGGGCGCGCAAGCCTTTCGACTTGAGCGCCCGTTTGTTGCTTAGCGGCGGTTCGCATCGCGGCGCGGCGGGCGCTGGCCCGGAGCGCTGCGGCGCGGCATCTCCGTGTTGTCATACTCGATGTCGTTGCGGATCAGGTTAATGCGACCCTGAGAGTCGATCTCCGCGACCTTCACCTCAAGCTCGTCGCCGATCTTCACAACGTCCTCGCACTTCTCCACGCGGCCCTTCGCCAGCTTGGAGATATGCACCATGCCGTCCTTGCCCGGCAGCAGCTCGACAAACACGCCGAAATTCATCATGCGGACAACCTTGCCCGTGTAAACCTCGCCGACCTCGATGTCCTTGGCAATGCCCTCGATGATCCGGCGCGCCTTCGCGGCGGCAGCCTCGTCCGGCGTGGCGATATATACACTGCCGTCGTCGTCGATATCGATCTTCACGCCCGTCTCGTCGATGATCTTGTTGATCATCTTTCCGCCCGGTCCGATGACCTCGCGGATCTTGTCCGGATTGATGGTGAAGCGGACGATCTTCGGCGCATAGGCGCTCAGGTGCTCACGCGGCTGCGGCAGCACTTCGAGCATCTTGCCCAGGATGAACAGGCGGCCATCCAGCGCCTGAGACAGCGCCTGACGCAGAATCGCCTCGTCAATGCCCTTGATCTTGATATCCATCTGGATGGCGGTGATGCCGTTCATCGTGCCCGCAACCTTGAAATCCATGTCGCCAAGGAAGTCCTCAAGGCCCTGAATATCGGTCAGCACGGCCACCTTGTCGCTGTGGGTATCCTTAATCAGACCCATGGCCACACCGGCGACCGGCGCCTTGATCGGCACGCCCGCATCCATCAGCGCCAGCGTAGAACCGCAGACAGAAGCCTGAGACGTGGAGCCGTTGGAGGACAGCACCTCGCTGACCACGCGGATCGCATACGGGAACTCGTCCACGGACGGGATCACCGGCTCAAGCGCGCGCTTGGCCAGCGCGCCATGGCCGATTTCGCGGCGGCCGGGGCTCTTGAGACGGCCGGCCTCGCCGGTGGAATACGGCGGCATGTTGTAGTTGTGCATGTAGCGCTCGCTGGTCTCCGTGCCGAGACCCTCGATCACCTGCGCTTCGCTCACGGGCGCAAGCGTCGCGATGGAGAGCACCTGCGTTTCGCCGCGGGTGAACACGCCGGAACCATGCACGCGCGGCAGGACGCCGGTTTCGCACCAGATCGGACGAATCTGGGTCAGGCTGCGGCCATCCGGGCGAACGCCCTTTTCCAGAATCTTGGTGCGCATGATCTCCTTGTTCAGGTAATACAGCGCGTCATCGACTTCATTCAGGCGGCCCTCGAAACGCTCGGCATACAGCTCGTGCGCCTCCTGCTTCACCTGCTCCTCGCGCGCGCTGCGTTCGTGACGGTCAAACGCCTCAAACGCCCATGCGCAGCGGTCAAAGAAGTCCGCGCGAACGGCAGCCTTCACGTCTTCGCCCGTCTCGGCGACCGGGAAAACGCGCTTTTCCTTGCCGATTTCAGCGACAATCTGCTTCTGGAAAGCAACCAGCTTCTTGATCTCCTCGTGACCGGCGAGAATCGCGCGGAGCATGTCCGCTTCGCTGATCTCCTTCGCGCCCGCCTCGACCATCAGCACGGCTTCATCCGTACCGGCAACCGTCAGGCTCAGCTTGGAAACCGCGCGCTGCTCCTGATTCGGATTGATGACGATTTCGCCATCGACCAGCCCGACGGAAACGCCGCCGATCGGGCCCGCCCACGGAATATCGCTGACCGCAATCGCGGCGGAAGCGCCGATCATCGCGGGGATATCCGGCGGCACGTCCTGCTCGACGGAAAGCACCGTCGCCACAACCTGCACGTCGTTGCGCATGCCCTTATTGAACAGCGGGCGCAGCGGGCGGTCGATCAGACGGGAGGTCAGCGTCGCCTTTTCGGAGGGACGGCCTTCGCGCTTGATGAAACCGCCGGGAATTTTGCCCACGGAATACATCTTCTCTTCAAAGTCAACGCTCAGCGGGAAAAAGTCCTGACCTTCGCGCGGCGTGTCGCTCGCCGTCGCATTGACCATGACCACCGTATCGCCCAGTCGAACGATCACCGATCCGTTAGCCTGACCGCAGTACTTGCCAAATTCCATGACCAGCGGGCGGCCCGCCAGTTCTGTGGTATACGTCTTGACCATCGGGTGGAATCTCCTTTCAAAATACCTGCCTGCCAACACTTCTTTTTCAGACGCGAACCCTCGCCGCCTGATATACAAAACCGACTTCAGCGTTCGGTTTCGTTTCATAAAGAACGAAAAAGGCCGCCGCTTGGGGCGACAAAAACTGTCTCCCAAACGACGGTCATCTGGGACAAAGCCCTTTTCGTGAACGAAGCAGAGGAATTACTTGCGCAGACCCAGCTTCGCAACCAGCGCACGATAGCGCTCGATGTCGATGCGCTTGAGGTACTCCAGCATGCTGCGGCGCTGACCGACCATCAGCAGCAGACCACGGTGGGAATGATGATCCTTCGCGTGGGTCTTGAGATGCTCGTTCAGGTGGTTGATGCGCGCGGTCAGCAGAGCGATCTGCACCTCAGGGGAGCCAGTGTCGCCCTCGTGACGGGCATATTCCTTGATGATTGCTTCCTTCGTCGCCTTATCCATGATAAAAACCCTCCAAATAATATGATGTGCCAATCGCCGCCCGCATAGAAAAACGTTTGGAGAACGCGATCATCTGCGCGTGCGGTTCAGACCGAAAGATATTGTAACACGGAAGTTCCGCTTTGTAAACAGAACTTCCGTGGTTTTTATGATTTTTTCGTCTTTTTAGAAATCCCGCTCAAAATACGCCCGCACCTGCTCGCGGTTTTTCATCACTTCGGCGCGCAGCTGTTCCAGCGAATCAAACTTCTTCTCGCTGCGCACAAAGCTGCACAGCAAAAGCCGCATGTGGCGATCATACAGCGCGCCGCCGTCGTAATCCAGCAGATTGGCCTCGATGGTCGGCGGGCCGCCCGGCGCGGTCGGGTGCGTGCCGACGTTCACCGCTGCAATATACCATGCTTCAGCGACATAGGCGCGCGCCGCGTAAACGCCTTTCGGCGGAATCGCCTTTTCCTTGGGCCAAAGCAGGTTCGCCGTCGGGAAATCGAGCCTGCTCCCCAGCTGTTTGCCCCGCTGAATCACGCCGCAGATGGCGTAAGGGCGGCCCAGCAGCCTGGCGGCTTCCTCCATGTTTCCCTGCGCCACGGCGGCACGCACGCGCGTAGAGGAAACCGGCAGACCGCCGATCTGCACCTCGTCCACAACGTGCGTCTCAAAGCCGTATTGTTCGCCAAAACGGCGCATATCCGCCGCCTTGCCCGCGCCCATTTTGCCGAAAGAATAATTGAAACCGATGACCACGTGTTTCGGATGCAGCGCGCTCACAAACGCCTGTACAAATTCTTCCGGCGACTGCGCGGCATACGCCCGGTCAAACGGGCGAAGCACCGCCGCGTCAATCCCCAGCTGGGCGATCGAGCGGATTTTTTCCGAGCGGGTTTCCAGCTGCGGCGGCACCCTGTCCGGCGCATAGGTCGCCATCGGATGGGACGAAAACGTGTAAACCACGCTTTTCAAATCATACAAAGCCGCCAGCTCGTTGGCCTTGCGCATCAACTGCGCATGTCCCTCGTGTACGCCGTCGAACATGCCGAAGGCGACCGCCGTCTCCCCGCCGCGCCACTGACGCTCATGTGTCAAGAGTATCATGTTTTATAAGCTCCACAAACGATCAATCGCGCGTCCTTATTCCAGGAGCATCGCGTCAAATTTCAGATTTTCCCCTTCAAAGCGGCCAATTCCGCAGAACTGCCCGTTCAGATACAGCCGCGTCGGTTTTCCCGGCTGAATATCGCCGATCAATTCGCGCCGCGTCAGCTTGTTTCCGTTGCGCACAAAGCGCTCTGCCTTCGGCTGCACATCGAGCCGCGGCAACTGGCCCAGCGGCTTGTCCATCGCCACCAGCAGCGGCGTCAAATCCTCCGCCGCGTCGATTTCTTCAATCGTGTGCGCCTCGTCCAGCGTAAACATGCCCGTCTGCGTGCGCAGAAGCACGCCCATGTGCGCTTTCGTTCCCAGCGCTTCGCCGATATCGTTGCACAGGGTTCGGATGTACGTGCCCCGTCCGCAGCGGATTTGCAGGATGAAACTGCCGTCCTCATTTTCATGCAGCACGTCGATGGCATACACCTGCGTCGGCCTCGGCTCGACCTTCACGTCAATCCCCTGCCGTGCCAAATCGCAGAGCTTCTGCCCATCCCGCTTGAGCGCGGAATACATCGGCGGAATCTGCGCGATATCGCCGATAAACCGCGGCAAAACCGCTTCAAGCTGCGCCCGCGTCGCCCGCGCGCCCCCGCCTGAGACGATTGCCCCATGCGCGTCCTGCGTATCGGTGGCATAGCCCGGCTTGAGCTGGGCGACATAGGTCTTTTCCTTCTCCACCAGATAGTCAAACAGCCGCGCCGCGCGCCCGATCATCAGCGGCAGAACGCCGGAAGCCTCCGGATCGAGCGTGCCCGCATGACCAACCTTCGCGCCCCTGCCCAGCTTGCGCCGGACGCGGACAACCACATCGCTTGAGGTCATTCCCGGCGGCTTGAGCACGCAGAGAAAGCCATTCATACGCGCCCCTCCGGACGCGGCGTCTTGTCCAGCTTGTCTTTCATCGCGGCCAGCACCTGATCCAGCGCTTCGTGCAGCGGCGCATGAATCGTGCAGCCCGCCGCCTGCGCATGTCCGCCGCCGCCGAAGAGCACGGCAATATCGTTCACCGTATCCGGCTCCACCGCACGCAGGGACATCTTGATGCCGTCATCGCGCTCGGAAGCCAGCACTGCCATGCGAACGCCTTCCACTTCCAGCGCCTTGTTCACCAGTCCGTCCGCCTGCCCGAAGGTGCAGCCGGTCTCCTCAAAATCGTGCTTGTCAAAATCGATCACGCCGACCTGACCGTCGAACATGAAACGCAGCTTGTTGTAGGCAATGCGGGTCAGCTTCACGCGGTTCATCGGCTGGGTGCGGTACAGTCTGCGCGTCATCGCGGAGATATCCACGCCCAGCTTGAGCAACTCACCTGCGGCAATCAACGTTGCCGGAGACGTCGCCGGATACTGGAAATGGCCGGTATCGGTGCTCATGCCTGTCAGCAGGCACGTGCCCATGTCCTTTGTCATCTCCACGCCGAGACCGAGAATCGCCTCATATGCCAGCAGACAGCAGGCAGATTCGCCTCCGCGGATGAAGTTCGCCTGTCCATAAGCCGGATTTGTCGCGTGATGATCGATCACCATGCGGAAGCCTGCCGCGTCAAACACGGCTTCGCTCTTGCCCAGCAGCGAACGGTCGCTCACATCCACGGCAATCGCCGTGTCGTAATCCGCGCCGTTCACGTTTTCCGGGCGAAGGACGGTTTCGCTGCCCGGCAGATACTTCAAATTGTCCGGCACATCGCCGTCACAAATCACATTGACCTGCTTACCCAGCGCCAAAAAAGCAAGGCGAAGCGCCAGCGTAGAACCCAAAGTGTCCCCATCCGGGGAAACATGGGCCAGCAGCGCCACGCGCTTCGCCTGGTGGGCATGGCACAGCCAATCCTCAAATTCCCGCTTCCCCTGCGTCATCGGATCGACTCTCCTCCGTCTTTCTCACCTGATTGATGAGGCTTGCGATATGCACACCGTATTCAATCGTCGTGTCCAGTTCAAAAACCAGCTCCGGCGTATAGCGAAGCTGCACGCGCCGCCCAAGGTTGTGGCGGATAAAGCCCGCCGCCGTCTTGAGCGCTTTCATCATCGGCGCGCGTTTTTCTTCTTCATAGATACTCACATAGACCTTCGCATACCGAAGATCGCGCGTCACATCCACATGCGTGATGGAAAACATGCAGTCCGTCCGCGGATCAGAAACATCCTCGCGGATGATTTTCTCCGTTTCGCGCATGATTTCGCTGGCAATGCGGTCTGTGCGTTCAAATTGTTGATTGGCCATATTTCCTTACCTTACTTAAAAAAGGCGGCCCGGCGGCAAAGCATGCAACCGGGCCGCGCCTGTTGACCTTGAAAATCGATTACCTCGGAATTTCTTCCATCACGAAGCACTCGATGACGTCGCCTTCCTTGATATCCGTGTAGTTTTCCAGGCACACGCCGCACTCGTAGCCGTCGGCCACTTCCTTGACCGCGTCTTTGAAGCGCTGGAGCGAAGAAAGCTTGCCCTCGTAAACCACCACGTTGTCGCGCAGCAGGCGAACCTGAGCGTTGCGCTGGAGCTTGCCGTCGGTGACATACGAACCGGCGACGATGCCCACGCCCGTGATTTTGAACACGTTGCGCACTTCCGCGTGGCCGATGACGTTCTCGCGGAATTCCGGAGAGAGCAGACCCTTCATGGCCTTCTCCATATCCTCGATCGCCTGATAAATCACGCGGTAATAACGGATATCGATGCCGTCGCGGTTTGCGGCCTCGCGCGCCTTCGCATCCGGACGGACGTTGAAGCCGATGATGATCGCACCGTCGATGCCCGCGAGCATGACGTCGTTCTCGGTAATCGCGCCGACGCCGCTGTGGATCGTGCGCACACGAACCTCCGCATTGGAGAGCTTTTCAAGCGACTGCTTAACCGCCTCGACAGAACCCTGCACGTCGGCCTTGATGATGATGTTGAGGTCCTTAACCTCGCCCTGCTCCAGCTTGCTGTACAGATCTTCGAGCGTGGACGCGGAGCTGTTCTTGACCATCGACGCGCGGGCTTTCGCGGCGCGCTCCTCGACAACCTGACGGGCCAGCTTCTCGTCGGCCACCGCCATGAACTCGTCGCCCGCCTCCGGCACGCCGCCGAAACCGATGATCTCCACCGGCGTGGACGGCGTCGCGTGCTTCACGCGCTCACCACGGCTGGAAACCATCGCGCGGATACGGCCATACGCGTTTCCAGCGACAACCATGTCGCCCACATGCAGCGTGCCGTTCTGCACCAGCGCCGTCGCGACGGCGCCGCGGGAATGATCCAGCTTCGCCTCGATGATGACGCCGCGTGCCTTGCGGTTCGGGTTGGCCTTGAGTTCCAGCATATCGGCCAGAAGCAGCACGTTTTCGAGCAGATCGTCGATGCCCTCGCCGGTCTTAGCGGAAACGTTCACCATGATGGTGTCGCCGCCCCACTCTTCCGGCACCAGCTCGTAACGGGTCAATTCCTGCTTCACCGCGTCCGGATCCGCGCCCGGCTTGTCGATCTTGTTGATCGCCACGATGATCGGGCACTTCGCCGCTTTCGCGTGGTTGATGGATTCAATGGTCTGCGGCATCACGCCGTCGTCCGCCGCAACAACCAGAATCGCGATATCGGTCGCCTGCGTGCCGCGGGCGCGCATCGCCGTGAAGGCTTCGTGGCCCGGCGTATCCAGGAAGGTGATCTGGCGGTCGCCCACCTTGGCGATGTACGCGCCGATATGCTGGGTAATGCCGCCGGCCTCGCCCGCGGCCACCTTCGCCTTGCGGATGTAATCCAGCAGCGACGTTTTGCCGTGGTCAACGTGGCCCATGATCGTGACGACCGGGGGACGCGTGACCAGCTCTTCCTCGCTGTCCTCCACGTTCTCGGCAGAGAGCGCGTCCTCGGCAGTCTTGTCAAGCTTCATTTCCAGCGTCACGCCGAACTCGGAAGCCACCAGCGACGCGGTATCGAAATCCAGCTCCTGGTTAATCGTCGCCATGATGCCCAGCAGCATCAGTTTCTTGATGATCTCGCCCGCCGGTTTGCCGATGCGCTCGGTCAGATCGCGGACGGTGATGGTCTCGGCGGTCATGTAGGCCGTTTCGATCTTGATCGGGGCCATCATCTGCTGCGCGGAGAGCTGACGGCCCTTCTTGCGGCGGCCGCGCACCACGTCGTCATCCATGCCGTAGCCCGTATCGCGCGCAAGCTGCTTGCGGTTCTTCACCGGCTGATACTCCGGGTCATGCTGACGCTGGCGCATCTTCTTGTTCGGATCGTAGTTGGAAACACGCTCCTTCTCGACCGTGGGCATCAGCTCCGGGCCCTTCGGGGCGCGCTGCGGACGGCCGCCCATCGGACGCTGTCCGCCCATGCCGCCTGCCGGGCGCGCGCCGCCCTGCTGGCCGTTGCGCGCGCCAAAACCGCCCTGGGGACGATCTCCGCGCGGCGCAAAGTTGCCGCCCTGGGGGCGATCCCCGCGCGGGGCAAAGCCGCCGCCCTGGGGACGATCGCCACGCGGGGCAAAATTACCGCCCTGCGGACGGTCTCCGCGCGGCGCAAAATTGCCGCCCTGTGCGCGCGGTGCGCCCTGAGGACGATCTCCGCGCGGGGCAAAGCTGCCGCCCTGTGCGCGCGGCGCGTTGCCGTTCTGCTGAGGACGGGCCGCAGGGGCCGCAGGAGCGGCAGGCTTCGCTTCCGGCTGCTTGGCGGCAGGCTTCAGCTCTTCCTTCTTCTCCTCGGTCTTTTCCACAGGCACATCGTCGGGCATCGTCCATGCCTTGCTCTGCGAGCTGAGCGCCTTCTGCTGCTCTTCGCGGCGCTTTTCCTCGCGCTCGGCCTCCTGCTGCTGCGTAAAGCCGTTTTCAATCTTGCGCAGCTCGGCGAGCGTCTTTTCCGCCGCGGTACGGACTCCCGTCACGTCTCCCAGCAGCTTCGCCGCCCGGCGGCTGAGTTCCTTTGTTGCGTCTTGAACCTTCATTTTGGACATTCTGCCCTTGCACCCCCGCAAATTTGCGTCACTGTCGTGTGGTTATCTTCCCTGAAACGGTGCGTTGCCCGCCTCTTCTTCCCTGGCCAATGCCAGCAGCTTTTCGCCCAGCGTGCCCCGCGCAATTGCGGCGCTCATGCGTCCGGGCTTGCCGATGGCCTGCCCCAGTCTGTCCGGCGACGTTTCATAAAGCGGAACTTTATAAAACGCGCAGGAATCCCGGAATTTCTTTTTTGTATTGTCGGATGCGTCTGCATCCAGAATCATGAATAAAGCCGTTCCGGATGAAACCGTCTTGAGCACGCCGCTCTCGCCGAGGCTCAGCTGCCCCGCGCGCATGGCGATGCCCAGCATCGCGTAAAACGCGTCGCGCTCAAGTTTCATCGACTTCCTCCATCAGCTGGCTGAGTACGGCTTCGTCGATCTTCGTTTCCAGCGCGCGGTCAAGCTGCTTCTGGCGAACCGCTTTCGTCAGGCATTCCTTCGATTTGCAAATATATGCGCCGCGCCCCGGAGCCTTGCCGATTCGGTCAAAGCTGATTTCGCCCTGTGCGTTGCGGACAATGCGCAGCAGCGCCTTCTTTTCCTTCATCTCGCGGCAGCCCACGCACATACGCATGGGAACTTTGCGTGTTTTCATCGGCGCACCCCGCTTTTACTCGGCGTCGCCTTCAGCCGATGACGCTTCCGCCGCTTCGGCCTCAACCTGCTCGTCGATCTGGCTCTGGCTCTTGATGTCGATCTTCCAGCCGCTCAGGCGCGCGGCAAGGCGCGCATTCTGGCCTTCCTTGCCGATGGCCAGAGAGAGCTGGTTATCCGGCACGACCACGCGGCAAGCTTTTTCCTGCTCGTTGACGAACACGTTCACCACATGCGCCGGATTCAGCGCGTTGGCGACAAACTCCGCCGGATCAGCCGACCACTTGATGATGTCGATCTTCTCGCCGCGCAGTTCGGTCACCACGCGATCCACGCGCTGGCCGCGCGGGCCGACGCAGGAACCCACCGGATCGATCATCGGGTCGGTGGAATGCACAGCCATCTTTGTGCGGCTTCCCGCCTCGCGGGAAATGGACTTGATCTGCACAATGCCGCTCTGAATTTCCGGCACTTCCAGCTCGAACAGGCGCTTGACCAGACCCGGATGGATACGGGACACGCTGACCTGCGGGCCGTGCTTCGCGCCCGGACGCGCCAGGCGGCGATCCGCGACGACTTCCAACACGTAGACCTTGAAGCGCTCGCCCGGCGCATACACGTCGGTCGCCATCTGCTGGCTCGGTTCGAGCACGCCTTCGGTCTTGCCCAGCTCAACGTAAACGTCCTTCGTCTCCGGATCGACACTGTGCACGATCGCGGTCAGGATCTCGTTTTCCTTTTCGATGAAATCGTCGTAGACCTTACCGCGCTCGGCCTCGCGGATCTTCTGCACGATGACCTGCTTGGCCGTCTGCGCGGCGACGCGGCGGAAGTTATCCGGCGTGACCTCGACCTCGACGATATCGTCCTGCTGATAACTGGGCTGAATCGCCTGTGCCTCCTCGATGGAAATCTCGGTCGCCTCGTCGGTGGGCCAGCGCTCAACCGTCTTTCTGGCGTACAGGCGAACCGCGCCAGTCTCCCGATTCAGCTCCACGCGCACGTTCGCGTTGGAAGGCGGCATGCCGTATTCTTTGCTGAAATTATTTTTATAAGCGCTCTTCAACGCCTCTTCAATCGCGGAAAAGAGCAGCTCCTTGCTGATGTTTTTCTCTTTGGCCAGCGCGGCGACCGCTTCGATCATGTCGCGGTTCTCGTTTTTATCGATGCCCTGACGCTTATCTTCCTTCTGAGTCGTTTTCCTCATCGTCGCTCATCTCCTCGTCCATTGCGATATCTTCCTCGGTGATGATCACCAGCGGTTTACACAGCGAAACGTCCTTCTGCGCAAAGCGAAGTTCATTTTCGCCGTCACGGATGACGATTTCGCCGTCCACAAGCCCGACCAGCTCGCCTTCAAACTGCTTGCGGCGCTCAATCGGGCGGAACAGATGGATTTCCACCATCTCGCCCGCATGCTTGTCAAAATCCTTCTGCTTTTTCAGCGGACGATCAAGACCCGGCGAACATACCTCAAGGAAATCATAATCCACGCGCTCGACCAGCGGGGCCACAGCGCGGTGATACGTTTCACAGTCGCTCAAGGTAATACCGTCGGGTTTGTCAATATAAATCCGCAGATAGCGGCTCGCGCCCTCGCGCGCAAGCTCTACATCCACCAGCTCAAAGCCAAACTGCTGCGCAAGCTTCTGGCAGGCCGGCTCAATCACACGGGTCAAATCGCTTTGTGCCATTCACACACTCCCAAAGTCTCTTCAAAATCAATTTTCAGCCGAAACGGCTGCGGCAGATAGAAAGAGTGGGCGCTTCTCCCACTCTTTCGCATCCACCCGCAGGGTACAAAACTCCCTGCACCGCCATCGTATGCGGTTATTATATCACCGCTTTTTCAAAAAAACAACCCTCTATACATGGTTTGTCAGCTATTCCGTCGAAATTCGCATTTATAACGAAAGATTTCTTTCAATTTGAACCCTGGTCAGAAGGAAAACAGCGTCGTCTGATTGCTTTCCGGCAGATTGCCCAAGCATCCGCCCTCGCGCAGCAGGTCGATCAGCGACGCGGAAATCTTCGTCCGGTTGCGCAGATCCTCAATGGAAATAAACGGCGACTGTTCGCGCGCGTCCACGATGCTCTGCGCGGCGGCCTCGCCCAAACCCGGCAGGGCGTTAAACGGCATGCGGATCGTCTGGTCGTCCACCACCTGGAATTTCGTCGCGTCGCTCTTGTAAAGATCGACCGGCGCAAGCTTGATGCCGCGGCAAAGCATTTCGATGACCAGTTCCATGATAATCATCAAATCCTTGTCTTTCTGCGTGAGGTCTTTGCTGTTCGCCTCCATCTCCTTATAACGGCCGCGGATGGATTCCAGCGATCCGCCGAGGACACTCGCGTCAAAGCAGTCTGCGCGGACGGTGTAATACGCACAGTAATACGCCGCCGGACGATGCACCTTGTACCACGCGATGCGCAGCGCCATCGTCACGTAGGCAACCGCGTGCCCCTTCGGGAACATGTATTTGATCTTTTTGCAGGAATCGATGAACCACGCCGGCACATTGTGCTCGATCATGGCCTCTTCCATCTCCGGCTTGAGCCCGCGTCCCTTACGCACGGATTCCATCGTGTCAAACGACATCTTCGGCGCGACGCCGTAATCGATGAGCGCATTCATGATATCGTCGCGGCAGCAGATGCACGAAGCCAGCGGCGCGATGCCCGCCTTGATGATCTCCTGCGCGTTGCCGATCCACACGTCTGTGCCGTGGGACAGGCCGGAAATGCGAATCAGTTCCTCCATCGTCGTCGGGTGCGTTTCCTCCAGCATCTGCCGGACGAACTTCGTACCGAATTCCGGCACGCCGTATGTGCCCGTCTTCGAGCCGATCTGCTCCGGGGTCACGCCCAGCGCCTCCGTGCCGGAAAACAGCGAAATCACATCCGGATCGGTCAGCGGCAGGGTGCGCGCGTCGATACCCGTCAAATCCATCAGCATGCGGATCATCGTCGGGTCGTCGTGGCCCAGAACGTCCAGCTTGACCAGCACGTCGTGCATCGAGCCGAAATCGTAATGCGTCGTGATGACCGGACTGGTCATGTCGTTGGCCGGGTGCTGAATGGCGACGAACTGCTGAATTTCATATTCCTTCGGCAGAACAACCATGCCCGCCGGGTGCTGGCCCGTCGTGCGTTTTACGCCGACACAGCCCAGCGCCAACCGGTTCATCTCCGCTTCCGACAGCGTCAGATTCCGCTCTTCGCAGTATTTTTTGACGTAGCCGTAGGCCGTCTTGTCCGCCAGCGTGCCGATGGTTCCGGCGCGGTAGCAGTATCCTTTGCCAAATAATTCTTCGATGTACGCATGCGCGCGCGGCTGATACACGCCGGAGAAGTTCAGGTCGATATCCGGCACCTTGTCGCCTTTGAAACCGAGGAAAACCTCGAACGGAATATCGAACCCATCGCGGAAAAGATCTTCGCCGCACTGCGGGCATTTCATCGGCGGCAAGTCCACGCCGACCTTGTATTTGCTCCTGTCCACGTCAAAGGTGTACCATTTGCACTTCGGACAGCGGTAGTGCGGCGGCAGGGCGTTGACCTCCGAAATGCCGACCAAATGCGCCACGTAGGACGAGCCGACGCTGCCGCGCGAACCGACCAGATAGCCGTCCGCATTGGATTTTTTGACCAGCTTTTCCGCAATGTTGTACAGCGTGCCATAGCCGTAACCGAGGATGGAAGAAAGCTCCTTCTCCTTGCGCGCCACGACGATCTCCGGCGGATTGTCGCCGAACCACTCGCGAATCTGCTCTTCGCAAAGGTTGCGGATGTTGTCCGCCGCGTCCGGCCAGTACGGCTGGAACGTCTCCTTCCCCTCCGGATGCTTCGGGTACAGGCCGACCTCGCCAATGCGCGCGGCGATCTTCGCCGGGTTGTCGATGACGACTTCTTCAGCCTTCGCTTTGCCCAGATAACTGAATTCGTCGAGCATTTCCTGTGTCGTTTTGAAATACAGCGGCGGCTGGTTGTCCGCGTCCTTGAATCCGTGCGCTGCCTGAATGATCGCGCGGAATTTCCCGTCCTTCGGATCGAGAAAATGCACGTCGCCCGTCGCGCAGACCGGAATGCCCAGCTCTTCGCCGAGCCAGACGATCTTGCGGTTGAAATCGCGCAGCTGTTCTTCGTCTTCCGCCATGCCCTCGCGCAGCATGAACGCGTTGTTGCCGATGGGCTGAATTTCAAGATAGTCGTAGAACCGCGCGATCCGTTTGAGTTCCGTGTCGTTTTTGCCGTCCACCACCGCGCGGAACAATTCGCCCGCCTCGCAGGCCGAGCCGACGATGATGCCCTTGCGGTATTTCTGCAAAATTTCGCGCGGGGTGTGCGGCTTGCGGCTGAAATAGTTGAGATGGCCTTCCGAAACGATCTTGTTCAGGTTGGTGATGCCGTCCTGTTCTGCGGCCAGCAGAATGATGTGATAGGAATCGCCGATGGCGCCGCCCGTCAGCGCGGAATTGATTTCGTTCAGGCGGGTGACGCCCTTCTCCTTCGCCGTGTCGAGCATGCGGTTGAGCATGTGGGCCGTCGCGCGCGCGTCGTGCACGGCTCTGTGCGCGTTTTTAAGGCTGATGCCCAGCGATTTGCAGACCGCGCCGAGCCTGTGGCTCTTGAGACTGGGGTACATTCTGCGGGAAAATTCCAGCGTGTCGATGACCGGCATGTGGATTTCAATTCCCAGTCGGCTGCATTCTTCCGTCAGGAAAGAATAGTCAAATTTTGCGTTGTGCGCCGCAAACGCCGCCCCGCCGATAAATTCCAGCAGTTTCGGGATTTCGATTTCCGCCGGGTTCGCGTCGGCGACCATGGCGTCGGTGATGTGCGTTAAATTGGAAACCTCTTCCGGAATCGGCTCCATCGGGTTGACAAACCTGCTGTATTCCTCCACCACCTGTCCGTTGCGAATGCGAACCGCGCCGATTTCCACAATGCGGCACTTACGCGGGTTCAGGCCCGTGGTTTCAAAGTCCACCACGACGATATCGTCCGTCAGCGGCCTGTCGTCGCCGTCCTTGACAACGACGGTCACGTCGGTCAGATAGCCCTCCATGCCCGGAATGAGCTTGATTTTGTTCTTCTTTGCCGCGCCGAAGGCTTCCGGAAACGCCTGCACGACGCCGTGATCCGTGATGGCGACGGCCGGGTGTCCCCACTGCGCCGCGCGCTTAATCAGGTCGCTGGCGGAGGAAACCGCGTCCATCTCGCTCATGTTGGTGTGCATGTGCAGCTCAATGCGCTTGCGCTCGGCGTTATCCTGCCGCATGGGCTTTTCGCGCGCGTCAATATCGTTGACCATCACAACCAGCCCGTGTTCAAAGCTGTCCATCTTCACGTCGCCGCGCACGGCCAGCCATTTGCCCTCCTTGACGGCGGCAATCACATCCTCAACGGCCTTTTTTTCCTCTTCCGTCGGCGGACGGTCGTCGTCCTCCTGCGCATTGCCGAAGCGGCCCTTTCTGGGCTTATAACGCAAAAACGTCTTGCACTTGATGGTATTCGTGTAATCCGTCAACGCGAAGGAAAGCAGCTGCATTTCGCCGCCGCGCAGTTCGCGCGTTTCCACCGCCAGCACCTCGCCGCAGATGGTCAGCTTGCTGGCCTCTTCGGTCAATTCGCTGATAGGCAGCGGCTCGGCGGTGATCGGCCGGCCGAAAATCGCCTTGGGCTTTTCTTTGACGGCTTTCACTTCTTGGGCGGCAACCTGTTCACTCTGCGTCTTGATCATCGCGGCGACGGCCTGTTCATCCTCGGCCTTGCGGCGTCGGCGAATCTCTTCGAGCTGCTCTTCGCGCAGCTTGACCGCTTGAAAGACGACGTGCACCTGAGTCACAAACACGTTTTCGACCAGCTGCTCGATGTATTTGTCCACGCCGGACTGCGCGAGGAATTTCGGCGCAATATCCTGCGGCACGAGCACGCTGAGCACATCGCCCTTGCATTCCAGCGTCGCGTCGTTCATAAACGGCGCGCCGGAAGGATGGCGGCGCTTGACGCAACGCAGGATAAACGGCGCGTATTTCTGCGGATCGCTCAGAAAATCCTGCGCCAGCTGCGGCGAACGAATGATGAGCTTGACCCGCGTCGGCGCGAAATTGCGCCGCATGGCGCGCTGTGCCGCCAGAAACGGTCTTTCCTCCACCAACATATCCGAAGAAAAAAAGACCGATATCTCGTCGCCCGCCTTGCTGGCCGTCACGCGCTCCAGGGTCAAATGCCCCCTCAGCTCCTGTGCCGCCCCTTCAAGCAAACCTTCCCACTGCTGTGCCACTGTACGTCACCAACTCCTTCAGTCAGCTTCGCTGAGGGACTGTCAGGCTTAAACCAAACATTTCAGGAAACAAATATCTAAGCATTTTTAGATATGGGGCTTTGCCCCATCGCCCCACCAAAGGGCTTTCCGATCGCCCTTTGGAAACCTTCGGGCACAAATACTTCGTTTTTTTCTTGAAATGTCGGCGTTGTTAGCTTGATAGCCCCATTCGCAATCCGAAAACTTTCAAATTCCATCCGTTCAAATGCGCTTCTCATACCAAAAGCCTCCCTCTGAGAGGGAGGTTGGATTATTGATCGTATGCTTGCCATTCTTCCAATTGTTCAACCCTTTGATCAAGTTTTTGAATTCGCGTTGAACACATTTTTGCATATTTCTGCATTTTCAAATCCGGAAGGCATATAACATACACAAATCCCAGAATACCAAGCAATGCGCCTGTAAAGAAATAACCCACATATCCCTTTTTTTCAGCCAGCTTAAAGCATAGAATCCCGATAATTGTTCTTTGAATAAACCAAATCAGAAACAACAAAAATCCACCATTAGATATTATTCTATCAATTTCTGAAATAATTTGATCATATACATAGTGATTCATGTGCTTCTCTCGCTTTCTCTCGCAAATCAGAGCATCTTATGAATCTCGTCAATCAAAATCTGCGCCAGATCGCCGGTCACCTTCTGCGGCTGCTGACCCTTTTTGATGAGCAGACCCGCGCCGTTTCCGCCGCCGCAGATGCCGATATCCGCCTCGCGTCCCTCGCCGGGGCCGTTGACCACGCAGCCCATGACGGCCACTTTAAACGGCACGTTTACGCCCTTGAGTTCTTCCTGCACGCGGCGCATGATTCCGCCCACGTCGATGCAGGTGCGTCCGCAGGTCGGGCAGGAGACATACTGCACGAAGTTCTTGCGCAGCCCCACGTCCTGCAAAATCTCAATGCCTGCCGGCGGTTCAAGACACGGATCGCCTGTCAGCGAAACGCGAATCGTATCGCCGATACCGTCCAGCAGCAGCGAACCGATGCCGATGGCGCTCTTGATTTTCCCCTGTTCCGGCAGACCCGCTTCGGTCACGCCCAGGTGCAGCGGATAATCGCACTGCGCGCTGGCCAGCCGATAAGCCGCGACGGTATCCGGCACGTTGCTCGCCTTCATGGAGAGCACCATGTCGTAAAAGCCGCAGTTTTCCAGCATTTTTGCATGCGCCAGCGCGCTTTCCACCATGCCCTGCGGGGTCGGCCCGCCGTATTTGGCCAGGATATCCTTCTCCACCGAGCCGGAGTTCACACCAATGCGCACCGGAATGTGATGGGCCTTCACACAGTCGGCGAGAATACGCACGTTCTTCTCTCCGCCGATGTTGCCGGGGTTAATGCGCAGTTTGTGAATGCCGTTTTCCACCGCCTTGATGGCGAGCTTGTAATCAAAATGAATGTCGGCGACCAGCGGAACGGGGCTCCCGTCCACCAGCGCGCGCACCGCTTCGGCGCATGCCTCGTTGTAAACGGATACGCGAACGATATCCGCGCCCGCCACCGTCAGCGCGCGGATCTGGGAGAGCGTCGCCTCCACGTCCGCCGTGTCCGTATTGGTCATCGACTGTACGCTGACCGGCGCGCCCCCGCCGATGAGGACGTTTCCGGCCTTGACCTGCCTTGTCTTTGTGCTCATGTGTTTCTCCCTCAGCCCTTCACAAAAAATCGTATAATATCTTTGTACGTCAGCAGCACCATCAGCCCCATCAGCAGCGCAAAGCCTGCCAGATGAATCGCGCCTTCCAGCTCGCGCTTGACGGGCTTGCGGCGAATCGCTTCCACCAGCAGAAACAGCAGTCGGCTTCCGTCCAGTCCCGGAATCGGGAGCAGGTTCATCACGCCGAGGTTGACACTGATCAGCGCCAGCATTTCCAGATAGACCTCAAAGCCACCCTGCCGCGTGACTTCCTGAATGACGTAGATCGTGCCGACCGGGCCGGTCATATCGTCCACGCCCTTCCCTCTGAACACCATGTTCTTGAGCGCGTCCAGAATCGTCTTTACGCTTTCGATGTTGTATTGCACCGAGAACGGAATGCTGCTCCAAATCGGCAGGCGCATGTTCTCCCTGCCAAAGGAAAAGCCGACGCGATAACGTCCATCATCCTCGTCGTAAAACGGCGTTATTGTCAAATCCAGCGTCTGGCCGTCCCGTCTGACGGTCAACGTCACCGCATCGCCGTTTGAATCCGCAATCGCCTGTGCAACCGCATTGGAATCAGCTGTCTCCATACCGTCCACAGCCAGAATTTCGTCGCCGATCTCCAATCCGGCCATCTGCGCATTTTCTTCCAGCTTCGCTACCTTCGGCACGACGACGCTCACGCCGCACAGGCTCATGAACAGCGCGATCACCAGAAACGCAATCACAAAATTCATCAGCGGCCCGCTGAAATCCGTGACCGCGCGCTTCCAAACCGCCTGGTTGTTAAACGCACGCGGGTCGGGGCGATCCTCGTCCTCGCCGTAAAACTGGCAATAGCCGCCGATAGGCAGCAGGCGAATGGAAAACTGCGTGCCCTTTCTGCTCTTCCATTTGGCAATCAGCGGACCCATACCCATCGAAAATTCCTGCACGCTGATGCCACAGGCGCGAGCCGCCCAGAAATGCCCCGCCTCGTGCGCGATAATCAGCACGCCGAGCAGCAGCAGCGCCAGAATCACATACATGAAAAGAAAGCACCTCCCGCGTTATGCCTCAAACCGACTCATCAACGCCGCAGCCTTCTGCCTTGCGGCGCGATCGCATTCAAACACCTGTTCAAGCGTCGGATGAGTAATGACCGGCACGGCCTGCATCGTCTCTTCCACCAGACGCGCAATCGCGCCGAAGGGAATTTTCTCGTGCAGGAACGCGTCCACCGCAACTTCGTTCGCACCGTTGAGCACCGCGCTCATCGAGCCGCCGACGGCCAGCGCGTCATACGCCAGTTTGAGGCCGGGGAAACGATTGTAATCCGGCTGTTCAAAGGTCAGCGCGTTCATCTGCGTGAAATCCAGCCGCTTGCCTCCGGTCGGCAGTCTCTCCGGCCAGCTCATCGCGTAGAGAATCGGCAAACGCATATCTGGCGTGCCCAGCTGCGCCATTACCGCGCCGTCCGCGTATTCGACCATAGAATGTATGACGCTCTGCGGATGAATCAGCACATCGATTTTCTCAGCGGGCATGTCGAACAGCCAGCGCGCCTCGATGACCTCCAGCGCCTTGTTCATCATCGACGCGGAATCGATGGTGATCTTGCGGCCCATGCTCCAATTCGGGTGCTTGAGCGCCTGTTCCGGCCGCGCGTTGTAGATGTCTTCCTTTTTCCATGTGCGGAACGGGCCGCCGCTCGCCGTCAGAATCAGGCGGGTCGGCGTATTGCCCTGCGCGCCCTGCAAACACTGGAAAATGGCGCTGTGCTCGCTGTCCACCGGCAGCAGCGGGTGCCCCGCTTTTTTCGCCGCCTCCGTCACCAGTTCGCCGCCCGCGACGAGCGGCTCCTTGTTGGCCAGCAGCACGCGTTTGCCGCAGGCAAGCGTTTCCATCACCGCCGCCAGCCCGACCACACCCACGACCGAGACAAGCACATCGTCCGCATCGCACGCGTGCACCACATCCAGCAGCACGTTTTCGCCGAACATCCACTGGCAGCTGTTTTTGATATCCGCCGGAATTTCCTTCGGCTCGACGGAAAGCGCCGCAATCTTCGGATGGAACTGGCGCACCTGTTCAAAGAGCTTTTCGCTTGAGCTGTGTGCCACCAACGCGGTGACGGCAAAGCGGTCGCTGTGGCGCGCCGCCACGTCGAGCGCCTGCGTGCCAATGGAACCCGTAGAACCCAATATCGCCAACTTTCGCATATTTGCCTCCGTTTTTCGCATAAGCCATGCGTATTTCAGCCGCATATACCGCTTTAAAGCACCAGCGTGTAGCAATACATCACAATCAGGGTGAAAATCACGCTGTCAAACCTGTCCATCACGCCGCCGTGGCCGGGGAAAATCTTGCCGTAATCCTTGATTCCGCTGTGGCGCTTGAGCAGCGACGCGGAAAGGTCGCCGATTTCGCCCGCCACCGAGCCGATCAGGCCCAGCGCAATGGCCGCCGGAATCCCCGGCATCGGCATGTGGAACGCGTATACAAACACCGCGCGGCAGATCAGGCCGCCGATTGTGCCGCCAACCACGCCGAAAATCGCGCCTTCCACCGTCTTTTTGGGGCTGACGTTCGGGCAGAGCTTGTGTTTACCCATCGCCCGGCCGCCGAAATACGCCGCGCCGTCGCCGACATAGGCAATCGCAAACGCCATCGTAATCAGCGCAATCCCCGGCACCACGCCGTAGGTGCTATTCATCATCATCATAAACATGGACATCGGCAGAAAGCAGGTGAACAGCGGGTATACCGACGCCGCCGCATCCGGGAACGTCGGCTTTTCTCGCAGCATGACACCCGTCATCGAAATGCCCATCGCCGCCACAACCAGCAGCAGCGGATCGAGCACGCCCATCACGCGGCTCAGCGGCCACATCGCGACCGCCGCCGCATAGCCACCCCATGTGCAGACGTTGTAGCCCGCTTTGCCCAGCGCGCGATAGCACTCCCGCATCGCGATGATCGTCAGCAGGGCGATCACCAGCTCGGCGAACCAGCCGCGCACGACCAGCACAAAGATGAGAAACGGCACGCCGACAGCCGCGGTAATCAGGCGAGTCTTCATAAAATCCTTCTTTCTTATACGCCGCCGAACCGGCGATTTCTTTTCGCATACGCCAGCAGCGCTTCATCATAGGCATGACGGTCGAAATCCGGCCAGAGCGTATCGGTCTGATAAAACTCCGCATATGCCAGCTGATAGAGCAGGAAATTGCTCAGCCGCATCTCTCCGCTCGTCCGAATCAGAAAATCCACATCCGGCAGTCCGGCCGTATACAATTCGCTTTCAAACGCTTTGCGGTCGATGTCCTCCGGCTTCATGTCGCCGTTTGCCACATGTTCCGCCAGTTTCTGCGCCGCGCGGATGATTTCCTGCTGACCGCCGTAATTCAGCGCGATATTCAGCTGCAACCCCGTGTTCCCGTGCGTGCGGCGGATGGCGGCGTGCAGCGCGTCCTGCTGCTTTTCCAGCCCCTTGGGCATGCCGTCAATGTCGCCCAGAATGCGAATACGCACGTTTTTCTCGTTCAGTTCGTCGATCTCACTGGTAAAGTATTGCAGCAAAAGCCGCATCAGCGCGCCGACTTCCTCGGCCGAGCGCTTCCAGTTTTCAGCCGAAAACGCATAAATGGTCAACGCCTCGATGCCCAGTTCGTCGGAATACTTGATGATTTCACGCAGCGCCTCTACGCCGGCCTTGTGGCCGAATGTGCGCGGCATGCCGCGCTTCTGCGCCCAGCGGCCGTTGCCGTCCATGATGATCGCCACGTGGCGCGGCAGAAATTCCCTGTCCAGCTCCTTTGCCGAGACGACAGGCGCTTTGCTTTCATTTTGGCCCATAACTGCCATATCTATCCCCCTGCCGCCGCACTCATCTGCAATCGGCGGTCCTTATTTTTGTTTTAATCCAAAAGGCGGGCCTCGCAGAGCGCCGCTCCGACGAAACCCGCCGTGTCTGTCTGTTTACGGTTGCGGATCGGAAATCGGGTCGAGAAACCGCGCGGCCACGAGCTTTTTGCCGTCGTCCGAGGCATACACAACGCGCAATTTGCCTCCGTCCCGCTTTTCGCGGCGCGGCGCATACGTTTCGCTTACCTGCGGATGAACGCCTTCTTCGCTCAGAATCGCCTCAGCCTGCTTCAAAGGCAGCCCAAGCAGCTGCGTTCTCATTTGACCTCCATGATCTCCTTTTCCTTCTCGGCGTCGATCTTGTCGATGTCCTTGATCGCCGCGTCGGTCAGCTTCTGGATGTCCTCTTCGGCCTTCTTCTGGTCGTCCTCGGTGATTTCGCTGTTCTTCTTGAGCTTCTTCACCTGATCGACCGCGTCGCGGCGGATGGAACGGATCGCCACCTTGCTTTCCTCAGAGGTCTTGCGCACAAGCTTGGTCAGCTCCTTGCGGCGCTCCTCGGTCAACTCCGGCAGCATCAGGCGGATCACCTTGCCATCGTTGGACGGCGTAAGCCCTAGGTCGCTGGCCTGAATCGCCTTGGAGATATCCTTCACCATCTTCGCGTCCCACGGATTGATCTGAAGCACGCGCGGTTCCGGCGCAGAGATGTTAGCCACATTCTTGAGCGGGGTCGGCGTGCCGTAGTAATCCACTGTGATGCGATCGAGCAGCTGCGGGTTCGCACGTCCGGCGCGGATGGCCATCAGGTCGCTGCGAAGCACGTCCTTGGTCTTTTCCATCTTGGTTTTTGCGTTATTCTGGATTTCGGTAATCGTCATGGGAGATACCTCCTCGAATTTCTTTTTCTATATTTTACCCCACAACCCTATCATTTGGCAAGCCCTTTTGCGTAAACAATCAAAACAGCCGAAGCGAATGCCCCGGCTGTTTGAAAGAAACCCTTTTGTATGCTCACGGATGCACGACTGTGCCCATCATGTCGCCTTCGATGACGCGCAGAATGTTCTGTGGATCATCCAGGCCGAACACACGAATGCACGGCACCTTGTTCTCGCGGCAGATCGTGATTGCGGACGCATCCATCACCTTCAGGTCGCGCTCCTGCACCTCCTGATACGTGATGTCGCGCAGCAGCTTCGCCTCCGGATTGACGCGCGGATCGCTGTCGTACACGCCGTCCACGTTCTTGGCCAGCAGAATCGCGTCCGCACCGATTTCAACCGCGCGCAACGCTGCCGCCGTATCGGTGGAGAAGAACGGATTGCCCGTGCCGCAGGCAAAGATGACCACACGTCCCTTTTCCAGATGACGCACAGCCCGGCGATAGGTATACGGCTCGCAGAAGCGCGTCATTTCCACCGCGCTCATCACGCGGCTGGCAATGCCCTGACGCTCTACGGCGTCCTGCATTGCGATGGAATTGATGGCCGTGCCGAGCATGCCCATGTGATCCGCATTGACGGCGGTCATCTTCGCCGCCGGGCCCTGACGGCCGCGCCAGATGTTGCCCGCGCCGATTACGATAGCGATTTCCGCGCCCGTCTCGTGCAGCTGGCGAATGACGTCGGCCACGCGGTCAATCTGCTCAAAATCAAACAGGCGGCCATGATCGCCCAGCGCCTCGCCGCTGAGCTTGATGAGAACGCGCTTATACTTTGCCATAAGTTTCTCCTCTCCTGCCCTAAACGTTCAAACTGCTTCAAAAAAGGGGCAATGCTTGCGCATGCCCCTGTGTGGGAAGAAATTACTTCTTCATCTTGGCCTGCTCAGCCGCGATGTCCGCCGCGAGGTTGTCCTGACGCTTCTCAAGACCCTCGCCGCGCTCAAAGCGCACAAAGCGAACGACGTCGGCCTTGCCGCCGAGCATCTTGGTCACATTGATGTCCGGATCCTTGACGAACGGCTGTTCGAGGAGGCAGACTTCCTTGTAGTACTTCTCGATGCGGCCCTCGACCATGCGCTCGACGATCTTCGCCGGCTTGCCCTCATTGAGAGCCTGCTGGGTCAGAACCTCGCGCTCCTTTTCAAGGTTGTCGGTCGGCACTTCGTCGCGGCGCACGAACTGCGGGTTCGCGGCGGCGATGTGCATGACGAGGTCATGGCTCAGCGCCTTCACTTCATCGTTGACTTCCGGGCAGGACAGCTCAACCATGACGCCGATGCGGCCGCCCATGTGGTTGTAGGTATCCACCATGCCGTGCTCAGCCACAAAGCGGGCAAAGCGGCGCACGGAAATCTTTTCGCCAATGGAAGCGGTCGCCTCGCCGATCAGATCGTTGACGGTCTTGCTGGCGTCCGCATAGAACGGCTGCGCGAGCATCTCTTCAACGGTCGCCGGAGCGGCGGCAGCGATGTGCTTGGCGAAATCGCGGCACAGATCCTTGAAGCGGTCGGTGTTGGCCACGAAGTCGGTCTCGCAGTTGACCTCGACGGTCACGCCCACGCCGTTCTCATCCACAAAGGAATCCACCATGCCTTCGGCGGCGATGCGGCCGGCCTTCTTGGCGGCGGCGGCGAGACCCTTCTCACGCAGGAAGTCGATGGCCTTGTCCATGTCGCCGTCGCACTCGACGAGCGCCTTCTTGCAGTCCATCATGCCGGCGCCGGTGCGCTCACGCAGTTCCTTAACCAGGGCAGCAGTAATATTAGCCATAATATCTTCCTCCAGCTTCGGTCGATTACTTCGCTTCGGCGGCCGGCTCAGCCTGCTCGCCCTGCTTGCCTTCCAGCACCGCGTCCGCCATCTTGCCCGCGATGAGCTTCACCGCGCGGATCGCATCGTCGTTGCCCGGAATCACATAATCGATCTCGTCCGGATCGCAGTTGGTATCCACGATCGCCACAACCGGAATGCCCAGCGCGCGCGCCTCAGACACGGCGATGTGCTCCTTGCGCGGGTCAACCACGAACAGGCAGCCCGGCAGATTCTTCATCTCGCGGATGCCGCCCAGGTTCTCCAGGAGCTTCTCGCGCTCAGCCATCAGTTTGATAACTTCCTTCTTCGGCAGCACTTCAAACTCGCCGCGCTCTTCCATCGCGTCGATGGCGTTCAGGCGGGCGATACGGGTCTTGATGGTGCGGAAGTTGGTCATCATGCCGCCCAGCCAGCGGTTGTTGACATAATACATGTTGCAGCGCTTGGCCTCGGTCTCGATGGACTCCTGCGCCTGCTTCTTCGTGCCGACGAACAGCACGCTCTTGCCTTCCATCGCCACAGAGCGGACGAACGCATACGCCTCGTCGATCTTGCGGACGGTCTTCTGAAGGTCAATGATGTAGATGCCGTTGCGCTCGGTGAAGATGTACTGCGCCATTTTCGGATTCCAGCGGCGGGTCTGATGGCCGAAGTGAACGCCGGCCTCCAGCAGCTGCTTCATAGAGATAACTGCCATGTGTGTTTTCCTCCTTTTATTAAACCCTCCCTGCGCCCTCTCGCTTGTGCAGACCGCAAAGCTTGCGGCAGGGCGCACAAAAACAGGCGCAGGTGCGTTTTCCGCATGATTATATCATGTCTTTTTCTTTGAATCAATAGGTTTTTGCAAAAAAACGGCGCAAAACCGAAGTTTTGCGCCGAAAAAAGTCAAAATGTTGTGAGCGTTGCCTGTAAGCCGAGTTCTGTAATCGGCGGTCATCTATCTAGACCCATCGTTACCGATGGGTTCAAGCGAAATCCTGAGAGCATCGACGGGCCGTCTCAAGCGCTCTTTCGTTTCTTGCTCCGAGCGGGGTTTACATCGCGGACGAGTCGCCAGGCCGCGGGTGAGCTCTTACCTCACCTTTCCACCCTTACACGTCAAGCGTGCGGTATCTCTCTGTTGCACTTTCCCTGGGGTCACCCCCGCCGGGTGTTGCCCGGCACTCTGCCCTATGGAGCTCGGACTTTCCTCACACCTTTCGGCGCGCGGCCGCCCGGCAACCTCACAAACGGACGACATTATAGCATAAATGTCATTCGATGTCAAACATTTTACGGAGACTCCTTCCGTCAGCCTCTCTCAGACTTTCGGCACTCCGCTTGCCTGCTTCCCGCCCTCAAAGAGGGAGCTTTTGGGCTTTAAGCCTCATCTGCAAAAGAACCATGTCTTCCTCTTTGACGGAAGGAGTTACTTCACCAGGATAATCCGGCCGCAGTTTTCGCACTCCACATACGGCGCGCCGGTGCGGATTTTATTCATGTCCGCCGCCGGGAGCTGCATGTTGCAGCCACCGCAGCGGTCGTCGTGAATCCGAGTGATCGGCGGGGTGGAATGGCGCTTGATGGCCTTGTATTTTTCCAGCAGCTCCGGATCGATCCCCTTTGCCTCCTCGGCGACTGTCTTTTTGAGCGCTTCAAGCTTCACGCTCGCCTGCTTGTATTCCTCATCGTAGATCACCTTGATGCGGTCAAACTCCGCGCGGGCCTTGGCGGCGCGCACGCGCACCTCGCGCTGCTGGCGGTCGCGGGATTCGGAATCCTTGCGCATCTTGGCAAGTTCGCCTTCATATCGGGAAATGGTCGTGATCAGCTTCTGGAGCGCGGCGATCTGCTTTTTCGCCTCTTCCAGATCTTCGGGGCGGTTCGCCTCAAAATTGGCGGCCGCCTCGGCCACGGAGCCGTTCAGGCGCTCGATCTCGTCGGCCAGCGCTTCCATGCGGTCGCTCATAATTTCCACATCGGCCTCGATCTTTTTGAGCACTTCCTGCTGTTCCTTCAGAAAATCGCGATGCTTGATCAGCTCCTTGCGGTTGCTGTTGCCGCGCATCTCTTTTTCATACTGGTCCAGCTCCATGTCCACCTGCTGATACTGCCACAAAAGTTCGTACTGTTCCAAAATATGGCCCTCCTCAATCCTTTAACGCCCGAAGGGGTCATCCTTCAGGCAGAAAACCGTCACGTTATATTGTAACGCATCCGCCGCATTTTGTAAAGCGTCGGCGAGCACTTCGCAAACCGGGTTTTCCGTTTCAAAGTGCCCTGCCTCGATGATGCAGCATCCTTTGTCCAGCGCGTCGAGCGCCTCGTGATGGCGCATTTCGCCCGTGATGAAGCAGTCCGCGCCCAGCGCCAGCGCATCGCCGATTTCGCTTCCGCCTGCGCCGGAGCAGCAGCCCAGCACGTGAACGGGCGTATCCGCGTTGCCGAACGCGCGCACGCTGGCGTGCAGCTTCTTCTGCGCGCGGGCGCAGAGCTGGCCGAAGGTCGTCCCCTCCGCCACGTCGCCCGCGCGCACAAAGCCTTCGCCGCGCACGTTTTCCGCGCCCATCACGCGCATCAGCGTATCGTTCACGCCGCCCTTCGCCGCGTCAAGGTTCGTGTGCGCCGCAATATGGCTGATTCCGGCGCGCCCCATGTCGAGCATCAGCCTGCCCTCGCGCGTCTCGTCCGTCACCCGCTTGACGGCGCTGAACATAATCGGATGGTGCGTCACAATCAGCTGCGCGCCCAACGCCTTCGCCTGATCCACTGCTTTCTGCGTCAGATCGAGCGCCACAACGACGCGCGTCACCTCGGCATTCCGGCATCCGAAGAGCAGGCCCACGTTATCCCATTCTTCCGCCAGCTCGAACGGCGCAATTTCGCCAACTAGTTTTTCGATATCCGAAACCGTGCATCTGCCCATGCCGATCGCCTCCGCTATGATATTCAGCTCATGGCCGCCCGCAAGCAGCCGTTCTTTCGCGCGCGGCGTGTTCGTCCCCGCCTGAGAGAGCATCTCCCGCACGCGGACGCCCCTCTGCCACGCCAGATAGTCGTATTGTTCCGCGTTCTGCGCGCCGTCCGCGCATGCGCCCAGCGTCAGATGCCGCTCATCCGGCATTTCCACCATGCCCGCGCGCGCCAGCATCGTGACATAGTGCCGTCCTGCCGCGCGGCAGTAGATTTCCTTTTGAACTGCAAAGCCCAGCTCGGCCAGCCCGCCGCGCAGCAGCGGCAGATCGACGTTCGCCTGCACAATCAGCGCCGCGCCGCCGATTTTATCTCTGCCCTCGGAAACGATTTTGAGAATCGTCCCCGCGCCCATGCCGAGAATCATCACCGCGTCCACGAGTCTGTCGATGGCGCTCAATCCGTCCGCAACAGCCAGCGTTGCGCGGCCGCTCAACCCCCGCGCCGCCAGCAGCCGCCGTGCTTTTTCCAGCGACGGCGCGCTTACGTCGCTTGCGAGCATCGTCAGGTTGGGCACGGTTTCCAGCAGCTTGGCCGTCAGAAAGCCGTGGTCGCAGCCGATATCCGCCGCGACGGGGCGTTCCATCCCCGTCAGCGCTTCCCGCGCCAGTTCGGCCGCCGCGCTCAGGCGTTCATCCAATAGAATCGGGTTCATGCACTTTCCCCATGTCCGTGAATATCGCTGTAATGGAAGAGCATCAGGTCGCCTTCGCGCACCGTGAACACGGCTTCGTCCGCCGTGACCACGTTGCTCACGCCGCGCGACGTATCGCTCGCCAATGTAAAATCTTCTATTGTGTAATAGCATCCCCTGACGCTTATGCCGCGCGCCTCGCCCAGCGGCAGCAGCGAAACCGTGCTGCCCTTCGCGCCCGTCAGCGTATAGCTTTCGTTTATGCGGACAATCTGCACGCCTTCCGCGCGGATCTCCGCCCAAACGCCGCGGCGCGCCGCGCGCACAACCATCATCAGGTTGGCCAGCGCATGGTCGAGCCGCCCGCCCAGAGCGCCGAGCAGCACGATTTCCGTCGCTCCCCTGGATATGGCGAGGTTCAGCGCGTATTCGCAGTCCGTGTCGTTTTTGATGCAGTTCAGCCTGTCCTCCGACAGCCGGCTTTCGTACCGTGCCAACACGTTCTGCGAGACGGAATCCATGTCGCCGACGAGCATATCCGGCTCAAGCCCCGCCGCGTCGAAGGCTTCCAGCCCCCTGTCCGCCGCAATGGAAAAATCCGCCTCGTCTGCACAGGCTTTCAGCAGCTCAACGCCCGGCGCGTCCCCACCGAGCACAATCAAAACCTTCATGTCATTCTCCCAGCACAGTTTTGACGACGGCCTTCGGGTCATCCGCGCGGAAAAGGCCCGTACCCATCACCAGCACATCCGCGCCCGCCTCGATGACCTGCGCCGCATTGCTCTGCTTCACGCCGCCGTCCACTTCGATGAGGATGTCGCGCCCCGTTTCCGCAGTCATCTCGCGGATTTTCGGGATCTTTGCCACGCAGTCCTCCCGGAGCGTCTGCCCGCCGAAGCCAGGCTTCACCGTCATCACCAGCACGAGGTCGCACAGCGGCAGCAGCGGTTCAAGCGCTTCAACCGGCGTTTCCGGATTGATGCTCACGCCCGCTTTCACGCCCAGCGCGTGAATGGCTTCCAGCACCTCGGCGCAGTTGTCGTCCGCTTCCGCATGCACGGTAATCAAATCCGCGCCTGCCCTGGCGTAAGCCTCGATGTATTTCATCGGCTCGGAGAGCATCAGGTGCGTATCCAGAAACAGTTTCGTCTGTCTGCGGATGGCGCGCACGAAATCCGGCCCGAAGCTGATGTTCGGCGCGAAATGCCCATCCATGTTATCCAGATGCAGCCAGTGAATGCCCAGCGCTTCCACCATCCTGATTTCTTCGCCCAGACGCATCAGATCTGCGCCCAGCACGGACGGCGAAATTTCAATCTTTCTGTTGCTCATTCGTAACGCCCCTTCCAATTTTCACGAACCTGCGTCAGCAGCTCTCTGTATCGCGTCCACCGCGCCGCGCCCAGCTCGCCCGCGTCCACGGCGGCGTGTACGGCGCAGCCCGGTTCGCGGTCATGCAGGCACGGCTGAAAGCGGCACGATCCCGCCAGCGCGTTGTATTCGGGATACAGCTGGGCAAAATCCTCCGGCGAAAGGCCGTTTTCCAATTCCAGCAGGCTGAATCCCGGCGTATCCAGCACAAACATGCCGTCTACGACCATCATCTCCGCGCGCCGCGTCGTGTGCCGTCCGCGCTCGGTCTTGCGGCTCAGTCCGCCGGTCTCCAGCCCCAGATCAAACAGCGCGTTGAGCAGCGAGCTTTTGCCCACGGCGGACTGCCCGGCCAGACATGTGACCTTGCCGCGCATGGCCTCCCGCAGTTCGGGAATGCCCGTCCCTTCGTGCGCGCTGACGCTGAACACGCGCAGCTGCGTGCCGACGTATTCGCGCCGAATCTGTTCGGCCAGATCGTCGCCCAGATCGATTTTGTTGACGCAGATGGCCGGAATCATGCCGCCCTTTTCCGCGCGCAGAATCAGTTTATCGCACAGCAGCATATCCGGCTGCGGCACGCTGGCAATCACCAGCATCAGCATATCGACGTTGGCGACGCTGGGGCGCTCCATCATGCTCCTGCGCGGCAGAATTTCTTCCAGCCATCCGTCTTCTTCGCCCTGTCCGGGCGTGAAGCGGACGTGATCGCCGACCATCGGCGTCATTTTCTGATGACGCAGTTTTTTCTGTGCGCGCAAGGTGTATTCCCGTCCGTCCTCGTCGCAGAGCACGGTGTAAAAACTGCCGATTCCCCGCAGGATGCTTCCCGTCATAGTTCTCCTTTACTGCAAAACCGCCGTCGCTTCGCTCTTGAAGTTTCCGTCCAGATAGAGCCGCCAGGTGCGGACGCCGCTGGTCTCGCTCCGCAGCGTCACGCGCAATTCCATTGGCCCCGCTTCGCTGTATGTCGCGGCGTACATGTCGTTTTCCTGCCCGTTTTCATCCACCAGCGTCACGCGGACGGTCACGCCCTCTTCCGGCACGTCCACCGAAACGGTGACGTTAGCCGTGTAGCGCCGCCTGTCGTACCGGCCGACGGTCATATTCACCACGCTGCCGGGCAGAACCTCAGTAAATTTGTCGATGGACTGAGCCAGCACCACGCCGTCCTGTCTGGCGCTGTCTACGTTTTGATAACCGATGTCGCCGCATGTCAGCCCGACGGAAGCCATCCGCTCAACGGCCTCCTCCTCGCGCTGGCCGACCAGCTCCGGCACAACCACGCGCCCGCCGGATACCGTCAGCGAAACTGCCGCGCCCGGTTCGGCATTTTCCCCCGCTTCGGGGCTTTGCGCCAGCACAACGCCGCGCAGTTTTTCGCTCGGCACAATTTCCACATAGCCCAGCGAAAGTCCCTGAGCGATCAGCACATTTTCCGCGTCCGTCTGCGTCATGCCTGTCAGCCGCGGCACAAGAAGCAGCCCGCTTCCCCTGGAGATCGTTGCCGTCACCGCGCTTCCGCGCCCAACCTCTTCGTTGGCTTTCGGGGTCTGGTCACAGACATAGCCCTCCGCCAGATCGCTGTACGCATATTCGACGTCAAGCGTCAATCCTGCGTTTGCCACCATGCGCCGCGCAGTCGTCTCGTCCAGCCCCGCCAGATCAGGCATGCGTATCGTGACGAACATCGTTCGATACAGCCGAATACCCGCCACGCCGATGAGGGCGATCAATACCAACAGAATAAACAACGTCAGCAGACGCGCGGGCATGCCGCCGGACTTTTTCTTTTTGCGGATCTTTTCAACCACTTCGTGCGATTCCTCGATAATCGCCGGGTGATGCTGCTGCATGAACCCGCCGTCCGGATGGCGCAGCGCCCGCCGCAGATCGCGCGCCATCGCGTCCGCGCTCTGGTAGCGCTGCTGAGGCAGTTTTTGCAGCGATTTCGCCACAATCATCGCCACGGCGGGGCTGACCTTTGCCTGCTCTTCAATGGGCTTGGGCGGCTCCATCAGGTGCATCATGGCGACGGAAACCGCCGTTTCGCCCTCAAAAGGCACATGCCCGCAGAGCATTTCATAGAGAATCACGCCGACGGAATATAAATCGCTCGCCTCTGTCGCCCTCATGCCCTTGGCCTGCTCCGGCGAGAAATAATGCACCGAGCCCATCACGTTGCCGTCCGTGGTCAGGGTTTTGGTATCCGCCATGCCCGCGATGCCGAAATCGCCGACTTTCACCTGACCCGCGCGGGAAACCATCACGTTCTGCGGCTTTACATCCCGGTGGATGATGCCCCGCTGATGAGCGTGCCCCAGCGCCGCCAGAATTTGCAGGGTGAAGCGCACCGCGTCTTCCTGCGCAATGCCGCCGGTCTGGGTAATCAGTTCCTTGAGCGTCTGCCCGTCCACGTATTCCATTGCCAGATAGGATACGTCGCCGACCTCGCCCGCGTCGATCAGATTCACGACGTTCGGGTGGCTCAGCTTGCGGCAAACCTCGCCCTCGCGCCTGAACCGTTCCTTATATTCGGGGTCTTCCGCGTATTCCTCGCGAAGCACCTTGATGGCGACGGTCTGGTGCGTCTTGAGGTCAAACGCGCGGTAGACAATCGCCATGCCGCCCCGGCCGATGATATCCTCCACGCGAAAACGGCGGCTGATGATTTTGCCGATCAGTCTCGTCTCCACGGTTTGCCCTCCTCGCCGGTGCAGAGAATCAGCGTCACATTGTCGCTGCCGCCCGCGTCAAGCGCCATCTCGACCAGACGGTTGGCCGCCTGATCGATGGTTTCGCTGTCAAGAAGCGTCCGCTCGATGTCGTCGTCGCGCACCATGCCCGTCAGACCGTCCGTGCAGAGCAGGAAACGGTCGCCGGGCCGGATATCCGCCGCGAGCAGATCCGGGGTGTTATCCCCTTCCGTGCCGAGCGCGCGGGTGATGATGTTGCGGCGCGGATGCAGCCTGGCTTCCTCCGGGGTCAAAAGACCCGCGCGAACCAACTCGCCCACCAGCGAATGATCCTGTGTGATCTGTTCCATGTGCCCGTCGCGAAGGCGGTAAATGCGGCTGTCGCCGACGTGCGCAATATACATATATCCGCCGCCGCGCCACATCATGGAGATCGTCGTGCCCATGCCCGCGCATTCGGCGTGTCCCTGCGCATGCAGATAAATCCGTTCGTGCGCGCCGAGCACCGTCTTTTTGAGCAGATCGACGGAGGGCTTTTTGTGCCGCGCGGCCATTCTGCGCACCGCGTCAATCGCCATCTGACTGGCCACTTCGCCCGCCAGATGGCCGCCCATGCCGTCCGCGACGACAAAAACGCCGCGTTTTTCGTCAAACCAGGCCGCATCCTCATTCTGTTTGCGTTTTCTGCCGATATCGGTACGCATCGTCGCCGCCACGCCGCTCACTCCCCGCTGTCAGTTTTCGGTGTTCAGGTTGTTATCCTGGATATAGCGCCTGCGGAGCTGGCCGCACGCGCCCTCGATGTCGTCGCCCATTTCGCGGCGGCGTGTCACGGAAATACCCTTCTGCTCAAGCGTGTGCTTGAACGCGTCCACCTCGCGCTCGGTCACGCCCGTCAATCCGCGCTCCGGCACGCTGTTAAGCGGAATCAGGTTGACGTGGCACTGCATGCCGCGCAGCCTGCCCGCCAGCTCAACGGCCTGCGCCGGATCGGCGTTCACGCCGTGCACCAGCGCGTATTCAAAAATCACGCGCCGCCCCGTCTTTTCGATGTAGTTGCGGCAGGCGGAAAGCACGTCGTCCATGCTGTATTTGCGCGCGACGGGCATCAGCTTTCTGCGCACCTCGTCGTTGGGCGCGTGCAGAGACAGCGACAGCGTCACCGGCAGATCCTCTTCCGCAAAGCGGCGCATGTTTTCCACCAGGCCGCAGGTCGAGAGCGACACACTGCGCATGCCGATGCACAAGCCGCCCTCTATCCGCAGAATCCGAAGGAATTTCACCACGTTGTCGTAGTTATCCAGCGGTTCGCCGCTGCCCATCAGCACGATGTTGCCGACCTTCTGGCCTTGCGGCGCCAGTACGCCGTTGGCGCAGACAATCTGCCCCAGCATCTCCGCCGGGGTCAGGCTGCGCGCGCAGCCGTCCAGCGTGGAAGCGCAGAACGCGCACCCCATGCGGCAGCCCACCTGGGTGGACAGGCAGAGCGTGTTGCCGTATTTGTAGCGCATCAGCACGCCTTCGATGACGTTGCCGTCCGGCAGGCGGTAAAGCAGTTTGATCGTGCCGTCGAGCTTCGATTCAATCGTCTCCAGCACGGAAACAGGGTTCGCCACGCAGTTTTCATTCAGCGTTTCGCGAAGCGCCTTGGGCAGGTTGCTCATCTGCTCAAAGTCCGCGCCCTGATGCAGCCACGCAAACACCTGCCTGGCGCGGAAGGCGGGCTGGCCCAGCTGTTTGAAATAAACCGTCAGCTCGTCCGGCGTCATGCCCAGCAGCTGCGTCTTGTCCATCCCGCTCATCACGCCTTCACCCTGCGCATGCGGCAGACATAGAAGCCGTCCGTGCCGTCCCTGTGCGCGAACATTTGCAGGCCGCAGGCGTTTTCATGTGCCGCCAGCTTCTCCGGCAGTTCCGCGCCCATCGGCCAGACCTCATATTCCGGATGGCGCTCCAAAAACGCCTTGATCTGCGCCTCGTTCTCCTGAGGCAGAATGGAGCAGGTGGAATACACCAGCGTGCCGCCCACCTTCACCATCGGCGCCACCGCGTCGAGGATATCCTTCTGCGTGCGGCAGAGCGCCTGTACGCCCTCTTCGGTCACGCGGTATTTCACGTCCGGCTTTTCGTTCATCACGCCCGTGCCGGAGCAGGGCGCGTCCACCAGCGCCGCGTCCAGCGTCATGGCCATCTCTTCGCGCGGAACGGAAGCGTCCTTGACAGCCGGGCGCACGTTTTCCAGCTTGAGACGGTTCATCGTGCCGCGGATCAGCTCGACGCGGTGCGCATGCGTATCCCATGCATAGACGCGGCCCGTGTCGCCCATCATCTCGCTCATCACGGCGGTCTTGCCGCCCGGCGCGGCGCACGCGTCCAGCACGGTCTGGCCCGGCTTTGCGCCGACCATGCGCGCGGCCAACACGGAGCTTTCGCCCTGAATCGTAAACAGGCCGTTCTGGAAAGCGCGCATGCGGGTCATGTCGCCCGCGCTGTGCACCTTGTATACGCCCGGCAGAATGCCCGGATCAAATTCCAGCTCGTCGTCGGCAAACAGGCTGCGCAGTCGCGCGTCGTCGCAGCGCAGATAGTTCACGCGGACGGTTACGCTGCGGTCTTTCGGGCGGTAGCGCAGAATTTCCATCGCATCGTGCTCGCCGTAAGCGTCCACCAGCATCCGGCAGAGCGTCTCCGGCGCGCTGAACATGACGGAAAGATACTTCACCGCGTCCTCCTGCGGCTTGGGCCAGACCACGTCGTTCTTGCCGCGGATCATGTTGCGCAGCACGCCGTTGACCAGCCCGGTCAGCGCCTCCAGCCCCATCGCGCGGGTCAGGCTGACGGACTCGTCCACCGCCGCCATATCCGGCACGCGGTCCAGGTAAAACAGCTGATACGCGCCCATGCGCAGAATTTCGCGCACGGTCTGGTCGATTTCCTTGTTGCCTTCGAGGAACTGATCGATGCGCCAGTCGAGCGTCATGCGGTTTTCCAGCGTGCCGTAGACCAGCTGGGTCACAAACGCGCGGTCGCGGCGCGGCAGATTGGCCTGAGCCAGCCGCTTATCCAGCGCCAGCGAGGCATACGCGTCCGAACGGCTGACGTCCAGCAGCGTTTCCAGCGCCACGCGCCGCGGCGCAAGGTTCACCGGGCGCGGCTTACGCTCCCCGCGCGGTGCGCCGAAGCCGGGCTTGCGGTCGCCGAATGCGGGCTTGTCCCCATGCGCGCCGTAAGGCTTCTTCTCGCCAAACCTGCGCTCTCCGAATTTCTTTTCGCCGTAAGCGGGCTTGTCGCCGAATTTGCGTTCGCCATAGGGCTTTTTATCGCCAAACTTCTTTTCTCCGGAGGAAGGCTTATCCCCCCGCGCGCCGTAGGGCTTCTTCTCGCCGAACTTACGCTCGCCGAATTTCTTTTCGCCGTAAGCGGGCCTGTCGCCGCGCGGCTTTCTGTCCGTATTTCGATTTGCGCCGCGGAAACCGCCGTCGCGCCCTCTGTTGTCTGCCATTGATTACGCCTTTCCCAGACAGATTCCTGTCTGCATGTCGTGCCCGCGCAGATAATCCTTCGCGTTCATGCGCTTTGCGCCGGGCATCTGGATGGTTTCAAGCTCCACGTCGTCATCCCCGCAGGAAACAACCAACCCCTTCTTCGCGTCGGCGGCGATGATCTCGCCGGGCGCGCCGCTGGGGCCTGTGTGAAGCGGTTTCACGCTGAAAATTTTGATTGCGCCGTCCGCCGTCGTCGTGAACGCGCCCGGCCACGGCGTCGCGCCGCGCACCAGACAATCGATTTCGCGCGCGGTCTTCGTCCAGTCCATGCGGCCGGTCTCCTTGTCGAGCTTCGGCTCGTAGGTGGCCTCTTCGGGATTCTGCTGCGTGCGCTTGAGCGTGCCCGCTTCCAGCTCGCGCAGCGTCCTGACGAGCAACTGCGCGCCCAGCTCGGAAAGCCTGTCGCTCAATTCGCCCGCCGTCTCGGTTTCGCCGATGGGCGTTTCCGCCATGAGCAGCATATCGCCCGTATCCATGCCGATATCGGTATACATCGTCGTGATGCCCGTGACGGTTTCGCCCATCATCACGCACCAGTTGATCGGCGCGCTGCCCCGATGGCGCGGCAGCAGCGACGCATGAACGTTGATCGTTCCCAGTCTGGGAATATCCAGAATTTCCTGAGAAAGCAGCTGGCCGAACGCCGCCGTCACGCACAGGTCGGGCGCAAGGCCGCGAAGCGCTTCCACGCCTTCCGCGCGCTTGATGCGTTCCGGCTGAAAGACAGGGATGCCCGCCGCCTCGGCCGTTTCCTTCACCGGGCAGGCGGCGAGCTTGTGCCCGCGCCCCTTCGGCCTGTCCGGCTGGCAAAACACGCCGACGACGTCATACCCGTTGTCAATCAGCGCGCGCAGCGACGGAACGGCAAAATCCGGCGTGCCCATGAACACAATTCTCACGCGTTATTCCTCCGTCTCTTCCCCGTCGTCCTCGTCAAACAGCTCGCGGGACATGATATCCACATACAGCTTTCCGTCGAGGTGATCCGTCTCGTGCATGATGCAGCGCGCCAGCAGCTCCTCGGCCTCGATCTCATACCATTCGCCGTTGCGGTCCTGGAATTTGGCGCGCACCTTCATCGGGCGCTTGACCATGCCGCGGCGGCCCGGCACGGAAAGGCAGCCTTCCGGCCCATCCTGCTCGCCCTCGGTTTCCAGAATTTCGGGGTTGACCATTTCGATCAGGCCGTCGCCGCAATCCATCACCACCACGCGGCGCAGCACCGCCACCTGCGGTGCGGCCAGTCCCACACCGTTGGCGTTATACATGGTTTCGGCCATATCGTCAAGCAGCCTGTGCAGCTTCTCGTCAAACTTTTCAACCGGACGGCTCTTTTTGCGAAGCAGCTCGTCCTCAATGCAGATAATCTTGCGAAGCGCCATGGAAATTCGTCTCTCCTTTGATTTGTCCTGTCCCTCCGTCCATCTGGACGGAAATGGACACATTAACCCATCATCCTTTTCATTATAAAGCAAATCCGCGCAAAATGGAAGAGTCCGCAGCGCAAAAAAACGCCCTCGGCACGCGCCGGGGCGAAAATCTTTTGCTTTTGTTATTGTTATATTACAACAAAACCGACCAAAAGTCAAGTCTGGTTCTTTTTTTCGCGCGGGTGTAAGAAAAATACGGAGGTGGTTTTCATGCCGGGTTTAACGCCCGTTTTTCATCCCGACGCGCCGCAGACGCTGGCCAGGTTTTCCCGCCGTGCGGGGCTTCCGCTGACCGCCGCGCAAGCCGAATCGTTGCTTGCCCATCAGGAACAGACGCTGCTCAATCTGGGGCGCGTCGATTTTTCCGGCGGCATTCTGCCCAAGCTGGCGGCTGCATTCGCCGGTTCTCCCTATGTGCTCGCGGAGGATTGGGCGGACACGCTGGCTCAGCTGACCGAACTGTTTTACGCATTCAAATTCGAGACGCGCGACGCGCTGGCGGACGACGCGCTGCTTGCCGCCATGCGCAAACGGTTTGACGGCGCATGCGGCGGTTCCCTTGAAGCGCTGGCCGACTGCCGCGCCGAAGACCTTTTTTGCGCCGCTCAGGAAGGAGGCCGGCCGTGAATAACCCCATTCCTACGCTTTCAGACGGACAGAGCGATGCGCTTCGCAAAAATCTGATGGCGCTGCTCGCTGCACAGGCCGGGCGGTATACGCAGGGCGCAAGCGGCAGTCTGCCCAAAGAAACGATGGACGAATTGCTCGTCTCGGCGCTCTATACGCTCTCCGTCGATCCAACGAGGCCGGAAAGCTATGCGCCGCTCGTCGGACAGGATATTTTCGCCTGCTTTTTTCAGGCTCAGAACCGCCTTTTGCAAAAACGCGACGCGGCGCTGGCGCTGGCTTCTTCCCTGTGTCTGCGCATGGACGGCCTGGGATGCGTCGCTCTGCGAACGACGCTTTCCTCCCTGCTGAATGGTTTGAAGCGGTACGACGCGGTTTTCTTTGCGCATCATGTTCCCGGCGACATCGATTATCAGCTCTGCATGCCCGTTTCAGAATCACTGATGGGCGTGGATTACGCGCTCCGCTACCTGCAAAGGCTGGAGCTGGAAGACGAGCTGCTGACCTGTTTTCCCATTCACCGCGTGCTGGCACTGCTGGACGGCGTAAGCGCCCGCTGGCGCGCGCTGGTCTGCAACCTGCTGACCCCAGTGCTGGAAAACGCCATGGCGCTCATGCTGCTAGGCAGACCGCCGCGCAGGCTGCATGTCTCCGGCGACGACCGTGCGGCGCTGCTGGTCATGCTTTGCGGCAGGACAGAAGGCGAGCTTGCGCGCCTGTTCGACCGCGCCGCCGTCCATTTGGCGCAGACGCTCCTTCCAAACCGTGCCGACGCAAGGATTTTGTGCCAAACGCTCGGAAAACAGCTTGCGCCGCGCGTTTTTGAAGCCGCGCGGCGCGGGGATTTAAGCCATGTTTTCTTTTCGTTCGGCGTGCCAAAACGTGTCACATCATGCTCGAAGGATTGATCTGGCAGACGCACAGGCAGCCTGCCGCGGGGGCGGCGGCAATCTCGCTCATCTTGCCCACGGCCTCCTGGCAGATCGGCTGATCGACGATTTGCAGCGTCACCTGCCAGCGGCTTCTGCCCTTGATTTTCTGAATCGGGCAGGCCATCACCCGCAGCGCGACCACATATTTTTTGAGGTACGTCCGCCGCTCGAAAAACGCTTCCATCAGCCGCATGGCGGCCTCGGCGGCCTGCCGGGCGGCCTGTTCGCTGTCCGATTCGAAGAGCAGGCGCGCGATCAGCGTATACGGCGGATAAAGCGCGCGGCGGCGGCGGCGCATCTCCTCTTCAAAAAAAGCGCGGTAATCCTGTCGGCTCGCGGCCTCCACGGCGTAGTTTTCCGGATCGTAAGTCTGCAAAAAGACCTCGCCGGGCGCATCCGCGCGGCCCGCGCGGCCGGCCACCTGGGTGAGCAGCTGGAAAGTGCGTTCCGCCGAGCGGTAATCCGGCAGTTTCAGCATGGCGTCCGCCGCGACGATGCCGACCATCGTCACATTTGGAAAATCCAGCCCTTTGGCGATCATCTGCGTGCCGACGAGGACGCGCGCTTCACCCCGGCGGAAACGCTCGATCAGCGTCGCATGCGCGTCCTTGGTTCGGGTCGTGTCGTTATCCATGCGCAGCGTCGGCACGTCGGGAAAGAGTTTATGCACCTCTTCCTCCACGCGCTGGGTGCCCACGCCGAAATACTTGATATACGGGCTGCCGCACTCCGGGCAAACCTTCGGCACGGGCGCTTCCTGTCCGCAGTAATGGCAGCGAAGCACGTTCTCCGCGCTGTGATACGTCATGGAAACGTCGCACTGATTGCAGGTCACGACATATCCGCAGCTCCGGCAGGAAACAAACGTGGAAAAGCCGCGCCTGTTGACGAACAGAATCGCCTGCCTGCCGCTTTTGACGCACTTGTCCAGCCCGTTGACCAGCGCGCCGGAAAACACGCTTCGGTTGCCTTTTTTCAATTCCTCGCGCATATCGACGACATGCACCGTCGGCATCGGGCGGTTATTGACGCGGCGTGGCATTTCCAGCAGCGTCAAATCGCCGCGCCCGGCCATCGCGAAAGAGCGCATGCTCGGCGTCGCGCTGGCCAGCAGCAGCGTCGCGCCCTCCCGCGCGCAGCGCTCATGCGCCAGCTGGCGCGCGTCGTAATGCGGGTTATTGTCGGCGATATAGCTCTGCTCGTGTTCCTCGTCGATGATGATAAGGCCGACGTTTTCGAGCGGCGCAAAAATGGCCGACCGCGCGCCGATGACCACGCGCACATCGCCGCGCCGAATGCGCCGCCACTCGTCGTATCGCTCACCCGGAGACAGGCGCGAATGCAGCACCGCCGCATCCTCGCCGAAGCGGGAACGGAACCACGAAACCATCTGCGGGGTGAGCGCGATTTCCGGCACGAGGACGATCGCCGTCTTGCCCATCTGGGCGACATGGCGGACGGCGCGGATGAAGACCTCCGTCTTGCCGCTTCCCGTCACGCCGTAGAGCAGAAACTCACCCTGTCCGCGCTCCACGGCGGGCAGAAGCTCGGCGAGCACGTCCTCCTGCTGTCGGGTCAACCGGGGATCTTTTTCGGAAAGGCGCTCCATCGCGCCGTAGGGCCTGCGCAGGCTCTCCCGCTTTTCCAGCTTCACAAACCCCATTTTGCACAGGGCGTTCAGCGCGTCGCGGCAGTCGCCGACGGCCTCGCGGAGCGCGGCCGTCGTCAGCTCCGTTTCCGGCGCATCTGCCAGCGCGCGGAGCACCTTCGCCCGCTTAGGCGCGCGAATCTGCGCCGCGATCACCTGCCCCAGCACATCCGGCGCGACAGTCAGCACGACGACCTCCTGCCGCTTTTCACGGATGCGCTGGCCGCGCATCTGCGCGGGGAACATCAACCGGAGCGCCATCGCCAGCGTGCAGAACGACGACCGTTGAATGTCTCTGGCCAACGCGAGCAGCGGCGGCAGCACGGCGGGATAATCCTCCAAGGTGTCGCAGACGTCCTTCACGCGTTCAGGCGGCAGGTCACATTCTTCCGTCATTTCCACGGCGACGCCTTCCAGCTTTCGCGGCCCGAACGGCACGTGTATGCGCATGCCGGGGCAGACGCAAAGCCCCTTCGGCACGCGGTAGGTGAACACGTGGTCCACATCCGTGTGGTTGATATCCACAATCACCTGGCAGAACGGCATGACGCTCCCCCCTTTCTGTGGTTGACATGATAACACGATCCGTTTCGGCTTGCAAGTATGTCCCCGCTGTGATACGATACACGGCGAAGGAAGTGAACGACATGCCAATCAGCCGCCTTTTCCGCCTGCTCTATATCCTGCTGGAACGGGAACGCGTGCCCGCGCCGGAGCTGGCCCAGACGCTTGAGGTTTCCGTGCGGACGATTTACCGCGACGTGCAGACGCTCGGCGAAGCGGGCATTCCCGTCTATGCCGAGCGCGGGCGGGACGGCGGCGTGGCCATTCTGCCGACGTTTCGGCTGAACAAATCGATGGTCAGCGCCGCAGAAAAGCAGGATATGCTCGCCGCTTTGCAGGCGCTCGCTTCCACCGGCGCATCCGACCGGGAGACGCTGGGCAAACTGAGCGCTTTTTTCGGCGGCAGGCAGGCAGACTGGGTGCACATCGACTTTGCGGATTGGAGCGGCGCGCGCGACGGCTTGATCCCCGCACTGAAAGCGGCCATCCTGAATCGTCAGCGGCTCACTTTTGATTATTACAACAGCAGCGGCATGTGCGCGCCGCGCGAGGTCTGCCCCATCCGCCTGTGGTTCAAAAGCAGCGCGTGGTATCTGCTGGCGTACTGCATGCAAAAGCGCGCCCTGCGCACCTTCAAGCTCACGCGCATCAAGCGTCTGCGCGCCATTCCGGGCGAATTTCCAGACGAGGCGCTGGCCTGCGCGCAGATCGAGCCGGCGGATATTCAGCCGGATACGCCGCCTGTCCGCTTCACGTTGCGCATCGACGCAAGCATGGCGTTCCGCGTCTACGACGACTTTGAGGAAGAACAGCTTACGCGGATGGAAAGCGGCGATTTTCTTGTGCGGGCCGCATTCATGCCCGGCGAATGGCTGATTTCCTTTATCCTGAGTTACGGCGCGCACGCAAAGGTGGTCGAGCCGAAAGCGCTGGCGGACGCGGTACGCCGCGAACTTGAAAAAATATCGGCGCTGTATAAAACCTGACAGACTGTTGTCAGCTTTTCCATGCGATAATCCATCCATCAACAACAAGGAGGATGTTTTTCATGGAAAAGGACATCGATTTCGCGAATACCCCGATCTGCCAGAGCTGCGGCATGCCGCTCACTTCGCCGGAACAATTCGGCAAAAACGCCGACGGCACGGCAAACGGCGATTACTGCGTCTACTGCTGCCCAGACGGCGAAGCCAACATGCGCGGCACACTGGATGAAATGATCGATTTCTGCGCGCCGCTTGAGGTCAAGCTCGGCCTGTTTCCCGACGAAAAGACCGCCAGAAACGCGCTCGCTCAATATCTGCCGACGCTCAAGCGTTGGCGCGCGTAAGCGTATCCGCCGCGAATCTGCGCGCGGCCTTGACTGCCGTAGGCATGGGCAGGGCCGCCAGCTCGTCGGCGCTCACCCAGCGGCCATCCGGCACATCGGCGAGGCTTTCTGCGGCGAAGGCATGGATTTCCATCTCCCAAATCAGATGGGTAAAGACATGTCTGGCGTGGCCAAGACGCGCGTCGTAGGCGGCGGAAACGCCCAGCTGACTGAGCGCCGCGCACATCTGCGAAGGTGACAGCTCCCTGGCCGCATCCGGAAAGACGGAAAGGCCGCCGAGCAGGCGCTCCTTCCGCAGAACGGTCAGCACCCGATTTTGACAAAATACCAGCATCACGCAGCGCATTTCGACGCGCTGCGCTTTTTTTCTGGGCTTGACAGGCAGGTTCGCCGCAATTCCCCGCGCATGGCCTTTACAGTTCTCCCTCACCGGGCAGAGCAGACAGGCGGGGCTTTTCGGCGTACACATCGTCGCGCCCATCTCCATCATGGCGTTGGCAAACGCGCCTGGACGGTCAGGCGGCACAAGCTCCTGCGTCAGATCGTGAATCATGCGGCGGCTCTTCGGGCTGCCCATCTCCTCTGAAAGGGCAAAATACCGACAGACGACGCGCTCCACGTTGCCATCCACCGCCGCAGCCGGAATGCCGAACGCAATGGAAGCAATCGCGCCGCTGGTATAATCCCCGATGCCGGGCAGCGCGCGCAGCTTCTCCAAATCGGCAGGCAGTTCGCCGCCATGCTGCGAAACGATCAGTTTTGCCGCCTTTTGCAGCGAACGCGCGCGGCTGTAATACCCCAGTCCCTCCCACGCCTTGAGCAGCTCCTCTTCCGGCGCGTCGGCCAGCGCATACACGTCGGGATAGCGCGCAAGAAAACGTTCATAATAAGAAACGACCGTCTCCGCGCGCGTCTGCTGGAGCATGATCTCGGAAATCCAGATTCGATAAGCGTCCTTTGTGTGCCGCCACGGCAGGTCGCGATGCCCGGCGTCATACCACGAAAGGACTGACCGCGTAAAGTTTTGATCCATATTCGGCCCTCCAATGGCGCTTATTTTACCATAAAAGGCCGGTTTCGGCCACTGAATCGGGTGATTTATCTGAAAAATGGAGAAATTTCGAGTTTTGAATTGTTTGAATGCGTTATTTTCCATAAAACGGTTAAAATAGAGGAAAATAAAAAAATCCAATGGTCAACCCGTGTTGCCGAATTGGCTTGACTCGCGTATATTATATCTTGCTTTAGCACTCGTCCACAAAGAGTGCTAACAAAGTTGAAAGGCAATGTAAGGAGGTCTATCAAAATGAGCTTGAAACCCCTTTTTGACCGCGTTGTTCTCAAGGACGCGGAAATTGAAGAAACCACCAAGAGCGGTATTATCCTCACGTCCGCCGCGCAGGAGAAGCCGCAGTACGCCTACATCGTGGCCGTCGGCCCCGGCGGCGTTGTGGATGGCAAGGAAGTCGCCATGCAGGTGAAGGAAGGCCAGAAGGTCGTCTATTCCAAGTACGCCGGCACGGAGATCAAGATTGACGGCGAGGAATACAAGATCGTCCGTCAGAACGACATTCTCGCCATCGTCGAAGGCTAAGCCTTCACTTACTTCCGCCGCTTGATCGCGTAAACCCCAAATGTTTGGCACACGCGAGCAAAGAGGGCGGAAATTCAAAAAGAACCTGATTGGTAGGAGGTCATCATTATGGCTAAGCAGATTATTTTCGGCGAGGAAGCCCGCCGTTCCCTGGAAAAGGGCATCAACGCTCTGGCGGATACCGTCAAGATCACCCTCGGCCCGAAAGGCCGCAACGTGGTGCTCGACAAGAAATACGGCGCGCCGCTCATCACCAACGACGGCGTGACCATCGCCAAGGAAATCGAGCTGGAGAACCCGTTTGAGAACATGGGCGCTCAGCTGGTGAAGGAAGTCGCCACCAAGACCAACGACGTCGCGGGCGACGGCACCACCACTGCTACCCTGCTGGCGCAGGCGATCATCCGCGAGGGCCTGAAGAACCTGGCTGCGGGCGCGAACCCGATGGTGCTGCGCAGCGGCATCGAGGCCGCCACGAACGCTGCCGTCGAGAGCCTGAAGAACCTGAGCGTGCCGGTCAGCGGCAAGCAGTCCATCGAGAACGTCGCCGCGAACTCCGCCGCCGATCCGACCATCGGCAAGCTGATTTCCGAGGCGATGGAGAAGGTCGGCAAGGACGGCGTCATCACCGTTGAGGAGAGCAAGACCATGCAGACCAACCTCTCTCTGGTGGAAGGCATGCAGTTCGACCGCGGCTATGTTTCCGCTTACATGGCGACCGACACCGACAAGATGGAGGCCGTGCTGGATAACCCGTATATCCTCATCACCGACAAGAAGATCAGCAACATTCAGGAGATCTTGCCGCTGCTGGAGCAGGTTGTGCAGGCCGGCCGCAAGATGCTGATCATCGCCGAGGACATTGAAGGCGAAGCGATGGCGACGCTGGTCGTCAACAAACTGCGCGGCACGTTTACCTGCGTGGCCGTCAAGGCGCCGGGCTTCGGCGATCGCCGCAAGGCCATGCTCCAGGATATCGCTATCCTGACCGGCGGCCAAGTCATCTCCGAAGAGCTGGGCTACGAGCTCAAGAGCGCGACGGTTGACATGCTCGGTTCCGCGCGTCAGGTCAAGGTGGACAAGGACAACACCACCATCGTCGAGGGCGCTGGCAACCCGCAGGAAATCGCGGCGCGCGTTGCTTCTATCCGCACCCAGATCGGCGAGACCACGTCCGATTACGACCGCGAGAAGCTGCAGGAGCGTCTGGCCAAGCTGGCCGGCGGCGTTGCGGTGATTCAGGTCGGCGCGGCCACCGAAATTGAAATGAAGGAGCGCAAGATGCGCATCGAGGACGCGCTGTCCGCGACGCGTGCCGCCGTTGAGGAAGGCATTGTTCCGGGCGGCGGAACGGCGCTGCTGAGCGTGCTGCCGGACGTGCAGGCCATCCTGCCGAAGTACACCGGCGACGCGAAGACCGGCGTGCAGATCGTGCTGCGCGCGCTGGAAGAGCCGGTTCGCCAGATTGCGGCCAACGCGGGCATGGAAGGCTCCGTCATTGTCGAGAAGATTAAGCGCACCAAGAAGCCGGGCTACGGCTACGACGCGCTGAACGACAAGTACGTCGATATGGTTGAGGCCGGCATCATCGACCCGACCAAGGTCACCCGCAGCGCGCTGCAGAATGCGGCTTCCGTCGCGGCGACCGTGCTGACCACCGAGTCTCTCGTGGCGGACATCCCGGAAAAGAATCCGGCTCCTGCCCCGGCGGCTGATCCGGGCATGGGCGGCATGTACTAAGCCTTCAAACTGAAACAGCATCAAAAAAATGGGGAGTGGCTCTCGCGAGAGGGCCGCTCCCTTTTTTACTTCTTCAATCCGCTTCGCTGACAGACCTTCGGCATTCCGCTTCCCGCTCACAGTGGGCAGCGCGCTTCAAGCCCCCAAAGGGGGAGCCTTTGGGTTTTAAGAACCATTTGAACTCGCCGCCGTCTGCGGCGACTTATGGTCAACGGAAGAGATCCAACGGCCACGTCCATTTCTTCCCCTTCTCCGTCCTGACCGTCACTTTCGCTCCGTTGGAGCGGCAGACGATTGTCCCGCATTCATCCGTGCGATAGACCGCCGCGCCCTCGTCGGCAAGGCGCGACAGCACCTCTTCATGCGGATGGCCGTAGGCATTGTCCTTTCCGCAGCTGATGATGGCGTAGGCCGGCATAACCTGCCGCAGAAAAACATAAGACGTGGACGTGTTGCTGCCATGATGGCCGACTTTGAGCACCGTGGCGGACAAGTCCTCCCCGCTGTCGGTCATATCGTATTCGGACGGCCTTTCCGCGTCGCCCGTAAACAGGAAAGCCGTCTGCCCATACGTGATCCTGACGACGAGAGAAAGATCGTTCACATTGTCGTAAATGCCCAGCGGCGCGAGGAATTCGACCTTCGCGCGACCGAGCGAAAAACTCTGCCCTGCCTGCGGCACAGTGATTTTGAGCTTTTTGTCATCCGCCGCGCGCTTCATCGTCTCAAACGGTTTGGCTTCAAATTCATCCACGGGCGAATACAGCTTTTTAACCTTGCAGGCGCGGATCACATCCGGCAGACCGCCGATATGATCCGCATGCGGATGCGTGCCGATCACGAAGTCAACCTTGGAGACATGCAGCGTGTTTTGCAGATACTCGACCATCTTTGCCCCGTTTTCAGCCGTGCCGCCGTCGATGACAAGCGTCTTTCCGTCGCAGACAACGATCGCTCCGTCGCCCTGCCCGACATCCACAAAATGCACGGCAAACCCAATTCGCGAGGTCTGCCAGGCGCTGTACGCTGCAAAGCCCGCCGCCGTAAGAAACGCCAGCGTCAGCCATACGGCCAGCAGTGCGCGCCAGTCGAAACGCTTCCCGTGTTGTTTGAATTTCATTTTTTTCAAAAAACCTTCCCTGATGATGGGTTTCAGCTTATCATGCCGCGCCGGATTTTGCAAGCGTGCGAAAGTTTGTGACGAAAATGTGACAGTCCGGCGGTTTTTTCTGGTATTTCGTCATAATCATCTTGTGAAATCGGCCGAAATCCGATAAAATGAGAGCTGTTTCAGCTTTGACAGACATGTTTTGAAAAAAAATTTAAATTTTTTTCAAAAAAAGTGAAATTTTCGGCGGTTTTCAACGTCTATAAAGATAGAGACATATTCAAGGCGGCCGGAACCGCCGTTTGATTCACCTTTGAGAAAGGAGGTCACAGGTCATGCGGAAGATGCTCGCGCTCATCGCTTCTCTGCTGCTGCTCACACTGCCCGCCCTCGCGCTGGGCCAGACGCGCGCGCTGCTGGTTGCCTGCCACGACTTTCTTTCCATGCCGGGCCTCGGCAATTCCGTTTCCGGCAATCTGCACATCATCGGTTCTGCGCTCGTCGGCGCGGGGCTGAATGTCGGCAGCCTGTCCATCGAGGACGGCACCATCGGCACGCTCGACCATCTGCGCGGCGCGATAAACGATGCGTTTAACGGCGCAGATGAAACCGACCTGTCCATCCTCTATCTGTGTACACACGGCGTGCTTTCCTCCGCCGACGACGGGCAGGTTTACCTGATGCTGGGCGACGGCAAAAGCGAAGCCCCGCTGAGCGCGGCAGACTTGCAGCAGCTTCTCTCCTCCATACAGGGCGAAAAGCTGCTGATCGTGGACGCATGCTATTCCGGCGCGCTGATCGGCCGCGGCATATCCGCGCAAAGCCTGCTTCCGGGCAGCCGCGCGCAGTCGCCCGCGTCCATGGAAACGCCTTTCCTCGCGGATTCAAGCATTCACGTGCTGACCTCCGCCAGTGGATTTGAATCCAGTTGGTATTACGACAGCGAAGGTCTGACGACAGGCGCGGTTTCTTACTTTGCCAGCGCGCTTTCCAGCGGTCTTGGGCTGTATGGCAAGCCGGAAGCGGATATGAACAATAACGGCGAAGTCACACTGGAAGAACTGCGGCGCTACCTGAGCGCGGCAGTACCTTCCTCTTCCGTGCAGCTGCTCTCCGCTCAGGCGAACACGCTGACCCTCCCTGTGGCGACGGGCGCTTCGCTTTCCCGCGCGCTCTCCGGGTTCAGCTACGGCGACAGCCTGCTGGAAGACGACGACCCGACGCTCGAATTTTCCTATACCGTAACCGAAGAAACCGCCGTGCAGTACCGCGTGGTGCGGCAGGTCGGCAGCGGCTGGGACTGGCAGGGCGCAACCACTTTCCTCGATGAAGGCGACAACGGCGACGGTCTGCTCGTCCCAGGACGCAAGACGCGCGAACTGACGCTCGACGGCATGCTCGAAGGGGAAAGCGGCTATCTCATGCTGCAAGTCTTTGCCGTCACAGGCGAGGAAGTCATTCTCTGTTCCGAGCGGCTGTTGGCCGTCCGTCCCGCGTTTGTCGAACCGACGGTGACGCTCAGCAGCGCAGATCCGACGCTGAACACGGCGAGTCTGCGCGAACTGGCGCTCGAAGCGCACATCAATGTCCCGGCGGAAATCAGCGTTTCCATTTACGACGCAGAGGGCCGGCCCGTGCGCCGTCTGGCCAGCGCTCAGTTGACACGTCCGACGCCCGGCGATATCACCATGCTCTATTGGGACGGACGCGACAACGCAGGCAACCCCGTTCCTTCCGGCGCATACACCGCCGCGCTGGAAACCGTCATCAGCGGCAACCGTCAAAAGGCGACCGTCGATCTCACGGTGCAGTAAGCTTGCGCCTGAACGGAAGCACACGGCACAGCGGCATACCCAGACGCATCAACGCCGCCTCCATCCCCTGCGCGGCGGCCTCGCGCCCCGCGTCCGCGCCAAGCAGCAAATCGGAAAGCGACAGCGCGCCGAACTTCTCCGGCAGAGGAATGCGGAAAACGCCGACGTTTCCCCCCATCTCCCGCGCGCATGGCATAAAAAAGCCGCTTGCCTGTTCGAGCGCGTCCGGCTGGTGGCGGAGCGCGGTCTGTGGCGCAACAACCAGCACCCGCTGCGCACCCATCGTTTGCAGCAGGCGGCAGGCCAGCGGCACGTCATCCATCGGGAGCAGCGGCGAACCCATCCATTCCATCGGCGAGACGAACGGAGGACGCGAAAGCGCCGCACGCGCGGCAAAAGCCGTCGAAGCTTGCAGCGTCACAATCGCCCCATCCTGCGTCATGCTCTGCGTGCAAAAGGCAACGACGTGGCCGCTGCGCGCCGCACGGCAGAGAAACACGCCCTGCCGTTCGCAAAGCCCCAACGCGCGCTCTCCCGTCTGGGCGGCCAGCAGCTTTTCAAGCCGCCTTCCCCGGCAGATCGCGCTTTTTTTCATGCCCAGCACGTCGCGGGCGGAGGCATCCGCCGTGAGCAGCCGCCGCCCCGCACGGGCGGCCTGAACCGCCGCGCCGCGTAGTCTGTCCGCGTCGTAACCGACCAGATAGAGCGCCGCAGGCCATGCGGCCGCCTGCATGCCGCAGACGGCATACGGCGCGACGCCCGCATCCAGCAGCCACGTCAACGCGCCGGCGCTCGCCGCCGCACAGGCGCCGATTCCCGTAAGCACCACGCCAAGCCGCATGCGCCTTCCCCCCTTTCCCGATATCCCTAATCTATGCAGGCGGCGGGCGAAACAATCAAACATTCGCGGGTGCGGAGGGCTAGAAAGTTTTTCTTACTCTTCCGTTTGCGCGCGATTTATGATATACTGAAACAGGCCATTTTGTCGAAACTTGAAAGGAAGTTCATTCATGCGTTCCAACCGGATGAAAAATACCAGTCCGCCGCGCAGAAAGCGCAGCGCCGTCAAACGCGTCAAGCCCCAGCGAGGCACGCTGCCGCTGCTGATTACGCTGAGCGTGTTTGTCGTGGCGATGATTTTCTTCGCGCCGAAAATTGCGCAGACCCCCGCCGCCAACGTCTCCGGCACGGAGGTTGACGAGGCCGCCGTTTCCAGCGGCGACACAAATCTGCGCATCACGGAGGCGATGTCCTCCAACCGCAGCGCTTTCCCGGATGAGACGGGCGCGTTCCCGGATTGGGTGGAAATCACCAACACGGGCGACAGCCCCATCAACATCAAGGGCTACGGCCTTTCCGACCGTGCGGACAAAATCACTTTCGTCTTCCCGGATCTAACGCTCGCGGCGGGCGAACACGTCATCGTCTTCGCTTCCGACAGCACGCAGAACGAAGCCGGAGAGACGCTGCACGCCAAATTCAAACTCTCCTCCGCAGGCGACAAGCTCTTCCTCTTCGGCAGCGACGGCATCGCTTTCCAGGAGCTGGACGTGCCCGCGATGGATTACAACATGAGCTACACATGGATCGGCGGCAACGATTACATCATCACCGATCAATACACGCCGGGATACGACAACACCCAGGAAGGCTACGCGGCGTTCCGTTCGAGCACGGTGCTGCAAAGCGGCGCGCTGGTGATCAACGAGATCTGCGCGTCCTCCATCACCACGCTCAAGGACGAAGACGGCGACTATCCCGACTGGATCGAGATCCATAACACAACCAATCAGGCCATCGATCTTTCCAACTACGCGCTGAGCGACAGCACGGACAAGCTCGTCAAGTGGCGTTTTCCGCAGGGCAGCGTCATCGAGGCGAACGGCTATTTCGTCGTCTTTGCCTCCAAGAAGGATCGCGCCGCAGCGGAGGGAAGCTGGCCGCACGCCAGTTTTAAACTGCGCTCCAACGGCGAAACCGTCATTCTTTCGGACATTCAGGGTCGAATGATCGACATGGTGACCTATGACCTGCTCGCCGCGGATACCTCCTGGGGCCGCGACGAAGAGGGCGACGGCAGTTTCAAGATCTTTACCAGCCCCACGCCGGGGCTGCCCAACACGCGCGCGGGCATGACGGCGATGGATACCTCGATGTGTCTGGCCAACACATCGGGACTGTACATCACCGAAGTCATGACCGGCAACAAAAGCACACACGGGCCGAACGTCAATTACTACTACGATTACATTGAAATTTACAACATGAGCGGGCAGGCCGTAAACCTCAAGGGTTACGGCCTGTCCGATAACATTAAGAAACCGCGCAAATGGCAGTTTCCTGACATCACCATTGAAAACAACAGCTATCTGGTCATCTACTGCGACACCACGCAGACGAGCAAAGACGGCGTTTATTATTTCACCAATTTCAACCTGAAAAAATCGGGCGAGACCGTCTGTCTCTCTACCCCCAGCGGGCAGATTCTGGACAAGGTGGTCGTGCCCCAGCTTTACGACGACACCTCTTACGGGCGCACGCTCGGTCAGGCTGGCCTTTTCTATTACTCCACCCCCACGCCGGGCGAAACGAACGGGCAGGGCTTCGTCGGCTATGCCGAAGCGCCGACCTTCAACGTCGCGGGCGGCCTGTACGAGCGGCCTCTGACGGGCGAAAACGCGGTGACGATCAACGTTCCGGCGAACAGCACCGTGCGCTATACGCTCGACAGCACCGACCCGAACGAGTCCTCCCCCGTCTACGCCGGGCCGATCGAGGTGGAAACCAATACGGTCATCCGCGCGCGCGCCTATCGCGACGGCGTGGAAGCCTCGCAGATTATCTCCGAAACGTATCTGATTTCCGTGTACCACACGATGCCGGTCATCTGCCTGACGACCGATCCGGATAATCTGACCAACGAGGAATACGGCGCGTTCGCCTACGGCCCGAACGTTGACCCCGAAACAGACGACCGGCCGTGGTTCAAAAAAGCCACGTTCGGCCAAAAGAACTGGTTCAGCGGCTGGGTGGAATACACTGACGAAAACGGACAGCTTCAAATCTCGCAGGGCATCCGCTTCCGCGTGATGGGCCAGTATTCGCTGGATATGCCGCAGAAGAGCCTGTATATCAAGGCGGACGGCCAATTCGGCAAGAGCGAATTTGACTATGCCCTGTTCGACGACCGCCCGTTCACGACCTACAAGAGCTTCGTTCTGCGCAACGGCGGTCAGGACGGCCTGTACACCCGCGTACTGGACGGTCTGGAAGCGCGCCTGATTGACCAGTCGGACAGCACGCTTGTCACGCAATCGTGGAAGCCCGTTATCGTCTACATCAACGGCGAATACTATGGCCATTACAACATGCGCGAACGCGCGGGCGTGGATATGGTCGCCCAGCACGAAGGCTGGGCCAATGCGGACGATATCGACATACTGCAATCCGACGGTCTCTCCACCTCGCAGGTGAAGCAAGGCTCCAACGCGGATTACAAGGCGCTTTACAACAAGGTCAAAAATGCCGATTTGAACAGCGATCCCGAATTACTGGCCGAAGTCGAAGCGAGTTTCGACATCGACAACATGTTCGATTACTACATCTTCGAATCGTTCTATGGCAACACCGACCCCGGCAACGTCCGCTTCTACCGCAACACAAAATCCGGCGACGGCAAGTGGCGCTATCTGGTGTTCGATATGGACTGGGGTCTGTTCAACGCCACCGGCAAAAGCAAAGGCGTTGAATACGCCATTGGCGGCGTCAGCTATTACATGAACGAAGAAGGCATCGGCAACCAGAAGATCAAATCGAACCTGTTTGTGCGTAAGCTGGTGCAGGTGCCGCAATACCGCGAAAAGTTCCTCAAGCGTTACGCCGAGCTGTTTAACAGCGTGCTGACGACGGAAAACATGGTCTCGCTGTTCTATGAAATGACGGCGCAGATTAAGCCGGAGATGCAGATGCACAGCGAACGCTGGGCGACGGAAATGTCCCCCAAAGTGAGCTTTGACGTGCCGAAAAATGCGACAGGCGCTTACAACTACTGGCTCACCCGTTGCGAGCGCACCGTGCGCGTCATGAACCGCCGACCGCACTTCATCTGGCTGGATATCCAATCCTATTTCGGCCTGAGCGACGCGGAAATGGAATCCTATTTCGGCCCATGTCCTGAGATTGCGGCGGAATATCAGTGACGTTTTTTCGGACGCGCAGTCGTGAAACGGGCGCATTTTTCAAAGAAAAAGGTTCCTTCCCTGAGGGGACCGACACAACGAAGTTGTGACTGAAGGAGCAATCATATTAGGAGGAAACAATCCCATGAAGAACATCATCAACGATGCAAGCGTAAACGAATGGTTCGCGCAACAGATGGCCAGCCTCACGCCGATGAAAATGGTGCTGGCGCTGCTGATGGGCTTTATCGTCGGCCTCATCATCGCGCTGGTCTATCGCAAAGCATTCCGCGGCGTGCTCTTTTCCCCGTCGTTCGCCAACACGCTGATTATGCTGTGCATGATCACCACGCCGGTCGTCATGTGCATCAAATCGAACATCGCGCTGTCAATGGGCATGGTCGGCGCGCTCTCCATCGTGCGTTTCCGCACGGCCGTCAAAGACCCGCTGGACACGGCCTACATGTTCTGGAGCCTGACGATGGGCATTCTGCTCGGCGCGGAGCTGTACACCATCGCGCTGGTTGTAGTCGCAGGCATTTCCATCGCGATGCTGGCGCTGGCGTTCTTCCGTCTGCGCACGCCGAATACCTTCCTGCTCGTCACCCATTACGACGCGGAAGTCGAGCCGGAAGTGATGGATTTCATTCGCCGCATCAAGGTGCAGCGTCTGCGCAGCAAGACCGTCACCCCCGGCGGCGTGGAGCTGACCGTCGAGGTGCAGCTGCGCGAGCGTTTTGACATCGTGAACAAGCTCACGGATACCGAAGGCGTACACAACGCGACGCTGATTGCCTGCCAGTCCGAAGCGGGCAACTAAGGAGCCGCCGATATGATGATCCGCAACATTCCGCTGCGGCACGAGCTGAAATATCTCATCACCCCGGCGGAACTGACCGTTCTGCGCAACACCCTCGCGCCGCTGATGCAGCTCGACCAAGGCCACGAATACCTGATCCGTTCGCTGTATTTCGACACGATCAACGACGACGCGCTGGAAGAAAAGATTGCGGGCGTCGGCAACCGCAAAAAATACCGCATCCGCATCTACAATTTCAGCGACCGCGTGATTAAGCTGGAATGCAAGAGCAAATACGGCGATTTAATTTCCAAGCAGTCCGTCTCCATTCCCCGTGAGCTGGCCGACCAGCTGATTGCGGGCGACCCGGAAGGGTTGCAGCGCATGCGCCATCCCCTGCTGCACGACGTATACCGCGAGATGAAAACGCGGCTGCTGCGTCCGGTGGTGATTGTGGATTACGTCCGCGAGGCGTACATCCATCCGGCCGAGGAAGTGCGCATCACGTTTGACAAGCAGATTCGCACGGGACTTTATCAGACAGACATGTTCAATCCGAACATCCCGACCTACCCGGTTTTTGACGATCCGATCGAGGTACTGGAGGTCAAGTACGACGAGTTTCTGCCAACCTACATGCAGGCGATTTTAAGCGGCGTGACGGCTCAGCGCAGCGCGGTGAGCAAGTACACGTGGTGCAGGCGCTACGAGAACAAGGAGTTTTGAGAACGTTGGGCTGCCGCCCAAACCTGCCTGAGGGATTTCATCCCTCAGACTCCCTTCTTCGCTTCGCGGCTGTTTGAATCAGTGGGCAAAAAAATTCTCCGATGGAAATCCATCGGAGAATTTTTTATAGTGGGAAGTGCAGGAACCTCAGGTTCCTGCCGAGGGTTTGGGGCGAGAAGCCCCAACACTTCTCCTTTTACCGCGAACCCTTGTCGTAGGGAATGCCCTCGGCCTTCGGCGCGCGGGATTTCTTGCTCGTGAACGCCAGAATAATCATCGACGCGATGAACGGAATCATGTTGTACATGTTCTGCGTCCAGCCCAGCTCGGCTAAGAACGGAATCGAGCTGGCAATGTTCGCCAACGACTTGAACAGCGCAAAGAATACCGCCGCAAGGAAAATGCGGAACGGCTTCCACTGGCCGAAAATCATGACCGCCAGAGCGAGGAAGCCCGCGCCGGATACGCCAACCTCAAAGTTCCAGCTCGACACGGACGGGATGATATACGCCATGCCGCCAATGCCGCCCAGCACGCCGGAAATCAGCACGCCGATGTAACGCATCTTGTAGACGTTGATGCCCACGCTGTCCGCCGCCTGCGGATGCTCGCCGCACGCGCGCAGACGCAGACCCAGCCGTGTCTTGTACAGCACAATGTACGAAAGAATCAGCGCCACAAGGCCGATGAACAGAAATACGTTCACCGTCAACGGGCCGAAATCATAGATAAACGCACGGTTGCTGTAATCCAGCTTCGCGGAGGCAGAGTGATTCACACCCTTGGCGATGACCATCGCCAGCGCGGTAGCCAGCAGGTTGAGCGCCGTACCGCCGATAGTCTGATCCGCATTCAGATTGATGGATGCAAACGCCAGCAGTCCGGCGTATACCATGCCCGCAATGGCCGCCGCAAGGACGGAAACCACCACAATGGCAAACGCGCTCGAACCGGCAGGCATCAGTTGAGTGGCGATGACGCCCATCAGGCCGCCGATGACCATAATGCCTTCCAGCGCGATGTTGATAATGCCGCTGCGCTCGGAGAACATGCCGCCCAGCGCAACCATCATCAGCACAACCGTATACAGCAGCGTATATTTCAGCAGCAGAAACATCAGTCGTCCCCTCCCTTCCCGACGGAGACCCGCTTGGCCTTGCCTTCCAGCAGCGCGCGAATCTTGTTCTTAAACAGCAGCGAGAACGCGCACAGGTAGATAATCAGCGCGGTAATCACGTCGGCGATTTCCTTGCTGTAATACTGCGTGGAGAGCTTGGTGCCGCCCACGGTGATATACGAAATGAACAACGAAGAGAAAATCGTGCCGATCGGGTTGGAACAGGCCAACAGCGCCGTGCTGATACCGTTAAAGCCCATTGCGGGCAGCGCCGTGGAGACTTGCGGATTCCATTCCGCGACGGTGGAGAGGTAATACAGACCCGCGCCGACGCCCGCCAGCGCGCCGGAAATCATCATCGAGAGAATGATGTTTCGCTTTTCGTTGATGCCCGCATAGCGCGCGGCATTTTTGTTGAACCCGCACGCGCGCAGCTCATAGCCAAACGCCGTCTTGTTCAGGATAATGTAGACGACAATCGCGAAGAAAATCGCGATAAAGATCGCAATCGTCACGGATTGCAGCTTGCCGAAAGCGTCGCTCATGCCGCAGCTGGGGATCATCGCCTGCGGCGCAGCCTTGCGCAGACTGTATGTCTTGGTGGAGGCCAGATCGTACATCGGGCTTTTGCCCTTGCCGTACATGATGTCGTTGACCATATACAGGCCGATCCAGTTGAACATGATGGCCGTGATGACCTCGTTGATGTTCAGATACGCCTTGAAAATGCCCGGCAGTGCGCCCCAAACCGCGCCGAATACCATCGCCGCCAGCAGGCACAGATACCACGGCCATTGCAGCACGATGGCGCAGTAGAGCGCACCGAACGCGCCGAGCGTGTACTGCCCCGCCGCGCCAATGTTGAACAGACCGGTTTTAAACGCGAAACCGACGGAAAGACCCGTCATAATCAGCGGCGCGGCATTGGCCAGCACCGTGCCCATGTTGCGCGGGCTCTTGAAACCGCTTTGCAGAATGACCATCAGGCCGTCGCCGAACGCGTGCTCCGCGTTGATGATGGCCAGCACGATAAGCCCCAGCAGCAGGCCAATGACAATGCAGACCAGCGAGGCCGCCACCGACAGAAACGCTTCCGAGCCTGCCAGACGGCTGCCCAGCTTGCCCTTTTTGTTCTCCATTTGGCTTCCCTCCTATCAAACGTTGCGCTGAGCGCCAGCCATGTAGAGGCCAAGCTCTTTGGCGGTTGTGTAGCGCGGGTCAAGTTCGCCGACAATCGCGCCTTCGTACATCACCAGAATGCGATCCGGCACTTCAAGCACCTCGTCCAGCTCCAGCGAAACGAGCAGAACCGCCTTGCCCGCGTCGCGCTGAGCCAGCAGTTCCTTGCGGATATACTCGATCGCGCCGACGTCCAACCCACGCGTGGGCTGCACAGCGATGAGCAGATCGCTGCTCAGATCCACTTCGCGGGCGATGATCGCCTTCTGCTGGTTGCCGCCAGACATGCTGCGCGCCTTCGTCACCGCGCCCTGGCCGCTGCGCACGTCGAAGCGGTCAATCAGCTCGTCAGCGTATTTGCGGATCTCGCCGAATTGCAGGAAACCGTTTCGCTCAAATTCCGGATGGAAATAGCGCTTGAGCACGAGGTTGTTTTCCAGCGAATAATCCAGCACAAGTCCGTGCTTATGGCGATCCTCCGGAATGTGGCTCAGGCCCGCCTCGTTGCGCTTGCGGATGGACATATGCGTAATGTCCTTATTATTGAGGAAAATCTTGCCGCTTTCGGGCTTCATCAGGCCGGTGAGCGCATAGACCAGTTCGCTCTGACCGTTGCCGTCGATGCCCGCGATGCAGACAATTTCGCCGCGGTGCACGTTGAAGGAAACGTTGTTGACCACGGGTTTGCCGTGCTTTTTGCTCCTGACGGTCAGATTCTGCACGGTCAGCACGCTTTCGCCCGGCTTGAGCGGCGTTTTTTTCATCACCAGCTGCACTTTGCGACCGACCATCATCTCGCTGAGTTCTTCCTTGCTGGTGGTCGCCACATCGACCGTGCCGACATATTTGCCCTTGCGCAGCACGGTGCATCGGTCGGCCACAGCCTTGATTTCATCGAGCTTATGGGTAATAAACAGGATGGACTTGCCCTCTTTGGTCAATTCCTTCATGATCTTCATCAGCTCTTCGATTTCCTGCGGCGTAAGCACGGCTGTCGGTTCGTCGAAAATGAGCACCTCGTTATCACGGTAGAGCATTTTGAGGATCTCGGTGCGCTGCTGCATGCCGACGGTGATATCCTCAACCATCGCGTCGGGATCGACCTTCAGGCCGTAGCGTTCGCTCAGCTCCATCACCTTTTTGCGCGCCTGCGCCTTTTGCAGAAAACCAAAAGGCGTGACCGTCGGCTCCACGCCGAGGATGATGTTATCCAGCACGGAGAAAACATCCACGAGCTTGAAATGCTGATGCACCATGCCGATGCCCAGCGCGTTCGCGTCGTTCGGGTCTTTGATATGGACGACCTGTCCGTTTTTGCGGATTTCGCCTTTTTCCGGCTGATACATGCCAAAGAGCACGCTCATCAAAGTGGATTTGCCCGCGCCGTTTTCGCCCAGCAGCGCGTGGATCTCGCCTTTTTTGAGTTGCAGGGTAATATCGTCGTTGGCGATAATTCCCGGAAATTCCTTGGTAATGTGCAGCATTTCAATGATATACTCGCTCAAAGCCATCGCCCCTTTTTGCGAATTCTGTATAGATTTTATTATAGCCTATTCATGCAACATTTGCAAAGGATTTCGATGTGCGCCGCGCATTTTTATCTCGGCAATCAGTTGATCTCTCTGGAAAGCGGCACATCGCGAAGACGGCTGACCGCGCACCGGTATTCTTCCGGCACGATGCAGGACACGGCCTCCGTCGAGCCGCACGCTTTGGCCTGCTCATAGAACCAGCACTTGTAATTAAGCGTGTCGAGCGTCTGCCGAAGCTGCTCCATCTGTTCCAGCAGGCGCTCCCGCTGAGTATAGAACATTTGAAGCCTGTCGCCAATCGTCGAATCGCCCTGCATCGCCAGCAGAATATACTGCCGGATGTCGCGGATGGACATGCCCGCCTTTTTGAGACAGCCGATTACTTGCAGCCACTCGTAATCCGAATCCTTGAACATGCGGATGCCGCCGGATGAACGCTCCACAAACGGCAGAAGCCCTTCCTTGTCGTAATATCGAAGGGTCGAGGCCGGAACATTGAGCAACCGCGCCATTTCGCCCACGGTATACACCATCTTTTTTCCTCCTTTTTTCTCAAAAACGCTTGACTTAAAGTCAGCTTTAACTTGTATGATATGAGTATAGCGCACACGGCTTCATCCGTCAACGCCCATTTCATCAAGGAGGCTATCATCATGAAAATCATGGATCAAAAAGAGTTTGACGCGCAGAATGTTTTCGGCCTCGGTCAGCCCAACACGGCTTACGCGCAGTATTTTATCGGCGATTCCTTTCTCAACCCGCTGACCCGTCCGCAGGACGGCCTGTTTCTGGCTAACGTGACCTTTGAACCGGGCTGCCGCAACAACTGGCACATCCACCATGCGACCCAGGGCGGCGGGCAGATGCTCGTCTGCACGGCCGGCGAGGGCTGGTATCAGGAAGAAGGCAAAGCGCCCGTGAGCCTCGCGCCCGGCAAGGTCATCGTCATTCCGGCCAACGCAAAACACTGGCACGGCGCGAAGAAGGACAGCTGGTTCTCCCACATCGCCTTTGAAATTCCGGGCGAAAACTGCGGCAACGAATGGTGCGAACCGGTGACAGACGAACAGTATAACGCGCTGGAAGGCTAAATGAATGGAGCTGAAATTTTTCAGCTCCTTTTTTCATGAGAAATATCAGATTCACCAGCTTGACAGCCCCTGTCAGCGAAGCTGACCAAAGGCGTTAGCTATGCTGCATAAAGAAACGCGCCGCGCCAATCATGCCCGCGTCGTTGCCCAGCGTCGCGCGCTCGACCGACAGGCCCTCGGCAAAGCGCGGCATCACGCCGCTCAGCACGCGCTGACGAAGGGGCTTCATCAGCAGCTCTTCCTGCGCGCTCACGCCGCCGCCGATGAGTACCATTTCCGGATTAAAGATGTGTACAAGGCCCGTCACGCCCGCTGCGATATCGTCGATCCATGCGCTCAGCACGCCAAGCATGACCTCATTGCCCCGCTGCGCGCGATCAAAGATGACGCGTCCGTTGAGCTGAGTCTCCCCCGTCGCTTCCTGTGCGCGCCGGACAAGCGCCGTCGTCGCCGCATAATGCTCCAGACATCCGCGCTTGCCGCACGGGCAGGGCGCGCCATCCTGATAGAGCGTGAAATGCCCCAGCTCGCCCGCAATGCCGCGCGCGCCGCCGTACAGTTCGCCGCCGAGCACCACGCCGCCGCCCACGCCCGTGCCGAGGGTCAGCATCAGCACATGCCGCCTGCCGCGCGCCGCGCCTGCAAAGCACTCGCCCAGCGCCGCCGCGTTCGCGTCATTGAGCACCCACACCGGCAGATGAAAGCGCGATTCCATCTCTTCTTTGATCCGCGACCCCTCATAGCCGGGAATCTTGCCGTTCGTGCCGATGACAACGCCCGCGCGATCGTCCACCTGCCCCGTCGCGGAAACGCCGATGCCCGCAACCTGCGCATTCTCTCTGCGCAGAAACGCCTCCGCCTCGCGCATTACCGTCGTCAGAATCGGCGTTCGATAGCCGTCAAAGCAGACGCTGGCTTCATGCCGCGCGTGTACCTCGCCGCCTTCGTCCACCAGGCCCATTTTGACGGCTGTTCCGCCGATGTCTATGCTCAAAATCATGCCGTGCCCTCCGTATCAGCGCTGGCCGACAGCCGTCATGAAGCGCGTCGCAATTTCCAGCGGACGGGTGATTGCTCCGCCGACGACAACCGCCCACGCGCCGAGTTCCAGCATCTTTTTCGCCTGTTCGGGCGTATGCACGCGCCCTTCCGCAATGACCGGACAGGGCAGTTCGGCGACCATCTGCTCCACCAGCTCGTAGTTCGGATCGCCCTTGCAATCCGCCGTCTGCGGCGTATAGCCGTTCATCGTGCTGCCAACCAGATCCGCGCCCGCGGCATAGGCGGCTTTCGCCTCCTCCAACGTCGCGCAATCCGCCATGATGATGATATTCGGATACTTCGCTTTGACCTGCTTCAAAAATTCCGGCGCAGTCAGGCCGTCGCCGCGCGTGCAGTCCGTGCAGTCAATGGAAATGATATCCGACAGCGCCTCCATGCACTCGTCCACCTCGCGCATGGTCATGGTGATCCGGCCCGTATACCCCGGATATTCGCGTTTGATAAGACCGATGACGGGCAGACCCGTTTCCTCTTTAATACCCACAATATCGCGCACGGAGCTGGTGCGGATCATCTTCGCGCCCGCCTGTTTGGCCGCGCGCGCCATCAGCGGCATCACCGAGCGCTCTTTGTCGTACAGCGGTTCGCCTGGCGTGGCCTGGCAGGAGACAATAATCGTTCCTTTCATCAAAGCAAACAGTTCTTCTTTAGTCATGGTCGTACCCTCCCTTATGTGTTAAAACTCTTCGTAGGAATCGCTCATCAGGTATTTGCCGGAAGAAAAATGCGCTTCCATCGCCTGCGCGAACGCGCGGTAATCGTAATGCTCCAGCGCATCGACGATCGCCTCATGTTTGGTGACGGAATAAGCCAGATGCGGAGATTTGCGTTCGAGCTGGAAACCGCGGTCCACGCTCCAAATCGCCTCCATCAGCGAATTGAGCACTTCGTTTTTCAGCGGGCGGAACAGCGCCATGTGGAATTCTCTGTCCGCTTCGCTGAATGCGCCCGTGTTTTCCCAGCTCTCGCGGATATTTCCGGCGCATTTGCGCATATAGACGATATCTTCTCCGCTGAGCGCCTTGAACGCCTGACGCATGTAGCCCAATTCCAGCATTTTGCGAATGCCGAACATCTCGCGCACGCGCGCGTCGTCTTCCGGATTGCCCATATTGAAAAACAGCACGTTTTGAAAGATGAAATCCAGATTGAAGTCCTTGACCTGCGTGCCGCGTCCGGGGCAGGCCTGCACCATACCCATCAGCTCCATGCTCTTGATGGCCTCGCGCAGCACGTTGCGGCTGACCCCCCAGCGCTCGCACATGGCCTGTTCCGTGGGGAGCATGTCGCCCGGCTTCAGACCGTTGTTAATGATATAACTGCGGATTTCGCGAAAGGTTTCCAAATACAGCTTTTCCGCCTTTTTCACGCTTATCCCCCTATCTTTGTATGATATTTTCGGTTTTTTATTATAATGCAAAACCGTTTTTCTGTCAATTCATTCTCAAATTTTCCATTTTTTCATTTTTAATTTCACGATAGTTAGACTTTTGTCGAAATTTTTTATCTAAAATTTACAAATTCATCTTGACAGGAGGTTTGATTTGTAGTACATTTGATTTAACGAAGGTCGGACGGCGATGTGTCGGCCCTCACCCAACAACATCCCAGTTTCAAGGAGGATTTACCCATGAAAAAATTAACCGCCCTGTTTCTGAGCCTGCTGCTCGTGCTGACGATGACCGCCGCGCTTGCCGAGACGGACATCACCCTCTGGACGTTCCCCATCGGCGATTGGGGCAATTCTGAAAAGGTAGACGAAATGCTCGCCGCTTTCAACGCCGTGCACCCCGACATCAAGGTGACCGTTGAATACCTCGACTACACCAACGGCGACGCGCAGATCACCACAGCCATCGAGGCCAAGACCACCCCGGACATCGTCATGGAAGGCCCGGAGCGCCTGGTGGCGAACTGGGCGGCTGCCGGCAAGATGCTTCCGCTCAACGATCTGTGGACGGACGAGACCATCGCCGACATCAACGCCAACAACGCTTCCGTCGTGGCGACCTGCCAGGGCGCGGACGGCAACTACTACATGTATCCGCTGTGCATGACGGCGCACTGCATGGTCATCAACAAGACCGCGTTTGAGGCTGCCGACGCGATGCAGTACATCGATCAGGAGACCCACACCTGGACGACCGAAGGCTTTGAAAACGCCCTCCGCGCCCTCGTGAACGCGGGCTACTTCCCCACCGGCCTGATCTACTGCTCCGGCCAGGGCGGCGACCAGGGCACCCGCGCGCTGGTAACCAACCTCTATGACGGCCGTTTCACCAACGAAGAGCACACCCTCTACACCATGGATTCCGAAGCCAACATCAAGGGCCTGACCAAGCTCCAGGAGCTGGCCAACGAAGGTCTCATCACCTTTGACGCCTCCATCAACGGCGGCGAAGAAATCGCCCTGTTCGTCAACGGCACCTCTCAGATGGCTTTCTGCTGGAACGCCGCTCAGGTCGCCAACAACAAGGATAAGCTGGCGGACGGCATTGAGCTGTTCCCGATGGCCTTCCCGTCCGAAGACGGCGTGCCGCGTCTGGATGGCGGCGTCTGGGGCTTTGGCCTGTTTGACAACGGCGACGACGAGAAGGTCGCGGCCGCGAAAGAATTCATCCGCTTCATCTGCGACGACGAGACCCAGGTTCGCAACAGCGTTTACAACACCGGCTACTTCTCCGTCCGCGCTTCCGTGACCGACCTGTACACCGGCACCGAGAAGGCCGCCAATGCGGACTACGCGATGTTCGTGCAATACCTCGGCGATATCTACCAGGTGACGACCAACTGGACGACCCAGCGCTACGAGTGGTGGAACCTGCTCCAGCGCATCGGCGATGGTGGCAACGTGGCTGACGAAGTCGCGACCTACATCAAGAACGTCAACCTGTAATCGCCCCTTCTCCCCTGTTGGAGAACCTTCAACCCCATACGTTTGCGGCGCCTCTCCCGTTTCGGGCGGGGCGCCCGCTTTCTTGAAACACAGAAAACTGCGCGGCTTCGTGCCGCTGAAAGGGGAATTTGCGTGCAGCATACCGTCAACCGCCGCGAGCTGCGCAGTACACGCCGGCGTGAAAACATCTCCGGCTATCTGTTCATGGCTCCGGCGCTGCTGTTCTTCTTCGGCTTCGTCATTTTCCCGATGGTGATGTGTCTGGTCAACAGCACCTTCCGCTATACGCTGGCGGAATTCACCTTCGTCGGGCTGGATAACTATGTCGCTCTTTTTCAGGACGCCAAATTTTATAAGTCTCTGACCAATACCCTTGTCATCGTGCTGGTCAGCGTGCCGTTCACCTGCCTGTTCTCGCTGTGGGTGGCCTCGCTGGTCTATAAGATGAAAGAAATTCCGACGGCCTTCTTCCGCTGCGTGTTCTATCTGCCGGTCGTCACCGGCTCGGTCGCGGTCACGGTCGTCTGGAAATGGATGTTCAACCCCTATTACGGCTTGCTGAACTACCTGTTCACCTCGCTGGGCATCATCAGCAAAAACCTGAACTGGCTGGGCAGCGCCAACACCGCGCTGGGCTGTATCATCACCATTCTGCTGACAACCTCCATCGGCCAGCCCATCGTGCTCTATGTCTCCGCGCTGAGCAACGTCGATCATTCCCTCGTCGAGGCTGCTCAGGTGGACGGCGCAACGGATTTCCAGACCTTCTGGCGCATCAAGTGGCCGCAGATCATGCCGACCACGCTCTACATCCTCATCATCACCACCATCAATTCGTTCCAGTGTTTCGCACTGATCGATCTGTTGACCTCCGGCGGGCCGAACGATTCGACGCTGACGCTCATGTACTACATCTACCACAACGCCGTGAAACTCAATAACTTCGGCTACGGCTGCGCGCTGGGCATCATTCTTGCGATCATCATCGCGATCTTCAGCGCCTTGCAGTTCCGGCTGGCAAAAGAGTAAGGGGGGCTGACAGATGGATCATAGCGTAAGAAAGCTGACCCCTTACCGCGTCATCAGCATCGCGCTGCTCATCATCCTCGCGCTGATGATGCTCTTCCCGCTGTACTGGATCGTAACCGGATCGGTTAAAGACGCGCGCACCATCAATTCGCGCACGCCCGTTCTCTTCCCCGCCAACCCGACACTGGATAACTACGCCAAGCTCTTCTCCCGCCCCGCGTGGACGTGGATGTTCAATACCGTGTTCATCTGCGGCGTGGCGATGCTGCTGACGTGCCTGTGCGGCGCGATGGGCGGTTACGCGCTGGCGAAAAAGAAGTTTACGGGCCGCAACTTCATCTTCGGTCTGTTCGTCTGCGCGATGGCCCTGCCCAAGCAGGTCATCATGATTCCGCTGCTCAAGGAGATGGCGTGGCTCGGCCTGCACAACACCCTCTGGTCGGTCATCTTCCCGACGGTCGGCTGGCCGTTCGGCGTATTCCTGATGAAGCAGTTCGCCGAGGGCATTCCCAACGAGATGCTGGAAGCCGCGAAGATCGACGGCGCGGGCGAGGTCCGCACTTTTGTGGATATCGTCTTCCCGATGATCAAGCCGGGCGTGGGCGCGCTGGCGATTTTCACCTTCATCAACGCCTGGAACGATTACTTCCTCCAGCTGATTATGCTCAACTCGCAGAGCAAGCTCACCATCTCGCTGGGCATCGCGAAGATGCAGGCGGAAGCCAGCACGGATTTCGGCCTGATTATGGCGGGCGCGACGCTCGCCAGTGTGCCGATCATCACCATCTTCCTCATTTTCCAGAAGTACTTCACCAAGGGCATCACCCTCGGCGCGGTTAAGGGTTGACTTTTCCGCAAATCAGTCGTACAGTGTACACGACAACACACAAGGAGACAGGCTTATGAGCAACTTTTTCGTGAAAGACATTCGGGGCGTCATTCCCGCGATGGTTACGCCCTTTGATGAGAACGAAGCGCTGGATCTCGCCCGCACCCGCGCGCTGACCGCCAAGCTCATCGAGGACGGCGCGCAGGGGCTGTATCTGACCGGTTCCACCGGCGAAGGCTTCCTCTGCACGAGCGACGAGCGCAAAGCATTTGTCGAAACCGTGCTCGACGAAGCGGCGGGGCGCATCCCGGTCATCGTCCATGTCGGCGCGATCAGCACGCTGGCTTCCGAAGATTTGGCTCGTCACGCCGCTAGGGCGGGCGCGGCCGCGATTTCCTCCGTTCCGCCGATTTACTGGAAATTCAGCGACGACCAGATCGCCGCGTATTACTCCGATCTCGTGCAGGCGGCGGGTATCCCGATGATCGTCTACAACGTGACCCTTGCGGGACTGGTCAGCTACGAAATGCTGCTGCGTCTGGGCCGCATCGAAGGCGTGGAAGGCATCAAATACACCTCCTCCACGGTGTTTGACATCTTCCGCATCAAAGAAGCGCTCGGTCAGGATTTCGCCGTCTATTCCGGCAGCGACGAGCTGGCCGTCAGCGGTCTGGCTTTCGGCGCAGACGGTATCATCGGCTCGACCTACAATGTGCTGACCCCGCTGTTCCTCAAGCTCAACGCGCAGATGGCCGCCGGCGACGTGATTGCCGCACGCGAAACGCAGAAGATCGCCAACAAGCTGATTTTCGCCCTGCTGGCACGCGGCCTCATGCCCTCCCTCAAAGCCACGCTGACGCTCGGCGGCCGTGTGGACGGCGGCATCAGCCGCAGGCCGTTCTTCCAGCTCACACAGGAGCAGCGCGAAGCCCTCAAGGCCGAATACCGCGCGATCAAGGCGGCACACGGCGATCTGGGGCTGGATTTCCTCAAGGCGCTCTGAGATACGCGCAGTTTCAGTCATCTTTCATAACATCGGGCGCGCGTACAAGGTTCATCCCCTGTGCGTGCGCCTTTCATTTTGAATGAGGAGGAATCCCCCTATGTCCGATTCCACGTATCGCGGCACGACCCCGCGCCCCGCCGATTTTGACGCGTTCTGGGACGCGCGCATGGCGGAAGCCGACGCAGTGCCGCTGTGCTACGCCGTCGAACCATCCGAAATTCCGGCCTATCCGACCTGTGAATACCTCAACCTGTGGTTCACGGGCATGGGCGGCGCGCGCATTTACGCCAAATATCTGCGTCCGAAGAGCGATAAGCCGCTCCCGCTTGTGCTGCAATTCCACGGTTATCCCGGCGCAAGCCGCAGCTGGCTGGAACAATCCTCGTTCGCGGGCATGGGTTACGCTCTGCTGGCGATGGACTGCCCCGGTCAGGGCGGCAAAAGTCAGGATATCGGCGGCTTCCTCGGCACGACAGTTTCCGGCCATCTGATTGCGGGGCTGGACGGCGAGCCGAAGGACATGTATTACGTTCGGCTGTATCAAAACATCCGCATCCTGTGCCGCATCGTTCGGCAGATGAAAGACATCGATCAGCGGCGCATCTACATCAACGGCGCGTCTCAGGGCGCGGGGCTCGGCATTGCCTGCGCGGCGCTCAATCCCGATCTGCCCTGCAAGGCCGCGATTCTCTATCCCTTTCTGAGCGATTTTCAGAAGGTTTTCGAGCTGGGCGCGGATGAAATCGCCTACGAAGGTCTGCGTTATTACGCCCGCTGGTTCGACCCGGACGGCAGCCGCGCGAACGAATGGTTCACCAAGCTGGGGTATGTGGACGCGGTGCATCTGGCTTCTCGCATCCGCTGCGAAGTGCTCTTCGGCACGGGATTGGCCGACGTCGTCTGTCCGCCGATCACGCAGGACGCGGTTTACAATAACCTGACCTGTAAAAAGCGCCGCGAGTTTTTCCCCGGCTTCGGCCATGAAGAAATTCAGGCGTTTGACGACATGCTGCTGACGTTCTTTGACGATGCGCCCGTCGTTCCCTGCCCCGTCTCAACGCCGACCGCCGAATACCAGACCGTGACCTTTGTCTCGGACGACGGCGCAACGCTCTCCGCGCGATACATCCGTCCCGTCGGAAACAAGCGTGTGCCCACCGTGCTGATGTTCCACGACGCGGGCCGCCCCGTTCGCGGCTGGCACCATATGACGCGTTTCGTCGCGCTGGGTTATGCGGTGTTCGCACTTGAAAACCGTGCTGAGGCCGACGCTCAGACGCAGTTTGCCGACGCTCAGGCTGCCGCACGCGCGGCGCTCAGCCTGCCCACAACCTTAAACCTGATAGCCTGGGGCGAGGGTCTGGGCGGCACGCTCGCGATTGCCGCCGCCGCCAAACAGCCTCACCATGTTGTCAAATGCGCGGCGCAGAACCCGCTCTGCACGGGCGCATATGCCGATTGTGCGCAATATGCTGCGCAGCTCGTCTGCCCGCTGCTGATGGGCACATCCGGCATGGACACGATTGCCCCGCCGGACGCGCAAAACGCCGTCTATGACGCGGCATCATGCGATAAAAAGCGCTATATCTACGTCAAATACATCCACGAGCGCATCAATGCGTTTGAAGACCGCGTACTGACGTTTTTCCATCCCATGGTCTGAGCAGAATTGAATTCTATTGGCTCACGCGGCCAAACGCCGCAATCCCTTCCACATACAGGAACGGCCCTTCTCCCGACTCAGCCAGGAGAAAGGTCGTTCTTTTTTCATTTTTTCTTACGTTTCCAGGCGGATCTGCCGCATGATCTCGCCGTAGTCCAGCGCCGACAGGGTGAAAAGCAGCCTGTTTTCTTCGGTTTGCGGCTTTTCGAGCGCCTGAATCAGCGCGCGCATCCCGTCGCCCGTCAGACTGATGCTCGTCGGCACGCTCGGCTCTTCATCCGCCTTGGGCAGAGCTGCCCATGTCGCCGCGCCGACCACACCATCCGCCGAAAGCCCGGCGCTTTGCTGAAACCGCTTAACCGCTTCCCGCGTCGCCGCGCCAAATTTCCCGTCTGCCGCGCCATTTAAAAAGCCGAGCTGCTTCAGCGTGTTTTGCAGCGCGCGCACATCTTCCCCTGCGCTGCCCATGCGAAGCGTCCGCTGAACGGCAGGCGTTGGATTTTCCGCCGTATCCGGCGCATCGTAATCGATATTCAGCCGCGCCCAGTGCGTGAACGATGTGCCGGAAATCGGTCTGCGCACCACGCCGTAGGCATGCCCGCGTGCGTCCACCTCCTCCCCGCGGCCGATGCTCACGCCGGTGTGCGTCATGCGTCCGTCGCGCATTGTATACAGAAAAAGCCCCGCCTCGTCCGGCAGTGTATCGATCACATCTTTTTCCTTCCAAATGCCCGCAGCCCTCCATTGGCTTGTCGCGCCGCTGGGCAGCCTGACCCCGGCGCGCCTGGCAACGTCCCGCGTGAGCTGTGCGCAGTCGTAGCAGGGCTTGCCGAGCCACTTTTTGCCGTATCGCTCAATCTGCCCCGCGTAGGTCGGGTATTGCCGCATCTGCTGTTCCATCCGCGCGCGCGTGCAAATCCACCCCGTCGCGCCATAAATATAGCCGCAGCCCACGAGCGCCAAGGCGCGGGCTGTCATCGCATCCCGTTTTGAAGGCATACAAAAACCTCCCTTCCCTTCAATCTATGAAGAAAAGAGAGGCTCCGTTTATGTCTTCTCCCGAACCCATCTTCTGAGCGAGGCAAACATCGCGTCTTCCCCCTCGTCGCGCAGCTGGGTCATGAACCGCGTCAGCAGCGCGTGGGTTTCCGGGTGCATATGGTCGTGCATTTTGCCGCGCTGCAAATATTCCAGCGGGCTTGCATCGGTATATTTGGGGCCGTTATAAATCTTGCTGGCGGCAATCCTGTCGCAGATCATTTCCGCCATGTATCGTCTGGGCATCGGCACGGGCACATAACGCTTTTCTTCCACGCTGTAATCCGTCCAGTATTCCCAGTGGTGGCGGTTGCGCCCCTTATGGTGCATCCACGCAAGCGAGTAGCCCAGTGTGCGGCGCTCATCCTCCGTCGGCGAATGCGTGCCGTCGAAAAACTTCACGCCCTGCCAGAACTCCGTTGGGCTGTATTTGGACAGATCGTGCCGCAGCCCCTGCCAGAGTATACCCGCCCTGGCGCAGTGGGCGATCACCTTATGCCGATGGCGCGTGATCGTGCTCAGATGCCCCCAGAATTTCTGAAACCCGTTCATCAGCCCACCTGCCCCGCGTCCAGCACCGTATCGCAGATTGCGCCGCCAAGGCAGACCGCGCCCTGATAGAAGACCATGCTCTGGCCCGGCGTGACGGCGCGCTGGCGTTCCTTCGCGGTCACGAGTACCTGCCCGTTTTCGCGCACGCTGACATGCACCGCCTGATCCGGCTGACGGTAGCGGTACTTACACGTGCAGTCAAACTCGCCGGCGGGCGCTTCGCCGGAAATCCACGTTGCATCCGTGCCGAGCGCATTTTTGCTGTACAGCAGCGGATGATCCGCGCCCTGCGTGACAATCAGCTCGTTACGCTCCATGTCTTTGGCGAGCACGAACCAGCGTTCGCCGTTGCCCGCGCCGCCGATGCCCAGCCCGCGCCGCTGGCCGAGGGTATAATACATCAGGCCGTCATGACGGCCGACGACTTTGCCTTCCAGCGTGCGCATATTGCCGGGCTGAGCGGGCAGAAACTGCTGCAAAAACGGCTTAAAATGGCGCTCTCCGATGAAGCACACGCCCGTGGAATCCTTCTTCCTGCTGTTGGCCAGTCCGGCCTCTTCGGCGATTTCACGCACTTGCGCTTTGGTCAGATGGCCGACGGGAAACATCGCCTTTTCCAGAGCGTTCTGGCCGAGCATATAGAGGAAATAGCTCTGGTCTTTATTGTTATCCACGCCGCGCAGCAGCTGCTTTTTGCCATCCGCCGCGTCGCCGAGCTGACAGAAATGCCCCGTCGCCAATCGATCTGCGCCGAGTTTCATCGCAAAATCCAGAAACGCTTTGAATTTGATTTCACGATTGCAGAGCACATCCGGGTTCGGCGTGCGTCCCCGGCGATACTCATCGAGGAAATACGAAAACACGCGGTCATAATATTCCTTCACGAAATTGACGGAATAATACGGAATATCAATTCTTTCGCAGACGGCGCGCACGTCCGCCCAGTCCGTTTCGCTGGTGCAGACGCCGTTATCGTCCTTTTCCTCCCAGTTTTTCATGAATACGCCGATGACCTCATGCCCGGCGCGTTTGAGCAGCAGCGCCGCCACGGAGGAATCCACACCGCCGGACATGCCTACCACGATTCTTGCCATTGCTCAAACCTCCAGCCCGTCCAGCCGCTCATCCAGCCCGTCGAGCATCGTCCGTGTCACCTGCTCGATGCTCTGCGCGGCGTTGACGGTCAACACGCGCTTTTCCTGCCCCGCAAAGAGCCGTTCATACGCCTGATACGTGCGGCTGAAAAAGTCGGCTTTCTGCTGTTCCAGCCTGTCCGGCTTGGACGCGCTGAGCCTTCGGGAAAGCGCCACGTCGGCGGGCATGCGCAGATACACGGTGATATCCGGCCGGGTTTCGCCGACGGCCATCGCGTTGAGCGCGGCAACCTGTTCCATGCCCAGCTGCCGCCCCGCGCCCTGATAGGCCACGGAGGAATCGACAAACCGATCGCAGACCACCGCGTCGCCGCGTTCCAGCGCCGGACGCACCACCGCGCGCACATTCTGCGCACGACCGGCCGCATAAAGATAGGCTTCCGTCTCGTCGCACATGGTTTGGTTCGCCGGGTCGAGCAGCAGATTGCGGATCTTTTCGGCCACCTCGTCGCCTCCCGGTTCGCGCGTCACCGTAACGCGCCAGCCCAGCTTTTGCAGGTGTTCGGTGAGCGCGGCGCGCTGCGTCGTCTTGCCGCAGCCGTCCATGCCCTCCATCGAGATGAACACGCCTCGCGCTCTGGGCGCATCGCCGATCAGGATATCCGTCAATTCCTCCACGGTATGCGCAATATGCGTCGCATCGGCGGAAACCAGCTCTTCTTCCGTGCCGTAGCCATAGCACACGCCGACGGTATCCACGCCGTTCGCCCGGCCGCCTTCGATATCGAAGCGGCGGTCGCCAACCATCACGACGCTGCCGCCGAATGCTTCCATGCCCCTGCGGACAAGCGCCGCCTTGCTGGAATCCTTGTTATCCAGCCCAGGCCCGATCACGTCGTCCAGATACGGCGCGAAACCAAATTTTTTCGCGATGCGCTCGGCGAAAATCTGCGGCTTTGCGGTGACGATCGCCACGCGCGCGCCGTTTTTTTTGAGACTGCGAAGCAGCGCGGGAATGCCGGCATAAACCTCGTTTTCCGCCCAGCCGACACGCTCAAACCGTTCATGATAATAATCGATCGCCCGATTGGCCTGCTCATCCGTCATTCCGACGACCGTGCGGAAAGAATCAAACAGCGGCGGGCCGATAAACACCTTGAATTGCTCCTGTGTAAAGCCGGTGAAGCCCATCTTTTCCGCCGCGTAAATCGCGGTTTTCGTAATGCCCTCTTCCGACTTGGTGAGCGTTCCATCCAGATCAAAAAGAACTGTCGTATACTTCATCGTTTACTCCTGCTCGCTTTTTCCGCGGCGTCTGGCCGTCTGTTTTCCTTCGGATCGACCGCTTTTTTCGCTTTCGGGCTCGCCTTTTTTCGCCCCGCGCGCGGCTTTCTGCTGCGCGATAACCTCCCGCGCCATCTTCGCTTCGCGGCGGCTGACCAGCGGCGTCACATGGGTATAAATCTCCGGAAACGCGCGTTCAAGCGCCTGCGCGTACAGCGTCACGACCTGCGGTCTCGTCTGTCTGTCGTCCAGCCCGAAACGATCGCCCAGCGCCTCGCGAAGCGCGCCGCACATGGCCTCGTCCGGACAGAATACGCATGCGCGCCGCTGGACGTCCGCCTCGTTAAAGATGATCGCCCAGCCGATTTCATCGTGAACATGCGCCCCGGCGATTTTCCGCGCCAATCTGGCGGAAATCAGGCTTGCGCGCCACGCGGCCTTCATGCGCGCCGTCGGCTTGGCCTCGTTGTCAATCACCGTCACCTGACGATAGCACACGTGCAGCCGCTCGCCCCTGCAAACCGGACGAACGGCCAGAATGCGGTCAAGCGGAATCTCCACCACGCTGGTCGTGCTGTCGCCCAGTTTGCGTTCGAGCACAAGCGTTTCCTGCTTGAGCGTGTACGCGCTGGAAGCGACCGTGCGCCGCATAAACATCGCCAGCGTCGCCACCGCGTAGAGATAAAACAGCACGTTGAGCAATCCTGCGCCCGTCGCCGCAATCAGCAGATTGCAAAGAATCTGGGCCAGCGCGAGCCGCAGCACGACGGAAGCCACGCCCAGCACGAAGTCCCTGCCCGTCATCGGACGCGCCCGGTTTACCTGCTGCACGCGAATCTCTTCCATCATCGTCCGTATCCTCCCGTCAGTCGTCCGTCAGGCCGCTTGCTTCCATAAAATCCTGCTGCGCGTCCATGTATGCGTCCAGCATCTGCGCGATTTTTCCGATTTCGCCGTCATCCTCCACGCCGTCGGTCAATGCCGCAAACAGCGCTTCAAACGCGTCGTCCTCGTCGTATTCGCCGTCGCCCATCAATCCTTCGTCATCAAGCACGCCCGTTTCGTGCATGTAGCGCATATCCGCTTCGATGGCGCGCCGCGCGAAAGCCGCCGCCGTGTCGGGCGCGGCCTTCGCAACTTTGCAGATGGCTTTGCCGATTTGGCTGACAGCGGCTTCCATGTCGTAGCCCTGCATCACGTCGCTCATGCTCAGCCCTCGTCGTTCAGCAGATTCTGATACTGCATGATCAGCTCAGCGAAATAATCCAGCGCGTCGCAGACCGGCTGCGGCGTGGACATATCGACGCCTGCGGTTTTCAGCTCTTCGATGGGCGGCATGCTTCCGCCGAGTGTCAGGAAGCGGCGATACGCCGCGATCTTCTCCTTGTCGCCGCTGAGAATGCCGCGGGAGAGCGCCACCGCCGCACAGAAGCTCGTCGCATATTTGTAGACATAGAAGGAGTTATAGAAATGCGGAATGCGCATCCACTCGTAGGCGACTTCTTTATCAACCTTGCAGGCGCCGCCGTAATAGAGTTTGTTGAGGTCGTAATACATCGCGCTCAGGCTGTCGCGGGTCAGGCTCTCGCCGCTCTCGGCCATGCAGTGCGCCTTATACTCAAACTCGGCGAACATCGTCTGGCGGAACACCGTCGTGCGGAAATGCTGGAGCAGCGAACCGATGAGCGCAATCTGCGCCTGTTTGTTGTCCGCGTACTTCTTGCGCAGATATTCGGAGAGCAGAATCTCGTTACAGGTGGAAGCCACTTCGGCCACAAAAATCTTGTAGCGCGCCTTGGTCGCCGGCTGTGTCTTGTTGGAATAGAAGCTGTGCATCGCGTGGCCCATCTCGTGGCACAGGGTGGACAGGCCGTCGTAGGTATTCTTATGGTTCAGAAGCACATACGGCGTGGTGCGGTACGCGCTGCCGCAGCTGTACGCGCCGGAACGCTTGTTCTTCGTCTCGTACACGTCCATCCAGCGCTCCGGAAGCGCACGGCTCGCGTCTTTCACATAATCTTCGCCCAGCGGCTTGACGGCCTCCAGGAACACTTTGAACGCATCCTCGATATCCAGCGCGATGTCAAAGCCGTTCTCCGCCTGTGCGTACAGGTCGTACATGTGCAGAACGGGCACGCCGAGCTGCTCTTTCTTGATGGAAAGATACTCGTTGAGCGTGCCGATGCCGCCATGAACGGCTTCAATCAGGCTGTCGTAAACCTTCTCATCGATCTCGTCCGGATACATCGCGGCCTGACGGCTGCTGTCGAAATGATGCGCGCGGCTGTTGAAGATGTCGGCCTTAACCTGTCCGGCATACGTCGCGGCAATCGTGTTGCCGAACTTGTTGTAGCCGTTCATGATGTTGGTATACGCCGCCTTGCGCACGGCGCGATCCTTGCTGGCCAGCAGGGAGAGCAGGCGCGCGTCGGTCAGCTGCACCTTTTCGCCGTTTTCGCCGCGGGTCATGCCCAGGTTCATGTCGGCGTAAGAGAGCATTTCATAGGCATTGGAAGCCGCGTTGCAGGCGTCGCTCGCCATCGCCATCAATTTTTCTTCGTTGGCGGTCAGCGTATGCGCCTTCATGCGCAGCACGCCGGAGAGATAGCGGTCGTATTTTTCAAACGCCGGATCGGCGATCATCGCCTCGACTTCGCCTTCCGGAAGGGCCAGCAACTCCGGCTCCATAAACGCGCTTGACGCCGCCACAACGCCCGCCAGCGTGCCCGCGCGGTCGCTCATCGCCTGATACTTGGCGTTGGTGCTGTCCTCATTATTTTTCATCATGGCGTAGACGTAGAGCGCCTCAAATTCCTCATCCATCTTCGCCATCGCGGCAAGCGTTTCGAGGATGGACTCGCGGCCCTTGTTCAGCGTGCCCGCACGCTGCGCAAACGCGTCGGCCTGTGCCTTAATCGTCACGAAGGCCTCTTCCCAAGCTTCATCGCTGGCATAAATGCGCGTCAAATCCCACGTGTAGCGCGGGTCAACCGTTTCTCTGGTCAATTCTTTTTCCATCTTCAACACCCTTTCTATTTCTCTCCTTCCGTCTCGCCGCGCTTGACGCCGCCCGCTAAGAGGGAGGCTTATGTCCGTTCGGCAGCCAAACGAAGGATTTTAATTCTTGAGGCTCTGGAGCGGCGCGGGGATGCGTCCGCCGCGCGCAATAAAGGCTTCCGCCGAGTACGGGCTGACACGCATGATGGGCGCGCGCCCGAACAGGCCGCCGAACTCCACCTCGTCGCCGACCGTCTTGCCCGGCGCGGGGATGATGCGCACGGCGGTCGTCTTGCTGTTGACCATGCCGATAGCCGCTTCATCCGCGATGATGGCCGCGATGGTCGAAGCGGGCGTATCGCCCGGCACCGCAATCATATCCAGTCCAACGGAACAGACGCAGGTCATCGCTTCCAGCTTTTCAAGGCTGAGCGCGCCGCGCGCGGCGGCATTGATCATGCCGATATCCTCGCTGACGGGGATGAACGCGCCGGAAAGGCCGCCGACGTGGCTCGACGCCATCACGCCGCCCTTTTTCACCGCGTCGTTGAGCAGTGCCAGCGCCGCAGTCGTGCCGTGACATCCGCAGACCTCAAGCCCCATTTCTTCCAGAATGTGCGCCACGGAATCGCCCATAGCCGGGGTCGGCGCAAGGGACAGATCGACGATGCCAAACGGCACGTTCAGCCGCGCGGAGGCTTCCTTGGCAATCAGCTGACCCACGCGCGTAATCTTAAACGCCGTGCGCTTGATCGTCTCGGCCACCACGTCAAACGGCTGCCCCTTCGCCTCGTTTTCCAGCGCGCGCTTGACCACGCCGGGGCCGGAAATGCCGACGTTGATGCAGCAATCGCCTTCGCCCGGCCCATGGAACGCGCCCGCCATAAAGGGATTATCCTCCACAGCATTGGCAAAGACGACCAGCTTCATGCAGCCGGAAGCATCCGTATCCGCCGTCGCGGCGGCAATATCCTTCACCGCCTGTCCGCACAGGCGAACCGCGTCCATGTCGATGCCCGCGCGGGTGGAAGCGACGTTGACCGACGAGCAGACGCGCTCCGTGGTGGAAAGCGCCTCCGGCAGGGACGCGATCAGCGCGCGGTCGGAGGCGGTCATGCCCTTCTGCACCAGCGCCGTATAGCCGCCAATGTAATTGACGCCCGTCTCCTTCGCCGCCGCGTCCATCGCGCGCGCAACAACCACGGGATCGCCGCAGGCCGCAGCCACAAGGCTGGCGGGCGTGACGGAAATGCGCTTGTTGACAATCGGAATGCCAAATTCGCGTTCCAGCGTCTCGCCCGTTTTGACCAGATCCCTCGCCTGTGTGGTGATGCGGTCATAGACGTTTTGATATAGGATTTTTTTATCCGGATGCACGCATTCGTAGAGCGAAATACCCATCGTGATCGTGCGGATATCGAGTTTTTCCTCGGTAATCATGCGCACGGTCTGCAAAATTTCGGATGTGTTAATCATTTCGCGCCTCCGTCAGATGCGGTGCATCGCGTCAAAAATTTCGCTGCGCTGAATGCGGATTTGGAGTCCCAGCTCCCCGCCCAGCGCGGAAAGATCGGCAGAGAGCGCGTCAAAGTCGCTCAGGGAGACGTCCACAATCATCATCATGTTGAACATGCCGGAAAGCACGGTCTGCGAAATATCCAGAATATTGGCCTCATGCTGCGCCAATGCCGCGCTCACGCGGGCAATAATGCCGATGGTATCGTTGCCGACGACGGTCACAACCGCCTTGTTCTTCTTCTCCATGGGTTTTCCTCCTCTTGCCTGACGGGCAGGCGGCAAAACTTGCCTCTTATTGTACCGCGGGACGGGCAAAAAAGCAACCGCTCAATGCGCATCGATCAATCGCCGACAGCAATCCGCAACCTCCTGCGGGCTGTCGCATAACGCGTCCGCACCGGAAAGCTCCTCCCGGCTGCCCATGCCATAGGTCACGCCGACGGCGTAAGCGCCCGCCGCGCGCGCGTTTTGAATATCCGTCGCTCGGTCGCCCACGACGATCACGACAGCCGCGTTCAATTCGTGCTGCCACTGGCGGATGCGCTGTGCTTTCGTCACGCCGCTGACGAAACCGCTGTGCAGCGCGATATACGGCGAAAGCGCAAAGGTTTCAATGCAGGCTTCGCAATAGCGCTGACTGCCGTTGGTTAAAATAGCCATCGTCGCGCAGTCCGACAAGCTGCTGAGCATGCGGCTCGTGCCGGAAAACATGCGACCCATGCTGCGCGTCAATTCCACATCGGTCTGATCGACCAGCTCGTCATACAGTGCCCGGCGGTCTTTGCCGATGCCCATCACCCGGCAAACCTCGTCCGCATCCGGGCCGTTGAAGCTGTCCGCCAGTTCATCGGTAATCTGGCCAAAGCCCATCAGCGCAAATACGCGTTTATAGCTCTCCCGCGCCAGTTCGCGGCTGTCGGCAATCGTTCCATCCAAATCAAAAACGATCAGCGCCGGATGGCTGACCGTGCGCAGATACGCGCCGCAAGCCTCGCTTTCAGGCATCCTTGTGCATTCCAACCCCGCAATCCCCCTTATCCAGCTTTTTTGTCACATTTTTATGAAAACTTAGCAAAACATATCGTTCGACTCTCTTCGACAAAGGTTTCGGTTGAGCCGCGCGCCAAAGTCTGTTATCATACATGTACCCCATTCAAGCGGATCACACCGGCTTTCACCGCAGCTGATCGGAAATTGAAAAGGCTTCCATCCAGCGTTCAAACTGCACAATCCCCATATGTTTCAGAGAGGAGCACTTCATGCCGCCACTTTACGTTCTTTCTTTTCAGCGTTCAAAGCTTGAAAACGCCTACCTTTCCTCCGTCTCTCCGGCGGAGGATCTGCTGACCATGAGCCAGAATCTCGATTTGATGATCGTCCGGGCCCAGCGCATGCGCAAAGCTTCCTTTCGCAGCCTGCCTCTGAGGGCCGTCAGGCCGCGTCAGCTGCGCGCTTCCTTAATAACGCCCTTTCTGTAAGCCGTAATCAGCCGCATCAAATCGTCAATGCGGCAGCGCAGCTCCTTGCCTTCGTCCGTGTCGTCGATGAGCAGGCGGCGCGGCATCTGCTTAACCAGGCTTTGCACCGAATGGATATCCTGCTCGGCGGAAATCGCCGCGGCGGTGGATTCAAACGGCTGGTGCGCCACCAGATTCAGTTCATGCGATGTGAAAATGAGCGTATACCCCGCAATCCCCGTCACCGGCTGATACGCGCGGGACAGACCGCCGTCAATGACGAGCAGGCGGCCGCCGGCGCGGATCGGGCTTTCGCCCTGCCCCAGCTTGACCGGCACATGACCGTTGATAATGAAACCCGAATCGGACAGACCAAACTCGCCGAGAATGCGCAGCGCGGTCTGTTCGTCATTTTGGAAATCATAATACGGATTCTTGTTTTCGACATGCGTCGCCTTATCCGCAACGAAATAGCGCTCGAACGTCGCCATCTTATCCTTGCCGAACAGCGGCGAATTGGGGCCGCTGCCCAGATACCACAAAAAGTCCTGCCCGTCCTCGCGCTCCTGCGTGCCCAGCGTGGAGAAATAGCCCTGCCGCGCCTTCACGTCCGCCGCGTCGGTGGCCTCGCGCCCGCGAAGCTGTTCGTCCACGTGAACCGGCACAATCGCAAAATCGCCGTTTTTCTCCATCGGGATGCAGCCGTGATAGAGCAGATTGCCGTTGCAGCGCAGATACATGCCGCCCGCGCTGTATAAAAACTGCACATGGCGCTGAAGCTTCTCGGAATGCGCAAATTCAAGCACCATGCGCTCCATCACTTCGCGCTCAAGCGGCGTGAGGGCATACGGATCGGCGGGATCGATCGTCGGGAACGAGCAGCTGCGCAGCGGATAGGTTTTGCCGTTCAGCTCGACGGTCTTGTTTTCAAAATCAATGCGGTGCAGAATCCGGCGGCTCTCCATGTTGTATTCCGGATGACGGCTGAGCAGCTGGCCTTCCAGTTTGAATTGCAGAATCGCGGCCGCTTTGTGCATGCGCGCCAGCTCCATCTCGTCTTCGTGCAATTCCTCGCCGTTGTCGCGCGGCAGAAACGCTTCGCACGGGTCATCCGCATAGCAGGCTGCGGCCAGCGTCGCCAGGGGACGCAGCGAAATGCCGTAGCCGACTTCAAGTGTTTCCAGATTGCCGTATTTCACCGAGGTCACAATGACCTGCGCGATGCAGGCTTCGGACAGCGCCGCCGCGCCCATCCATGCAATATCGTGGTTGCCCCACTGAACATCGACCTGATGGTAGTTTTCCAGTGCGTCCATGATGAGGTCTGCGCGCGGCCCGCGGTCGAAGATATCGCCGATGATATGCAGCCGATCGATGGCCAACACCTGAATCACGCCGCTGAGCGCAATGATCATCGCGTCGGACTGGCCCGTTTCCAGAATGGACTGCATCACCTCGCGGTAATAGCCTTCTTTATCCGGCGTATTGTCGCTGAGCAGCATTTCCTCCATCAGCGCGCCCATCTCGCGCGGCATCGCGTCGCGCACGCGTTTTCGGGTGTATTTCACTGAGCACATGCGGCAGACTTCCAGCAGCCGGTAAATCGTCAGCCGGTACCACTCCGCGTTGACAACCCCCTGCTTTTTGAGCAGCGCCAGCTTCTCGTCCGGATAGTAGATGAGCGTGGAGAGCATGTCCCGCTCATGGCTGGACAGGATATCGCCGTACAGATCGTTAATCTTGCGTTTGATCACACCGCTGGCGTTATGCAGAATATGCAGAAAGGCAGCGTGCTCGCCGTGCAGATCCGAAAGGAAATGCTCCGTACCCTTGGGCAGACGCAGCACGGCGCGAAGATGCGCCACCTCGGCGGACGCCTCCTGAATGGTTCGATACTGCTTGCGCAGCAGTTTCAGATAGCGGATTTCCTGCGGAGAAAAACTCTCTCTCACGACGGGACGCCTCCTTTTCTTTTACGCTTTTGCGATGCACTCCACCTCGATGGAAAGCCCCATCGGCAGCGCGGAAACCTCTACGCACGTGCGCGCCGGATAATCCGGGCCGAAAACCTCGGCATACAGTTTATTGACTTCGCTGAAATCCGCAATGTTGGTCAGAAAAACCGTCGTCTTGAGCACGTCGCCCGTGTCTGCGCCCAGTTCGGCGAGCACGGTCTTGATGTTTTCAAACGCCTGCTCCGCCTGAGCCAGCGTGCCGCCCTCAGGCGCTTTGCCCGTCTGCGGGTTCACGCCGATCATACCGCTCATGAAGATCATTCCGCCGTAAATCGTCGCCGTGCAATACGGCCCAACCGCCGCCGGGCCCTTCTGCGTCTTAAAACAAACCTTTTCCATTCCTTTTTCCTCCCTGTCGTTTGTATTCCTGCATGCGCTTTATCAGCGCATTTCATGCCGCTTTCACCGCCGCGTTTTTCCGCAGCGGCGCTCAGTTTCTCTGCTGAACGCCGACATAGACAATCTGCGCCATGGCGTCGTAGGTATCCTCGGAAACCACGCGAACGGTTTCCCCGTTTTCATCCACGAGACTCACCGTCGCGCGATAGCCCGGCCTTGCCTCGCTAACCGGAATCCGCTCGTCCGCATAGGTCGCATAACGCCCCTCGCTGTCGCGCACATAGACGGGCTCTTCCGGCGCGTCGATCGTCTCCACTTCGCTGACCAGCGAAAACCGGCTTTCGTTCTCTTTTCCGATGAGCTGCCATTCCATCGTCTGGCCATCGTTTTCCGCATATACGCGCACAACCAGGAACAGCGGGGCATCCGTATTATTGGTCAAAACCAAGTCCAAACCCTGATCGGAAACGGCGGCTTCCTGACCGATTTCACAGTAATCGACCGGATAAACCGCCGCGCTCCGCTCGGCAATTTCCAGTCCGCCCAGCAGCGCCAGCCGATACAGCGCGGTGGAAACCTGGCAGACGCCGCCGCCCACGCCGACAATATTCTGGCCGTAAGCGGGTTCCTCCGCCGCCGTGTAGCCGGATTCTTCCGTCCGCATACCAACGGTCTGATTGAACGAAAGGCTCTCGCCCGGCTCAATCCTCGCGCCCTGGAATTGAACCGCTGCAAGCGCCGCATTCTCCTGAGCCGCCGCGCTGCCGGAAAGCGGCACAATCACCCGCGCGCGAAGCACCGTCGCATTTTCAAGCTCCACACGGTAAACCTTCGGCGAAATTTCTTTCGGCTTAAGCGCTTCTGTCTCTGGCGAAAGATTCAAAATCGAGGCTTCAATCCGCGCACGGATTGCGTCGGTTTCCAGTTCCCGTCCGGCCTGTTCGTCCGTAAAGCGGAACGGTTCGCTGTTGCCCGCCACATAGGCGACGGTCGCGTCCACGCTGTCGCAGTCGATATCGGCCTTCATGTTGGCGAGGAACGCGTCCACCGCGTCCATGTCATAGGTCAAAACGGGTTTTTCCGCCCGCCCGTCGCCGCGCAGCGATAGCATGGCCAGGTAGCGCGTGAGCATATTGCCGCCGCGCCCAATCTGCCAAAGCGGGTCGAGCGTCGCCGCCGTATCGACAGCGAGCGACACCGCCGCGCCGTCCAGCGTATACGTGCGCTCTCCCCACGTCAGGGTATACTGCCATGCGGAAACCGCGTCGCCCGTCAGCATCGCCAGCGCCGCCGCGCCCTCCTGTGCCGTCAGACCGCCGAGCGCATAGCCGGAAATCGACGTATTCGGCAAAAACTTGTCGGCATATGGCGCGGTCTGCGCATACAAAAACAGCGTACAGGACCCGATAAGCACCGCAATCAAAAAGATGACCAGCGAAACGACGCCCGCCGTGCCGATTCCCTTTTTGCGTTTTTTGTTCTTTTTCGGTTTCTTCGGCGATTTCGCCTTGGGCGGCATGCTTTTCTGCGGCGGCGTATAGCCTGCCTGCGTCATCGTCGGCAATCCGATCACCTCGTTTCAGATTCAATACGTTCTATTATATATGCACGTTTGTGTAGTTTCATTTCAAAGATCGATTCGATTCATCAGCCTGCGCATATCCGCTTCCATCGTCGTCCAGCGCTCAAGCCCCTCGCCGATCCGGCTCTGACGCACCTGCGGGCCATGGAAATCGCTGCCGCCCGTCGTCAGCATCCCCTCCCGTTCCGCCAAATGTTCGAGAAACGGCAGGTTGTTGTTCGCCGCGCTAGGATGATAAACCTCGATGCCTGCAAGCCCCTGTCCATGCCATTCGTGCACCAGCGATTCAAGGGCCATCTCACCCATTTTCAGCTCCATTGGGTGTGCCAATACGGCCACGCCGCCCGCGCCCGCAATCAGTTTGGCCGCCTCTGCGACCTTGACCTCCGTCTTAGGCACATAGCCGCATTTTCCCGGCAGCAGGTATTTGTCAAACGCGTTACTCACCGAGTTCGCATACCCCGCCTCAACCAACACGCGCGCCACATGCGGCCGGGCGACAACGCCGCGAGCCAGCTCCATCACACGATCCAGCGAAATCTCCGCGCCGTTTTCACGCAGTTGACGCACCATCTTCTCCGCGCGCGTCTGCCGCTCCATCGTCCGCATGCGGCAGAATTCCAGCATTCGCTCGTCGTAAGGATCAAAGCCATAGCCGAGAATGTGAATCTCCTTTTGCGCGCCGCAGCTCAGCTCCACGCCGGGGATCAGCGTCACGCCGCAGTCGCGCGCCGCGTCCTGCGCGCGCGAAATGCCCTCCACGCTGTCATGATCCGTCAGCGCCAGATGGGTAAAACCCATCTCTGCCGCCAACGCAACCAGCTCGTCCGGTTCCAGCGTGCCGTCCGACGCGGTGGAATGAAGATGCAAATCCGCTTTCATGTCGTTTCCTCCTGAGGTTCTGCCTTTCCGTGTCGCGCAAAAGATCTCGCGCGATAGGGAAAAGCAGACGCCGCGCCTTTTCCGGCGCGGCGTCCGCCTGTCTGTTAAATCTGTTCCGGCTCTTTGAGCACGTTTTCTTCCCGCTTTTCGGGGCAGGGTTCGCCCTTCAGGAAGGCCACAAATTCCGCGCGATCGATGGTCTCTTTTTCAACCAGCAGGTCGGAAAGGCCGTCGAGCTGAGCGCGGTGCTCAGTAAGGATCGCCATAGCGCGCGCCAGCGCATCGTTCATCTTGCGCTGCACTTCCGCGTCGATACGCGCGGCCACGTCCTCGCTGTACGTGCGGCTCTGCTGACCGTAGTCGCGCGCGAGGAACACCTCGTCATGGTCGCCGCCGAGATAAATCGGCCCCATGTCGTCGCTCATGCCGTACTGCGTCACCATGCGGCGGCAGATATCGGTCGCGCGCTGCAAATCGCTGCTCGCGCCGGTGGACATCTGCCCCATGACCAGCGTTTCTGCCGCATAGCCGCCCAGCGCCATCGCCACAAAATCCAGCAGCTGGGCGCGGGTGGTGAAGTCGCTCTCCTTATCCGGCAGCAGCAGCGTGTGTCCGCCGCTTCCGCCGCGCGGCATGATCGTCACCAGATGCACGTCGTCGCAGCCGTCCAGCAGTTCGCCGACAATCGCGTGACCCGCTTCGTGGCAGGCGACAAGGCGCTTATCCTCGTCGCTGACAATGTGGCTCTTCTTCTCCGGACCCATCTGCACGCGCTCGATCGCGTCGTTGAGGTGGCGCATGGTGATCTTATCCTTGCCCTCGCGCGCGCAGAGAATCGCCGCTTCGTTCATGATGTTTTCCAGATCCGCGCCCGCGAAATACGGCGTGCGCTTGGCGATGTTCGCCAAATCCACGTCGTCCGCCAGCGGCTTCTCCTTCGCATGCACGCGCAGAATCGCCTCGCGGCCGCGCACATCGGGATAGCCGACGGTGATCTGGCGGTCAAAACGGCCCGGACGCAGCAACGCCGGATCGAGAATGTCCTTGCGGTTCGTCGCCGCCAGCACGATCACGCCCTCGTTCACCGCAAAGCCGTCCATTTCAACGAGCAGCTGGTTGAGCGTCTGTTCGCGCTCGTCGTGGCCGCCGCCCATGCCTGCGCCGCGTCTGCGGCCCACCGCGTCGATTTCATCGATAAAAACGATGCACGGCGCATGTTTCTTCGCCTGGTCAAACAAATCGCGCACGCGGCTTGCGCCCACGCCGACAAACATTTCCACAAAGTCCGAACCGGAAATGGACATAAACGGCACGCCTGCTTCGCCCGCGACGGCCTTCGCCAGCAGCGTTTTGCCTGTGCCGGGCGGGCCGACAAGCAGCACGCCCTTGGGAATGCGCGCGCCGACCGCCGTAAATCTGCGCGGATTTTTGAGGAACTCGACCAGCTCCTGCATCTCTTCTTTTTCTTCGACCGCGCCCGCGACGTCCGCAAAGGTGACGCGGTTGCCGTCCGGCTCAAACACGCGCGCCGGGCTGTGGCCGAAGGTCATCATCTTGCCACCGCCGCCGCCCTGCTGGCGCATCATCATCATCCAGAACGCCATCAGGCCGACCGTCATGATGATATACGGCAGCATTTCCAGCAGCCACGGCGTGGTCGGCTGGGGCAGATAGCTCAAATCAAAGCCGAGGTCGATTTCGGTCACGTCGTCCGCCGTCGTGCCCGCCTTGCGCGCGGCCAGCTGACGGCAGGTTTCTACAAACGTATCCCGCGAAATGATGGCGCTGAAATCATAGGCCGAGTTTGAAAACGCGCTCAGCGGAATGTTGCTCGCCTTCATGTGCGCATAGGCCACATCGTCCTCCAGCGCAACCGCATCGATCACCCCGCTGTCGATGTATTCAAACAGCTTGGCCGCCTCGATCCGCTGTCCCCGCTGGCTGCTGAACGAAGAGGAAAACAGCTGGGCGGCAATCAGCACGCCAATGATAATCAACGCATAAATCGGAAAGCCCTTATATGATTTTTTCAATGGGAACCTCCAGTTGGCGCGGCCTGAGCCGCGGCGAAAAAAATTTTATTCGTAGATTTCCGGACGCAGCACGCCGATATCCGGCAGGTTCCGATACTTTTCGGCATAGTCAAGGCCGTAACCGACGACGAACTCATCCGGAATCGTGAAGCCGAAATAATCCACATGCAGCGGCACGCGGCGGCGCTCCGGCTTATCCAGCAGCGTGGCGATATGCAGCGAGGCCGCGCCGCGGCTGAGCAGATTCTCCTTGAGGAACGAGAGCGTCATGCCGGAATCGACGATATCCTCGATGATCAGCACGTCCCTGCCGTTGATCGGCTTATCCAGATCCTTGAGAATGCGCACCACGCCGGAAGACTTGGTCGCGCTTCCATAGCTGGAAATCGCCATGAAATCCATCGTCATCGGCAGGTCGATTTCGCGAACCAGATCCACAAAGAACACCACCGCGCCTTTGAGGATGCAGATGACCGTCAAATCCTTGCCCTCGAAATCGCGGGTGATTTCCGCGCCCATCTCCTTGACGCGCTTGGCAATCTGGTCGCGCGTAATCAGCAGCTCGTCCTTCAAATCGGCATACGTTTTTCTTTGCTCATTCATGCTTTTGTTCCCCCTGATTTTTTGATTGTTGTTGGGCCGCCGTCGAGCGGAAATCGCCGCCGAACCGGTTGACAAACTCAACCAGCACGCGCGCGCCGCCCGCACTGCGGCATATCTCAGCCGGACGAACGCCCGGCATCCATAGCACTGTGTCTCCCCGTTTGAGCACGGGCACGCTTCTGCGCAGCGCATGCTCTACATTTTCCAGCAGTTTTTTCATCCGCACAGGGCGATTTGCCCCAAACGGCGTCATCCTGTCGCCGCTTTGCCACGGCATAAGCGCCGCGCCTTGCAGCAGGCTTTCATCCATCGCCTGGCTGCGCATGCCGTCGCCCGTCTCGTCTGCCCCGGCTCGTCGAACGCGCACCGTGCCGAACGGCGTTTCGGTCTCTCCCCACGGATTGAGCATTGTCGGCGCAGCAACTTCTTCCTGTCGGAGAACGGCGACGTAAGCCGTGCCGATTTCCGCCCGCGCGCTGTCGGTCAGGTTGACTGCGCCGCACGTCGGCAGCAAATCCAGCAGTTTGGCAATCACCTGTGCGCTCTGCGTCGGCACGCCCGCCGACTCGATCAACCGGACAAGCGTGCGCCCCGCCAGCGCCGGATGCAGCCCCGCCAGTTTTTCCTTGGGCAGGCATGCGCCGTTCACCAGCATCAGCGGCCGATTCAGCCCCAGCTCGCCAAGCCTTGCGGAAAAGTAATCCTCATCCCGCTGGGCCGACGAAGCCAGCCGCGCCAGCGCCGCCCGCGCATCGGGATACGCCGCCTCCAGCGCCGGAAGCGCGGCATGGCGAATGCGGTTCCTCGCGTAATCCTGACAGACGTTGGTTTCATCCTCGCGCCACGGCTGGCCGATGCTTTGCAGATAGGCGCGGAGCTGTTCCGGTGTAAACGTCAACAGCGGACGGATGATGTTCCCCCGCCGCGCCCGCATGGCGCAAAGCCCGCGGACGTCGCTTCCCCGCGCCGCGTGCAGCAGCACGGTTTCCGCCTGATCCCCCTGATGGTGCGCCAGCGCGATTGCGTCCGCGCCGACAGCTTTCGCCGTCTCCATCAGAGAATCATAGCGCAGCGTTCGCGCAGCGTCTTCAAGGCCGCACTTATGTGCCCTGGCATAGGCCGTTGCATCCACCCGACTGCCGTAAAACGGTATGTTCTTTTGTGCGCACAGCGCCTCCACAAAGCGCATATCCTCCACCGAGGCCGCGCCGCGAATGCCGTGCTCTACGTGTGCACAGGAGATTTGAAGCGGAAACGCTTCCCGAATTTCATCGAAAAGGCACAGCAGCGCCGTCGAATCCGCGCCGCCGCTCACCGCGACCAGCACATGTTGGCCGGGCGAAACCCCGCACGCTTCCTTTAAGCGGATGACAAATGTTTCCCGCATGCTCATACTCCTATCTACACAGTTTCTATTGTACCCTCTAAGCGCGAAATTGGCAAGGCTTATGGGCAAAAAAAGCGGTGGGATTCGCTGTAAACGACAGGTCAAGCCTGCACACCCTTCCGCCGAAGCCCATAAATAGAAAGGTTTTGTATATATGCCCAAACCGCGGCTTTCTCTATGCAAAAAGAGCGGACGCGTTTCGTGTGCGTTCGCTCTTTTTATGCCGTTTTTTACGGTGTCTTGTAAAGCAGTTTTTTTGAATCTGATGCTTGTTCCCCTGTTACGCCGTCCGATCCACGCTGAGCCGGTCAGCGACCAACGCGATGAACTCGCCGTTGGTCGGCTTATCATCCAGCGAGCAGACGTTCTTGCCGAATGCCTCGTCCAGCGCGTCGATGCGCCCGCGGTTCCATGCCACCTCGATCGCGTGGCGGATGGCGCGCTCAACCTTACTGGACGTCGTGCCGAAGCGGTGCGCAATGCCGGGGTACAGCTCCTTGGTGATGCGGCTCATCAGTTCCGGATTATCCATCACCATGCGCACAGCTTCGCGCAGATACTGGTAGCCCTTAATGTGCGCGGGAATGCCGACCGTCAGGAAGAGATTCGCGATCCGCTCTTCCAACGTTTCGCCGCTGGGCTTGCCGCCCTGCTTCTGAATCATCTTGGCGCTGAGCGCCTCGGCGCGCAGGCTCTCGCCCGCCGCCTCATAGACGCGCTGCGCCAGCATCATGAAATCAAACGGCTTGACCATGTAATAGTTCACACCGAGATTGACCGCGCGGGAAATAAAGTCGTCGCGCCCCAGCGCGGTCAGCGCAATCACGCCGGGCTGCTTGGACAGCTTCATCGCCTGAAGCCGCTCAAGCACCGCATAACCGTCCATCTGCGGCATAATCAGGTCGCAGACCAGCACATCCGGCTCGCATTCGGTCACCAGCCGCAGCGTTTCCACGCCGTCTCCTGCCGTGCCGACAACCTCGATGCCGTTCTGCTCCTGCAAATACTCGGCGACCATGTCCCTGAGCTGTATATTGTCATCCGCAACAACTACACGTACTGTATCCATTCTGGCAACCTCCTGTAATCCAATTTTATTTTTTCGACCGTCGGGCGTTATTCGTTTCCCATCCCGCATGGATATATCCGACATTTTTTGCCCTTCATTTGCATTTTATGCGGGATACTGTGAAATATAACTCAATCTTGAAAAACAAATCTTTTTTTCTTTTTCGATATGTTTTCTAACTTTTTTAACCGTCAGGTTTCGAGGATATAGGGTTTGAGCAGCCGCATGATTCGATCCGCCGAAGCAGGCGCATATCGCGGCGACTGCGCCATCGTCACAAAATCGTAACCCGTCTCGCGGAACTGACGATAATCGTCAAACACTTCAAAGGAAATCGTCGGTTCGCGCCCGTTCATCGCTTCCATCAGCACGGAAATATCGCTTTGCAGCCGAATGTTTCCCTCCGTATCGAGCAGCCGCGCCGGAATATCCTGATGCGATTTCGGATTGCGCACATACGCCAGGCGGCTGATCCAGCGGAAAGCCAGCGCAAACAGCAGGTAATTCGCTTCGTCGAGCTTTTTCCCCTCGCGGTATGCCCCAAGCGTCGCGCGCGCCCTGGGATTGCGGGTCAGCACAGCCTTGAGCACAAAATCCGTTCCCGGAGGCCCAAAGGCAAGATCGGAATGCGTATCCACATGCACAACGTCGAACGGCGGTTGCAGCTTTCCCGCTTCCATCTGCGCCAGCCAGAAATCCAGCGCCTTGTCATGCGTATCAAAAATCCGCCCCGGCACGGGATGCGCGCGGCTCAGTCCGCATTGCTCTTCCAGAAAAGCGATCACCTGTTCGTCGCCATACGGTCTGGCGCAGGATTCCGGCGGCCTTTCTCCCAGCGGCGCAAGCGGACATGCGTCCGTCAGGAAAAAATCCATATCGAGATCAAGCACCTTCATCGTTCGCGCCCCCAAGTATCTTTGAAGTGATTATATCATTCTTTTGCCTGGCAGGCAAGCTCTAAGGCACCATGTTCAGCTCATCCGGGTTCAGGTTATAGCCCACGAAGCTCTCCGGCACTTTGCCAATGATGATTGATTCAGCCACGAGCATGTTTGCGCTGACGTTCGTCGTCTTTGCGCCCGTCGGAATGACGATACGAATGCTGGCCGAGAGCTGCAAATAAACCTTGTGCCGCGTCTGGTTGATGCCGCAGGCCTCAAATTCCGTTTCAAAATCCGTCTGCACCGTGCCGACGGGCACAATGGAAATCGGGATGCGCGGCCCGCTGCCCGCAAAGAGCGTCAGCCCCAGCGCCGCGCCGAGCGGCACATAGACCTTTTGCGCGCTGACCGTTTCCAGCTTGCGCAGCGCCGCGTCGCCCGCGCGGTCAGCCAGGGCGTTCATGCGCATGGTGTTGGCCGAGAGCAGCGAAACCTGCCCGCTGTCGTCCATCCGCACATTCATCAGATCGTCGTATTCCACACCGTCCTCCAGCGCTTCGGTGAGCGCGCCGTTCAGCGCGCGGGTCGCCATCGCGGCGCTTCTCGCCTCCGCCAGGGAGAAAACCAGCGGCCGGAAGTTTCGGTCGATCAGCAGAAAGGCCGCCGCCAGAACCAGCATCAGCAGCGTCAGCCGCCGTAGCCGCCTTCGTCTGCGCGCCCGCGCGGAATACCGTTTAAGCTGCTTTTCCGTCACGCCCATCCCCTCCCCGTCATCATATGGCAAAAAGCGGAAAGGGATTCTTCCTCAACTTTTTCGGTTTTTGATGCGGAAAACGCGTTTTTGTGTTATAATGACATATCGCCCTTTTCTTCGGGCGCTTTACCCGTATGGCAAGGAGGAAAAACATGCCCAATCGCGCCGTTCATCCGCGTGCGCGCTCCATTTTCAAGGCGCGCACCAAAAAGCCGAATTTCGTGCTCAGCGTTGCCGCGACCACCATTCGCCTGTCCTTCATCATCGCCTTGTGCGTGGGGCTGGCGCTGCTGGGCGCCGTCATCGGCATCGCCAAGGCGTTTGTCGATACCGCGCCGACGCTCGATCTGGCCGCGCTGGATGCTCAGGATAAAACTTCCTTCATATACGACAGCGAAGGGAACCTCATCACCGATTACAAGGGTACGGAAGACCGCATCATGGTCTCCATCGACGAGATTCCGGAAATGCTTCAAAATGCCTTCATTGCCGTGGAAGACGCGCGTTTTTACGAGCACAACGGCGTAGACGTCAAGCGTATCGTGGGCGCGCTGGTTGCCAACTTCACCAGCGGTTCCACGCAGGGCGGCTCAACCATCACCCAGCAGCTCATCAAGCAGACCGTGCTTTCCAGCGAGCAATCCTACAAGCGCAAGCTGCAGGAAGCCTATCTGGCGATGGAGCTGGAAACGCGCTACACAAAAAAACAGATTCTGGAAAGCTATCTGAACACCATCTTCCTCGGCGGCAGTTACTACGGCGTGCGCGTGGCGGCCTACGGCTATTTCGGCAAGGAACTGGATCAGCTGACGCTTCGCGAATGCGCGATGCTGGCCGGTCTGACCCGAAGCCCGAATTATTACAACCCGCGCAGCAACTTCTATACCCGCAACACCGAAGGCAGCAACACGCCCGACATCACCAACAACCGCACGGATTATGTGCTGCGGCAGATGCGTGAAAACGGGCTGATTACCGCCCAGCAGTACAATGCCGCGCTGGATCGTTCGACGGCCAGCGTGCTGGAAAAATCCCCCGCTTCGACGGATATGTACGCCTATCCGCACTACGTCGAATACGCCATCAGCGACGTGGTGGATACCTTCCTCGACCTCAACGGTCTGGAAGATACTTCCGCGAACCGCTATGCGATGGAAAACAAACTCCGCACGGGCGGTTACAGCGTCTACCTCTGCCTCGACACCGAAATTCAGGAGATCGTCGAAGACACGCTGGCAAACTGGAGCGACTATCCCCGCCTGCGCGATCCGTCCGACAAAGTCTATCAATCCCGCAATGCGGACGGCACCTACACCGAAATCGAGCAGCCGCAGGCCGCCGCGTGTGTGTTTGACTACCGCACGGGCGAGCTGAAAGCCATCGTCGGCGGGCGCTATAAGCCGACCACGCGCAAGACGCTCAACCGCGCCAGCGGCATGACCATGCCCGTCGGCTCTTCCATCAAGCCGCTGACGGTCTACGCGCCGGCCATCGATCTGGGCGCGTCTCCGGCCTCCATCGCCTACAACATGCCCGTTCCGATTTCCGGCTGGAAGGATTCCAGCGGCAAAGATTCCTGGCCCAAGAACTACGGCGGCGGCGGATATAAAGGCCCGCAGAGCTTCCGCAGCGCGCTGCGCAACAGCTACAACACCGCCGCGGCGCAGATTTTGATGACCTATGTCGGCGTGTCCCGCTCGGTGGAATATCTGCACCTGATGGGCATTCCCGATAAAAACATCAACGCCGACCCGTTCGGTCTGGCGCTCGGCTCGTCCGGCATCACCCCGGTGCAGATGGCCGTCGCCTTCGGCACCATCGCCAACAAGGGCGTGTATCAGCAGCCGTTATCCTTCTCCCGCATTGTGGACAGCAACGGCAACGTTGTCGTCGATATGCACCAGCAGCAGGATCGCCATCAGGTGTTCAAGCCCTCGACAGCGTATCTCGTGGTGGATATGCTCAAAGAAGCCGTGCAGAGCGGCACGGGCACCAAGGCGAAGATTTCGTCTCAGGTCGTGGCGGGCAAAACCGGCACCAACTCGGACAGCAAAGGCGTGTTCTTTGCCGGCATGACGGGCTGGTATTCCGCCTCCGTCTGGATCGGCCATGACAACTATAAGGCGCTCTCTTCCAAGGCGACGGGCGGCAACGCCGCTGCGCCGCTGTGGCAGTCCTTCATGGAGAAGATTCACAAGGCGAAGAACCTCGATTCCCGCGAAATCATCGATGGCACGCCGAGCGACTATAACCTCGTGCGCGTAACCACGTGCGGCGTAAGTGGTCAGCTGGCAACAGATGCCTGCTATAACGACGTGAACGGCTATAAAACCATCACCGATTACTGGAGCGCGGACAGCGTGCCTACCGCTTATTGCAGCATGCACAAGTCCGTCTCCATCTGCACGGAATCCGGCCTGCTGGCAACGGATTACTGCCCGTCCTACTCGGTGGAAAGCCGCGGCATCGTGCTCATCCCGCGCGGCCATCCGCTCTATGATTACATCGATACTTACGGCGACACCATCCGCAAGTATCTGGGCGAATTCGCCACGCTCAAGAGCACCAACGATATTGCGAACCATATCTGTCAGATTCACGACGCATACACCGCTACGCAGCAGCCTTCCGAACTGGAAAGCATTGTGAGCGATGCAAGCAGTCTGGTGTATACGGCCTATCAGCTGGTCGGTTCGTCGCCGGATCTCACCAACGATACCCGCCGCCAGATCAATACCGCCATCAGCGCGGTGCAGACGCTGCTCTCCCTTTCCCCGATCGATTATACTTCGCTGGAAGGCGCGGTCAGCAATCTGCGCAGTCAGCTGCAAGCGGCGGGCTTGATGTAATAGCCTTCGGCGTTTTTCATCGTCTGAATCCGCCACAGGCAGAGACGATTTCAATCGTCCCTCGAAGAGGGAGACTTAACCCTCACGCTGCCGTTGCTTTGCATGAAAGGCTTCTTCCTTGAAAAAACGAATTGAAGAAGTTGGATAGCGTAAAAAACTTCATCCACTTAAAATCCGGACGAACATCCAAATCGGATGAATCGTCCGGATTCTTTTATTCGTCTGAAAACTCCCGCTCGTGCTTTTTGAAAAAATCGTAATATGTCCGCACGTTTTCAAGCTCCGTCCATCGGCGTACATCTACCGGGTCGCTGTCCAAATCATAGATTTTTGCGCCGCGCAGACTGAGCAGGAACGGCGAGTGCGTCGAGATCACAAATTGACAGTGGAAGAATCGCGCGGCGTTTTCGATGTATTCCGTCAGCTCCATCTGTCTCGTCGGCGAAAGACTGTTCTCCGGCTCGTCCAGCAGATACAGTGCATCCTCTTCGATGGCGTTTGTAAACATCTTAAACGCATTTTCGCCGTTGGAATACGTCCGCACATTCATGCCCAGCTCCTCCCGTACGTAGCGCGACTGCGTTTTATGCCGCGCACTGTTGACAAGACGAAGCTGCTCGTAATCCGCCATGGATGAAAGCTGAAAATGGCTGCGCTTGTTGGCCAGATATTCCTGAAAAACCGCTTCTCGTTCCTGATCCATGCCGTCGTTAAACGCGCGCGTATCCAGCATCGCGTCAAACACATCGTCGCTGGCCAGCAGACGGCTGTTTGCCGGGATTTCATCCGCTTTCATACGGCAAAGCCGCACATAATCCTCAAAAAAACTGGTTTGATTGAAACGTGCGTCGCATTTCACGCCCGCACGCGCCGCGATAACATGCAGCGCCGTCGATTTACCCGACCCGTTTCCGCCATACAGCATGGTGATCGGTTCAAAGTCGATGCGTTCAAAGCGGCGGCGTGAAAGAATTTTGAACGGATAAAACGACGTATAACAAGTTCGCTTCACTTCGAGCAAAAAGTCAAATTCCGTGCCGTCATCCGGGAATTCAAACGATTTCAAATAAACCATACCGTTAAACCGTACAGTTTCTCCGTTCTGCGCTTCCGCATTGCTTAAAAAGCACCATCTTTCTGCCAATATCCGCGGCTATCTTTAATGCGCGAAGCGGCGGACGTCCGTGCCCACAAATTCGATTACATTCATTCGGCTGGGTGCTGTCAAACGCGCGGCAATACGGTCATCATATTTTTCATAAAGCAAATCGCTGTCACAGTTTGTCGTCACGATCATCGCGCGATTAGCGTTATTTCGTTCGCTGACAATATGATACAGCGCGCTGACTGTCACGTTGCGGATCATCGGTTCGCTGCCCAGATCGTCAATGGCCAGCAGGTCGCAGGTCAGAATATCCTGCACCTGCTCCGCCCCTTTTCCGTCAAACTGATAACCGCGCATCAACTCGACCAGTTTATAGGCGGAAATGACAACCACCGAATATCCGCGTTCAAGCACCCGTTGAGCAACGCAATTCATCAGAAACGTCTTGCCCAATCCGGATCGGCCGGAAAACAGAAGCCCTTTCCCCTCGTTGGGCCTGAACTGGTCCGCGTACTGCTCGCAGAATTCGCGATATTTCCGAATATAACCGCGTTGGCTTTGCTTTCTTCCCTCAATGGGCGTATCCGGAAAAATACGCTCGTCGAAAGTGTCAAAATTTTCGTGCTCAAGCCCCTGCAAGCCTTCGTTTTGATAAAGCTTATTCAAAACCGTCCTTTTGAGGCATGCGCACGGTTCATGAATCGGTTCCCCGACATATCCGGTATCTTTGCAGATTGCGCAGCGATACACAGGTTGCAAATAGTCTTCCGGCAAGCCGTTTTGAACGAGCGCCGTGCGCAGTTTTTGATTCAGGCGTTCCATTTCCGTTTTCATATTCCTAGAAATCTGTTTCGCCTTTTCGGGAGAAGCGAACGCACCACGCATGCCGGAATAGAAAAGTTTCTGCCTTTCGTCCAACAACGCCGCAATTTCCGCGCTTTTAGCCCGCGCTTCTTCGCGGCGCTGTCTCTCGGTTTCGATGTTGCTTGCGCGTTGGGCTTCCAGATCGCTGAGCGCTTCGCGCATCACGTTTTCGCGGTTCATTGCCCGTCATCCTCCTCGTCAAAATTCACGACGGCAGCGCTGTATGTTGCGCGGCGTTCTTCCGGCGTATAGCGCAGCATAGCGTCCTGCTTTTGAGCCGTCTGCAAAACCGGCGCTTTTTGCGCAATTCCCTGAATATGACTCTCGTGTTCCTGCCGCGCAGCTTCCAGCGTCGAAATGCCAGCGCGGCTCCAATCGCGCAGAATGCGGCCAATGAGCATCATCGGCGAACCCGCGCCGCGCGCGTATTCCGCCGCCTGCACAATCAATTCCTGCGTCATGCCCATTTCGCCCGCCCAGCGGCAGAGCAGATCGCGGTCCGGCGCGTTGGGGCGCTTCTCCACGCCCGCCGCCGCGTAGATTTCGCGAAGCTGACCGTTGAGCATGCGGGTTCTCGCCGATTCCGCGCGAACGGCTTCCGGCGTGGTCAGGCCGCGCCGACGCCAATCCTGCAAATAGTTGTCCACATCGTCCATGTTGCCGCCGCCGGATTTGCCGTGCGCCGCCTTGACGGCCAACAAAATCAGTTCGTCGTTTGCGCCTTGCTCATGCCACGTCTCAATCGCGGCCAAATCGTCCTGTGTCGGTGTTTTGCCCGTCACGCCCAAGCCCGCGTAGACCTCGCGGGCAAAATTGCGCGCCTCGTGCTCAGTCTGCATGCCCGTTTCCAGCGCGATGACTTCATGGCGGCCAAGCTGATGCTGGCGCATCAGAATGCCGTTGAGATACGCCATCGTCGGCGTGCCCTTCGTCGTCTCGCGGCAGGCTTCCTGCACAGCTTCCGGTGTAAAACCCCATTCGTCGATCCACGTCTTGTACATGGCCTTTTCGTCCTCGCTGGGCGTGCGGCGCTGGCCAAGGCGCGCCAGCAGTTTTCGGAGCTGCTGTTCACGTTCCCTGCCCATGACGACGATCTTTTCCACGTCGTCCACCGTGCGGATGCCGCTCTGCGCCCATTCCTTGGCGCGCCTGCCCGCAATCGAGATGGAAACGCGCCCCCGGCTGTTCTCCATCTCGATTTGCAGCAGCATCAGAACGACTTCTTCCGGCAGTTCGAGCACCTGAATCCAGTCGTTGATGAGGTTGATTTCCTCCGGCTGAAGCGTCCGTTTGAGAATCCGCTCAGCTTCTTCAATGAACTTTTGATTGTACAGCTTGTCCCCCGGATTTTCCGCCCGTGTCAGCGTCAGCTGTTTCAAATTGAACAGCGTGAAGCTCACGGGATTGTCGCCAACCTGACGGACCAGCCCGTCCCGCGCCCAGTATTTGAACGCGCGCTCTACGTCTTCCTCCGTCATATCCAGATCCCTGGCCATCGAGGAAAGCGACATGCGCGGCGTCGGATGATAACACAGCATCAGCGCGTAGAGATAGACCTTCACAAAATCGCCGGGCGCGCGAAGCATATATTCGGTGATAAACATATTTTCCACGGGTGTGGAATCAAACAGCGCGGCGCTGTCATCAAACGCGCAAAACGCCATGTTTCTTCCCCCTTTGCGTTCCTTTTTAACTTGTCTATTGTATCACACGGCAGGGCGGCTTGGCAAGGCGCGCATACGGAATGAGATTGTTTCATCCTTGACAAAATCTGTCGATTGTGTTACAGTATCCCACGTCTTTTTTGATTATGTTCATATGAACAAATCATTGCTCTTGTTACGAACAAGGAGGTATTCCGATGAAAAAGGGGATTCTCGCCGCTCTGGCGCTCTCGCTTGCTCTGCCGGCCTGCGCGCTGGGTGAGGCAGGCTACACCGCGGGCACGTACTCTGCCGAGGCGCAGGGCATGGAGAGCGCGGTCAAGGTGACGGTCACCGTCAGCGACAGCGCCATCACCGATCTGACCATCGACGTTTCCGGCGAAACCGCTGGGCTGGGCACGGAAGTCAGCGAGCCGCTCAAGGCCGCCATTCTGGAAGCGCAGAGCGCGGATGTGGACGGCGTAGCGGGCGCGACGGTGTCCAGCACCGCCGTCAAGACCGCCGTCAAGGCCTGTCTGGATGAGGCATCCGGCGCAGCCGCGTGGGATGGCAAATTCACCGCCGGCACGTATACCGCCAGCGCGACGGGCAAGAACGGCCCCGTGACCGTGGAAGTCACGTTCTCTGAGGACGCGATGACCGATATCCAGGTCACCGACCACACCGAAACCTACGGTCTGGGCTACGGCGTCAGCACCGCCCCGATCGACCTGCTGCCGGGCGTGATCCTGACTGCGCAGTCCATCGATGTGGACAGCGTGTCCAGCGCGACCGTGACCAGCAACGCCATCAAGGCCGCCGTCGCAGACTGCATCGCGCAGGCGGGCGGCGACGCGCAGGCGCTCAAGTCCGTTGCGGAAAAAGAGCCGGTGCAGGACGCGGTCTATGACGTGGATGTGGTCGTCGTCGGCGCGGGCGCCGCGGGTCTTTCCGCCGCAAACACCGCGCTGGAAGCGGGCGCGAACGTGCTGATTCTGGAAAAGACCGGCGTGACCGGCGGTTCCACCGCGCGCAGCGGCGGCAAGATTCTCGGCGCGGGTACCGAATGGCAGACCGCGCAGGGCTTCACCGATACGCCGGACATGATGTACGATTATCTGATGAGCTTTGACCGCGACGGCATCATGGATGCGGATCTGGTTCGCACCTTCTGCGACAACTCTGCCGAAAACATCCAGTGGCTTGTGGATCGCGGCGTGCAGATGCAGGACGTCGAGCCGATTCACAGCTCCCTGACCCCGTGGCGCGTCCACAACGTCAAGGGTGGCGGCGGCCAGACCAGCGGCCACGGCGGCCAGTTCACCGCCCCGCTGACCAACCTCTACGAGGGCAACGGCGGCAAGATTCTCTATAACTGCACCGCCAACGAGTTGCTGACCGATGAAAGCGGCGCGGTTGTCGGCGTGAAGGGCACGATGGCCGACGGCAGCACCATCACCGTGAACGCCAAGGGCGTGATTCTCGCGACCGGCGGCTATGCCCACAATGAGGAAATGCTCAGCCGCTACAACGACTTCCTCCCCACCAACATCTACTCCGGCGTGCCGATGACCAACGTCGGCGACGGTCTGGTGATGGCTGAAGCCGTTGGCGCGAAGAACTTTGACGCGCCGGGTCTCCAGCTGGTTTATGTCAGCTATGACTGCTATGTCGGCATCAACGAGGAATCCGGCCTGATCGTGACCAACAAGGGCGAGCGCGTCGTCAACGAGTGGAGCTACCAGTCCCACGTCGCGCAGGCGCTGGCCGATGCGAAGAGCCCCTGCGGCTACTACATCACCGCCGTCAAGAACGGCGCGTGCGTCGAGCCGTACCCGATGCTGGCCTGGGGCGTGACGATGGAGAACGTGCCGCATGCCGCGACCATCGCCGAACTGGCCGAACAGATCGGCATGGACGCTTCCGCGCTGGAAGCGACCGTGACCCGCTACAACGAGCTTTGCGAAAAGGGTGAGGATGAAGACTTCGGCAAGCCCGCCGAGTACATGATTCCGGTCGAGGGCGAAACCTACTACGCCTTCTACATGACGCCCGGCTCCTCCGTCACCTTCGGCGGTCTCCAGATCGACACCGACGCGCACGTGCTGGATACCAACGACCAGCCGATTTCCGGTCTGTATGCCGCGGGCGAAGTCGCCTTCACCGGCCTGTTTGACGCGGAATATCCGTGCTGCGGCATGGCGATCGGTTCCGCCGTGTACTACGGCCGTGTTGCGGCAGCCAATGCCGTCGCGGGCAAATAATTCTTCCCCCCGCTTTTCGGGAGGTCTCTGACGAGGCCTCCTTTTTTGATTTTCTGGGAAATTGCATAAAGTTTGCCCGCATGTATCGAGCTTTGAAACTTTACAGACCGTGGCGAAAAACAGGCGTGCTCAGCCTGCTTTTTGTTATGTTTCCATCGGCTTGACAGTTCCCCCGCGCCGGGTTTACAATAAGAACGGTTTATTTTCGTTTTTGAAAAGGAGCTTTCATGAAAAAATCCACGGTTCAATACATTCTGGCGCTTGTTATCTGCTTCGCCGTCGGGTGCGGCATCGCGCTGGGGCTGAATGCTTACGACAAGAATGCCGAGCGCATCACCCCGCTTTCCGGCGGACAGACCATCGATTTTTCGGCCTACGGCTTCACGCTGACCGTGCCGGATGACTTCGCCATGAACGATTATACCACCAACAACGCGGCCGAAGGCGGCAACGCGCTCTTTGCCGGCTGCGCCTACGGCGAAATCGGCGAACTGTATATTTTCTGCTATATCAACGATTCCGGCGACGAACTCCGGCAGTACGGCGAGCAGGAAGTCGTCACCTATTATATGAACGCTGGGGCGACCGACGTTCGCATGCGCACGCTCGGCGGCCGCCGCTTTATCTGCTATCGCGCGACCGTCAACGGGCAGGACGGCGAAGAAACCTGGGATACCTACGAAACCTGGAACGAGGACATTCAGATTTCCTTTGAAACCCGTATGAATCCCGACGACGTTCTGCCGATTCTGGCTACCATTACCTTTACCTCCATCGCACAAACGAACTGACAAGGAGCATATTACATGGCTTTCGCACATCTTCACCTGCATACCGAATACAGCCTGCTGGACGGCGCAAACCGCATCGGCCCACTGCTCGACCGCGTTAAAGAGCTGGGCATGGACGCCTGCGCCATCACCGACCACGGCGTGATGTACGGCGTGGTGGATTTTTATACCGAGGCGAAAAAGCGCGGCATTCACCCGGTCATCGGCTGCGAAATCTATGTGTGCGAAAATATGGACGACCGCAGCGCCGCCAACGGCATGCGCGCCATGAATCACCTGATTCTGCTGTGCGAAACGCAGGAGGGCTATCAAAACCTGACCAAGCTGGTCAGCGAAGGCTGGACGCGCGGCTTTTATTATCGTCCCCGCGTGGATATGGCGACGCTCAAAAAATACAGCAAGGGCCTGATCGCGTCGAGCGCCTGTTTGTCCGGCAAGCTGGATCGGCTGCTGCTGGACGGTAATTTTGAATCCGCATGCGCCCATGCCCGCGAGATGGAAAGCATTTTCGGCAAGGGGCATTATTTCGTGGAAATCATGGATCACGATTTGGAAGACGAAAAGCGCGTCGTGCCGCTGCTCGTGCAGGTCAGCCGCGAAACGGGCATTCCCCTGCTGGCGACAAATGACTGCCACTACCTCCGCCGCGAAGACGCGGACGCGCAGGAAGTGCTCATGTGCATCCAGACCGGCAAGACGCTCGACGATACCAACCGCATGCGCATGGAAACCCGCGAGCTGTACGTCAAGAGCGAAGAGGAAATGCGCAAAGTCTTTCCCGAATACGCCGATGCCATCGAGCGCACAGAGGAAGTTGCCAAGCGCTGTCACGTCGATTTCGTCTTCGGCGAAACCAAGCTGCCCCGCTTCCCCACCGAGGCGGGCGAAACCAGCGAGCAGATGTTCCGCCGCCTGTGTGAAAAAGGGCTTACCGAGCGCTATCAGCCCGTCACGCCGGAAGCGCGCGACCGCATGGAATACGAAATCGGCGTGATTTCCAAGATGGGTTACGTCGATTACTTCCTCATTGTCTGGGATTTCATCAACTACGCCCGCAGTCAGGGCATTGTCGTCGGGCCCGGACGCGGTTCGGGCGCCGGCTCCATCGTCGCTTACTGCATGTATATCACCCAGCTCGATCCGCTGCGTTACAGCCTGCTGTTCGAGCGATTCCTCAATCCGGAACGCGTCTCCATGCCGGATATCGACGTAGATTTCTGTTATGAGCGCCGTCAGGAGGTCATCGATTACGTCGCCCGGCGTTATGGCGCGGATCACGTCAGCCAGATCATCACGTTCGGAACGATGAGCGCCCGCGCGGTCGTGCGCGACGTGGGCCGCGTGCTGGGCTATCCATATGCCGAGGTAGACGCCGTTTCCAAATCCATCCCGTTTGAGCTGAACATGACGCTCGCCCGCGCGCTGGAAATTTCGCCGGAACTGAAAAAGAACTATCAGGAGGACGCGCGTGTCAAGCGCCTGATCGATACGAGCCGCGCGCTCGAAGGTCTGCCCCGCCATGCGTCCACCCATGCGGCGGGCGTGCTCATCACCGATAAACCTGTCACCGATTACGTGCCGCTTCAACGCAACGACGAGGTCATCACCACGCAGTTCCCGATGGGCACGATTGAAAAACTCGGTCTGCTCAAGATGGATTTTCTCGGTCTGCGCACGCTGACCGTCATTCGCGACGCGCTCGACCTGATGCGCGACGCAGGCGTGGATATGAAAGCCGAAGACATTCCATTGGACGACAAGGCCGTCTACGACATGATCTCCGAGGGCGAAACGGACGGCGTGTTCCAGCTTGAATCCGGCGGCATGCGCAGCTTCCTGTCCAACATGAAGCCGCAGAATTTTGAAGACATCATCGCCGCCATTTCACTCTACCGCCCCGGCCCGATGGATTCCATCCCCCGCTATATCGAGGGCAAAAATAACCCGGATGCCATTCACTACCTGCATCCCAAGCTCAAGCCCATTCTGGATGTCACCTATGGCTGCATGGTCTATCAGGAGCAGGTCATGCAGATTGTCCGCGATCTGGCGGGCTATTCGTATGGCCGAAGCGACCTCGTGCGCCGCGCAATGGCAAAAAAGAAGCACGACGTGATGGCCAAGGAGCGCGAAATCTTCATCAACGGTCTGGAAGAGGACGGAAAAATCGTCGTGCCCGGCTGTGTGCGCAACGGCGTGAGCGCCGAAATCGCCAGCCAGCTTTTCGACGAAATGACCGCTTTCGCGTCCTACGCATTCAACAAATCCCATGCGGCGGCTTACGGCGTAGTCGCTGTGCGCACGGGCTGGCTCAAGCGCCACTACCCGGTGCAGTTCTTCGCCGCGCTGCTCAATTCCGTCTCTTCCGACAGCGGCAAGGTTGCAGAATATTCGCAGTACTGCCGCAAGCATGGCATTCCGCTCCTCCCGCCGGATATCAATCAGAGCGTGCGCAAATTCTCCGTCGGCAAAAATGCGGAAGGCGTGAGCGGTATCCGCTTCGGTCTTGGCGCTATCAAGTCCTGCGGCGACAAGGCCATCGATTCCATCATCGAACAGCGCCGCCGGGGCGGCCCGTATAAGGATATCTTTGATTTCTGCACGCGCATGGATTCCGAGCAGGTCAACAAGCGCGTCGTCGAATCGCTGATCCTTTCCGGCGCGATGGATTGCACCGGCGCAAAGCGCACGCAGCTGATGGCTGTATACGAACGTGCGCTGGACGGCGCAAACAAAAACCGCCGCAGCAACGTGGCCGGACAGCTGTCTCTCTTTGGCGACGGCCTGCTGGACGAGTTCAAGCCCACGCTGCCTGATATTCCCGAATATAACCTGCGCATGATGCTCAGTCTGGAAAAAAATGTTACCGGATTGTATATTTCCGGCCATCCGCTCGGCGATTACGGCAAGGCGCTCTCCGCGCTGGATATGAACACGGCTCGTCTGGCTGAATTGCTTGAAGCGCCGGATCATGGCCTGTCCTCCGACGGCATGCGCGTCCGCATGGGCGGCATGCTCACCGAGGTGCGCCAGAAAGCAACCAAAGCGGGCAATCTGATGGGCTTCGCTACGCTTGAAGATCTGACCGGAACCATTGAAGCGCTCGTCTTTCCAAAGGTGCTTGAACGCGTCTCTACCGAATTGATACCCGATACCGCCGTGGTGCTCGTCGGCCGCCTTTCCATTCGCGAAGAAGAAGACCCCAAGCTGCTGCTGGATACCGTCGAACCGCTTTATACCGATGCTGAGCTCAGCCAAATGAGCGATAACGGCGCGCTTTCCCCTGCCGTCAAACAGCTTTTGCCAGGCAATACGCTCTATCTGCGTCTGCCCAGCGACAGCGCCATCGGCATGATTCAACCCGTTTTGCAGCGTTTCTCCGGTCCGAAACCCGTCATTCTTTATATCGAAAGCACCGGCGCGAAACTCCGCGCCCCGCAAAACCTCTTCATCTCCCCGACGCAGGAATTGATCGATACGCTTTCGGATATGCTCGGCGCAAAGAATGTCGTGCTGAAATAAGCATTTTTCTTTCTTCTTATCAGTATCCTGCACACTAAACAGAGGTCATACGATGAGCCGAAAAAAAGCCCATTCAACCCAAATCATCGCACTAGCTCTTTTTCATCGTTACGGATGGTTGATCGTCATGCTGGCATTCACAAATTTCTTTCCTCCTCTATATGTTATCGGCTTTTTTTCCTTGCTTTTGCAGTTTGGTCTTTCATAGGCTATAAACGAAAATGGAAACATATCTATTGTTCCTATCAAAATGCCTGCCATAGAGCAATGAATCCGAGTATGATTTGCTGGGATTCGGTCAAAAAAACTGATGTGTACAGCGTTTCCTTCCTCTTTTTCCTTTTGGGAATCGTTGCGCTCTTACTTTCCTAATGAAAAAGCAGAAGCCCGCAAAGCTCCTGCTTTTTGCATATTTGCTTATTTTTCGTAGGTCAGCGTCGGCGCATTCTTATCGAGTTTCGTCACATACACGACATAGTCCCGCACAAAGCCATACGTCTTGCCGGAAGCTGTGATGACTTCGTACCATGTTTCTTCCTTCACGCCCGCATATTTGGCCAGAATCTGCAATTCCATGCCATTGCCGAGCTGACGAACAACCTTCGCATTGGCCAGCGGTTCTTCGCGCACATTGGCGGCGCGGTTGGTCGTCGCCTTGCCAATGACCTCCCTGTCCTGCAAATTTTCGGTCGAAGTCTCCGTCGCGGAAGTCGTGCCGCCGTTTGCGCTTTCCGTGCTCACGTCGCTGTCCAGCGTCACCACGTAATCACGCATATAGCCCACTTTCGTGCCATTTTGCGCCTGCGCCTGATACCAGACGTTGCCCTTCGTATCCGTCAACTGCTCATAAATGTTGATTTTTGTGCCCTTTTTAAGCTGAACAAGCACTTTGCCGCCCATCGTCTGGCGCAGGTTGGCCGCGCGATTGGTCTTGCCCGTCGCAATAACTTCGTTTCCGACGGACGTTTCGGCAGAGACCGTCGTCTCCGACGAATCCGCCGCATCGCTGGCCGTCGTTTTATCGGAAGCGGAAGCCGAAATCTTCGTCGCGGTCGTCACCACGTAATCGCGCATCCAGCCTTCGTCTCGGCTGTCGTCCACGGTCAGATAATACCAGAGCTTGCCCGTGGAATCCGTCTTGGCCTCATGAATGGTGACGCTTTCGCCTTTTTTGATGGTCTTTTTCACCTTTGCGTTGGCCGACGTGTCCGCGCGCAGCTTCGCGTCGCGGTTCACCGTGCCCGTTCCGATATTGGCCACGGGAGTAGGCGTCGGTTCCGGTGTCGGACTTGGCGTCGGACTGGGCGACGGCGTAGGCGTGGCTGTCGGTTCCGGCGTCGGGGTCGGCGTGTTGGTCAGGATAATCGGCAGCGGCGTGTCCGTCGGTTCCGGCGTAGGCGTCGGCGTGGGAACAGCCGTCGGTTCTGCCGTTGCGCTCTCCGGTTCCGGCGTTTCAACGGCCGTGTCATCCTGATAACCCGTATCCCAGTCGTCCGTCGCCAGACTATCGTCGCCGTTTTGAATCGGCTCTTCCGTCGCATCGACCATCGGCCCGAACACAATCGGCGCCGGGATGGTCGTCTGCTCCGGAATGGTATCGACAGACGCCGCCGGCTGAACGTTATCCGGCTGGGTTGTCTTCTTGCTGAGCACTGCACGAACGATAACCAGCGCGATCAAAATCACGACCAGCAGCACAATCACAGCGACCAACAGTTTCGCCGTTCCGCCAAAGTTGCCGCCGCCCTTGCGCGCGCCTTTTTTCACGCTGGACGACGTATATGCCTCTTCATCGTCATAATCGTCATATGTGTCGTCGTAATCGTCCTCGTATTTATCATCGGAGATATTCTGATAAGGACTGCTGCGCTTCGGCGGATCGAAATCGCCATCCTCGTAATCGCGTTTTCTGGCCATGGTTGCTCCTCCTTAACCCGTGCAGAATTTCCACAGGCATAACTCGATCATTGTATGCAACCATTATAGAGTTTTTGTCACAGAGTTTCAAGCTTTTTTAACTTTTTCGTCAAAAATTGGCACATGCAGTCAACAAATTTCTTGAAGCTGCACGCATTCAGAACAAAGTCCATTACAAAAAGCCCCGTTCCTCTCCGCTTTTGCGGAAAAGAACGGGGCTTCTGCTTTACGTCAATCCCTACCGGGGACTGTCAGCCGATATTACTCGGCAGCCAGCTTCTTGTAGGTTTCGAGGCGGCGCTTCGCGTCTTCCTCGTTGATCTTGTAAGCTTCCTCAGCCTTGGCCGGGAACAGCTTCGCCAGAGAGGCGTAGCGAACCTCGCCGCGGATGAAGTCCTGATAGTTTTCGGTCGGATCCTTGCTGTCCACGATCAGCGGATTCTTGCCCTGCTCGGCGAGCTCCGGATTGTAGCGGTACAGCGGCCAGTAACCGCAGGCCACAGCGCGCTTGATTTCCATCTGCGCGTGCGCCATGTTGATGCCGTGGTTGATGCACGGCGCATAGGCGATGATCAGGGACGGGCCATGATAAGCCTCGGCCTCGTTCATGGCCTTCAGCAGCTGAGCCGGGTTCGCGCTCATGGCGACGGTCGCAACGTACACATAGCCATAAGACATCGCCATCATGCCCAGATCCTTCTTGCGGGTCTTCTTGCCGGAGGCAGCGAACTTCGCAATGGAGCCGGTCGGGGTGGACTTGGAAGCCTGTCCGCCGGTGTTGGAGTACACCTCGGTATCCAGAACGAGCACGTTGACATCCTCGCCCTGTGCCAGCACGTGGTCAACTCCGCCGTAGCCGATGTCGTAGGCCCAGCCGTCGCCGCCGAAGATCCACTGGCTCTTCTTGATCATCATGTCCTTCATGGACGCGATTTCCTTGCAGAGGTCGCTGTCGCAGCCCTCAACAAGCGCAGCCAGCTTCGCAGAAGCGGCCTTGCTCGCCTCGCCGTCGTTCATCGCGGCCAGCCAGGCTTCGCAGGTCTCCTTCGCTTCGCCCTCAACCTGACCGGCCAGCTCGGTGACGAGCTCAGCCAGCTTGGCGCGGCGCTGCGTGGTCGCCAGGTTCATGCCGAAGCCGAACTCAGCGTTATCCTCGAACAGGGAGTTCGCCCAAGCCGGGCCCTGACCCTTATCGTTCTTGGTGTACGGAACGGTCGGAGCGCTGCCGCCATAGATGGAGGAGCAGCCCGTCGCGTTGGCAACCATCATGCGGTCGCCGAACAGCTGGGTAACGAGCTTGACGTACGGGGTCTCGCCGCAGCCGGCGCAGGCGCCGGAGAACTCAAACAGCGGCTTGAGGAACTGGCTCTCCTTGACGTTCGCCTTGTTGAGGATCGCGGAATCGACCTCCGGGATCGTCTGAGCATACTCCCAGTTCGCCTCTTCAGCCTTCTGCTCGGAGAGCGGCTCCATGGTCAGGCACTTGCCCAGGCAGACATCGACGCAGTTGCCGCAGCCGGTGCAGTCCAGCGGAGAAACCTGAATGCGGAACGCCTTGCCGGCGAACTGCTTGCCCAGCGCCTTCTTGGTGACAAAGGACTCCGGAGCGGTGCCCTCGTCCACGAGGTACGGACGGATCGCGGCATGCGGGCAGACCAGAGAGCACAGGTTACACTGCACACACTTGGTCACGTCCCAAGCCGGAACCTTCACGGCGATGCCGCGCTTCTCGTACTTGGTGGTGCCGGTCGGCACAACGCCGTCAGCCGCAATCGCGGAAACCGGCAGCTTGTCGCCTTCCTGAGCGAGGATCGGCTTGACGAAGTTCTTGTAGTACTCGTCGCCCTTGACCTGCATCGCAACAGCGCCGGTAGTGGCATTCGCCCACTCGGCCGGGACCTTCACCTCGCGCAGGCCGGAGATCGCGATATCGATCGCATCCCAGTTCTTCTGCACGACGGCGTCGCCCTTCTTGCCGTAGGTCTTCTTGGCATACGCCTTCATGTACTCGTCAGCCTGCTCGTACGGGATGACGTCGGCCAGCTTGAAGAACGCGGCCTGCATGATGGTGTTGATGCGGTTGCCCATGCCAACCTTCGCCGCCAGATCGATGGCGTCGATGGCATAGAACTTGATGTGCTTCTTAGCGAGCTGCTGCTTCATGGAAGCCGGCAGGTTCGCGTCGAGCTCTTCATCGCTCCACTGGCAGTTGAGCAGGAACGTGCCGCCATCCTTCAGGGTGGAGAGCATGTCGTACTGCGTCACATACGCCGGGTTGTGGCAGGCGGTGAAGTCAGCCGCGTCGATCTGATACGGAGACTGGATCGGCGTCTTGCCGAAGCGCAGGTGAGAAACCGTCAGACCGCCGGACTTCTTGGAGTCGTAAGCGAAGTACGCCTGAGCGTACATATCGGTGTGATCGCCGATGATCTTGATGGAGTTCTTGTTCGCGCCGACGGTGCCGTCGGAGCCGAGGCCGTAGAACTTGCAGCTGATGGCGCCCGCCGGAGCGGCGTTGAAGATCTCGCCGGTCGGCAGGCTGGTGTTGGTCACATCGTCCACAATGCCGACGGTGAAGTGGTTCTTCGGCGCGTCGAGCTTGAGGTTGTCGAACACAGCCTTAACGTGGGTCGGCGTGAACTCCTTGGAGCCCAGGCCGTAACGGCCGCCGACGATCTCGATCTTGCGTCCTTCCTCGGTGAGGGCGGCGCAGACGTCGAGGTAGAGCGGCTCGCCCAGGGAGCCGGACTCCTTGGTGCGGTCGAGCACGGCAATGCGCTTGCAGGTCGCCGGGATGGCGTCCACGAAACGCTTGGTGCAGAACGGACGATACAGGTGAACGCTCACCAGACCGACCTTCTCGCCCATCTCGTTGAGCTTGTTGACAGCCTCGGTCGCAACGTCGCAGCCGGAGCCCATCGCCACGATGACGTACTCCGCATCCGGAGCGCCAACGTAGTCAAACGGCTTGTGCGGACGGCCGGTGATCTTGCCAACCTCGTCCATGACCTCTTCCACAATCGCCGGAACGGCGTTGTAGTACTTGTTGCCAGCCTCGCGGCCCTGGAAGTAGATATCCGGGTTCTGCGCGGTGCCGCCGAGGGTCGGATGATCCGGATTCAGCGCGCGGGCGCGGAACTCGGCAACCTTCTCAGCCGGGAGCAGCTTGGCCATGTCCTCATAGGCAATCTCGTCGATCTTCTGAATCTCGTGAGAGGTACGGAAGCCGTCGAAGAAGTGCAGGAACGGCACGGAGCTCTTCAGCGTGGCGACATGGGCGACGAGCGCCATGTCCTCCGCCTCCTGAACGGAGTTGGAAGCCAGCATCGCGAAGCCGGTCTGACGGCAGGCCATCACGTCGGAATGGTCGCCGAAAATGGACAGCGCATGGTAAGCCAGCGCACGGGCGCTCACGTGGAAGACGCAGGGCAGCAGCTCGCCGGCGATCTTGTACATGTTCGGGATCATCAGCAGCAGGCCCTGAGACGCGGTGAACGTCGTGGTGAGCGCGCCGGCCTTCAAAGAGCCGTGCACGGCACCGGCAGCGCCGGCTTCGGACTGCATCTCAGCGATGCGGACCGTCTGACCAAAAAGATTCTTGCGATCGTGCGCAGCCCAGTCGTCCGCGACTTCCGCCATCGGGGAAGACGGGGTGATCGGGTAGATCGCTGCCACTTCGCTGAACGCATAAGCGACGTGGCTGACAGCGGTATTGCCGTCAACGGTCATTTTCTTAGCCATTGGTAAAAACCTCCCTATGTGAATCAAGGTTGAACGCCTCTGTGAGAAGCCCGCCCGCGCAGGGATCGTCGCAAACGGACATTTCTCGACGTTTTCTATTATAGTCTTTCGGCAATTTAATGTCAACCGCGGCAGGAAAATTCGCGCTGTTTTTGAGCACATTTTGGCGCTTATGGAAGAAATTACGCTTTCCTTATGTCCTCTGCACACAACGTCGGACAACTTTCACCTCTCCGCCGCGCTTTTTCCTTGACATTCTTCCCGCTTCTTTGTACAATCGTTTCTGTACGCTTCGTTTTGCGGCGTTTCCGATTTATATACAAAGGCGGATGTAACATGGTCTTTCAAAACGTCCCCCGCGTCAGGCGGTGCGCATTCTGGACGGTTGTTTTTTCGTTTTTGGCCTACGGCTATCGCTTTTTCTCGGCGGGTTTCGGCGGCGACGCCGCGCTGGTTTCCCTGTCGGGGCAGGCCGCGTATCAGGCCTCTCTCGGCCGCTTTTTACAGCCGGTTTACTGGCTGATTCGGGGCAGTCTGGTCGTTCCCAGCGTTGTCGGGCTGTTCACCACGGTCTTTCTGTTTCTCACCTGCTGGCTCATTGCGAATCTGTTCGTCCTGAATCGGACGCGCGACATCGCGCTGCTCAGCGGCCTGCTGGTCACGCATGAAACCCTCGTCGTTTCGGGCGCGACCTATCTGCCGTGGATGGACGTTTACGCCCTGTCGCTTTTCTTTGCCGTGCTGGGCGCTTATCTTCTCATGTCCGGCGGCCGCCGCGCATGGCTCAGCCCCGTATTTTTCTTTCTGTCGCTTGGCTTATATCAAAGCTACCTGCCCTGTGCGGCAGCGCTCATGATCCTCGCGCTGGCGCGGCAAACGCTGGATGGCAAGCGTCCCGGCCATGTTTTTGCGCGGGGCTGTCTGGCCTGTCTGTCCATTCTGGCTGGCCTTCTGCTCTACGCCCTCGTTCTGGCGGGCGTGCTGTCGCTGACCGGCAACAACGCTTCTTTTGCCTATAACGGCGTGGGTTCGCTCGGCTCGTTCGATTTTTCGAGCATTCCGCGCTATCTGGCGGATACCGTGCTCACGCCGATCCGTTTTCTGTTTATCCCCGATTCGGGTGCAATCCCGTCGCATGCGTCGTCGATTTCGCCTTATCTGAATTGGGCGCTGCTCCTGCTGGGGCTGATTCTGCTGTTTATCCGCGCAAAACGTCTGCGTCTCGGCGGCCGGGCGATGCTGCTTCTGCTCGTCTGCCTGCTGGTGCCGGGCTGCAACTTCGTCCAATTCATCTGGCAGGGCGTCATCAGCGGTCTGACCATCTATGCCTACGTTTTCTTCGACGTCGCCGTGCTGCTGCTGGCTTCATCCGCGCTGAAAACGGATGCTTTCCCTGCCCGCGCCGCCGCAAGAGGCGCTCAGCTGCTGCTTTGTCTCGTCATCCTGCAAAACGTCCCGCTTTCCAATCAGCTCTGCGTGAAACGCGATCTGGAATTATCCTCCACGCTGTCCGCGTTCACCCGCATTCTGGATCAAGCCGAGCAGACGAAGGGCTATGTGTCCGGCGAAACGCCCGTCGTGGTCGTCGGCATGCTCCCCTCTTCGAGCGTCTCCATGGAACGGCCAGGGTTTGAATCGCTGGCCGATCATCAGGGCGTTCGTTACACCTATGCCGCCGCCTATGAGGATGCCAACGCCTGGTATCTGCGCATGATTCTCGGCTCGCGCGTTCAGCTCGTTGAGGACAGCGTCATGCGCGCCCTCTCCGATTCGCCCGAAGCGCAGGCCATGCCGTGTTTCCCCAGCGAAGGTTTCTGCCAAATGATCGACGGCATGCTCTATATCCGGCTCAGTTGATTTTCCGCATTTGAGGAGTGAATACATATGAACCTGTCCACCGTTTTCCCCGGCGCAAGCCCGAAGGCGCTGCGCAAAACCGCCGTGCTGGCCCTGATTCTGGCGCTTGCCGCGCACGGTTTCTGTTTCTTCAACCTGACCTATTCCGGCGAATCCGTGATGCTCAACGCCGCCAAGGGCAGCGCTTCGCAGATTGCCTCCGGCGCATTCCTCATGCCGCTGTATTGGCGTGTGCGCGGGGCGATCAGCGCGCCGCTTTGGGTCGGTCTGCTGAGCAGCTGCTATCTGTCGCTGACGGTCGTTCTCCTCTGCGGGCTGCTCGGCCTCGCTTCGCCTTATCTGATTGCGATGCTTGCGGGTTCGGTCGTGCTTTCGCCGTCCGTGCTCTCCATCTTTGCCGGGTCGATTCACACCGCCGACGCAGCGTTTCTCGCGTTTCTCCTCGCCTCATGCGCCGCTGTCTTCTGTCTGCGCGTGCGCGCGGGTACGCTGCTGGGCGCGCTGCTTCTGGCCGCCGCTCAGGCGCTGGATCGTTCATCTCTCTCCTTCTTTCTCGGCGTATCGGCGATTTATCTGATTCAGTCCCTGCTGAAAGCGAATGAATCCGCGCGCGCTCTCGTCGGCCGCGTCCTCCGCATTCTGCTCTGCGCCGCGCTCGGCATGGCGGTGTATCTGGGCGGCTTTATGCTGTTCCTCCACCGCGCCGGACTTGACCGTGAAGCCGCGCTTCAGGCTCCGGCAGGCAAAACCGTTGTCGGCGCATGGCTCTATCCCCTCGCGCTGCTCTTCAAGCCGCTGACGATCTATGCGCATGTCGGCGTGGTGCTCCACGCTTTGCTGATCGCGCTGGGCGCGTTTGCTCTGCTTCGGCTTCTTCCGAAAATGAAAGGCCGCGTGCCCGCGCTGGCGCTGCTGCTTCTGGCTTTCCCTCTTCTTGTCAATCTGCCCGCCTATTCCACGCTCTCTGCCGAGCAAACGAGCATGCCCTACGTGCTGCTAGACACGCTGCTCATCGTGCTGCTGCAAGCCGCGTTTGAATCCTCCGTGGACGAGCGCCACCTGGCTTACCGCGCCGGCACGGTCATGCTGGGCGTTTCGCTGCTGGGCACGACGATCTTTGCCAATCAGGTCTACCTGAAAAAAACGCTGGAATTTGATTCCACGCTGTCCGTAATGACGCGCGTCATTGCCCGCGCCGAAGCCGTTCCGGCTTTTAAGCCCGGCGAAACGCCCGTCGCGCTCGTCGGCTCGATTGAAGATTCCGAGCTTTCCGTCGTACACGAGGGATTTGAAAAGCTCGACGCGCTGGATGCGGCGGCGAACAACTTTGCCGCGACGGATGATACCGGCAATATCTGGTATACCTGGGAAGTGCTGGGCTATCCGTTCAGCCTGGTGGATGCTTACACCCTCGGCCAGCTTGAGCAGCGCGACGATGTGCAGGCCATGCCCGCGTTCCCCGCGCAGGACTGCTGCCAGATGATCGACGGCACGCTGGTCGTCAAACTCAGCGCCATCTAATCAGGAGGTTTTCGGAATGAATCTGACTTTCGGCCGCTGCCGCGATATCAACGGCCCGTTGATGGAGGCCGCTTTGGCCCTGTATCGTTCCAGTTTTCCCGCTCACGAGCTGCGTCTCCCGCCGGATCAGCGCGACGTGATGAGCGATCCCCTTTATCACTTTGATATGTGCCTGCTGGATGGCGCGCTTGCGGGCCTGATTCTCTATTGGGATTTCGGCACATACATCTATGTCGAGCATTTCTGCGTCGAACCGTCGCTTCGCGGTCACGGTCTGGGCACGCTGATTCTCGCCGAGCTGGCCAGGCAGAACAAGACGATCATTCTGGAAATCGATCCGCTTGTCGATGACGCATCCGTCCGCCGTAAGGGCTTTTACGAGCGCTGCGGCTATGTCGCCAATGCCTTTGCGCACGTCCATCCGCCGTATCAGGCCGCCAACCGCGGCCACGAGCTGATTGTCATGAGTTATCCGCACGCGATTTCTCAATCGGAATTTGATTCCTTTACGCTCGATCTTGGCGAAAAGGTCATGAAATACAGCGAGGGAAAGCGAAACGCTTGAAACTCCGTTTTGAGTTCCCCCTCTTCTTTCATTTCGCAACAAAAAGCAGGAGCGCGCAGGGCACGTCCGATTTTTGTTGCGAATTTGTTTCTTCTCTTTCACAGAAATCATAAAACGCGATGTTTCAACTGCCGAATCGGCAGTGTACATCGCGTTTTATGATATTTCAATATTGAGAGGATTCGGCCTTCCTCCTTGAGGGACGTTTGAAATCGTTACCGCCTGTGGCCGGACTCAAACGATAGAAAACGCCGAAGGTTGGCACGCCGCAGGCGCGACGGAAGGCGTTAATACGCCACCGTTTCCCCGACGCTGATTCCATCGAGAATCTGCGTCGTATCGTCGGTCATGATGCCGATTTCCACATGCCGGGTTTCTCCGTTTTCCAGCGTCACAAAATAGCCTGCGTCGTCCTTTTGCAGCGCGTCCGTCGGAATCATCGTCGCTTCTTCCGCCGTATCGACGATGATTTCGCCGGAGACGTTCATGCCGCCCTTAACGCGCGCATCTTCGCCGAGGATGGCCACGGTCACGTCGTAGGTCGTCACGCTGGCGCTGGTGTCGCCCAGCGGCGCAATCTTCTGCACCGTGCCGCTCAATTCCGCGTCGTCCAGCGCATCGACGGAGAGCCGCACCTCCTGCCCCGGCTGAACGGAGAGAATGTCCAGTTCGTCCACAGCCAGTGTGAGCGTCAGACCCGCGCCGTCCTCGACAATGCTCATCAGCTTTGTTCCATCCGTCACGTCGTCACCCTTATCTGCATCCAACGTCGCCACAACGCCGTCGCACGGCGCGGTAACGGTCAGCGCGTCCCGCTTTTCATAGGCTGTTTCCAGCGAAACCAGCACCTTATCGTAGTCGCGCAGCACAGACGCGTTATCCAGATACAGCGGAATTTCGTCCCACTCGATGCGCGCCAGCGCGTCGTAACGGCTGCAACGGTCGCCCACTTTCACCAGCAGACCCTTGATCGTGCCGCCGTAAGCAGAAACGGCCATCGGTTTGTTGATTTCAAGCGTGCCCTCGCCGATCGTCTCCCCGTCCTGCGCATATACCGTCACGGGGATGTCCATATCGTATTCGTCGCTGCCGACCTCAACCGTCGCCTCCGTGCCACGCCGGGTCAGGCTGACGACCGTGCCCGTCGTCTCCACATTGCCGCCTTTGACGACGACCGTCTGCCCCAGTTCAAGCGCCTCGCCCGAAAGGCCGCTCAGCTCCACCTTCATCTTTCCGTCGGTGGAAATCATCATCACCGCGCCATACTGCCGATAGACAGCCAACGCGTCGTCGCCTTTTTCGATGTAAATCGCCTTAATCAAACCGTCGGCAGGCGCTCGAATCGTGATTTCGTTGGAGAATTGGCCCAGAAGCGGTTCCCACGTGTTCACATCGTAACGCAGATCGCCGTCCTCGTCATAGAGTTCTTTATAGACATACTGCGTATGCGTCTGCGTAGCGCGCACTTCCTGCTGTGCGGTCTGCAAATCATATTCCAATTGCTCAATGTCTGCGTCCAGCTCGTCGTTTTCCAGCCTGGCCACGATATCCCCAGCTTTCACGCTGTCGCCGACTTCAACCGTGTAGGCTGCAAGCGTGCCGTCCGTCCGAGCGTATACGCCTGGCTGGCTGGCGGGCTGCACCTCGCCCAAACCGAATACGGTCTTTTCAATCGTGCCGAGTGTCGCGGTCGCGATCCGTTTTTCCGTCTGCGGCGCGTTATCCGTCGCTTCGCCGTTCATCTGCGGCAGAATGACGAACGCCGCCGCCGCGCCGAGCGCTGCCGCCAGCGCCAGAAAGACCGCCGTGCGGACGGCCCGCTTTCTCGCCCGTTTTTTCCTCAGCGCCTGTCTTGCGGCGCTCTCTCTTTGTTCCATGTGCCGCCTCCCATGCGCTTAGTCATAGTGCAGCGCGTCAATCGGCTTGAGCTTGCTGGCCTTGTTGGCCGGATACAGGCCGAAAATCACGCCGACCGCCATCGAGAATCCAATCGCCAGTTCCGCAACGCCCGCGCTCATCGTCAATGTCATGCCCAGCGCATCCTCCAGCACCCGCATCAGCAGGTAGCCAAATCCCAAGCCGAGCAGGCCGCCCATGCCGGAAATGACGATGGACTCGATCAGAAATTGCAGCAGGATGTTTCTGCGCTTCGCGCCGATGGCTTTGCGAATGCCGATTTCCCGCGTGCGTTCCGTCACCGACACGAGCATGATGTTCATGATGCCGATGCCGCCGACCAGCAGCGAAATGCCCGCAATGCCGCCCAGCATCAGCGACAGTGTGCTGGCCGTCTCGTTGGCAGTTTCAAGCATCTGCGTCTGATTCATGACCGAATAGGTGCTGTCATTCTGATATTTTTTATAGAGGAAGTTTTCTACAACCTCCTGCGCCGCATCCACGCTGGCGGAATCGACGGCGGAGATATAAATCGAGGAGATCGTCGTCGAATCGAGCATGCGCTGTGCCAGCGTGAACGGCAGAATCAGCGAATCATCCGAACTGCCGCCCATCGACGTGCCTTTGCTTTCCAGCACACCGACGATCTTGAACTTGCGGCCGTCGATGTGCAGCGTGTTGCCGACCACATTCGTGTTGCCAAAGAGATCTTCCGCCAGATCCGGGCCGATGACACACACGGCGCTTCGGTTGTCCACGTCCGCATCGATGATGTATCGGCCGCTCTGCACGCCCTGATTGACGATCTTTGCGTAAGCCGGGAACACGCCCATCACCGTCGCGCTGGTGTTGGTGCTGCCAGCCTTGACCGTCAGGCTGCCGCTCGTCGTCGGAGAGACATACTGAATGGAATCGTCATCCTCCAGTGCGAGAATGTCGTCGAGTTTCAAAATGACCGTGCCCTTGGAGGAACTGCCGCCGCCAAATCCGCCGAATCCGCCCGGCATGCCCATGCCCACGCGCCGCGTCTGGATGGACACGGTGAGCAGGTTGGTGCCCATGGAAGAAATCGATTCCGTGACGGAGGCCGTTGTGCCCTGGCCGATGGCGATCAGCACGATGACGCTCATCACGCCGATGATCACGCCCAGCATCGTCAGAAACGCGCGCACCTTGTTGCCGGATATCGCCTTGAAGGCCATGGAGACCGTCTGCGTGAGCTGCATCAGATCACCACCTCGTTTTCATCCGCCGGTTCGAGCACGCGCCCGTCGTGGATGTGGATGGCGCGCGGGGTCTGCGCGGCGATCTTCGCGTCGTGCGTGATGAGCACGATGGTGTTGCCCGCCTCGTGCAGCTCGTGGAACAGGCGCATCACGTCCGCGCCGGTGCGCGAATCGAGGTTGCCCGTCGGTTCGTCTGCCAGCAGCAGCGAGGGATGTCCCGCCAGCGCCCGCGCAATCGCGACGCGCTGCTGCTGGCCTCCGGAAAGCTCGGTCGGCTTGTGATCCATGCGGTCAAGCAGGCCGACGCGCTTAAGCACCTCCTCGCTGCGGGCGTGGCGCTTGCTGGCGCTCATGCCCTGATAAATCAGCGGCAGCTCGACGTTTTCCTGTGCCGTCAGCTTAGGCAGCAAGTTGAACTGCTGAAAGATAAACCCGATTTTGCGCCCGCGGATGTCCGCCAGCTCGTCTTCGGAATAATCGTCGATTTCCTGGCCGTCGAGGTAATATGTGCCCTCGTCCGCCGTATCCAGACAGCCGATGATATTCATCAGCGTCGATTTGCCGGAACCGGAAGGGCCGATGATGGAGACGAATTCATGCGGTTTGATGTGGATATCCACGCCGTCCAGCGCGGCCAACACGGAATCGCCCATGCGATATTCCTTGCGGATTCCCTGCATTCTGATCATCCGTATTCCCTCCTTAGAAGCCGCCGGGGCCGCCGCCCATGCCGCCGTTTCCGCCGCGGTTGCCACCACGGTCTCCGCCATTACCACCGCCCATGTTCATCATACCCATCATCATGCCGGATGAGGAATCCGAGCTGCTGCCGGTGTAGAGCACGATATCGCCCTCCGACACGCCGGAGAGAATTTCGACATAATCGTCGTTCTGCATGCCTGTCTCCACCTTGACCAGCGAACCGCTGACCTGCTGCGTATCGGTGTTCACGCCTTCATAGAGCCACGCTTTCACCGCCGCGACGGCTTTGGTGAACGCGTTGCCGCTCTCCTGTTCGGTCTGCTGCGCCGCAAAGTCGCCACGCCCGCGCCACTGAGCGGTTTCACCGCTGTCCGATGTTTCAGCCGTGTCGCCCGTCGCATCGGTCGGCGCGCCGTCCGGCGGGGTCATACCGCCGAAATCCGCATGATCCGGCAGCGTCATGCCCCCAAAGTCCGGCATGGCCGCCGTCTGTCCGTCGTCGTTTTCCACCATCAGGTACGTCGCGTCGCCAATGGTCATCAGCGCTTCGACCGGCACATACAGCGTGTCGTCCGTCGAAGCCACTGTGATTTCGCCCGTCGCGTTCATGCCCGATCGGACGCCGCTTCCCGCCGCGTCGAATGTCAGCTCCACGTCGTAGGTCGTCACACCGCCGGAGTTGCTACCGACCGGCGCGATTTTGTAAACCTCGCCGTCCATCTCCGCGTCGGAGAGCGCATCCACCGTGATCTTGACCTTCTGGCCGACGGCGACTTCCACCACGTCCAGCTCATCCACGGCGATGGTCAGGTTCATATCTTCGCCTTCCAGAATCGATCCGATGAGCGCGCCGTTTGTGATTTCGTCGCCTTCGCTGACATTGAGCGTGGCGATCGTGCCGTCGCACGGCGCAATCACAATCAGGTTTTCACGCTGCTCTTTGGCCTCTTCCAGCGACTTGTTGGCCGTTCCGCGCTGCAAGCGCAGATTTTCAAGTTTGAGCGTAATCGGAGAATCCGTCAGCTTGAAGAGCGTGTCGCCGCGCTTGACGTTCTTGCCCACTTCCGCGTGTACGCTTTCAATCGTGCCGCCGTAGGAAGAAACCGCCATCGGCTTATTGACTTCCAGCGTGCCCGTGCCAAGCGTCACGCCGTCCATCGTCGCCACGGCGACGGATGCGCCCATCGGCAGACTGTCGTCCTGGATGGTAAGGGTCAGGGACGTTCCCTGCCGCGTCAGGTCAACGACCGTGCCTTCCGCCGTGAAATCCTCGCCCGTCACGGTCAGCTTGTCGTTCAGCGCCACGCCTGCGGAAGCATCCACATCGCTGAGTTCCACCTTCATGCGTCCATCCGTGGAGATGATCGCCAGCGCGCCTTCCCGGCGGAACACCGCCAGCGCGTCATCGCCTACGCCCGCGTAAATCGCCATCACGCGGCCTGCCGCCGGGGCTTCCACGGTCGTCACCTTCGAGCCGACGCCCGTATCCAGAATGGTGTCGTCCAGCTCCCAGAGGTCAAATTCCAAATCCGTGATCTCGTCATCCAAATCGGCGTTGGTCAGCACGGCGAGAATGTCGCCCGCTTTCACTTCGTCGCCGACGCTCACGCGCAGATCGGTCAGCGTGCCATCCGCGCCCGCGAGCACATTTGTCTGATTGCGCGCGGAGGTCGTGCCTGTGCCGTAAACGGTTTCCTCCATCGCGCCGCGGGTCACAACCGCACGGGAATAGCTCTCGTTGTCGCTGCTTTCCGCCTGTTTCTGAATATAGGCCTTGAGGCCAAACAGCCCCGCGCCGGCGATAACAGCCAGCACGACGACGGTTCTCACCGTTTTGCGGACGATTCTGCCCGCTTTACCGCGCTTTTTCTTTTTCGTCCTGCGCGCGGGCTGCGTCACGTTCTGCTCCGGTTCATGCGTATCCTTTTCACTCATGAAATCCATCCTCCCGGTTCATAATGATCGACTACGTCGGTCATTTTACTGGCATTTCATGGCAGAAAAGTGAACCCATTGAATCGTTTCGGCAAACAAAAAGGGCGTTTTCCTCCACAATTAGAGAAAAACGTCCTTTGTTTTTCATTTGTCCGGCGCTTCAGCCTTCCGCGCTTTCCAGCGACACATCCTTGAGCGCAAACCCCAGCGCGTCGCAGGAAACCAGGTCATAACGCACCCCGCGGTAATTCCCGCTGAAGCCGCGCTGCACGCTCTGCCCGTGCAGATGGCCGTAGACGCACCGCTTTACGCCGTATTCGCTCAGCAGACGCGTGAACTCCGTCCCCTGACGCAGCGTCTCCGGCAGCAGCGGCGGATAGTGCATCATTGCAAAGATCGGCCGTCCGTCCGCCATGCGCGCCGCGTCTTTGAGGGACATTTCCAGCCTCATGGCCTCGCGCCGATAGAGCTTTTCATCCTGCGCCGTCGCGTTCTGCCCCAGCGGAATCGTCCATCCCCGCGTGCCGCAGAACACGCACATTCCGGCGTCAAAAGCGTCGTTTTGCACGGCGTGCATATTTTCCGGCAGGCACGCGCGCAGTTGGCTAAGCGAAGACCACCAGAAATCGTGGTTGCCGCGCAGCAGCAGAATCGTGCCCGGCAGTTTGGCAATGTCGCGCAGATCGCTCAGCGCGTCGCCCAGCTGCATCGCCCAGGAAATATCCCCCGGAATCAGCACGATATCCTCCGGCTTTACGCGGCTGCGCCAGTCCGCGCAGATGCGCTCAAAATGATGTTCCCAATGCGAGCCGAAAACGTCCATCGGCTTTTTGTCTCCGCCCGGCAGATGCAAATCGCCGATTGCAAAAATGCTCACCCTTCACCTCTTGCGCAGCGCTCAGGAATCCTCGTCCTCATCCTCGTCGTCGTCTTCCGCTTCCTTGCTCTTTTCCTCTTCCAGAGAAATCTGTTCGCCGATCTCTTCCGGCATATCTTCCGGCATGCCGCCCAGCTCGATTTCATCCATTTCGGAAACGTCCTCCATGCCGAGGCTGACCTCGCTGGTGTCCGACTCTTCCATTTCGTCGTCGCGGCGGCCGCCCTGCTGCTGGGTCATTTCCTTGTAGCACGCATAGCAGACGTCCTTGCCCGGCATCACCGGGTTTTCGTTGCAGATTGAGCAAAGTTCAAAGGGATCGTTGTGCGATTCGCCCTTCATTTCACGCTTGCAGACGGGGCAGTACTGCTCCTCTTCACGGATGTAATTGAGTTCACATCTGGGACACTTGATAAAGCCCATAGGCCATCCTCCTGATACCTTACCGATATTTTCCTTGGCAGCCGCCTGCCAGATTGCTTGCTTTCCGCGCCGTGCCTCCGCTATACTGCCTACGGCGCATCCCCCAACCCGCGTCTATCGCTTATGAAGGAGGAACACCCATGACAACGTTTCGGAGTTTGTGCATTCATAAGGCCGTCGCCGCGCTTGCGGCGCTGACCCTTGCCTTCGCGCTTCCCGCGGGCAGGGCCATGGCGGCATCCACATTCGAGGCACATTATACAACAGCTTCTGTGACTTCGCAAGAGCAAATAGCAGGAAATCTGCTGAATTTGGATCGTTCAAATTATAATCTGCCCGGATTGACGATCGTCCCGGCGCTCAGCCGCATCGCGCGTCTGAAATCCGAGGATATGCGCGACAATCAGTATTTCGCGCACACCTCCCCGACATACGGCGACGTGCGCAGCATGCTCACAAAAATGGGCTATGCTTACACTGTGGCCGGGGAGAACATCGCCCATCATGCGACGATTGAAAAAGCGCAGGCCGCGCTGATTTCCTCGCCCGGCCACCGGCGCAATATTTTAAGCACGGGCTATACCAAGGTCGGCATCGGCGTGGCGCTGGATCAAAACGGCTATGTTTATCTGACCCAGATTTTCTGCCGCTGATCGTCTCCGCGTTCCAGCCGCTCCCACACGGTTTTCGCCTGTTTCAGCGCTCCGCGCGGCGCGCGTTCGCCCGCGGGCAGCATGGCGGCCTCCAGCGGCTCAAGCGCGGCCCTGAAAACGACGTTCCCAGCATTCCATCCGGCTTGCGGTTTGCGTTTCATACAAAATCCCTCCCGCATCATCGTATGCGGCGAGGGATTTTCTGCGTGAACGAACGCCTTCAATCGGCTTGCGCAAAGAGGGCGGCAGCCGAATATATAACGGAAGGATTCCTCATTTCTCCGTCAGCGCCAGCATCAGCCGATCCAGCGCCGCTTCTTCTCTCACTGCGCCGCGCTTGATGTCAAAATCCGTGCTGACGCAAAGCTCCATCTGCCGTTTCAGCTGTTCGGTGCTTCTGCGCCCCGCCCTCCGGGTCAGCTGGCCCAGCGCGAAGGGCGGCACACCCAGCGCCTTAGCCATCTGCGGCTGAGGCATGCGGCTTTCCTGCATGTCCTTGACATACATCATCTGGCGGTACTGCCGCGTAATCAGCGCCAGCACGCCGATGCGCTGCTCGCCGCTTTCCAGCAGCACATTCAGCAGCGAAAACGCGCGTTCCGCCTGCCCATCCACCAGCGCATCCACCATGGCGAACACGGTGCATTCAGCGGTGTGCGTCGCAATCTGCTCCACGTCTTCCGCCGTGATGGTTTCCCGCTCGCCGACATAGGCCGCCAGCTTCTGCAATTCGCCGCTGAGCATCGTCAAATCGCGTCCGCTGGTAAAGGCCAGCCGGGCACAAGTGTTCGCGTCCATCTTTTTGCCGAAGGGGCGGAGCGTCTGATTCATCCACTGCGTCAGCCGCGCGTCGCTCAGCGCGTCAAAGGAAACTGCGCCCGGCAGTTTCATCAGCGTCTGGCAGAGTTTTTTGCGCTTGTCCGGCGTTTCGCACTCAAAGACGAGGCAGGTGCTCGGCGGCACGCGCCCGATGTAATCGCAGAGCGTCTTGCTTTCCTGCGCTTCGTCCTTGGCCTTGCCGCTTTCAAGCAGCGCCAGCCCCTGCACGATCACCAGCCGCCAGTCGCCCATCATCGGCAGGGTTTCGCAGTTTTCCACAATCTGCTGTGCCGTCGGGCTCTGCATAAACGTGCAGTTCATGGCTTCCAGTCCCGGCATCAGCAGCTTTTTTTGCAGCGTCGCCAGCGCGCTTTTGCGGATGTATGCCTCCGGTCCGTAGAACAAATACACGTTGCGCACCGTTCCGGCCTTGAACTCGTCAAAGAACGCCCATTGATCCATCGTCGTTCACCACCATTCCGGGATTGCGCGTCAGCCTGCCGCGCATGCACAGCCCTCCGCTCAGTTCGTCCAGCTGCTCGCCGTCAAAAAAGAAGATCACGCTCTGCTGGCTCCGCCCCTGCGTCATCGTATTGACCATCGAATAGACCTTCTCGCGCGCCGCGTCTCCATCCAGCGTTTGCAGCCACGCGGCAAAGCCGCCCGACAGGTTGATGACCACATTTTTCGCTTCCGTCGATACCGCGAGAATATCCGCCGCAGAAACCGCGTCCTCGTTCCAGCGCGCGATCAGCGTTTCCAGCCGGGCGCGCGTCTGATTTTGTTCGCTTTCCCGCATCAGGCAGCGCGCACGGATCAGCTTGCCGCTCTGCTCCGCCCCGTCGTAGACGATGACCGGCGCGCCGATCCAGCTCAAAAAGTCGTCGCTCTGCATCAGCTCGTTTTTAAAAGCGAGCGCTTCTCCGTCCGGCGTCTTCTCCGCGTCCAGCGCCGTCACCGCCGCGCCGTCGATCAATACGTGTACGCCGTCCACGCCCGGCACAACGCCCATCAGCGTCCGCGTCAGCATGCCCAGGTACACGCCCAGCGTCAGTTTCTGTTCCTCCAGCGCTTGCGTCAGTTCGCCGGAAAAGCGGATTTCAATCGCCTGTTCGCCAGTCTCCGGCATCCGAACGATTTCCGGCATTTCCGAAATATAGCCCATCGGTTCGGGCACATGCTGCTCTATCAATTCGTCTGCGGAGACGCTTCCCAGCGCTTCAAGCACCGTATACAGGCAGTCGATCGCCGCCGCGCCCGCGTCGTAGGCCAGCGTGCGAACGACGGGCAGAAGCATCTTTCCGTCCGCCGAAGGGAAAAACAGCGTCGTCAGCCGCGTATAGCCCGCGCCGGAAAGGCGCTGATCGTCAAGCCTGTTGTAACGCCCCTGCACGTCGAGATCGTCAATGCGGGTCAGCGTGCCGACCGGCGTCGTCGCGCCAAGATCAAGCCCCTCTTCCCGGCCGCCAATGAGCACGTTGACGTAGGCGATGCCGGAAAGACTGCCCAGCGTATTCGCCACGGCCTGCCGCACGGCAAAAAGCGTCTGCGGCTCCAGCGCGCGGTATCGCGCGGGCAGGTTCACCGTCGCAATGCCGTCGGAGACGGACAGCGTGGGAGCTTTGCCCTCGCCGTTCATCGGCCACGTTGCGTCCGTTCTCCCCAGCTTTGCGCCGTCCAGCAGCGCCGTCAGCGCCGCCTGTGCCAGACTTTCGCCGTCTCGCATCGTCACTTCGGTCGGAACGGGCACAAGCCGATCCCCGTCCGCAGACAGCAGATAGAGCGTTGCCATCTGCGTTTCCGCCGCGAAAGCGTCCTGCGTCGGAACATCCGCCCCCGTCTCGATCGTCCAGCCGGAAAGATCCTCCATCGGCCTTTCGCTCAACATGCCCTCGCAGCCGCACAGCAGCGGCAGCGTCAGCGCAAGCAGCAGCGCAAGGCCGCGTTTTTTGTGTTCCATGGAATCTCCTTTGTCAGTCGCGAATCATCAGCGATTCCAGTGTCGCCAGCGCGACGCACCAGTTGTCGCTCTGCCGAATCAGCTGCACGGACTCCCTCACGATCTGCGCGTCGCCGCCCTCATCGCTGTGGATGGCCGCGTCCAGCACGACGGTCGCGCGCTGTCCGTCCAGGCTCACCGTGCCGCTTGTGCTTTCGTAGGTCATCAGCTGCACATTCGTTTCGCGCATCTGCGATTCAAACCCGCTGAGCGTCGGCGTTTCCTCCTCGCGCAGCACAAGCGCGTAAAGCGCCTCCCAATCCTGCTTCTGCCATGCGGCGAGCATCAGCTCCAGCGCGCTTTTCGGGGTTAGAATGGCCTGTTCGTCCCGCGCGCATGCCGCCAGCATCACGCCCGTATCGCTCACGCTCCGGTCAAACCAGTACAGCGGAATGCGCTGGGGGATTTCGTCGTCGCCGCCCGCCACATAGAGCTGCACACGCTGAAAGCGCCCGTCCTCGGTCAGCGCCAGCACGATGGATTCATACGCCAGCCTTCGGCGGAGCGTCGCCTCCGTCTGCCATGCTTCCAAATCCTCCCAATCGGCGGGCGCGCCGTTCGGTATGCCCAGAAACGCGCGGTTCAGCGTGACATACGCCGTATCGCCCTCGCTCTGCACGGAGATGACTTCCGTCCCCTGTGGGAAAACGCCGCTCAGTCGGTCGTGCGCCACATCCGGCCCCACCAGCAGCGCCTCCACGATGCTCTGGGCGACCGTTTCCTCCCGCCGCATATCCAGCTGCGCGCCGACCGCGCCGAGCAGGTTGGTGTCTCCATATCGAAAATAGAGCGTCACGTCGATGAGATTGCTCTCCTGTTTCACGCCCAGCTGGCTTTCAAACGTCACGCCGGGCGCATTCGGCTCGTTCCGCCTGTTTGGGGCAAACCACGCTTTGGCCCGCTCTTCAAGCGGCTGCGCAAAGGCAACCAGCGCCAGCGCCGCCAGCGCACAGACGATTGCTTTTTTCATCGCTCCGCCTCCCGATTATTTCACCGGCAGCTGCACGGTGAACGTCGTGCCCTTGCCAAATTCGCTCGCCACCGTCACCGTGCCCGCATGCAGGCGCACAATCTGCTTGACGATGGACAGGCCGAGACCCGTTCCGCCCGTCTCGCGGGAACGCGCTTTATCCACCCGATAGAACCGGTCGAACACGTGCGGCAGATCCTCCGCCGGAATGCCCACGCCCGTATCCGAGATATCCAGTACCGCATCGCGCCCGACTTTGGCCAGCGAAACCGTGATCGTTCCCCCGTCCGGCGTATACTTGATGGCGTTTTCAATGATATTATAACAGACCTGCGCCAGTTTGCCGGAATCGGCAAACATCTCACATTCGTCCTGAATCTTCACGACAATCTGCTGGCCGCGCTTCTTGGCCAGCGGATTCAGGCGGGAAACCGTTTCGCGCACCGTATCGGCCAGCACCATCATTTCCCGGCGCAGGCGAAGCTTGTGGCTGTCGATATGCACCAGCGTCAGCAGATCGCCGACGACGGAGGACAGCCTGTCGATCTCCTTGTCGATGTCGCCGAGAAACTCTTTGCGCAGCGCCGGGTCCATATCGTCCTGATACATCATCGATTCAAGCAGAATTTTGATGGTCGCCAGCGGCGTTTTCAACTCGTGAGAGGCGTTGGAGACAAACTGGTTGCGCGCCTCGTCGAGGTTATGCACCTGTTCGCTCATCTGGTTGAACGCGGCAGCCAGCTGAGCCATTTCGCCCTTGCCCGGCACATGGACGCGGTATTCGTAATCGCCCTTGCTCATCCGCTCAATGCCGCCGGAAAGCTCCGCAACCGGCTTGGTCACAATGCGGGAAATCAGCCCCGCCAGCACCAGCACGACGGCCAGCGCCAGCAGGAAGATGAACACCATGCGGTCGCGCACGGAAATCAGCGAATCTACCGTCTCCTGTACATCCGTCAGCAGCACGAGCACGCCGAGTCTTTGTCCGTCCTCCTCCAGCGGCGCGGCAAAACAGCCGACCCAAATGCGCGAAACGTCGCGCCCGGTCAGCGCGTCGAGCACGGAAGGGGCCTGCGTCTTGCCCGCGCCATCCTGCAGATGGAAGCCATAATCCGCATCCTTTTCCCCGCGCAGAATGGTATGCACCTCGCTCAGCGCCAGCAGCGTGCCGCACCGCTCACCGAACGTGTCGTCCGTCACCTTGCCATCCGTATCTACAACCAAAAGGCGGCCGCCGCCCTGGCTGGCCGCCTGTACAAGCCGCTGATGAAACGCATCCGCGGTGTCGCCGCTCATCCTTTCCCCCAGCGCGGAGGCAAGGTTCCGGGTCTGCGTGGCATGGGTGCGGATCGCGTCGGAAAACAGCGCGTCGCCGACTAAGCGCACCGTCGAAAACGCGACCAGATAAAACGACGCGCCGATGACCAGCAGCAGCGAAACGAGAATCTTGGTGCGGACGGAATGGAACGGGTTAATCCTTGTCCGTGAAATAATACCCCACTCCCCACTTGGTCAAAATAAATTCGGGGCCGGCATTGTCCCGCTCGATTTTCTCGCGCAGACGACGGATATGCACGTCTACTGTGCGCATATCGCCCATGTAATCATATTTCCAAACCGTTTCCAGCAACGCCTCGCGGCTGTATACCTTGCCGCGATGGGTGATGAGCAGCTGAAGCAGGTCAAATTCCTTAGCCGTCAGGCGCACGGGCTGGCCGCCGAGCACCACCGTGCGGCTCTGGCAGTTGACCTCCAGATCATGCACGCGGATGATGCGCTTTTCCTCCTGCAATTCGCCCTGCGGCTGGCTGCGGCGGAAGATGGACTTGATACGCGCCTTAACTTCCAGGATATTAAAGGGCTTGGTCATGTAATCATCCGCGCCGTATTCAAGGCCGAGAATCTTATCCATATCCTCACCCTTGGCGGTCAGCATGATGATCGGCACATTGCTCTTTTCTCGAATGCGCTGACAGACCTCAATGCCGTCCACGCCCGGCAGCATCACATCCAGCAGAATCAGGTCGTATTCCCCGGCGAAAAACTTGGTCAGCGCCTCTTCGCCGTCCATGGCGGAATCGGTCTGATACCCGTCCTGCTCCAGGCTGTATTTCAATCCTTTCAAAATTAAAGGCTCGTCGTCTACCAACAAAATCTTTCTGGCCATGCTCGTGCTCACTCCTCGTGTGAATGGCAGTCCAGCGACTGCGTCAGTTTTATTTTAACGCATAACGGCAACAAAAATCAAGGTTTCCGACATAGTTTTTCGGTTGTTTTGTAACAATTTCCGTTTTTAGTCATAAAGGCGAAACATTTATCCGCCGTTTGTGCTGTACATTTTCAGCAAAAAGTGGTATGATGAGGATGTATTGCTTCAAATAACGGAGGGAAAGCTTTGCCCCAACGCCTGCTTGCGCTGCTGCTCTGCGCGGCGCTTTTCATCCCGTCCTGCACTTTGGCGGAAGATACGACGCCCGAACCGGAGCGCTTTGTCGCGCCGACGCTCCCGCCGGATGCGATCGCATGGGATTCGTCTCACCCGGATATTCTCGACGAGGACATGCTCTACGCCCGCAGCGCCATCCTGATCGAGGCGGACACGGGCGAGGTGCTTTTTGAAAAAAACGCGGACGAAATCATGTATCCCGCTTCCACGACGAAGATCATGACCGCTTACATCGCCCTGCAAATGGGCGACATGGACAACGACGTCGTCACCGTTTCGCAAAACGCCATCGACCTTGTTCCCCCGACCTATCAAACCATTCCCCTTTCCGCCGGCGAACAGGTGCCTCTGCTCGACCTGATTTCAGTCATGTTGATTCGTTCGGGCAACGAGGCCGCCAACGCCATTGCGGAGTTTCTCTCCGGCAGCGTCGAGAGCTTTGCCGATTTGATGAATCAGACGGCGCAAATGCTCGGCTGCTCGTCGAGCACCCACTTCGCCAACCCGTCCGGCGTACACGACGAAAACCACTACACCACCGCGCGCGATTTGGCGATCATCGCGCAGGCGTGCATGAAAGACGAGCGCTTCGCCGCCATCGTCTCCCAAACCTCCTATGACATGCCCGCCACGCAGACGGAAAGCGGTTCGGCCGGCCATCCCAGGCGCACCATCGTCGGCAGCACGGCCATCCTCAATGCGGAAAGCACTTCCTATTATCGCTATGCGACGGGCATCAAGACGGGCTACACGCTTCCGGCGGGTTACTGTTTTGTCGGCTCGGCGACCAAAGGCGGCATCAATCTCATTCCCGTCGTGCTCTATGACGGCGATACCCGCCGCTATGAGGATACCAAGCGCCTGTTTGAATACGGCTTTACGCAGATTGAATCCATCACGCCGGAATCGCTCTACGCCGAAGATCCGCGCGTCATCGACATCACGGGGTTTGACACCGGCGACGCCCAGCACGGCGAATTGACGCTCGGCATCCGCGCCGTAGACGACACAAAGGACATGACCATCGTCGGCCGCAAGGACAACATCGACTTCCTCCGCGAAAACTTTGGCCAGGTTTCCTCCATCCGCTGGACGCGCGAGTTCTGCGCCCCGATCAACGTCGGCGATGTGATGGGCATTCTGACCTTCTATTCCGAAAACAAGGGCACCGCCGAATATGAGCTGGTCGCCACGCGTTCCATCGCCGCCCGCGCGGACGCGCCGCTGACGCTGGAGCAGATCGAAGCCTATACCGCGCAGGAGGAAAACCCGTGGCCGCGCTTCTCGTGGGATCTGCTCGTGCCGCCGGGACTGATTCTTCTCGCCTTCATCTGGCTGATTCGTTTCGTCCGTAAGCATCATAAAAAGCGTATTAAAGCGCCGAAAATTCAGCCGACAAAGAAAAAATATCTGAGATAAAACAAAAGCCCGGACTTCGCGTCCGGGTTTCGTTTTTTACAGGGGATACAGCAGCGAATAGCCTTCGCTCTCCTCATAAGCGAAGCCGTCGAAATCCCAATTTGAGGTTTCCTCCGTCTTGGCGAGATAAATTTGCTCCGGTTCAAGCTGCATGTCCTCCGGCATGTAGGCCGCTTCATATCTCTCGCCGCGCTCTGTCTCCGCCGCTCGCATGTCCGCATCCGTCGCGTACAGGAACATCATTTCCGCTCCTGCATCCGGTTGTATATGGGGATAGATGTTGGCGGTCACATTGATCTTTGCGCCCGTCTCCTGCTGGATCTGCGCCGCACGAACGGAAAGCTGCTGAAAGCCTGCAAAATACACGTTCGCGTTCTGTTGATAGCTCCCGCCGAACAGATATGCCGCAAGCAGCGCGAAATTGACGGTCAGCAGCGCGCCCATTGCCGCCGCACACTTGAGGTTTTTGCGCTCCATGGTGCAAAGCCCGGCAGTCATCAGCAGCGCGTCAAAGAGAATCAGCGCAGAATGGTCAAACAAGCCGGTTGTGCCCGCGTAATCCAGCACGCCGATGCTTCCAAATAAAACCAGACACACCAGCGTGACGGCAAAAGCCGCTTTCACCATCGCGCGCGCAGCGGCTTTTTCCCCCTTCACGCGCCTGCCGTCCATCAAACGGGCCAGCAGCGCAAGCGCGCCAAGCGTCATCAGCGGCAGGCTTACCGTAAACAGCGCCAGCATGCCGTTCGGCGTGAACAGGCCTGAATCGATGTTTTCGTGGCGAAGCACTTGAAAAACACCGCCGGTTAAAACCGTCCAGAGCTTATCAAGCATAGTCTGTCCAAGCGTTCCTCTCGCCAGCTTTTCAGTCAGATACGCCTTTTCAAATTCTTCGAGCTTCGGAATTCGAATCATGCCCAACAGCGTCATTCCTGCCGCGTCCGTCAAATTGACGTAAGCCGTCAGCACCGCGGGCACGCAGAGCAGCAAGCCCAGCGCCGCAGCCAGCAGCGCATGGCGTTTCTTCTGCCCGGAAACCGCCGCAATCGCACCGCATGCCGCAATCAGGGCGGGCGCAATGAAAAAATACATATCCTGCGCATAGGCCGTCAGCGCAAGAACGACCATGCCGATATACATCTCGACGGGCCGCGAAATACCCCTTGCCAACAGGCAGAGCGCAATCGGCAGCAGATACAGCGCCGCGCACGACCCGCAGGTCAGCCGCGCTTCCAGCACAAAAATCGGACAAACCGCATAAAGAATCAGCATCCAGCGCGCCGCGCGTCTGCCGGAAACCGCTTCGCCCAGGCCGTAAGCCGCAGGCATCGCCGCACAGGAAAGCAGCGCCAGCGGCAGACGAACCGTCAGCTTATTCATGCCAAACAAACCGACAAGGGGCGCAGTCAGCGCGGCCAGCAGCGGCCCGGTCGTCTCCCCTTCCCACTGCGCCAGCTGAGTCGTCATCCCCTGTCCGAAAAGAAAACCGCCCGTCTGCCACAGCGATTTGGCCTGCACGCCGACGAGCGCCTCCTCCGCGCTGATTCCGGCGGGCAGACTCGACAGCTTTACCAATCGAACGAATACGCCAACCGCAAGCGCCGCACAGCAGACCATGCGATGTGTCCTGTCGCTCATCTGCCTTTTGCCGTCGCCTGCCTGTTGAATCGCCGCAAAGACAAGAACAACGGCCAGCAACATCCAAATCAAACCGTCAATCGTAAACATGTGTCCCTCACTCCGCCCAGTATCGTGGATAGGCCGCCGCAAAATCGCCGAAATCCGTTATCAGATAATCCGCCTCGTCAAACAGCGCTTTTTCCTGCTGGCGGACAATATAGACGGCGCATTCCATCGGATCGGGTTCAAAATCGCTGAAATCCTGAAGCACATACCGTTCCGTGAAGTACCATCCGTTCGGCTCTCCGTCCCGGCCGCGAAGCTCCTCCTCCGCGCGCATGGCGTAATCGATATGATGGGCAAACATGACCTGCGCCGTCATCACCTTTTGTCCGTCGCTGCGATCCATCGTCGTCAGATAATATCGATCGCAATCCCAGTCCCACGTTTCGTCCAGCGCTTCCTGCAATCCGCTCAGGAAATAATTGCCCGTCGCAAATTGATAATCCGCATCGCCGAAATAGATGCCGCACATGCCCGCAAAACCGATTGCAACCATGACGACCATGGCCGCCAGCGCGGTTTTGAGCCGCCTGCCCATCTGCCAAAGCGCATACGCCGCGCAGAGAATCAGCGGATAATAGAGAATATTGTTCCGGTTGACCACGCCGCCGACCATCGCCGTGTTGACCATTGCGGCAAACATCCAGATCAGAATCAGCATGCCGCCGTCGCGCAGGGGCTCTTCGCTCCTTTGGAGCGCCAGCTTCCTTCTGTCCCGGCAGAGTTTATACACGCCAAACAACGCCGCCGGCGCGATAAACGGATACATCGTATTGGCCCAGCCGACACCGTTATAATCTTCCGCCCGGTAATACCCCGTCGCCATGGGCAGAAAGCTCTCAAGTTTCTGCACCATGTCCAGATACGGATTTTCCGCTCCAAGCGCCAGATCACCCGCGCGCTTCGACTCTGCAAAGCGCGGCATGGTCATCCTGCCCAGCGTCATCGTTTCCAAGCCGAAAGCGTTGATGGCCATCGTCACGTAATACGGTGCGGAAACCAGCGCGAAAACCGCAACGCAGATGACCAGATCAAGCGGCTTCACCTTTCTGCGCGCCGCGAGAAAAACCGCCGCAGGCAGCAGGATGAACGGCACCGAAACTGCCGCGAGGCCATAGGCATACGGCGCAAGGCCGAACAAGACCATGGACAGATACAGCGCCCAGCGCTTCTGCATGCCTGCCAGCAGCAGATCCACAGCAAGCAGCAACACGTGCGGCAGCATGTTCGCCTCAAGCGCCCAGCGGCTCAAAACAATATGCCACGGATTCAGCGCCAGCAGAAACATCGCCACCAGCGCATAGTTTTTCCCCGCAATGCGCCGCGCCGCGTCCCACATCAGCGGCAGGGCAATCAGGCTCATCAGCAGCATCGGCAGACGCAGCGAAAACTTGCTCAGCCCCAGCAGCTTGATAAACGGAATCAGCAGATACGAATACAACGTGGACATCTGTGAGAACTGCCACGCCTCAAAATACGTCGGCCAGCTTGTACCATATTGATCCGTACCTCCGCTGAGCAGGCAAAACGCTTCCACCCCGGCCATCGTGCCATCCTGATTCATGCCAAGCGGCAATTCCGTAAATCGGTAACAGCGAACCCAAACGCCTGCCGCCAGAATCAGCGCAAACGCCGCCCAATAGCCCCGCTCCGAAAGCGTCAGCCGCTTTTCCAGCCTTTGAATACCCTTGCAGCCCAGCATGCGTCTGCGCGCCGGTTCCCAGAACGCCAGAATCAGCAGCAGAACGGCCAGCGGCACGAACACCCATTGGCCAATCAGCACCATGCTTCATCCCCCCCTCTTTGTTCTCCGCAGGTTAAAAGAAAAGGAGAACCGGCCAAAACCGATTCTCCTGAAAGCGCAATCGCTTACGCGTTCTTGGCAACCTCGACGAGCTTGGCGAACGCAGCCGCATCGTTCACAGCCAGATCGGCCAGCACCTTGCGGTTGAGATCCACGCCAGCCTTCTTCAGGCCGCAGATGAACTTGGAATAGGACATGCCGTTGATGCGGGTCGCGGCGTTGATACGGGCGATCCACAGGGAACGGAAGTCGCGCTTACGCAGCTTGCGGCCGATGTAAGCGTAACGCAGGGAGCGCATGACCTGCTCCTGAGCGGCGCGGTACTGCTTGGACTTGGAGCCGTAGTAGCCCTTCGCCAGCTTCATGATTTTTCTGCGCTTCTTATGGGCGTTGACAGCCCCTTTGATTCTTGCCATGATAAAACCTCCTAGCCGGCTGGGCTTACTTGTACGGGATGAGCTTCTTCATCGTGCCGGCGTAGCTCTGGGAGACATACGCGGTACGACGCAGGTTGCGCTTGGTCTTGCGGGTCTTCTTGTTGAGGATGTGACGCTTGAAGGCCTTGGCGCGCTTAACGAGACCGTTCTTGGTCAGGGCGAGGCGCTTGGCAGCGCCGCGATGAGTTTTCTGCTTAGGCATAAGGGGAATCCTCCTCTCCGGATCTTTATTCTTTCGGAGCCTGCTTGGCTTCTTTGCTGGGGTCTTTCGGGGCCAGGATCATGATCATGTGGCGACCCTCGACGAGGGGCTTGCGCTCCACAACGGCCACGTCCTTAACCCGCGTGACGAAATCCTGCATAACCGCCAGACCGATCTCCTGATGGGTGATCTGCCTGCCGCGGAAGCGAATCGAAACCTTGACCTTGTCTCCACCCTGAAGGAACTTGACGGCCGCTTTCGCCTTGGTCTGGATATCGTTTTCCTCGATCGTGGCGGAGAGCTGCACTTCCTTGATGGAGACGACCTTTTGATTGCGGCGGATCTCGCGCTCCTTCTTGGCCTGCTCGTAACGGTACTTGTCATAGTCCATCAGTTTGCAGACCGGCGGTTTGGCGGTGGGCACGATCTTCACCAGATCAAGCCCGGCCTCCTCGGCCAGTTCAAGCGCCTTGCGAATCGGCTGCACGCCGAGCTGTTCACCGTTCTGGTCGATGACACGCACCTCGCGGTCGCGGATTTCCTCGTTCATCATCAGATCTGCCATGTTGTTTGCGATACACCTCCATAAAATCTTGCGCATCTGCGCAAAAAAGAGCGGGCAAGCATGCCCGCTCTTTACATAGCAAAAAGCGCCGATGTGCCGCGGCTGCTGTTCGCGCCGGGCGAGAAGCGGGCAGGCTTCTACTTCGTTACTCGAAGAGTATACCCCATGTCCGCGTTTCTGTCAAGCCTTTTTCGGTTTATTTTTCCGCGTTCGTCCGCTTTTTTTGCAGCAGCCGCCGCGCAATCGGCCTTTCAAAGCCATAGGTCAGCGCCGCCGCCGCCGCCAGCGATATGGCAAAGCACGCAAACGTGTATTGCTTCTGCCAAATCAGGTCGCCTTCGTAATTCGGGTTGGCGTATGCGCTGGGGATCGCCCGCGCGCGGAGCAGCCAGACGGCGATTGTCTGATGCCAGATATAAAACTGCATCGACACGGCGGAAACAAACCGCGTCACCGGATTGGAGAGGATATGCCGCACCAGCCAGCCCGCGTTGGCGCTTGCCACCAGCAGCGCCGCGCCCAGCATGCCCATCGCCAGCCGCCGATTCATCTGCCCCATGCGGATGGTCTCCGTGTTCAGGCAGCCCGCCTGCCCCTTGGCCGTCTGCCAGAGCAGACACAGCGCCGCGATCGTCACGCCGCTGCATATAAGGCGCATCACGGGGCCATGCCGATTATCCGCCAGCCTGACGTGAATCGCCGCCGCCGCCATGCCCAGCGCAAACGTATCCAAATAAGCGGGGAGCTGATTAAAGTACAGGCTCACGTCATAATACGCCGCCGCAATATACTTTCTCGACGCCAGCGCAAGCCCGACCATCGCCACAAACGTCAGCGCGGGCCGCCGTCTGAACGCGCGTGCCAGCAGCGGAAAGAGCAGATAGAGCTGCATTTCCAGCGCCAGCGTCCACAGCGCGCCGCCGAGATTCGTGGCGTAGTAGGTATCATAGGCAAACATCTGCGTATAGGTCAGGTGGCTGACCAGATCGCGCAGCAGGAACACCCGGTTCGCGCCATAGGCGTTTGTCGCCAGCGCCACGCCAAACATCACCGCAATCGTCAATAGATAAGAGGGATGCACGCGCGCCAGCCGCTTTTCGTAAAACGCCAGCGGGCTTTGCCCCGCCTCGCCCACGGTCAGCCGCGCCCACGGCAGATACAGGCAGAAACCGCTGATCAGAATCATGATATCCACCCAGATATAGCCTGACCGCACCAAAGGGTCAAAGCTGACCGTTTTTCCTCCAATCGTCAGATTGGGATAAAGCCACGACTGCTGCCAGATGTGGTACCAAGCCACAATCAGGATCGCCAGCGCGCGCACGCCGTCGCAGGTATCCACGTGCCTGGTATCCGGGTTTTGCCTCGCATCCGCCAGCCAGCCTCGTATCGGGTTCATCGCGTTCTCCTCACTGTATAATCACGTCCAAATCGTCCTGTCCGTCCGGCGCGCTGTCGCCCGTCAGGCTGACAACCAGCTTATGCGGCAGACAGACGATGGTCTTTGCGGCGTTTTTCATTTGGCCCTGCCGGATGCACAATCCGTCGCGGCAGTTGGCCTCTTTCATGTATACCGCGCCGTTTTCCACCGCGATGACGTTGACGGATCCGTCGTCCTGCCTGATTTCATAGGTATCCGACATAGCCAGCGGGCGGCGGAGCACTTCTTCCCCGTCTACCGTCACCACGACGGTCGAAGCCGCTTTGCCCCCCGCCATTTGGGATACGCCAAAGAGCGCCAGCGCCGCCAGCAGAACGGCGGCAATGATGATGATGTCCTTCTTTTTCATGTTCTGCCTTTCAGTTTTCGGGATTATCGGCGGTTTCTTCCTTTGCCGTCGCCTCGCCCAGATAGCTCAGGCGAATCGTTTTGCCGCTTTGCAGGCCGCGCAGGGTCACGGTGCTTCCTCGCACGCTGACCACGCTGTATGCGCCCGTCGTCGGATACGGTTCGCTGCCCACGGTGATTTCATACCCGCTTCCGCCGAAATAGCCTTCTTCTCCGGCAATGCGGCAACTCCCGTCTTCGCGGAAGACGTATTCCGTGCCGCGCGTGTCCTTCCAGCGGCCGATGATCTGATAGACGTAGGCTTCCAGCCGCTTTTTCGCCGTCTTGTTATCCTCGATGCGCCGCAGAATCGGCAGCGCGTCGAGCGGTCTGCCCAGCACCGTCAATTCCTGTGCGCGCATGAGGCACGCCGATTCATACATCGCGTTCATCTCGGCATAGCGCGCGGGCAGATCGCTTCCGTAATACGGCTCCAGCTCGTCGATGACGGCCGCGTAGTTGCCCACCTCCGTATCCATCTTCGCGCTGTTGTAGTCCGCGCTCAGCCACGCATCCTCGCTGGCCGTTACGCGTTGCTTCGCATCCTCATAACTGCCCAGTTCGGCAAAGGCTTTCGCCGCCGCGTCGTATTCCTGCGCGTCAAACCACGCAGCCGCCTTGGCGTATCGCGCCTGCATGGCGCCGTCCTCCGCATCCTGATACGCGCCGCACGCCTCGTAGAGCGCAATCGCCTCGTCGTATTCGCCCGCTTCCATCGCCTGCCGCGCCATCAGATAGCGGCAACGCGTCGCCTGTTCGGCCGCGTCGCCGTAATCGCCCAGCGCCTCGAACGCGTCCAGCGCATCCTGAAGTTCGCCCGCCTCCATCGCCTCTTTAGCAATATCATACCGGCACGCGTCAGCCTGTTCGGCCGCGTCGCCGTAATCGCCCAGCGCCTCGAACCTGTCCAGCGCGGAATGCACGTCGCCCGCGCGTTCGCTTACCGCCAGCTCATATTCCAGCGCGTTGCCGCGATCCGCCGCATCCTGATATGTGCCCAGCGAATAGAACTCCGTCGCGGCGGCTTCCTTCTGCCCGTCTGCGGCCAGTTGCTCGGCGTAGGCATACACCGCGCGGTTCAGCGCGGTCTGCGTCTCTTCCGATTCCGGCAGCTGTTCCAGCCAGCCGATCGCCGTCTGGTTGTCGCCTGCTTCCAGCGCCGCGTTGCCCAGCGTCGTCGCCACATCCGCAAATTTCTGCGCCGCATCCTGATAGTCGCCCGCCGCGAGCAGCTGTTCCGCCGCCTTTTCAAGCTCGCCCGCCGAAAGGGCGTTCGTGCCCGCCGTGTAGCGGCAGATCTGTCCGCGCGTCTGCGCGTCTTCGTAGATGCCGAGGCTCTCAAACAGTGCGGCTGCTTCCTCATAGTCGCCCGCCTGCTGCTTTTCAAGGCCCAGCGCATAGCGGCACTGGCGGATGAGCGCAATCGCGTCGCCCGCGTCCGCAATCTGCATGAACTGATCGCACGCGGCCTGATACTTTCCTTCGCGCATCAGCTGGCGGCCATAGAGATCGATGCAGTCCGTCTTTTGCGCCGCCGCATCCTCATAATCGCCGAGCGAATCGAACCGCGCAATGGCCGTCGGGTAATCCAGCTTCTCCTTGGCCGCTTTGGCGACGTCATAAATCAGCCGGCGCAATGCGCCCTGCGCTTCCTCATTGTCCTCAAGCGGGGCCAAAAGCGCCTCCGCCGCGCCGGTATCGCCGTCGGCGGCGGCCAGTTCGGCACGGGCGATGACCGCTTTTTCTTCTCTTGCCGTGTCGCCGATGGCCGCCGCGCGCAGCGCCGCCTGCTCATAGGCCGCGTCCGTGCCGACGTTCATCAGGCCGTCGATAATCTTCTGTTCCGCCGCATCCATGCCCGCCTTTGCGCCAAACTCCTCCGGCCAGTATCGGTCGATCAACGCATACAGCTCCTTGGCGTCCGCCGCAAGACCGCGGTCCAGTTTATCCTGAGCAAACAGGCTCATCGCGTAAGGCACGCCCCAGCGCGCCGCCGCCAGCAGCAGCGCGACAAGCGCCAGCAGCAGGATCGCCGTGCGCAGGCGCTTTTTCTGCTTCTTCTGCTTTTTCTGCACGGCTTTCATCTGTTCCACGGTCTGTTCGCTGGATCTGCGCAGCGTTTCGCGCGTCTGTTCCTCCAGCATGCGTTCCTTGCGCCCAAGCGTCGAATCGATTGCCGCAAAGGAATATGCCTTCACCGTGTGCGCCCTGTCCCTCCCGCAGCGCAAACAGCTGTCGTCGCTGGTGCGGTTTGCGCGTCCGCAGACGCAGAGCCAGACCTTGTCGTCCTCGCGCGCATAGCCCACCGCGTCCGGCCCGGCGACCGAGCGCAGCCGATCCAGTTCGCGCCCCGGCGGCAGGGCGTTCGGGGTGTATTCGCGCACATTGCGCTCTTCCCGCCGCCAGATCACGCCGTCCTGATACCAGACCTTCTCCACGGAGGCTTCTACCCGCGCGACGTTTTCCACGTGCTCAGGCGCAAATGCGCCGGAGAAGTTTTCTCTCGGTTCGCCGTGCGCGCCCGCGCGCACAAGCCGCCCGCCGATCCGCTTCTCCTCCGCGTCAAAGCAGATGATATTCATCTGAATGCTGTCGATCACCTTATCCGAAAGGTTGAAAAAATCGATCAGGCAGAGAATCTGCCCGTTTTCATTTGTATCCTCGGTTTCCCGCTGAATCGCCACATGGACGACCTCAACCGGACAGGTTAAATCGCTCTTCATCGTGTTTCCTCTTCTATGCTTTCTTCGTTCACAGCGCCTTGAGCTTTGCGATTTCCTCGGCGCTCAGCTCGCGCCACTCGCCCCGGCGCAGATCGCCCAGATCCAGCGGACCGAACCGCACGCGGCGAAGCAGCAGCACCTTATGCCCCACGCTGTCGAACATGCGGCGCACCTGTCGGTTTCGGCCCTCGTGGATCGTCACCAGGATATCGGAGAACAGGCTTTCGTCGCGCACCACGCGCACCTGCGCGGGATAGGTGCGGCGCTCGTCGCCCTCCATATACACGCCCCGGCGGAGCTTGTCGAGCGCCTCGTTGCTGGGGTTGCCCGTCACGCGCGCCAGATAGACCTTGTCCACCTCGCAGGAAGGATGGGTGAGCCGCTGCGCCAGTTCGCCGTCGTTGGTGAGCAGCAGAAGCCCCTCGCTGTCGTAATCCAGCCGTCCGACCGGGTAAAGCCGCACGGGGAAATCCGCAAAGCGATCCATCACCGTTTCGCGGCCCTTGTCGTCGCTGACGGTCGTCACCTCGCCCGCGGGCTTGTGGTAGAGGATGTAGCGCTTTTCCTCTTCGGGCGTAATGACCTGCCCGTCGAGCGTCACCACGTCGCCTTCCTCCACCTGCGTGCCCATCTGGGTGATGGTTTCGCCGTTGACCGCCACGCGGCCGCTGGCAATGATCTCCTCGCATTTGCGCCTTGCAGCCACACCGCACATCGCCATGTATTTCTGTAATCTCATATTGCAATCTCCTTATTATCGTCCTTCCGCCGCTCACGCGATCTCCCTCTGCTTTTTTGCAGCCGCCCGCAGGCGGTGGAAGGATGTTACAGCATCCATCGTGAAACGACCCGCCGCACATCCAGCGTCAGCCGTCTGCTTTCCACATATTCGCTCAGCACAACTTCGCACGAAGCCAGCGTTTTGCCGCCGACAATCACCTGTGCCGTGCCGATATGCTGGCCTGCGTATCCCGGCGCGCGAAGGGACTGCGGCACATCGAGCACAATCTGCGCGCTTTCGCCCTCGTGAAGCGGCACGCGGAGTTCCTGCATGGCGCAGAGCCGCGCGCTCTCCTGCCTGCCGTCTTCCACGGCAATCTTCCCCGCCGCCATCGTCGGCCCAAGCACGCGCGCCATCGTGTAGGTTTCAAAGCACGCGTCCATCAGCCGCTCCGCCTCGTCGAACCAGTCCGAACAGTTGAGCACCACGCCGACCAGCTCCATCCCGTCCCGACTCGCGCCAAAAACCAGACAGCGCCCCGCGCGGCTGGTGAAGCCCGTCTTCACGCCCGTCGCGCCGGGATAACTTTCCAGCAGCCTGTTTTTGTTTTTGAGCTGACGGTTGTATGACCGCCCCGCCCACGGAATTTCTGCCCGCTGGGTAGAGACAATCTTCCGAAACGTGTCGTTGCCCATCGCCGCGCGGGCGATCAGCGCCAAATCGTAAGCCGTTGTCACGTGCGTGTCGTCCGGCAGGCCGTTCGGGTTGGCGAAATGGGTGTTCGCCGCGCCCAGCTCAGCCGCCCGCGCGTTCATCCGCTGCACAAACTGCGGCACGCTTCCGCCGATATGCTCCGCAATCGCCACGGCCGCGTCGTTTCCGCTGGCAAGCATCAGGCCATAGAGCATCTGTTCCAGCGTCAGCGTTTCGCCCTCTGCGAGATAGATCGACGTGCCCGGCACGCCGAACGCGTTGGCCGAGCAGGTGACGGGCGCGGATAAGTCGCCGTTTTCAATCGCCAGCAGCGCCGTCATCACCTTCGTGGTGGACGCCATCGGCAGCCGCGCACGGGCATTCTGTTCAAACAGCACACGCCCGGTTTCCAGCTCCAGCACACAGGCAGCCTTTGCGCTGGTTTCACCCTGCGCCAAAGCTCCAACATGATTATACATAAAAATCAGGGCAATGAAAAGCCCTGCCGCCCATCTTTTCGTGCCGCTCACCCCTGCTTTTCCTTTTTCTGCCCCCAAAAACGGGTTTCAAAATAGGTTCGGTTGGCCAGCGCCGCCTCGTCGCCGGGATGCAGAAGCAGCGCGCGCTCGTTCATCTGCGAAGCCAGCCGGTATTTGCCCATGCGGTCATAGCAGACGCACAGCTGCATCGCGGGCACATAATCATAAAGTTCCGGCTGCACAAAGCCATTCGTCGGTTTGGGGCACAGCATTGCCGCGCGATACCAGAAAGCCGCCGCCTGCCACGCGCTTTCCTCCATCTCCAAATCGCCCAGCGCGCAAAGTGCCTCCGCCCTCGGCGCGCCCAAAGCCAGCGAGGCGAGCAGCGACTGACGCGCTTCCGCACGCCGTCCCAGCCGTTGCAGGCATTCCGCGCGCTGGATATAGGCATCCACGCGATTCTCAATCCATCCGTCCGGCATCGCCAGAAACCGCGCAAACGCCCGCTCGGCCATGCCCGCGTCGCCCCAATCCATCCATTCCCGCGCATAATAATAGCAGTCCCGCGCATTCATTCTCCGTCCGCGCGCCAGCCATTTTTCATAGATATCCAGATTCCGACGTCCTTGAGGCGGCTTATCCCCACGCTCGTGACGGATCACAATATCCTCGTGGAGCACATTGCCGGACACGCTCATCGCCTCATGTACCACGCCGGAGAAGACAAAACCCGCATCCCTGCGCACAATCCGCTCCCGCTCATAGATCAGCGACGGCCGCCCATCCCGCCCGATGCCCGCATGGTATTTCATCATCACCGCATCCACATCGGCGGTCAGACGGGCTTTGAGCGCCATGAGCTTTTCCCGTTCGCTGCGCTCCATCACGTCGTCCGCATCCAGCCAGAGGATAAACGGCCTGGTCGCATAAGCAAAGGAAGCGTTGCGCGCGGCGGAAAAATCGTCGTCCCACGCGTAATCATAAACCCGCTGCGTGAACCGCGAAGCCACGTCTTTCGTTCCATCCGTCGAGCCTGTATCCAGAATGATGATTTCATCCACCGCGCCCTGCACGCTGCTCAGGCACCGGGCGAGTCTCTCTTCCTCATTTTTGACGATCATGCAAAGCGAAAGTTCCGTCATGGCGCTCCTTTCCGCCGCCCGCTTCGGCGCACGCCGGGCAGCCCTCTTTCATAGAGTATGTCGGGAGACGAAAAAACACGCTCCCTCATTTTCATGAAAGCAGGTGACTCTTCTTGCCGTATTATGTTGCCGGTTCATGTTCTCCGCAGAGCGGCCAACACATCCCGAACATGCAGAATGTTCAGGACGGCCGTTTCGGCAATTTCTGCCCGCGTCCGCCGTTCCCGCCGCCTTTCCCGCCGCCTTTCCCTCCCGTTCCGCCGAACTGTCCGATCTGCCCGACGGGACCTCAGGGTTCCATCGGCCCGATGGGACCGCAAGGCGTTCAGGGGCCGACCGGCCCGCAAGGGCCTCAGGGGCCTCAGGGCGCACAGGGACCTCAGGGTGCGGCGGGTTCCATCGGCGTAACCGGGCCGCAGGGCGCAACCGGCGCGACAGGTCCGCAAGGCGTTCAGGGCGCACAGGGCTTGCAGGGGCCGCAAGGCCCGGCTGGCGCGACGGGGGCGACAGGCGCAACCGGCCCTGCCGGCGGCGCGGCTCTCTCGGCCTATGCGTTTGGCGGCGTTGAAGGCTCTCTGACCGCCGCGGCCAACACGCCGATTTCCTTCCCGACCTTCACCGTGCAGCCCGTTGGCGCAATTACCCAGAGTGCAGGCACGTTCACGCTCGTCACGCCGGGCACGTATCTGGTGACCGCCGTACTCAACCCGCCGCCCGGTTCCGCCGTGAACACGGACGCGGTTCTGCGCAGCAACGGCACGGCCATCTCTTCCACCCAGACGCGCATTGACAACAACGACAACGCCGCGTCGTATATGCTGCAAACGCTCATCACGTCCACCGGCACGACGACCGTCAGTCTGACCGCTTCCACCGCGCTGGCGCTGACCGGCGCAACGGCGGAAGACGTGCTCGCCTCCATTACGTTCCTGAGAATCGGATAACGACTCCCTCATACGCAAAACCCGCTCGGTTTTCACCGAGCGGGTTGATTGATTCTTCTGCGATCAGCCGCCGAATCCCGGCAGGCCCTCGATCGCATACGCGCGAACCGGGCAGGAATCCGCGCCGAGGATGGGCAGTGGCGAATAACTCATGAAGAAGGTATCCTTCTCCAGATATTCAAGGTTCTTGAGCACCTCAAGGAACACGCCGTCATACGCCATGATGATATCATGGAAAGGCTTGACGTCCGCTTCGCAGTTCTCGATGGACACGCCGTCGCCGAAGCCGACGCACTTCACCTTGTGGTCACGCATCCAGATGGCGGTCTCCGCGTTGATGAACAGGCGCTTGTCGGCCGGGCTGTTGGTCTCCGGCGTGAACGGCGGGAACTTCCAGTTGCTGTCCAGAATGACGATATCGCCTTCCTTGATGCGGTCGCCGCAGGCGCGGTCGAGGTCGGCGGCGCTGATGTGGCTGTTCGGCTCAAGGAAATCGATGTTGACATAGATCGCGCGGCCCATAAACGTGGTCAGCGGCAGTTCGCCGACGGACTTGCCATCCTCAAAGTGATGGTACGGGCACTCGCAGTGCGTGCCGAGGTGGCTGGTCAGATCCAGCGCGGTATGAAAATCCGGAATCGGTCCACCGGTATTATAGCGGATCAGGTGGCAACGGCGGCTTTCCGTTTTGGGATCGAGCACCTTCGTCAAATCGACAATGCGCAGGTTGCCCATCTGATATACGCAATCGGGCATGATGGTCTCCTCCTTTGAAACTCAATGGGATTTTCCCGCCATCATTATAGCAAATCCGCGTTTTTTGTCAATCGCAAACCCACCATGATTTACTTATCGACAAACGCGCGCAACGGGTGTATCATGGACGGGGGAAATGGCGGGGCTCTGCCCCGCACCCCGTCAAGGACCTGAGGTTCTTGGCTTTCCCACTTGGTTTATCGCTTCACGATAAACCCGATAAACTGTTTTTTTCTCTTTTCTTCACTGACATTTTTGTTGCCTGAGGTGTTTCATGCCTGCATCTTATGTTCACCAATCCGTCGCGGCGCACGCCGCCGACGCACTTTCTTTACAGGATTCCGCCGCTGAACGCAGCGCGCTTCTGGCTGGCGCGGAAGGGCCGGACCCGATGTTTTTCTGTTTCCGTCCGGGCAAACCGTTTGCGCCGCTGGTCGGTTCGCTGCTGCACACGCAAAAGACGGACGACTTTCTGCTCGCTCTGTGCGAAGCCTGTGCAGGCGACGCGCTGCTTCGCGCCTACTGCTGCGGCTTTTTCACGCATTATGCCACGGATACGACCTTTCACCCGTTTGTCTATGCGCATTCCCTGACGGCAGAGGGCCGGTATTCCGGCAACACGCACTGCACGCTGGAACACCAGCTGGAGACCCTGCATTACCGCCGCGAAGGTCACGCGACGGGGCTGCCTGTTCAGATGGGCGGTTTCGCCGCGCTGGACGACGCACAGCGCAAAAAGATTGCCGCCGCGCTTTCCGTTGCGCTTTCGCGCGTCTTCCCTGACTCCGCGCTTTCGCCGCGCCGTTTGGAAACCTGTTTTTTGGACGCGGTGAGCCTTTGCCGCCTGCTCCGTTCGGAGGACGGCAGGCGTTTCCGCACGTGGGGCAGCGTGCTCTCCCCCTTCAAGCTGGACGCGACGCTGCACGCGCACATGATGCCCGCCGAGCCGCCGACGGAAGACATTGCCAACGATGCGCATACCCCGTGGGCCTCCATCTGGGTGCCGGACGAAATTCGTCACGACAGTTTCGACGACCTTTTCGCCGCGTCGGTGAGCCGTTCGGAAGAGCTGATAACCGCCGCCGACTCGCTGATGAAGGGACGCGGTTCCTACGCTGCTCTGCGCTCGCTGCACGGCGGGCTGAGCTACGATTCCGGCCTGCCGTGGCAGGAAACCTGCCCGCCGTCGCAAGCGCCGGGGGTAAAGCGGTAAGAGGGACTCCGTCCCAAACCCTGCCAGAAACCTGAGGTTTCCGGACTTCTCATAGGCGCTGTCTCAAAATGGCTAAAGCAGGCCATGAGAGGCAGTGCCTTTTTCCGTAACATTTTTGGGCAAGCGAAAACAGAGTGCAGAAAGAACGGCA
>OLFX01000084.1_pt1 | contig 153540 bp, 141 predicted proteins | sample 1605091 | NCBI WGS metagenome assembly OLFX01 (sample SAMEA3888906, study PRJEB22519) | human gut metagenome | biome: human gut; feature: human-associated habitat; material: faeces | place: Denmark | collected 2012
GGACGTGCGCAATACGAAGGTCATCGACATCATCAAGGCGCTCAAGGAATACAATATAAACATTACGGTCTACGACCCTTGGGCCAATCTGACAATAGCCAAATATGAATATGGAATCGAAATAACCAATGAGCTTCCGCAGGAGAAATTTGATGCCGCTGTTTTGGCCGTTGCACATAACCGATTCAAAGAATTGGACGTGGTGGATTATTTGAAGCAGAAGCATATTGTCTACGATGTGAAATGGCTCTGCAACGCTTCGGAAACAGACGGCCGACTTTAGTTGAATCGAATACAACGAGCTATGTATTGATCTGAAAGTATGGGTATTTTTCATAAGTTGGATTATTTGTATTGGCGCTATTTTAAAACGCCGCTGCAGTACGCTCGCCATATCGGTGTGACCATAGGTGAGGATACTCTTATCGGATATAGGCATTGGAGCAGTGAACCTTATCTAATAACGGTTGGAAGTCATTGCCAACTAACCAATTGTCATATATTTACACACGGGGGGGCAAATCGTACGCTCTAAAATTCCGGATTTTGATGCATTTGGCAGGGTAACGATCGGAGATTGGGTTTATATCGGAAGCAATGCATTGATTATGCCGGGTGTCACGATTGGGGACCATGTGTTGGTGGCGGCCGGAAGTGTTGTGACCAAGTCGGTTCCCTCGGGGATGATTGTAGCGGGCAATCCGGCTAAAATTATAGGCACAACCGAGGATTACATCCGCCGGAATGTAAAATACAATGTGGCGACCAAAGGATTCGCTCCTCGCAAAAAGAGGGAATATATACTAGCGCTTCCCGAAGAGCGGTTTATCAAGAAATCGCTCATGGAGCATTAACCCTCACTCGCATAAAGATATTATTTCAGTATGGAAAGACCGTTGGTATCAATCATAACAATAACTTACAATCGGGCCGATCTGATTCATCGTTGTATCGAGAGTATTCAGCATCAGACATACCCAAATTATGAGCATATAATTGTTGACGGGAACTCTCCTGATGATACTCAAAAGGTGGTCGAGTCATACAACGACCCCCATATTCACTATGTGAAATTGGATCGGCGCGGGCCACAAGTTCAAATGAGAGTAGGGACAGATCAAGCCAAAGGTAAATATGTTACATTTTTGGATGACGACGACGAGTATCTGCCTGAAAAACTTGAAAAACAAGTCAATCTATTTGAAACATTGCCAGATGATATCGGTGTGGTTTATTGTTGGATGACCTATTATAATTTTGACAACCGAGAAAAACCGATAAGGATTCATAAAACGGAACTTAAAGGATTTGTCGGAGATCTGACACCCTCGGCATCAATGATTTCGGGAACACCCACTATGATGATTCGGAGATCGGTCTTCGAAGAATTTGGTGGTACCTTCGATGACAGTATTGGATATATTATGTCGGATTGGGAACTGTTGGCGCGAATCACCCAAAAATACAAGGTGGATTATGTTCCGGAAAGTCTTGTGAAAGTCTATGTGAATCATGGCCATGCCCGATTGTCCGCCGGTTTTTATCAAGATAAGGCACGCCGGGGAATATTGTATCACAACCACTTTCTTCAAACCTTTTCCAACGTTTTTGATCGATATCCAGAAAGACGGTTAATACATTTTGAGGGCTTGTATAACTCAAATCTGATATTGGGAAACAAAAAAGAAGCTTGGCATTATTATAAACTAATTTGCAAGTGTAAGCCCTCGGGAACCAAACGAATAAAATATTTAATCAAATATCTTATAAAATAATTGTTATACTGAAAGATATTCAGGTCGATTCACCATCATATGATTACACATATCGAATCGCAGGTTGACAATAAAGACCGAATCGCTATTGTCATTGTGGGGTATAATCGCTTGAACAGTATCAAACGGGTGCTTTCTTCCGTGGAAACGGCTGAATTTCCAGATGATTATATCCCGTTGATCTTGAGTATTGATTGCAGTGGAGATCAAGAACTGTATGATTATGTGCAAAATTACCATTGGATGCATGGGCAAAAATATGTGAACATTCATACCAAAAGATTGGGGTTGAAAAAACATATTTTCGAATGCTGCTCTCTCTCGAAGTATTTCAAGGGGGTTATCATCTTGGAAGACGACTCTTTCGTTTCTCCCTATTTCTATGATTATGCAGTTTCGGCGATAGATAAATATGGGAATGTTGATGAGGTTTGTGGCATATCTCTCTATGTGTCATATAATAACGAATATGTGAATCTACCGTTTTCACCTATTCAAAAAGGGGGCGACGTTTTCCTGCTCCAAGACGTACAAACCCGTGGAGAGTGCTTTACCTATAACCAGTGGAAGCCCTTTGAAGAGTGGTTGTCGAAAAACGCAGAGAGGGATTACAAAGAGTTATCGATGCCTGAAAAGATCAAAACCTGGACCAAAGCCTGGAGCAAATATTTCTATGCCTATATGATTGAATCGCAGAGGTATTTTACCTTTCCCTATCAGTCCTACGTTACTAATATGGGCGCCGTCGGCGAGCACTCTTCATCGACAGTCGATGTGGTACAGGTCCCGCTTCAATGGGGGAAGAAGCAGTTCGTATTGCCGGATGTCTCCGAGCTGGAGCGGTACGACTCGTTCTACAGTAACGAGTGTGTTTATCGTTGTTTGAATTACAAACCATCGGAATTGTGTATCGATTATTACGGTTTTAACCCCAACATTCTCAATAAAAGATATATTCTTTCCTGCAAACCGCTTCCATATAGTGTGATTCGCACATTTGGCCTCCATCTGTTTCCGATAGAGATGAATATCATCAACAATGTTGAAGGAGATGGGTTGTATCTTTATGATACTCAGTTGAAAGACAAGCGTCCGTGTCGGATAAACCGCAGTTATCTGACTTATTCGTTTTGCAAACAAAATCCGTTTCTTATGACAGCATATATGCGTATGTGGCATATAAACCGAATTAAGAAAGGTGTTATTAAAATCTTTAAGCGCTTTCGACGAAAATGACTTGTCTAAAACAATTATATAATCTGTTGCGTGACCGGATTGCCGCAAGGCGGTTGCGTAGCAGTGTACGCAGCAGTCGGATATATGGCGAGATCATCATGTTTCACCATGTGACCGATGAGTATGTCGATATTCAAATCTCTTGTCGTTGCCCCATCAAAGTATTCGAGCACTATTTGGATGATTACCGAAAACGAGGATTCAGTTTTGTGTCAATGGATGAGGCATACGAAATCATCACCAACAAGTCGGACCATTCGCCCTTTTGTGTAGTTACCTTTGACGATGTGCCCGACAATGTTTTCACCCATGCTTATCCGATTCTGAAGCAGAAAGAGATTCCCTTTGCTGTATTTATAACGACCGATTATATCGATAATGTCAATCCGCGGTCGCATGAAAAATACGTCACGACAGAACATCTGAAAGCATGGGCAAACGACCCCCTGTGTACTGTGGGAGGTCATACAAAATCCCACCCCCAGTTAAAATACTGTCCAGATCCGAAAACCGAGATGTCGGAAAGTAAAAATATCTTGGAAACAATTGTTGGCAAGCCAGTTAAATATATCGCCTATCCATACGGCAAACACAGCAGCGTTTCAAAACGCATCCAAAAAATAGCGAAAAGCACAGGCTTCAAATGTGCACTCAGTACCATCGAAGCACCGGTCACGGATCGATGTGGAAAGTCGCTCTATTTATTACCCAGAATACCAAAATTTTAATTCCATGAAACACTTTCATCCCAGTAAACTATTAGAAAAAATATGTCTCCATTGCGGAAAACCTGGAATCAAATGGTGGCATAGGTTTAATTACTATAGGTTGCGTGGTCGATGGCCTAATTTCGACAGCCCGCAAGATCTCTCCGAACGTCTGCTGTCTCAGATGCACAAGCCGGAGTGGCTCCGATATGCCTATTATGCTGATAAGTGGAAGGTCCGCAAGTACATCGAATCCAAGGGGCTGAAGAGTATCTTGCTCGATGTTTATGGCGTGTGGGAGAATGCGAACGACATCGACTTCAATACGTTGCCTGACAAATTTGCGCTCAAGCCCAATAACGGTTCAGGCGGACACTTTTTGTGTCACGACAAAAGTAAAATCAATGAAGCCGAGGTGCGCAAACAGTTGAATTGGGCACTCGATATGATCGATGAAAATCCAGCCTTCCACTGGGAGCCTCATTATGCGGCTATTGAGAGAAGAATTTATGCCGAGGAGCTTATAGACGTGGGGGAAGGAAAAATGCCCATGGACTATAAATTCACTTGTGTCAATGGCAAAGTGGTGGATTGCTTCATCTGTTCGGAGCGCGAGACGGGACACACAAAATATATCACGCTTGACACAGATTGGAAGGTACTCCCGTACACCAAATCGGAATATCTGCCGACGACTGTTCCCGAAAAACCCAAATATCTGAAAGAGATGCTCGAAATAGCAGAGATTCTATCAGCTGATTTTGAATGTGTTCGGATTGATCTGTATGAATATAAAGATCAAGTTTTTTTCAGCGAATTGACATTTTCTCCGTGGGGCGGCATGATGTACTCCTACAACGACGAAGGAATCAAGGCGATCGGGGAAAAGTTCAACGAGAAACAGTGATCAATGGCAAAAATATTCGTATGTGGAGATATTGTCTGCAAGCATGTAAAAGATCAATTTATTGCCGAGAATATCATTCGGAAAATAGCCGAAGCCGATTATGCAGTTGCGAATCTCGAGGGCCCCATTAACATTAACCGACCCGAAAAAAACGGTGTATATCAGAATCAAGAATCCATAGGATTGTTAAAAGATGCAGGCTTCTCAATGTTGCTTTTGGCAAACAATCACATGGGTGATTATGGCCGCTCGTCGTTGAAACATACAATATCCACAATCGAAAAGTATGGTTTGGAGTATATTGGAGCCGGACTGGACTATGACAACGTCTATCAACCCAAGATTGTAACCATTGATAACAAAACATTTGCCTTTATCAATGTCTGTGAAGCTCAACCGTATTACTATCATTCGTCTGCGCAAAAATATGGGTATGCATGGATGGGCGACAGGAATATGGTTGAGCGTCTTGGCAATTTGCGTAAAAAAGCCGATTTTATAGTAGCTTTTGTCCATGCAGGATTGGAAAACGTTAGCCTTCCACTCAAATATTTTAAAGATTATTACCATTGGCTTATCGACCACGGGGTTGACGCTGTTGTTGGCGGACATCCCCATATTCCGCAAGGCGTGGAGCAATACAAGAAAAAGCTTATTGTATACAGTTTGGGCAATTTCTTTTTCTATCCCTATTTGGATGAGAACAAATATTATGCGCACGAAAATTCGTCGTATTCCATTTTGTTGAATTTCCCGAGCAATATAAACGATGAAATCACCTACGATTGTATTTACCATAAGCGAGTAGGGGGAACTGTAGCAATGATTCCCTCTTCCGAAGCCTCGTTTTCCATTGATGCCTTGTCCTTGATGATAACAGCATCCGACTATGAGATAAAACATAGAGCGTTGATAAACAATGCCTATGAAAACTTAGTCAAAAGATTGTATCGGGGTTGTATACATACAATTTCACCCGATGATTCACTGCTGAACAAGGTGAAGTTTATAATCCTCTATCTCTTTTTTCCAAAGAGATTGCGCGGCGACGAAACCGCACAGAAGAGAATATTTGTGAACCTCATAGTCAATGAAACATACAACTATATTGTTCACGAACAGTTCAACGAAGCCTATGCACCGGAAACGGAGTAATTGCCGTAATACTATAACATTGTGATAAATAATAAATATATATCAAACCTGGGCAACTTCTTCCAATATCTAGGGGCAACTCTTTTCGTCGCTATTCTACAAGTGACCATAAACCCGTTGTTGGCACAAAATCTATCACCAACGGATTATGCCATCATTGGATATTATTCCTCATTTACGATTCTCTTAACTCCATTTATTACATTTTTTATCACCAATTTTTTTATCAAGAAATATTTTCAAGTAGATGAGAAGGAGCGGGAAATAATCAAATCGACCTGTATGAAATCATTGATATATTTCTCGTTATTTTTATCTATTATCTCTTTGATAGCGCTATATGTATACCACCAATGGTTTAATTCTCGGTCTGGCATCGCCTTTCTGCCGTATGCCTTGCTAACGATCTTTGCCATCCCAATTACGGGTATATACAACCTTAAGTTGTCGGAATATCGCTTACAGCGGAAAGCTTCCAAATTCGCGATCCTTACAATTGCCGTGGGATTAATTACTGTGTTGAGTGTTCTGGGGTTGGTCGTATTTGTCAAGGGTGGAGCCACAGGTCGACTTTGGGCCACTTTTCTATCTAACTGCTTGGCCTTTCTTTATGTGTTTTATGCTGAACGAAGAATAATATTTCATGGAACCTTTGACAAAGACGTGGCTAAAGAGTTGATTCGTTTCTGTTGGCCTCTGACACTTGCCGGGATGTTAGGCTTTTTTAGTAATGGATACGACAAAGTATTTCTTGAGCGTCTTGGAAATATTGAGGAATTGGGATATTACAGTGTTGGTGTACAAATAGCCGCGTATCTCGGTATTTTCTCTAACGCAGTGAATTCCACTTTTCAACCGGATATTTACGAATGTTACTCAAAACGGAATTTTAAAAGATTATTTACTTTCGTTTCTATTATAGTCGGTTCCATCTCATGTGCTGTAATCGTCTATTTAATATTGTCTCCTTATATAATTGATATACTGACGGCCGGAAGATACTTGGATTCAGTACGGTATTCGCAGATTTTTGCCTTTTCATTCGTTACTGCCTCCATTTATTATTCTTCAAGTCAAATATCCATAGCAATGGGGTATTCCAAGATGCTTTTGACGGTCAAAATTCTGGGTGGGATCGTATCTATTCTATTGTTCAAGGTTTTAATCGGAGAATACGGGTTTGTCGGCGCAGCGTATGGGAGTGTATTCACCTATGTCGTGTTTTTCATCCTTAATACTGTGTTTTTATTTTCGTTCAAGCACAAAGAATTGATGAAATGAAAAAGATTTGTTTGTTTACCATTTATGTTGAGAATTATGGTGCTGTGCTGCAGACCTATGCGCTCTCAACTTATTTAAGATCACTAAAACAAGTTGAGCGGGTAGATATTGCAAACATTTATAGCGCAAACGTTTATCAATTATTACGAAAGATAAAGAGTCGTAATCCTCTTTTTACCTTAATCAAGAGAGTGATGCTGTTGCCATATCGTCACCTTATCAAAAAGCGATACTGCAAGGAAAAAAGATTCATGCACGCAACATGTACCTATACGTCCCGGTACTCTTCTCTCACCGATTTTGAACATGCCAAAAAAGATTACGACATATATTTGACCGGAAGCGATCAAGTCTTCAATCTTAATTCCACATATGCAGATTTCTTCTTCCAAAATTTTCATTCCAATAAAAAATATGCCTATGCCTCGAGTTTGGGAACAACAACTTTTCCGATAGAAAAAACCGAGAAGGCGATTTCGTTATTGTCATCATTCCAGCGAATAAGTATTCGTGAACAAGCTTCGGCGGAATATCTTACTCAACTTTTGAGCAAAGAAGTTGAATGTGTGGTAGACCCAGTTCTCCTCTTGACGGCTGATCAATGGTCGTCTATTGCTATCGAACCCAAAGATGATCATTATTTGTTGGTTTATGATCTCAATGGTGGAAAACCGTTGATAGAGCATGCAAAAATATTGGCCCAGAAATTTAACCTTCAGATCATCTGCATTTGCCCGAAACTCAAGCAAAAGCATTCGGGCGTGAAGATGGTATACGATGCCGGGCCGCAAGAATTCGTAGGCTACTTTAAGAGAGCAAATTTCGTTCTTACCGACTCATTCCACGGAACAATGTTTTCACTTATATTCCAAAAAGATTTCTATACATACATAGCGGTTGAAAAAACATCCGGTAGAATTACATCCATTCTGAAACGGGGAGGACTGGATAACCGAATCATCCCAAAGAGTACTAAGACGGTGGAATACTCACGAATTCAACATTTTGATGAAGACCAATTAAACGTATTGATACAACATTCCAAACAATTTTTGGCAATGGTCGTAAATGACTAATGCAGACGATTATGCAGAAGAATAATCGCCAAATCGGTATATTTTTTATAAGCATACTTTTACTCTATCTCTCGGGTGGTGCTCTGCTGCCCGATATGGGTATATTAAAATTTACCCCCACGATCGCGGGACTGATGATTGCGGCATTATTCGCAATTAATATATTGGATGGACCTTCGGTAATCAAGAGTCGGTTCGTCTCTATCGTTCAGGGTTTCTTGATCTATATCTTGTTCACAAACGTTATCCTATCTTCTTCTGAACCGAAAATTTGGCTTTCGATTCTGAAATCCTGCTTGTGGTGTTGCTCATTCATGGCCGCCTATTATATGCTTGGGTGTAATCCGTTGTGTTATGAAAAAAAATTGGTGAAATTATTTGGAATAGTGAGTATTATCGGGATTATTGGCACGATAAACATGCGCCTAAATCCCGTTATGGAGATAGGAGTCGATGAATTGGTTGGTAATAATACAGTATTTTATTATGTACTTGTAGTACCGTGGTTATTGCTATTTAAGAATAAATTACTGCGTCGCTTGTCTATTGCTGTATTACTAATCTTGGCTGTTCTTTCGCTCAAACGTTCCGCAGTTATCATAGCTCTGTCGTGTTCGTTCGCATTTTTTGTCTTCAACCAGAAAAAAAGCAATTATCGATTGTTATGGATAGCGGTCGTGATTGTCCTGTTTTGCGGCATCTACAAAATTGTGGGTAACATGGCCGAAGTGGTAAATGTGACAAACCGCTTTGAGGCCATGAATGAAGATGAAGGTAATGGAAGATTGGACATCTACTCGGATGTTTTTGTGCAGTATTTGGATTCCGACCTTTTTTCGCAATTGTTTGGACACGGATACAATATGGTTTCCGTAGTCCTGAAAGGACCATCGGCGCACAATGACTTTCTGGAGGTGTTGTACGATTATGGAATTATAGGTTTTATCATGTTTATCTATTTGCATGTTCGTGTTGCAAAGACAACCTATAAATTACACAAGCACCGATCGTCTTATTTTATCCCTTACATGGTGTCATTCATCATTTTTGTGGTCATGTCGATAGTTAGTCATCTGATCATATATCCAACATATTTCTGCTGTTTGGTCGCTTTTTGGGCTTACATTGAAAGTATGAAAATGCACAATCCCAGCGAGCTTTACGGATAAAAAACGTGTGCGTGCATTCGAACATGAGTATTTAACCAAGTAAGAATATATATCCATATGAGCGTATTTAAAGATAAAGTCCTGCTGATCACGGGCGGTACGGGTAGTTTTGGCAACGCTGTTTTGCGACGGTTTTTGGACAGTGATATTCGCGAGATTCGCATCCTTTCGCGCGATGAGAAAAAGCAGGATGATATGCGCCATCACCTGCAGGCTCAATGGCCCGAAATAGCGCACAAAGTCAAGTTCTATATCGGCAACGTGCGGCAGCGCGAGGCGGTCGACTTTGCAATGAATGGAGTCGACTATGTGTTTAGTGCGGCGGCTCTCAAACAGGTGCCTTCTTGCGAGTTCTTCCCCATGGAGGCCGTGCGGACCAATGTCGAGGGCACGAACAACGTGCTGTTGAGCGCTATTGCACACGGTGTTAAGAACGTCGTGGTACTCTCGACCGACAAGGCTGCCTATCCAATCAACGCTATGGGTATTTCCAAGGCAATGATGGAGAAAGTTGCTATTGCACAGGGTCGTGCGCTCGGAAAAGATGCCAAGACAACCATTTGCTGCACGCGTTACGGCAATGTTATGGCCTCGCGCGGATCAGTGATTCCGCTTTGGGTTGAACAGATGATGGACGGTAAGCCTATAACGATTACCGATCCTAACATGACCCGCTTTATGATGACGTTGAACAATGCCGTGGATCTGGTTATCTACGCCTTCATGCACGGCGAAAACGGGGATCTGTTTGTACAGAAGGCCCCGGCTGCAACGCTCAAAACCCTTGCCCAAGCCCTGAAAGAGACCTACGCACGAATCGATCCGAAATATGGCGAGACTGAGGTAAAGGTGATCGGTACGCGACACGGCGAGAAGCTCTATGAAACGCTCGTAACACGCGAAGAGATGGCTAAAGCGATCGACATGGGTGGATATTACCGCATACCGTGCGACAACCGCGATTTGAACTACGACAAATTCTTCGTGGAGGGCGACAAAAAGGTCTCACAGATCGAGGATTATCACTCACACAACACCGGCCGCTTGGATGTGGAAGGCATGAAAAAACTGCTATTGAAACTGAATTTTATTCGTGAAGACCTCGGATTACAGGACCGCGCAAAGGCTAAAGAAATTCGTTCGGAGTAATGAAAATTTTGGTTACAGGCGCCAAGGGTTTTGTGGGTAAAAACCTTTGCACCGAACTTAACAATATCAAGGACGGCAAGATATGCAGCTATGGCGTGCTAAAGGTTGATGCGGTCTATGAGTATGACCTCGGGAATACTCAGGAGGAACTGGATAAATGGTGTGCGGATTGCGACTTTGTCTTCAACCTCGCGGGTGTAAACCGTCCTCAGAACACCGAGGAGTTTATGCAAGGTAATTTCGATTTTGCCTCAATGCTGCTCAATGCCTTGAAAAAGCACGGCAACACCTGCCCCGTGATGCTGTCGAGTTCAATCCAGGCTACACTGGCCGGCCGCTTCGGCACATCGGAATACGGCAAAAGCAAAAAGGCAGGCGAAGAGCTTTTCTTCGACTATGCCGCTGAGACCGGCGCCAAGGTACTGGTCTACCGCTTTCCTAATCTTTACGGCAAGTGGTGCCGCCCTAACTACAACTCGGCGGTGGCTACGTTTTGTAATAATATCGCCAACGACCTGCCGATCACGGTCAACGACCCGAATGTCGAGTTGGAACTACTCTATATCGACGATCTCATGGCCGAGATGATGGCAGCGCTGCGTGGCGAGGAACATCATTGCGAGTTTGAGGGCGTGGAGACGGTGATGCAGGCAAATGGTCGCTACTGCACGGCACCCGTGACGCATAAAGCTACGTTGGGCGAGATCGTAGACCTACTCCACCAATTCAAGGAGATGCCTGCGACGCTGATGATCCCTGAAATTCCTGCCAATTCGTTTGCCAAACGCTTGTACAGCACTTACCTTAGCTACCTCCCCAAAGACAAAGCTATTTTCGACTTAAAGATGAACATTGATCAACGAGGTAGCTTTACCGAACTGGTTCACACGTTGAACTGCGGTCAGGTGAGTATCAATATCTCGAAGCCCCGCATCACCAAGGGCCAGCATTGGCACCACACCAAGTGGGAGCAGTTTATCGTCGTCTCAGGCCACGGCCTAATCCAGCAGCGCAACGAGAACGACCCCGATGGTGAGATTTTCGAATACGAGGTCAGCGGCGACAAAATCCAAAGCGTGATCATGCTCCCGGGCTACGCACACAACATCATTAATCTGAGCGATACCAAAGACCTTGTAACGGTAATGTACTGCAACGAGATCTTCAACCCAGAAAAGCCTGATACTTATTTTGATCCTGTAAAATAAAACGATATGAAAACTGATTATTCAGATATAAAGTGGGCCGAGAACGACAAACTCAAACTGCTGATTATCGTTGGCACCCGACCCGAGATTATCCGCTTGGCAGCTGTGATCAAGGCCTGCCGCACCTATTTCGACTGCATCCTGGCGCACACGGGGCAAAATTATGATTATAACCTCAACGGAATCTTCTTCAAGGACTTAAAACTCAAGAATCCTGAAGTTTATATGGATGCCGTAGGCGATGATCTGGGCTCGACGGTGGGCAATATCATAAACTGCTCGTATAAACTGATGGCGCAGATACAGCCCGATGCGATGTTGGTGCTCGGCGACACGAACAGTTGCCTTTCGGCGATTCCCGCCAAGCGCCTGCATATCCCGATCTTCCATATGGAGGCGGGTAACCGCTGCAAGGACGAATGTCTGCCCGAGGAGACGAACCGACGGATTGTGGACATTATCTCGGATGTCAATATGGCCTACTCCGAACAGGCGTGTACTTACCTGCATGACTGCGGACTGCCTAAGGAGCGCACCTACATGACCGGCTCGCCGATGGCTGAGGTGCTGCACGAGAACTTGGCTGAAATTGAGGCTTCGGACATTCACACACGACTTGGTTTGGAAAAAAGTCGTTACATACTGCTGTCGGCCCACCGCGAAGAAAACATCGATACCGAAAAGAACTTCACTTCGTTGTTCAATGCACTGAATGCGATTGCCGAGAAATATGATATGCCGATTCTCTACAGCTGCCATCCGCGTTCGAGGAATCGGTTGGCCAAGAGTGGATTCCAACTCGATCGACGCATCATCCAACACGAGCCGCTGGGCTTCCACGACTATAACTGCTTGCAGATGAACGCGGCGGCGGTAATCAGCGACAGTGGCACTTTGCCGGAAGAGTCGTCGTTCTTCACGTCGGTGGGGCACCCCTTCCCGGCCGTCTGCATCCGCACCTCAACCGAACGCCCCGAAGCCTTGGATAAAGCTGGTTTTATCATCGCGGGCATCGACGAACGATCGCTGCTACAAGCCGTAGACACAGCGATTGCCATGAACCGTGACGGCCGCCACGGTATTCCCGTTCCTGTCTACGTCGAGGACGTCAGCAATAAAGTAATAAAGATCATCCAATCCTATACTGGCATAGTCAACAAAATGGTTTGGAGAAAGTACTAACAACAAATACCGAAAAGAGAAAAGATGGCGCATAAAATCACTAACAATCAGTCATTTATATTAATTTCCGGAGGGGGGGGCTAGTCTGTTTAAGTAAGTACCGCAAGGAGTTCATGGGCGTAGCAACGATATGCATACTTCTTTGCCACACTTCCGCTTATGCAAATCTTCCCGGAGTAATTATAGCGATTTGTAATCTTTTGAATATAGGGGTTGACCTATTCCTATTTCTTAGTGGTTTTGGGCTTTATTATTCTCTGGTAAAGTTAAATAACGACCGCGGAAGTCTTGTAAAATGGTATTCTCATCGTTATTTGAGAATTGGAATACCTTATTTTTGATCTATGGAACATGGAATATCATTGCTTGCTGTTTACATAAGATCTCCATACAAGATGCATTGCTCCAGATTTCAACCATCTCTTTTTGGACCCATCATGATGCTGCCTGGTTTGTCGCATTGTTAATACCGTTATACTTATTGGCTCCGGTATGTTTCTACTTGGCCAAACAAAGATATGGATTTGTCTATTTGTGTTTGTTGGCTTTGTGTTGTTACATCTTTAGTGCTAAAAATATACCGGTAAATCACCAAGATTGGGTCTATAATCTTCAGTGTGGTGTTCAAAGAATCCCCGGTTTCCTCTTGGGATTTGCTTTAGCCCCTTTTGCGAAAAAGGGATATTGTGCTAATGGATTAGAGTGGCTGGCAATTCCGATTGTGCTCATGGTTGTTTTATATTTGGGCGGGGGCTATTCGTTGTGGATTATGGTGATTCCGCTCTTGTTCATTGTGTCAATCTTATTTGAACGACTAAACAAACGAGTTCTTGCTTTCTTGGGTTTTATGGGAGGAATATCTCTAGAATCCTATCTGACCAATGGACTGTTGGGGCAATTCTTTATGGCGAACATAGACATTTTTAACGCTACAGGATTGAATCACAACAATTATTTAATGTATGCCACAACAATTCTTGCCGGTGTGATTATCTCGTATACCATAAGCAAATTCAGTAATCGAATCATCAACCAATATCACTTATAACAAGGCTAACATTTTATATTGTGCCGATAGTCTTGATTAATTCACGATTATGATATACTTGGCGATAGATAAACTGGAGCCCAACAGTGCGTCTGCAAATCATTTTTTGGGAATCGTCAAACATTTCCACGAGCGGAATATTCCCTTTAAGTTGGTTACCTTTTTACCCAATCCCAAAGAACGCGTTCGCGAATGCGAACTGTATGATTATTACAACTTGGCTGTTGATTGTCCGGTAAAAATAAATTGGATCGTCAGGTTGTGGAATAAGCTGTTTGAAATCCTGTTCTTGCACAGGAGGTTAAGGCGTTTTGCCCGCAGATTGTCGGCTGATGATTCGTTGTTTATCTACACCGGATATCGAGGTTTGGCTGAATTGATCGATAGCGGATGCAGACTGTTTTTGGAATATACGGAACATCCTGATGTGCACGATTATATTTCAACCTTAAAAAATCGAAAAGATGAGGTTCTTCGAGAAATTGCGCGAGCGGCAGGAGTATTCGTTATTTCAACCTCGTTGCGTAATTACTATATAGCCACTGGGGTGTCTCCTGAACGTATTTCGATTGTGAATATGTTTGTGGACAGTACACGATTCCTTCCGGTGAAAAAGCGACCTGTTGCCACGCCATATATTGCATATTGCGGGACGGCCTCCAACAATAAGGATGGTGTAGATCGTTTGTTGAAGGCTTTCGCCATCGTCGCGAAGGAGATCGATGATGTTGATCTGTATATCATTGGAAAAACTCCGACAAGAAAAGATTCGCGAAGCAACCTCAACCTGATCGATCAACTCGGAATCAACGACCGTGTGCGTTTTACCGGCATCATCTCGCGCGAGGAGATGCCTCAGACGCTGACCAACGCCGCAGTCTTGGCTTTGGCCCGCCCCGACAGCCAACAAGCCCGGAACGGTTTTCCGACCAAACTCGGCGAATACCTGCTGTCCGGGAATCCGGTGGTGGTGACCAAGACCGGCGACATACCGTTGTTTTTAGAGGACGGAGTATCTGCCTATCTGGTAGAACCGGATGATATAGAGGGCTTTGCCCGGAAACTGACCTTGGCATTGAAAGATAAGGATGCCGCGATGAGAATAGGTCGCGCCGGTTATGAGGTGGCCATGAAAAATTTCAACTATCAAATCGAAGCGGATAAGATTGTATCGCGAATCTGCAGCGGCGAACATACGTCTTGCACTGATTGTTGAACAGATGTAGTGCAAACTTCAAATGGTGTTACGCTCAATTATAAACTACCAAAAAATTGATCATGAAGGAAAAAGTTGCTATTAGTATTTTACTCCGGTATATAACAGAGCGAAAACCATTCAGGCAACATTTGAAAGCCTCAAGCGTCAAACGGTAAAAGATTTTGAATGGATTGTAATCAACGATGGATCATCAGATGATTCTGAAAAAATAATAAGAAATTTCGAGGGGGGGGGGGATTCCCGATTTACTACCATTATCAAACCAATCAAGGGAAGCATATCGCGCAAAATCATGCTTTGGATGTAGCTTGCGGTGAGTTGTTTTTACCTTTGGATTCGGATGATACGGTTGTAGACGATGCTGTAGAAACCATTGTCAATGAGTGGAATAAGATAAAATCACGTCTTGACTTTGCTGAATATTCGGGATTGGGATTCCATTGTAAAGACGAAACCGGACAAATTGTTGGAACACCTTGGCCTGAGGACCACATCGTATCAAATGATTTGGAAATGTATTTCATCTACAAAGTGCGTGGCGAAAAATGGGGACCTATACGAACGGACATTATGAATGAATTTCGCAGTCCGGCGATTAAAGGAAAATTTTTCAGTGAATCAACTGTATGGTTTCAAATAGCTCAAAAATACAAGAAAGCATATATAAATAAGGCTTTACGCCTTTATGAGATACATGCTGATTCGGTGTCGACAAAAAAAACAACCATACAGAAATTATTTTTTAATGTTGACTCGTACATGGCTGCTGAGGTAATTTACCTGAACCTTTTTTATGATTGGTACTGGAAATACAGTCGGCGTGAGGCGATCATTCATCCATTGCGGTTGGCTGCTACGGCATTCGTAAACAAGAAACCATTTTGGTGTGGCAGTGAAGCGCTGATTAAAAAGGTCAAAAGGTTTTTCCCGAGATTATTGATAGCTTTCTCATATCCTGTCTTGCTGGTTGTGGGATGGGTATTTATTCATAAAGCCAGAAAAAATCGATGGATACAATAGCCATATTGATACCCTCTTTAAAGAAAGGCGGGGCTGAAAAGCAGGCTGTTTTGTTAAAAAATGCACTCTCGGATCATTATCATGTCTATTTTATCTTGTTCAACGCTGAATTGGGCCATGAACAGGAACTCATCGAACTGGGGCATCTGGATGATGATCATCTGGTGAAGTTGCAAGGCTCGTTGGTCGGTAAATTGTGGCATCTGCATAAAATCCTTCGCAAGCACAAAGTCCGGGCACTTTTTACCTATCTCACCGCCCCAAATTTCTTTGGAAGTCTGATCGGTCGCATGGTGGGTGTTCCCAATATCTATACAGGCATGCGAAGTGCGTGTCTTGAATCATCCAAACGGTTCTTCGAGAAGGTTGCTAGCCGTATGGCTACAAAAGTTATTGCGAATAGCCATGCCGGGGAGCTCTTTTTTAATAAATACGGGGTGAAAAATACCTGCACCATCTCCAACTGCTATATTAATTTTCATTATGTATCAACCAGGACAGAAAGACAAACAGTCGGCATAGTTACTGTAGCCCGGTTTACTGAGGAAAAAGACTATTATACGGCTTTGAAATCCGTGCAGAGATTGCGCGATGAGGGGCTTGCCATACACTACACCATCATCGGGTATGGTACTTTGGAGGCACAGATTCGCGGGTGGATCAAAGAACTTGGCCTTCAGGATACAGTAAGTGTGGTTATCAACCCCAAGAATATTTTCGGTTATCTAGAACAGCAAGACATTTATCTTTCCACCTCACTGTTTGAGGGAACAAGCAACTCGGTAATGGAGGCACTGGATGCCGAGTTGCCTGTGGTGGCGACGGATGCAGGTGATAACAAATACCTTGTGATTGACGGACAAAACGGCTTTATCCATTCGGCAGGCGATGTCGAGGGCATTAGTATGAGTTTGAAGCGCCTGGCAATGTCAGGAACTCTTCGGGAGAAATTCGGCAAAAGAGGAAAAAATCTGCTTCGGGAAAATCACTCCATGGAACGGTTTAGACAATCCTATTTGAATTTGTTAAAATGAAAAAACGAATTGCCATTGTAGGTGCAAAGGGCTTACCTGCCAGAGATGGAATATCGCGTGTGGTGGAATGCTATATTCCCTATTTGACTGATAAATACGATATAACAGTATATTGTACGGCAGCTTATACCCCAAGAAAAAGCGGTGATTACGACGGATATCACGAGATTGTTTTGAGTGCGATCCACAACATTCGGTTGAATACGCTGTGGTATTATATCAAGGCATGCATGCACATATTGTTTTGCGCGAAGTATGATATCATCCATTTCCACCACTGCGACTCGGCCTTTCTCTATCCGTTGCTAAAATTAAAATATGGGAGACGTCTCCTAGTGACCACCCACGGTGCTTTCCATGATCAATTGAATGACAAGTGGAAAAAATATGCTTGGTATTTCAAGTTGCAATATAACTACTTTCTGAAATGTGCCAACTACATCACCGGGGTATCCAAAGAAGAGAAGCGCAAGGGGGAGAAGATCCTCCGTAAGTCAATACGCTATATTCCCAATGGTATAAACTGTGACGAAACGGTTGCAACGACCGATGTCGGGCGGGATTATATATTCTTTGCCGCTGGACGAATCATGGAGATCAAAGGCTTGGACCTACTTCTGACGGCGTGCCACCAACTGGGCTACAAAGGTAAAATTCGGGTTGCCGGCGATATGTCATTGACTCCCGCACCGTATAAAGAACAGATTCTGAAACAAGCGAAGGGACTGGATGTGGAATTCCTAGGGATGATTAGCGACAAGAAATTGCTACTCAAATACCTGCGTGATTGCCTCTTGTTTGTTTTCCCTTCAAGAGTCGAAGCTCTATCCATGCAATTGTTGGAGGGCATATCCATGAAAGCGCCCACCATAGCCAGCGATATTAGGGCAAATACCGACGTTTTTTCCGATTCAGAGATGCTCTTTTTTAAGTCCGAAGACGCCGGTGATTTGTGCACAAAAATCAACTATGCATTATCTCACCCCGACCAAATGACAACCTATTGTGAGGCAGCATATGCACGTCTGTTGAAAAATTACACATGGGATATTATCGCCAGGCAGTATGATGATGAGTATGTAAAATTTTGATCGAGCATGGAAGATATCGATAAAAAACAGCAAGATAAATTGGCCGGCAAAGGCAAACGAAGCATACTTGGGACGTTGTTGCTGCCCATGGCTTGGTTCTTCCCCCACAGAAAGGGCCGTGCCTATTTCCATAAAATACGAGGTGTTAAAATCGGCAAGAATGTGGAAATCGGTTATTTCTGCATCATTGGAAATGTACATCCCGCTGAAATCACAATTGAGGACGGTGCTGTTGTGACTGCCCGTTCCACAATTTTAGAACATGATAATGCCATGTATTACACCGGGCGTGGCGTGGTTAAGAGCGGTCCGGTATGTATTAAAAAGGGGGCCTTTTTGGGCATTGGAACGATTGTCATGCCGGGAGTTACAATCGGTGAAAAGAGCGTGATCGCCCCTTACTCCTTTGTTAACAAGGATATTCCGTCGAATGTATTGGCGGGTGGCCAACCGGCGAAGGTGATTAAACGATATACAGATTAGAAATTGACATTGGTGATATGAAAATTTTGATTACCGGTATACATGGTTTTGTCGGTAGTAATTTGGTGCAGGCGCTCGGCGACAATAATGAGTTATTCGGCGTGGATATAATATCCGATGCCATGAAAAATGTACAGAGAATTTTTTCGTGGGAGGATTTAAAGCGAGGGTTGATACCGCCCGTAGAGGCCGTGATCCATCTGGCCGGCAAAGCTCATGATGTAAAAAAAACTTCATCCCCGGGTGTCTATTTTAAGGTTAATACGGGCCTGACACAAAAAATTTACGATTGGTTTTTGGCCTCTCCGGCTCGGAAATTCATCTTTTTCTCATCGGTCAAAGCTGCCGCTGATTTTGTACCGGGCGACCTTCTGACAGAGGATATTGTGCCTCATCCGGTAGGACCCTACGGTGAGTCGAAAATAAAGGCCGAGGAGTATATCTTGAACCATCCGGCCTATGAGAAACAGGTCTATATCCTACGCCCGTGCATGATTCATGGCCCGGGTAATAAGGGCAATTTGAACCTGCTCCATCAAGTGATAAAGAAAGGGATTCCGTGGCCGCTGGGCGCATTTGAAAATCGCCGAAGCTTCACCTCAATCGGGAATCTGATTTTTATTATCGACGGCTTGTTGACCAAGAATGTGGTTTCGGGGATTTACAATGTGGGCGATGATGAAGCGCTGTCTACCAATGAGTTGATTCGAATTATTTGTAAAGTATATGGCAATAAGAGGCGTATTTGGCGTCTGCCTCGGGGACTGATGATGGGGCTGGCAAAAGTGGGCGATTGGTTCCATTTACCTTTAAACACAGAGCGCATTAATAAGCTCGTGGAGAATTACATCGTGAGCAATCAAAAGATCAAGAATGCTCTTAACATCGATCATTTACCGATTCGGGCAAGTGAGGGCTTGATGCGGACTATAGAGAGTTTTCGAAAAGATGAGTAGACTCCAAACCGAACGGGCTCTGTTCCAATTGTTGTCGATTAGCTTGGGAAACATGAGTCCCGACGATCTTCCAGCCTATGATGCACAGACATGGTTGTCCCTTTACAAGGAATCGAAAAAACAGTCAATAGTCGGTATCGTGTGGAGCGCCGTCGAAAAATTACCGCTACAAAATCAGTCGTTACCCTTAAATATAAAAATGGGATGGTACGGACAAGTATACCTGTTGGAACAGCGCAACATAACACTCGATGGGGCTTGTGCGAAATTGACGGAAAAATTAGAATCCATCTCTTTTGACAGTTTTGTGGCCAAAGGACAATCGTTGTCGCAACTTTATGATGAGCCGCTCAGACGAGACTGCGGGGATATTGATCTGTTTGTTTTTCCACGCCAAAGTAAGTTCCCGAGGTATGATCTTAAAATAGAGTATATTCGCCGGAAAATTGACAGTCTGGGATTAAAAAAATTGGGCTATATCGTTTACCATCATGCTGAATGGGAATTCGATCATATTCCCGTAGAAATTCATTTTCGCCCCTCCTTTCTGACTAATCCATGGCATAACAAGAAGTATCAAACGTGGTTCGAGCGACAAGTTGAGTCACGATGCTGGTCAAAGAACCGGGGCTATTATTCTCCCGTCATTAGTTTTAACCTAGTCTATCTCTTGCAGCATCTCTTTTTCCATCTTCTTTTCGAGGGGAGCAAACTTCGCCAAATCTATGATTATGCGATCTTGTTGAAACATCTCGCTAAAATTCCGGATGCTGATATCATAAAGGCCGGGGCGTGTGCAACTATTGAAGAGGTTGGCATGGGCCGATTTGCCCGCGGAATCATGTGGGTGCTGCAACAAACTTGCGGGTTGCCTGCAGCTCATTTAATCATGGAACCGAACAAAAAGTTGGGAGAATATCTCCTTCATGAGATTATGGAATCCGGGTTTTACGGCAAAACCGATACCCGAAACTCTCAAAATCGTCGCATGAAGAGGTTTATACGACGCGCGAGGTTGTTCCACTTGTTCTATTCGGAAATAGCATGGGATATTCCGTTTCGATTGTGGCATTGGTGGTGGCGTAGGACCAACCAAATAAAATATCACTGGCCTCACTTAGAAAAATAATCTAATTTGTTTATCCCTGTATGTATATCTATCTTATTGTCGCTACACTTCTTTTAGCCATGGAGTTAGTCTATTTCAAAGTTGCGGAAAAACTCAATATTATCGACAAACCCAACGCAAGGTCGTCGCACTCTTTGGTCGTATTGCGGGGAGGAGGCATTATATTTTTATTGGGCACATGGATGTGGAGCGCCTTTTTCGGTTTCCAATATCCATGGTTTCTGCTTGCAATCACCCTCGTGGCCGGAGTGTCATTTATTGATGATATTCGCTCGCTGCCGGATAGCGTTCGATTGATTGCGCACTTTGTGGCCATGGCGCTGATGTTTTATCAGATCGGCATCTTACAGTGGGAACTTTGGTGGGTGGTTCTGATCGGGCTGATTGTCTGCGTCGGTGCCATCAATATCTTCAATTTTATGGATGGGATCAACGGGATAACGGCAGGTTACGGTATGGCTGTGGCGGTTCCACTAGTATTACTTAATAGGGAAATGAATTTTGTGGAACAGTCTTTTTTGATTGTAACTATCTTGTCGTTGTCGGTCTTTGGGGTCTTCAATTTTCGAGGGCGTGGTCGGGCTAAATGTTTTGCCGGAGATGTCGGATCTATCGGCCTCGCTTTTATTATACTATTTATTATAGGTCGATTGATTATACAGACCGGCGATGTGACATGGTTGGTCCTAATTGTCGTATATGGTGTTGATGGCTGTTTGACGATATGTCATCGCATTCTATTGCAAGAGAATTTGGGCGAGGCGCATCGTAAACATGTCTACCAACTGATGGCTAATGAATTAAAGATTAATCATCCTATTGTGAGTCTGATTTATATGGGAATTCAAGCGATTATATCTTTATGTTTTATCTTTGTATGTCCGTCTACAATATTTTCGCATTGGTTTTTTTTGATAGGGGTGATATGCTTGCTCGGTATTACCTACGTCTTGTTTATGAAAAAATACTACTATTTGCATGAAGAATATTTAAAAACACTCTAACCGAATACACAAAACAACTATGATAATAGACGAAATTTTGCTCGATTCTTTGCTTGAGCAAGCAATGGAGAACGAACGCCGTAGGGCGAATTTCGATCTGCGGACGAGCGCGGAGGATGGGTCGCAACGGATGTTAAATGCGTTACTGCCAGGAACTGTTGTACCTATTCACCGCCACCGCACATCGTCGGAAACGGTCTTTGTGATCAGTGGTTGGCTGACGGAGGTCTTCTTCGACGAACAAGGCGTAGAGTGTGCTCGCTACGATCTGAACCCGCGTGAAGGCCGTTTCGGACTTCAGATCCCTAAAGGTCAGTGGCACACGGTAATCGTGCAAGAGCCATGCATCATCTACGAGTCGAAAGACAAGGCATATCAACCACTCTCTTCGGAGGATGTGTGGAACTATGAGTAAACTTTCAAGACTATATATCCCCAACATTTCATGTATAGGTGATTATTTACGACAATACCCCAAATGAGTTTGTCTGATTTATAATAACTGATTAAACAGTAACGGGAATAACCTTGATAGCTATTCCCGTTATTTTCTTACTCATCTTCCAGTTTTTCAAGCATGTGTTGACAATAGTTACAATAACCTCCATTATCAATAATTTCAAACATTTCACACCAGGGAATATCACTTTCACACCGCTCACAAGTTTCTTCACATGTTTATCTATCATGTAATCGAAAGCTTTGCTTTTTGGATAAAATGTCATATCCTTTGTCAATAACTAACTTTGTAATACCTTCTTGCATAGGTTCTAATTGTTTGGAATCAACCAATTGCTGCAAGAAACCACTGAAATCTTCTTCGTAAAAACGTGCACTATTCATAATACTTCTTTCCAGTTATAATGGCATAAATTATGCCTATTTGAAAAATCGGGACTTTTTATTAAATTTGTATTTAATAACAGGAGTTGTTTGACATGAAGGAAAGCAGATGCGAACAAATGCATACAACCGTTTCCTAACCATTACCTGCTATATGCAAATAGAGTCATAACTTTTTAAGTTACAACTCTATCTGAATGTGAATGGGTAGTACCTCAAGTACTATCCGTTCGTCCCGTTCTTCACGATGCCTGGACGGATCCGGCTTAAAATCAGAATCCGCCCGGACCGGGACGCGGTATCCGGCATCTGCGCCGTTCCGGCGAATGCACGGCCTGCTCCCGGACCGGCCCGTCCATTTGCCCGGACCGGTTTCGTTTTGCCGGCCGTTTTTCGTACCTTTGCGGCGGAAAGATGCACGTTATGAAAAAAGGAATACTCTACGCCGTGCTGGCCTCGGTATTGTGGGCGATTGTCAATCCGTTCATCAAACAGGGGTTGAGCTACGATTTCTCGCCGATGAATTTCGCGGGCCTGCGCTTCACCGTTGTCGGAATCATTCTCTTCGCCTACACCTGGCATCGCGGCATGTGGCGCGAGATCATGCAGCACCGGCGGCTTTTCGGCAACCTGATCCTGATCAATATGTTCATGGGCTATACGGCCTTCTATTTCGGAGTCGATTTCGTCAGCGGGGCCATCAGCTCGATCGTCATGGGCCTCACGCCGCTGATCAACGTGCTGCTGGCGCACCTCGTGGCCAGCAACGACCGCCTGAACCGTTACAAGGTCGTGAGTCTTGCGGTGAGCCTCGCGGGACTGCTGCTGATCGTCGGCACGGGCAGCGACGGTTCGCCGCTCGACTGGCGCGGCATCGGGGGTATCGTCCTGCTGCTGGCCTGCATCCTGTTTCAGGGCTATTCCGCGATTTCGGTTTCGGAGGACAAGGGCAAGGTCGATCCGTTTTTCCTGAATGCCGTGCAGATGTTTTTCGGCGGCCTGCTGATTTACGGCGTGGGCATCGCGGCGGAGGGTTTCCACCCCTTCTGGGCCAAGCCCGTCGGGTTCTATGCGAGTCTCGGCGTGCTGGTCTTCATCTCGGTCTTCGCCTTCAGTTTCTGGTTCATGGCCCTGCGCACCGAGGGCACGAAGGTCAGCGACATCAATATGTGCCGTTTGATCAATCCTGTCCTGGGGGCCGTGCTGAGCTGGATCATGCTGCCCGGCGAATACCCCGATTTCAGCACCGTGGCGGGCATGGCGGTCATCGTCAGTTCGCTGGTCATCTACTTCCGGGGCGAGACGATCGTGCAACGGTGGCGGCTGCGTCGGCATTGACGCAAAACGGACCGTCCCCCGAAAGGAACGGTCCGTTTTCTTTGAGGCTGCGGCGGTTATTTCTCCTTGCCGCATTTGCGGTTCAATGCTTTCCATATGCCGACCGGCAGGGCCGCGCAGGAGAGCGGTGTTTCCGGCGGGCTTACGGCATCCATTCCAGAATGCCCTCGACGGGGTTCGCCGCACGCCATGCTTCGAACTCGGCATAGGTGCGCACGCCGTCGCGAAGGACCGCCTGGTAGTATTCGATGCCCATGATCTTCACCTCGTCGGGCGTGTCGTACTTGATTTGCAGGACGGCGCGGCGCGTCTCGTCGGTCAGTACGGCGGCGATCCGGTCGGCTACGCGTTCGAAATAGCCGTCCCAGGCCGAGCCGCGGGGCATGTGGATCATGTCGATCTGCCAGAGCCGTTCGTCGGCGTCGGCATACCACGCATGCCATTCGAGACACTGGTCCTGCGCGTCGAGCAGGTTTCCGTACTCGATGCGGCGGATGCGGGGATTTTCGGCCAGCCGGGCCATGGCGGCGAAGCTGTCGGCCACGCGGAGCGGTGAGGAGTAGATGTGGAAGTCGATGTCGCGGTGCGTCATCAGCAGCCCCGTGCGGAGCGAGCCTACGAGGTTCGCTTCGGCGCCCACCGAGCGCCAGATGGTCTCCAGATCGGTGTCGCGGATGACCTCGCGGGCGCGCTGCTGGTTGGCGGCCGCAATTTCGAGGATGTCGTTCATGGCGTGTTTTTTTAGGGGTTATAACGGCGGGCGGAGCGGTCCGGCCGCTCCGTCACGTGTGAAATCGGTTTTGTACGGCTATTTGCCGAGCAGGATGCGGGCCTGGGCCACGGCGGCGTCGGTGATTTCCGAGCCGGAGAGCATCTTGGCGATCTCGGTCACGCGCTCCTCGTCGCCCAGGCGCGTGATGTCGGTGCGCCCGCCGCGCTTGTAGACCACGAAGTGCGCCGTGCCCTTCGAAGCGACCTGCGGCAGGTGGGTGATGTCCACCACCTGCATCGAGGCCGAGAGCGAGGCGATGATTTCGCCCATGGCGTCGGCGATGCGGCCCGAAACGCCCGTGTCGATCTCGTCGAAGATGATCGTCGGCAGCTGCATCCGTTCGGCCAGCAGGGCTTTCAGGGCCAGCATCACGCGCGAAAGCTCGCCGCCCGAGGCGATGCGCTCGACGGGCTGCGGCGTCATTCGCGGATTGGCCGTGAAGAGGAATTGCACGCTGTCGCGGCCCGTGCGTCCCGGCTCTGCGAGGGGTGTCAGGGCGATGCGGAAAACCGTCTCGGGCATGCCCAGCCGGGCGAGGGTCGAGAGGATGTGTTTCTCGAATCCCGCAGCGGCCTTTTCGCGCGCCTTGTGCAGACGGTCGGCCAGCGTCGCGGTCTTTTCGGCGGCTTCCGATAGGGCCGCTTCCGCTTGGGCGATCTCCTCGTCGCTGTGGACGATGGCTGCGAGTTGTGCGGCGCAGCGGTCGCGCAGGGCGATCAGCTCCGCTTCGTCCGCCGCGCGGTGTTTCTGTTGCAGGGCGATCAGCGTGTCGAGCCGCGCCGAGCACTTCGCCAGCCGCTCGGGGTCGGCATCGAGCCGTTCGCATGCGGCGGCGGCCGAACCGTTGATGTCCTTCAGTTCCTCCAGCACCGAGCGCAGCCGTCCGGCATATTCCCCGGCGGCGGGGTAGTGGCTGCGGATATGGTTGAGTTCGTTCTCCGAATTCTTGAGCTGCGCCAGCACCCCGGTCTCGTCGGCGTCGAGGGCGTTGCGCAGGGAGGTCAGCGCCTCGCCGATGCGGTCGGCGTTTTCGAGCACCGCCAGCTCCTCCTCCAGCTCTGCCTGCTCGCCGGGGCGCAGGTTGGCCGAGGTGAGTTCCTCGGTCTGGAACCGGAGCCACTCTTCGTCGCGGCGGCCGTTGGCGGCCTCTTCGCGCAGGGCCGCGAGACGGCGGCGCAGCTCCGTAAGCCGGGCATACTGCGCGGCGTACTGCGTCAGCAGTTCCCCGTTCGCAGCCACGGTGTCGAGCGCCGAAGTCCTGAACTCCTCCGACGAGAGGATCAGGTTCTGGTGCTGCGAGTGGATGTCCAGCAGGCGTGCGCCCAGTTCGCGCAGTTGCGCCAGCTGCACGGGTACGTCGTTGACGAAGGCGCGGCTCTTGCCCGCAGGGGTGATCATGCGCGTCAGGGTCGTTTCGGGGGCGTAGTCGAGGTCGTTCTCGGCGAAAAACGCTTCCAGGCTGCTTCCCGCGAGGTCGAAGGTCCCCTCCACCGTGCAGTTGCGCGTTGCGTCCTTCATCGCCTGCCCGTCGTTCTTGGCTCCGAGCAGCAGGCCCAGCGCGCCGAGCAGAATGGATTTTCCGGCCCCGGTCTCACCCGTGATGATGTTCAGGTGGGGGTCCAGCTCCATTTCGAGCTTGTCGATGAGCGCGTAGTTTTCGACCGACAGACGGCGTAGCATACCAATTCGGAATTAAGAATTCAAAATTAAGAATTAAAAATGAAAAAACGAAAACCGGGTGCGATTGCGCGCTATTCGGCGAAAAACTCTTCGATACGTTCGGCGATGCGTTCGGCGACTTCGCGCTTCGACAGCAGGGGAAGCTCTTCGCGGCCCGTGCGGTCGATGAAGGTCACCTTGTTCGTGTCGCCGCGGAAGCCGGCTCCGGCGTCGCGCAGCGAGTTGAGGACGATGAAGTCGAAATTCTTCTTCTCGAGTTTGGCTTCGGCGTGCGCCTGTTCGTCGTGGGTTTCCAGGGCGAATCCCACCAGCAGGCGGCCGCCCTTGTGCGCTCCAAGCTCGGCGGCGATGTCGCGCGTGCGGCGCAGGGTGATGCACATGTCGCCGTCGCATTTCTTGATTTTGGTGTCCGAAACCCGGTCGGGGGTGTAGTCGGCCACGGCGGCGCACATCACGGCCCCGTCGGACCCTTCGAAAGCCCGGACCGCGGCGTCGTACATCTCGGCGGCCGAGAGCACGTCCACGCGCTCCACGCCCGCGGGCGTCGGCAGCTCCGTGCGGCCCGTGACAAGCGTCACGCAGGCCCCTCTGTCGGCCAGCTCCCCGGCAATGGCATAGCCCATCTTGCCCGAGGAGTGGTTCGAGATGAACCGCACGGGGTCGATGGCTTCGATCGTGGCTCCTGCCGTGACGATCAGCCGTTTACCTTGCAGGCTCTTTTTTTTTTCACGGAGAAGACCGCCGACGAATGCGGCGATCGCATCGGGTTCGGCCATGCGGCCCTTGCCCTGAAGACCGCTGGCCAGTTCGCCTTCGCCCGGCTCGACGATGTGCACGCCGCGCCGGGCGAGTGTCCGGAGGTTCTGCTGCGTGGCCTCGTGGGCGTACATGTCCAGGTCCATGGCGGGAGCCACGGCGACCGGGCAGCGGGCCGAGAGGTAGGTGGTCAGCAGCAGGTTGTCGGCGATGCCGGAGGCCATTTTGGCCAGGGTGTTGGCCGTGGCGGGGGCGATCAGGTAGCAGTCGGCCCATTCGCCCAACGACACGTGGGAGTTCCACGCGCCGTTTTCGGGGTCGAAGAACTCCACCAGAATCGGGTTCTTCGAGAGCGTGGCCATCGTCAGGGGCGTGATGAACTGCTTCGCCAGCGGAGTCATCACCACGCGCACGTCGGCGCCGGCCGTCTTCAATAAACGACAAAGCACGGCAGCCTTGTAGGCCGCTATGCTACCCGTGATACCCAGCAGTATGTGGCGTCCCGCCAGCGGGGGACACGTGCCCGGGGATGCCATTGCGTGCGGATTTTAAATCTCCTTCATCACGCCGTCCTTGCCCTCCTTGTAGACCAGCTCGTGGTCGAGGAACTCCTCGGTGGCGATGATCACCGGTTTGGGCAGGCGTTCGTAGTAACGCGAAATCTCGATCTGCTCGCGGTTCTCGAAGGTCTCCTCCATGGTGTCGGTGGGCGACGAGAAATCGGCGAGCTTGCGGTTAAGCTCCGTCTTGAGTTCGGTCGAGATCTGGTTGGCGCGGCGGGCGATGATATTGATGCTTTTGTAGACGTTGCCCGTCTCCCGGTCCAGATCCACCAGCTTGCGCGTGATGGTGTTGTTGGGAATGTTCTTCTTGATTTCCATCTTATATGTTGTTGTCTTTGTTATTGCGGTCGAGGTAGTCGCGTGCCTGCTGGGCCATGCGGTCGAGGCTCTTGATGTGCGTCGATTCGGGGAACTCCTCCTTGAACGAGAGGTAGGAGTCGAGCATCGACAGGTAGCGGTCGGTCTGCTTTTCGGAGATCGAGTTGCTGGCCAGGCGGTAGCCCGAATCGACGATCAGGTACATGATCTCTTCGCGGCGCTTGCTCTCGGGGTATTGTTTCAGCGCGTTCTTGAACGCCACGATCGCCGATTTGTATTTGCCCGTCTTATAATAGGTGTAGGCGTTCAGGTAGGCTTTCTCGTGGAGCCGTTCGGTCAGCTCGGTGTTGATCTTGCGGAAGTTCTCGACGCGGTCACTCTGCGGATAGCGCGACATGAATTCGTTGATGGCGATCAGCGCGTGCCCGGTCATCGTCTGGTCGCGCGAGGGACCCGGCGAGAGGTAGTAGAAGCAGAGCGCGTACATGCCCTCGGCGTCTTCGATGAAGGCGCTGCGGCCGAATTTGCGGCGGAAGTCGTCCAGCAGGGTCGAAGCCGTGTCGAAATCGCGGTTCTTGTACTTGCAGCGGGCGTTGAAGAACGAGATGCTGTCTTCGCGCGACGAGCCCGTGTAGTAGTGCTGCACGCCTTCGAAAAGGGTCGAGGCGCGCTGCCATTTCTCCTTCTGGTAGTACTCCAGCGCCTTGCTGTAAATCAGTTCGGGCTGCCCGCTTTTCAGAAGGGCGTTCATCCCGGAGCATCCTCCGAGGATGATCGCAACCGCCACTCCGCAAAGGGCGTATAAAAAAGTCTGCTTCATTTATGAATCTTTTACGGCGCTTTATCGCGCAAAGTTACGCATAAATTAACGATTTGCAAAAAAAAATATTGCTCGCGGAGACTGCGAAGATGCCGTGCGGGGCGTTTTTTCCGGCGGCGCGTGAAAAAGCCCCTGCCGGGGCGGGGGCTTGAGGGCGGGGCGAAGGTGCCGGAACGATGTTTCGGGGTGTGGATAAATGCCCGATTTGCAGCTTGTTGCGGTGGGGCGCGCCGTGCCGGGACGTTTTCGGCGACGGTGTCAGAAGAAAAATCCCAGGGACCCGCCGTAGACGATGTCGTGGGGCACTTTGACGCGCCGGGCGATTCCTTCGGAGGTGAAATCGTGCCAGACGCGCGAACGCGGGTAGCCCGAGATGCGGAAGTCGATGAAGAATTTGCGGATGTTGAAGCCCAGTCCGCCCATGACGCCCACGTCGCCGTTGTTGAAGCGGACCTTGAGCAGCTGCGGGACGCTGCTCCGCTCGGATTCCGTGACGCGGAACAGCGCGCCGCCGAACAGACGCAGCACGCCGAACTGGAAGCCCAGCTGGACGGGGATTTCGAACCGCTCGGTGCGCAGCGCGATGCGGCGGCTCCCGGAGTTCTCGGCCAGCACGTTGTAATTGACGAAGGCGTAGTTCAGTTCCGATTGCAGGTGGAGGTGTTTCGAAAGGTTGAGCCGCAGGACGAAGCCCACGTCGTAACCGGCCCGGACGGCGCCGGGCGTGAAGCGGGTGTCGCCGATGCGGGTCGGGACGAACGAGTAGTCGGCGAAGTTGACGCCGCCGCGTACGCCGACCATTAGGCGTTGGGCGGAGGCCGCGCCGGAGAAGACGAGCGCGGCGAGGAGGGTGAAGACCAGGTGTTTCATAAAACGTTGATGTTTAGGACGGGATCACATCAGGGGTGACACGAGCCGGAGCACGTCGCCCAGCGTCCGGCGCCACAGCGGCGGCCTCCATTCGGCGCGCGTGATGCGGCGGCACGAGGCGAGGTCGTCGTCGAAGGTCGCCGCCAGCTGCCGGACCGTCTCGCGGTCGCGGATGAAGGCCGTGACTTCGAGGTTGTCCGTCAGACTGCGGTAGTCCATGTTCGCGGTTCCGACCGACGCCAGCGTGTCGTCGACGATCACCAGTTTGGCGTGCAGGAATCCGTTGTCGTAGCGGTATAGTTCGACTCCGGCGTCGAGCAGGTCCGCGACGTAGGAGTCGGACACGAGGTCCGAGAACGGCGAGTCGCTGCACGTCGGGATCATCACTTCGACCCGGATGCCGCCCCGCGCCGCAAGGCGCAGCGCGTCGAGGATCAGCGTCGGGGGCAGGAAGTAGGGTGAGCAGATGCGCACCCGCTGTCTGGCCCGGACGACGGCCGCTGCGAAAGCCTCGGCGATGGTCAGCCGCGAGGGGCCCTCTTCGGACCAGGCCAGCTGGATCGGCAGGCGCTGCCGGATGCCGTGCGGGGCGACGTAACGGCGCAGGTCGAGACATTCGTCCGTGACCCGCGCCCAGTCGGCGATGAAGAGCCGCTGCAAGTCCTTCACGGCGTCGCCCTCGATGCGGAGGTGCTCGTCGCGCCACTTGCCCATGTAATCTCCGTCGAGGTAGTATTTCGCAATATTTATGCCACCCAGAAAGGCGACACGGCCGTCCGTGACGACTATTTTGCGGTGGTTGCGGCGTGAGACGCGCGTGGTGAACCACGGGAAGCGCACCGGCTCGAAGGCGGCCGTGCGTACCCCGGCGTCGTGCATGCGGCGCAATGTCGTGCGGCTCAGCCGCCACGAGCCTACGGCGTCGTAGATGACGCGCACTTCGAGTCCGACGCGGGCTTTGCGGATCAGGATTTCGGCGATGGTGCGCCCGATGCGGTCGTCGCGGATGATGTAGTACTCCATGTGGATCGAGCGGACGGCGTGTTGCAGGGCGGCGATCAGCGCCGTGAAGGCGTTGCTGCCGTTGTGCAGCAGACTGACGCTGTTGCGGGGTGCGGGGCGGGTTCCGCAGCCGCGGGCGACGATCTGCTCCACGGCGTCGCCCCGGCAGTCGCAGGGTTCTGCCGCCGGGACCGCGCGGCGGTATCCGGCCAGCACGTAAAGCAGCGTGCCGGCGACGGGAAGCAGGAAGACCAGCGCCAGCCAGGCGGCCGCCGAGGCCGGTATCCGTTGGCGGCGCGTGATGACGGCGGCCGCGCCGAGCGTCCACAGCAGATGAAGCGTAAGGGCGATGTACATACCCCGCACGGCGGGCACGATCCGTGCCACGGGGCGCGAAAAAAGATTTGGAAATATGGATTTTACTTCCTATCTTTGTCTATGCAATAGCAATGGGGTTCTGGCCTTTTCGGGTCAGGATTCTTATTTTTTACGTTTTATTCGGTTTTTGGAATTTCCGGCTTCCGGCGGGAGATTCCGGAGAGTTATTGGATTATGGCACAAGAGATTATTTATCTGACAGCGGAGGGCTACAAGAAAATCAAGGACGAACTCGAGCACATGCGTTCCGTCGAGCGTCCGGCGATTTCGGCGGCGATCGCCGAAGCGCGCGACAAGGGCGACCTTTCGGAGAATGCGGAGTACGATGCCGCCCGTGAGGCACAGGGGCTGCTGGAGATGCGTATCGCCAAACTGGAGGATACGATGGCCAACGCCCGCGTGATCGACGAGTCGAAGATCGACAAGAGCAAAGTGCAGATTTTGAGCAAGGTGACGCTTCTGAACCACAACAATCAGAAGCAGATGACCTACACGATCGTCGCCGAGCACGAGGCGAATCTGCGCGAAGGCAAACTGGCGATCGGCACGCCTATCGCGAAGGCGCTGCTGGGCCGCAAGAAGGGCGACCGTGTGGACGTGGAGGTTCCGGCCGGCACGATCCATTTCGAGATCCTCGACATCAGCATTTGAACCGCCCGGCTTTTTCCGGGGGTGTCCGCTTCCCCCGGGGAGTGCCGGACAGGACATACACCCTCATTTGTAGGTATTTTTGCAGGGGCCGCTTGTCGCGGTCCCTTTTTTTCGTATCTTCGCCACCGTGAAGACAATGCACCTCCGCCTCAAACAATGCCTCGCGGCCTTTATGCTGGCCGTTCTGCTCGCAGCCCATGCGGGTCAGAAGGTGCATATCTATTTGGAGGACCATGCCCATTTCGCGGCTTTCAGCGGCGATCTGGTTCCCGACAACGGCGCTGCCGAACAGGTCGTCGAATTCTGTGTCGTCGACGATTTCTATTTCTTCCCCTACCTGGCCGAGACCCAGTCTCCGCATGAATTCTACGCCGAGGTGCTGGCCGTGCTGCAACCCGAAGCCACGCGCTGCAAATGTGCGGTCGAGGTCCGGCGTTTCTCCCTGCGGGCGCCTCCGGCGGCGTAATTGCGTTTCGTAATATCGGCATGTCCGGCTGCATCGCGACAACTGCGGCGACAGGCGAGGGCCGACGATTTATCGTTTGCCGAGCCGTCAAAGCGGAAGCGGCGCGTGTTTTTACGCCGTAAGTCCCTTCCGAGGAGGGGATTCAGGGGTGGACCGGATTTGTAAACGCGGCCGGAAACCGCAATCGTCCGCATGCCGGAGCGGACTTACTTTCACCATTATTCAATACTTTCGTATGAAACGATATATTTTGTTGGCGCTGTCCGTGTGCCAGAGCCTTGTCGTGCTCGCGGCCGAAGCGCCGCGCAAAAGCACGGACGCGAATCTTTTCGGCCACGTCGTGGACCGGGATACCCATGAACACATTCCCTACGCCTCGGTGGCCGTCGTCGGCACGGCTTTCGGTACGACGACCGACGCTTCGGGCCACTATTTCCTGAAAAACCTCCCTGTCGGCGAACTGACGCTCGAAGTCCGTGCGCTGGGCTATGCCTCCGGTCGGATGACCGTCGCTCTCGAACGGGGCGAGACCCGGGAACTCAACTTCGAGGTGGCGCAGAGCGGCATTTCGATGGACGAAGTGGTCGTCTCGGCCAGCCGTTCGGAGACGCTGCGGCGCGAAGCTCCGGCGCTGGTGAGCGTGCTGAACGCCGGCCTGTTCGAACGGGCCAACGCCTCGTGCCTGGCCCAGGGCCTTTCGTTCCAGCCCGGGGTGCGCGTCGAGGACGACTGCCAGAACTGCGGCTTCACGCAGGTCCGCATCAACGGTCTCGACGGCCACTATTCGCAGATTCTGGTCGACTCGCATCCGGTTTTCTCCTCCCTGACGGGTGTCTACGGGCTGGAGCAGATTCCGGCCAATATGATCGAGCGGGTCGAGGTGCTGCGCGGCGGCGGGTCGGCGCTCTACGGCTCGTCGGCCATCGGCGGCACGATCAACATCATCACCCGTGAGCCGACGCGCAGTTCGGCTCAGCTGTCGCATACGCTGACCTCGCTCGGAGGCAGCAACTCCTACGACAACAACACGATGCTCAACGCTTCGATCGTCTCCGAAAGCGGCCGTGCGGGCATCAGCGTCTTCGGCCAGAGCCGCCACCGTTCGGGCTACGACCACGACGGCGACGGATTCACCGAACTGCCCGTCATCAGCAGCCAGTCCGTGGGCATGCGCTCGTTCTTCCGCACGGGGGCCTATTCGCGCATCACGGCGCAGTACCACCACATCGACGAGTACCGCCGGGGCGGCGACCTGCTGAAGCAGCCGCCCCACGAAGCCTTCGTCGCCGAGCAGACCGACCATGCCATCGACGGCGGAAGCCTTTCGTTCGACATCTCGTCGGCCGACCGCAGCAACCACTTCAATGCCTACGCCTCGTTCCAGAACACGGCCCGCAAGAGTTATTACGGCAGCAAGCAGGACCTCGACGCCTACGGCACGACGCACGATCTGACCCTCGCCGCGGGCATGCAGTATGTCCATGCCTTCCGCAAACTGCTCTTCATGCCCTCGGAGCTGACGCTCGGCACGGAGTACAGCTACGACGACCTTTCGGACCGTTCGATCGGCTATGACATCCGCACCGACCAGACGGTGCACATCGTCGGGGCCTATCTCCAGAACGAATGGAAGACCCGGAAATGGTCGCTGCTCATCGGCGGCCGCCTCGACAAGCACAGCCTCGTGGACCATGCGATCTTCAGCCCCCGGGCCAATGTCCGCTTCAATCCTTCGGAGTCGGTCAACCTGCGTGTGAGCTATGCCGGGGGCTACCGCGCCCCGCAGGCCTTCGACGAGGACATGCACATCGCCATCGTGGGCGGCAAGCGGGTCCGCATCCGGCTTGCCGACGATCTGAAGGAGGAACGCTCGCACAGCGTGAGCCTCTCGGCCGACCTCTACCACACTTTCGGCCGGGTGCAGACCAACCTGCTCGTCGAGGGATTCTACACCCGTCTCGACGACGTGTTCGCCCTGCGCGACATCGAGGACACGGCCGACGGCGGCAAAATCAAGGAGCGTTACAACGGTTCGGGCGCCACGGTGAGGGGCCTGAACGCCGAAGGCCGGGCGGTTTTCACCCGCTGGTTCGAGTTGCAGGCGGGCGTGACGTGGCAGCGGAGCCGCTATGTCGAGCCTGAATACTGGAGCGAGGACAAAACGGTGCCTCCCGTGCGCCGGATGTTCCGCACGCCCGATCTGTACGGTTATTTCACGGCGTCGCTGAAGCCCTTGCGCAATTTCACGGCCGACGTGACGGGAACCTGCACGGGCGAGATGCTCGTGCAGCACATGGCCGGATCGGGCGTGGAGCGGGATGTGGCCGTCACGACGCCTGCGTTCTGCGACGTGAACCTGCGTCTGGCCTACGACCTGCGGGTCTACAAGGAGATCACCCTCCAGCTTTATGGCGGCGTGCAGAATCTGTTCAACGCTTACCAGAAGGATTTCGACAAGGGCGTGGACCGCGATTCGGGCTACATTTACGGACCTTCGTTGCCCCGCAGCTGGTTCATCGGCGCGAAGGTCAGCTTCTGATAGACGCTCCTTTCCGGATACGAAAAAGCCGCTCCGAATCGTCGGAGCGGCTTTTGTAAAGGAGTTCCCTGGGTTTTGCGGGACAGGCTTTCCGTATTCCGGTCCGCCACCCACTCCCGGTTTAGAGCGCCTTGATCTCGTGCAGGATGTTGTTCGTCTTGCGGACGGCCTCGGCCGAAGCGGCGAACTTCTCGGCCTCTTCCTTCGTGAGGTCGATCTTCACGATCTTCTCGATGCCCTTGCGGCCGATGATCGCGGGAACGCCGATGCAGATGTCCTTCTGGCCGTACTCGCCGTCGAGGTAGCAGCAGCAGGGAACCATCTTCTTCTGGTCGTTGAGGATAGCCTCGACCATCATCGCTGCGCCTGCGCCGGGAGCGTACCATGCCGAAGTGCCGATGAGTTTGGTCAGCGTGGCTCCGCCGACCATCGTGTTGGCGACAGCCTCTTCGAGTTTCTTCTTCGAAGCGAACTGCGAAACGGGAACGCCGTTGACCGTGGCTTTCGATACGAGCGGAATCATCGTCGTGTCGCCGTGGCCGCCGATGACCATGCCGTCGACGTTGTTGATGTTAGCGCCCGTGGCCTTGGCCAGGTAGCACTTGAAGCGGGCCGAGTCCAATGCGCCGCCCATGCCGATGATGCGGTTCTTCGGAAGTCCCGAAGCCTTCAGGGCCAGGTAGGTCAGCGTGTCCATCGGGTTGGCAACCACGATGATGATGGCGCGGGGCGAGTACTTGATGACGTTCTCGATCACGCCTTTCATAATGCCGGCGTTCGTGCCGATCAGCTCCTCGCGGGTCATGCCCGGCTTGCGGGGAATGCCCGAGGTGATGACCACCACGTCCGAATTGGCCGTCGTCTTGTAGTCGTTGGTTGCGCCTACGACCTTCGTGTCGAAATCCATCAGCGTCGAGCACTGGTACATGTCCAGCATCTTGCCTTCCGAGAGACCCTCCTTGATGTCGATGAGGACCACTTCGCTCGCCACCTCGCGGCAAGCCATCACGTTTGCACAGGTTGCACCTACGGCGCCTGCACCTACGACAGTAACTTTTGACATAACAGTAAGTATTTTGTGTTAATTGTTCGTTTTGCTTCTCTTGGATGGTTCCATTCGCGGCGTTCCGCCGCGTTTGCAAATTGGACCCACCCCTAAATCCCCGCCTTGGCGGGGACTTTATCCGAAAGCGCCTTGTTTATTTTCGCCTGCGGTCGGAATTTCAGTCCGAAAACCATCCGCCCTGGCGGGGGGACTTTATCCGAAGGCTTCCTTGTTTGTTTTCGCCTGCGGCCGGATTTTCGACCGGAAAACGGACGGATAAACCGAAATGAAAAACTAATTTTTAATTCTTAATTTTTCATTTTTAATTCTCCTTCGGACTATCCGATCAGTTTCTCGTAGTCGGCGGCGCCGAGCAGGGCGTCGTATTCGGCCGGGTTCGACATTTTGACCTTCACGAGCCAGCCTTCGCCGTAGGCGTCGCGGTTGACGACGGCGGGATCGGCGTCCACAGCCTCGTTGAATTCCACGATCTCGCCGCCCACCGGAAGGAACGCGTCGCTCACGGTCTTCACGGCCTCGATCGAGCCGAAAACCTCGCCTGCGGCGAGCGTCTCGCCCACGGTCGGAACATCGACGAAAACGATGTCGCCCAACTGGCTCTGGGCAAAGTCGGTGATGCCGATAACGGCCGTGTCACCCTCGATGCGGCACCACTCGTGGTCGCTGGAGTATTTCAGATTTGCAGGTACGTTCATAATATCCTTAAAATTTGATTTGAATTAGGCTGTTTTACGATGCAAATATAACTGTTATTTCTGTAACAGCAAGAGGTTTCGGTTATTATTTCTGTACTTTTCGTCTGATTTTGCGCCCCGGATTTGGTGCGGCGGAGAATATCCGTTATCTTGTGTTGTCCAAAGGTGTGTTTGCGATGAAAAAACGGGTTGCTCTGCTGGTTGCATTGTGCATCTGGAAGGTTGTTGCGGCGCAGACTCCGTACGGAGAGATGCCGGAGCGCTTCTGGCCGGACACGCTGCCGTGCCGGCTGGGCGGCGGCGTATGCTTCGGAATGAATGGGCTTGATGCGGCGATACCCCGGGGCGGGGGAGCCTCCTCCTGCCGCGATCCCCGGGTCGTGTTTGTCGCCGGCGATACGCTGATAACGTTCATCTCCGTTGCCGGAGTCGCGAATACGGCGCTCGGGGACCCTGTCTGCCGGTTTTACGGCAGGAACGTGGCGCGCGTCGTTTCCCGGACGCGCAGAATGACGGGCGGACGGATGGGCGCGGCCGACAACGATTTTCCGGACGATCCGGATTTTGCGGAGTTGCAGGGAGTCGTGATTGAAAATCAGAGGTATCCCTGGGAATCGTATGCCGCAGGCGATTCCGCCTACCGGCTGCCTGTGGCCCGGAGTCTCGTCGGGGGAAAGGAGGACCCTCTTCTGGGATCGGATATGCGCCGCCGGTATGTTCGGTTGCTGACCGAAGTCTCCGTTGAATTAAAAGCGGGCGGGACGCGGCCTTTCGTGCACGTCGTCTACCTGCTGCCGGACCCCTGACGGGCTATTTCCCGGCAATCACGAATTCGATCTCCTTGAACAGATATTCCCGGAGCGTGCCGTCGGCGTGCCGCAGCAGCAATTCGCCCGTGGGGCGCACGCCCTCGATCGAGGCCTCGGTCGGCGTGCCGTCGGGGTAGCGGAACGTATGCCGTTCGCCCAGTCGGTACATCCGTTCGCGGTAGTCGCGCTGGAGGGTTTCCCGTTCGTCCAGCTCGAGCTGGGCGTAGCGGATGCCGATGTGGCGGCGGAAGGCTTCGAGCACCTCGCCGCGGTCGAACGTGCGTCCCGCGACCATGGCCATCGACACGGGGTTCGGAAGCGCGGGGTCGAACTCCGTCTGGTTGACGTTGATGCCGATTCCGACGATCGTGCGGGCGAGCGTCTGCCCGGAGTAGCTGTGTTCGATCAGGATGCCGACCAGCTTTTTGTCCCCGGCATAGATGTCGTTGGTCCACTTGATGCGCGCCGCGATGCCGAACTGCGCGAAGGTGTCGGTGAGAGCGAGGGCCACGGCCTCGTTGAGCAGGAACTGTTCGCCGGCGGGCAGAAACCGGGGTTCGAGCACCAGCGAGAAGGTGAGGTTCAGACCCTCGGCGCTCGACCATTTATGGCCCCGCTGGCCGCGGCCGGCGGTCTGGCGTTCGGCCCAGACGATGTCGCCGTGGCGGTATTTCGCGTCGCGGGCGTCGTCGTTGGTCGAGGTGGTCTCTTCGATGCGGTGAATCATGTCTATACCGATACGCCGAAGTCGCGCAGGGCGTCGTTCAGCGAGGTTTTCTTGTCGGTGGATTCCTTGCGCCGGCCGATGATCAGCGCGCACGTGACGCTGTATTCTCCCGCCGGGAACTGCTTGCGGTAGCTGCCCGGGACGACCACCGAGCGGGGCGGCACGTAGCCCTTGTAGGTGACGGGTTCAGGCCCCGTGACGTCGATGATGTGCGTCGAGCCGGTGATCACGGTGTTCGAGCCGAGCACCGCTTCGCGGCAGACGTGCGCACCCTCGACCACTATGCAGCGCGAGCCGATGAAGCAGCTGTCCTCGATGATCACGGGCGCGGCCTGCACGGGTTCGAGCACGCCGCCGATGCCCACGCCGCCCGAGAGGTGGACGTGTTTGCCGATCTGGGCGCAGGAACCCACCGTGGCCCACGTGTCGACCATCGTGCCGGTGTCGACATAGGCGCCGATGTTCACGTACGAAGGCATCAGAATGGCTCCCGGGGCGATGTAGGCGCCGTAGCGCGCCACGGCCTGGGGCACGACCCGCACGCCCAGCTCCCCGTAGCCGTGCTTGAGCTCCATCTTGTCGTACCACTCCAGTTCGCCGGCCTCCATCTTGCGCATGGGCTGGATCGGGAAGTAGAGGATCACGGCCTTCTTGACCCACTCGTTGACCTTCCATTCGCTTTTGGCCGGGTCGACGGGTTCCGCCGTGCGGAGTTCGCCCTTGTCCACCAGTTCGACGACCTGCCGTACGGCCTGCTGTACGGCGGGGTCCTGAAGCAGCGCGCGGTTTTCCCACGCCTGCTCGATTATCGTTTTGAGTTCGTTGTGCATAGTCTGTTGTTTTCAATAGGCAAAATTACTGAAAATATTGAATTTTTCATAACTTTGTCCCGATCATTACCCAAACGGTTCAATTATGAAGCATTTATCCATCAAGGCCGCCCTTCTGCTCGGCGCAGCGGCGGCGGCAGGTTGCGGCAATATGAAACAGATAAAACACCAGCCTTACCCCGAGATCGTGCGCGGCGACGTGGTGGACAACTATTTCGGCACGGAGGTTCCCGATCCCTACCGCTGGCTCGAGGACGACAACTCGGAGGCCACGGCCGCGTGGGTCGCCGCCGAGAACGCCGTGACGCAGGACTACCTCTCGCAAATTCCGTTCCGCGGGGCCATCCGCGAGCGGCTGACCGAAGTGTGGAACTACGCCAAGGAGAGCGCCCCGCGCAAGCACGGCGACTGGTGGTACTACACTTATAACGACGGTTTGCAAAACCAGTCGGTGATCTACCGCACGAAGGAGCCGGGCGAGGCCGGCGAGGTGTTCCTCGACCCCAATAAGCTCTCCGACGACGGGACGGTGGCCCTGACCGACATGTCCTTCTCGAAGGACGGCCGCTGGCTTGCCTATTCGGCCGCCGCGTCGGGTTCGGACTGGGTGGAGATCCGCGTGATGGACACCGCCGACAAGTCGCTCGCTGCCGACAAGATCGAGTGGGTGAAATTCTCGGGCGCACGGTGGGCGCCCGATTCCAAGGGATTCTATTACAGCGCCTACGACGCCCCGAAGCAAAACGCCTACTCTTCCAAGAACGAGTTTCAGAAGGTTTATTACCATGCGCTGGGTACGCCCCAGTCGGCCGACAAGCTCATTTACGAGGACCGGGAACATCCGCTGCGTTACTTCTCGGCATGGCCTTCGGAGGACGGCAAATGGCTCTTCGTCATAGCTTCGGAGGGCACGTCGGGAATGGAGGTCCTCTATAAAAGGGTGTCGGACCCGAAATTCCGCGTCCTGCTGCCGGGTTTCGATGCCGATTATTCGCCCGTCGACTGCAAGGACGACCGGCTTTATTACGTGACCAACAGGGATGCGTCGAACTACGCGCTGATGAAGGTCGATCTGAACCGTCCCGGGATGATCGAAACGGTGATTCCCGAGAGTGAAAGGAACCTGCTCGAAGGCGTGGGCACGGCGGGCGGCAGTCTGTTCGCCTACTACCTGCAGGATGCGCAGAGCCGGATTTACCAGTACGACTACGCCGGCAAGCAGGTGCGCGAAGTGGCGCTTCCGGCCATCGGCTCGGTCGGCGGATTCGACGGCCGGGAGGAGGACTCGGAACTTTACTATACGCTGGTCAACTACACGGCTCCGGCCACGATCTACAAATACGACATCGCTTCGGGCGAATCGACGCTCTACAAGGCTCCGGAGGTGAATTTCGATCCCGAACTGTTCACGACCGAGCAGGTGTTCTACACCTCGAAGGACGGCACGAAGGTCCCGATGTTCATCACCCGCCGCAAGGACATGAAGCGCGACGGCAAGAATCCCTGCCTGCTTTACGCTTACGGCGGTTTTCAGATCAACCTCACGCCCGGCTTCAACCCCTCGGCGCTGATGTTCGTCGAGCAGGGCGGCATCTACTGCGTCGCCAACCTGCGCGGCGGCTCGGAGTACGGCGAGGAGTGGCACAAGGCCGGCATGCTCGAGAATAAGCAGAACGTCTTCGACGACTTCATCGCCGCCGCCGAGTACCTGATCGCCGGGAAATACACGTCGACGGACAAGCTGGCCATCCACGGCGGCTCGAACGGCGGCCTGCTGGTCGGCGCCTGCGAGGTGCAGCGTCCGGACCTCTATGCCGTGTGCCTTCCGGCCGTGGGCGTGATGGACATGCTCCGCTACCACAAGTTCACCATCGGCTGGGGCTGGGCCGTGGAGTACGGTTCGTCGGAGAACGAGGAGCAGTTTTCCTATATTTACAAGTACTCTCCGCTGCACAATATAAAGGAGGGCGTGAAATACCCCGCGACGCTGGTGACTACCGCGGACCACGACGACCGCGTCGTTCCGGCCCACTCGTTCAAGTTCGCCGCTGCGATGCAGCATGCCCAGGCGGGCGACGCCCCGATTCTGATCCGCATCGAGTCGAAAGCGGGCCACGGCGCCGGCAAACCCACTTCGAAGCGTATCGACGAGGCGGCCGACATGTACGCGTTCCTGTTCCAGAACATCGGCGTTCCGTATCGGGAAATTGAGAATTAAAAATTGGTTTTTCATTTCGGGATATCCGGTTGTAAATCCGGTCGAAATCCCGGTCGAAATCCCGGTTGAAATCCCGGTTGCGTCGCGACAAGCCCCTCCCGCGGGAGGGGTTTGGGGTGGGGTAGATTTGTAAACGCGGCCATCGGCCGCGAGAGTACAGCGGTCAACTGTGCAAAAGGTAAAGGAAGGTACGTTAGGTTAATAAGCGAAATAACATGAAAGTCTATAAATTCGGAGGTGCGTCGGTGCGGAATGCCGACGGAGTGAGGAATCTGCGCAAGATCATCGACGACGAGCAGAACCTGTTCATCATCGTTTCGGCGATGGGCAAAACGACCAATGCCCTGGAAAAGGTGTTCGAGGGGCTTCAGAAAGGCGATAAACAGCTCTCGCTGGAGCATGTCGAGTCGCTGCGGAAGTACCATGCGGAGATCATCGACGAGCTGTGGCACGAGCCGAAGCGGCTGCCGGCGGTCGACGCGCTGTTCGGCGAACTGGAAAAGGTCGCGACGGAGACCGTCTACAAACCCGGCGACGCCGAACTGTGGTACGACACGATCGTGGCCTACGGCGAGCTGGTCTCGACGACGATTATCTCCGAGTACCTGAACTACGCCGGGGTGTCGAATCGCTGGATCGACATGCGCCGCTGTTTTCTCACCGAGCAGCGCCACAAGGACGCCGGGGTGAACATCGAGGCTTCGGCTTCGCTGCTGAAAAATGCGCTGGGCAAATGCGTCGAGAACATCTTCATCGGACAGGGCTTCATCGGCGGCGCGCCCGACGGCACGACCACGACCCTGGGGCGCGAAGGCTCGGACTACTCGGCGGCCGTGGTGGCCAACATTCTCGACGCCGAGTCGATGTCGGTGTGGAAGGATGTGGACGGCGTGATGAACGCCGACCCGAAAGCGTTTCCCGATGCCGTGCAGATCGCCGAGCTGAACTACCTCGACACCATCGAACTGGCTTACAGCGGCGCGCAGATCATCCATCCGAAGACGATCAAGCCGCTTCAGAACAAGAATATTCCGCTTTACGTGCGGCCCTTCGGCGACAAGCGCAAACCCGGCACGGTGATCCGAGGCATGTCGGCCCCGGTCGACGTTCCGATCCTGATCCTCAAGAAGGATCAGGTGCTGCTGACCATCCGGTCGCGGGATTTCTCCTTCGTGCTGGAAGAGAAGTTCGCCACGATCTTCTCGCTGCTGGAGCGTTTCCGCATCAAGGCCAACCTGATCCACAATTCGGCCGTGAACCTGAGCCTGTGCGTCGACAACTCGTGGCATATCGACGAGGCCATCGAGGCGCTGCGCGAGGCGGGTTTCGACGTGATGAAAGCCGAGAACATGGAGCTGCTCACGGTGCGCGGCTATACCGACGAGCTGTGGCGGCGTTACGCCCGCGGTCCGCAGGTCTTCGTGCGGCAGGCCACGCAGTCCACCGTGCGCGTGGTCCGCAAACGGGAATAACCGGTCCCAAGGGCCGGATTCATGGGCGGGAGTCGCCGGATGCGTTTCGAGCGTGTCCGCGTTCCCGCCCCTCTTTTTTCCGTTATTGCTGTCCGGTGCGGAGTTTGTGGATAATGCCGATCATCGACGTGTCGCGGATTTCGCCGTTGCGCTTCATGTTCCAGATCGTGCGGGCGATATACCGCTCGATGTCGCGTTCCAACCGTTTGTAAAGCGGGCTTTTGGTGTAGTTTTCGTTGTCGAGCAGCACGTCGCGGATCGAGCGCAGCGAGTTGGTGTAGTTCGACATCTCGTTCTTGAGCGCCACGCCCTGTTTCTTCGAGGCGGTGATCTTGGCGATCGACATGGCCCGCAGCTTCTCGCACACGGTGTTGAGCATGATCAGCACCACGTTGTCCATCAGCGTGTGGCCGTGCATGAACAGGTAGGCGTTTTCGGGCGTCAGGCCGCGCCCGCGGAGCTGCACCTCGAACTCCTTCATGGGTTCGATCATCCGCGGGTTGCGCTGGCGGAGCAGGTTCTCGCGCTTCGAGACGTTGCGCCGCAGCCACTCGATCGTCTTTGAGCCGTTGTCCTCGATGTCGAGGTAGCCGATGCGCACCGACTGCTTGAAGTCGATCAGCGGAAAGACGTTTTCCGTGGCCAGCTGCGCCGAGTAGGCGTACCAGAGGAACAGCGGGTAGATCGTGCACGAATATTCGTGCATGAACTTCACGAAGTCGAAGATGCGCGTGTCGTTCTTGGTGGCCTTGACGCAGACGTTGTGCAGCGAGGGGGCGTAGCAGAGGTAGTTCTCGGTGGCGTAGGCGTAGGTGTGGAACATGAATTTGGCCTCGGCGACCTCCTTCGACTGGGGCGTTCGCCCGGCGAAGAGGTAGTCGAAGTCGGAGTCGACGCAGAGGAGCAGTTCCTCCGACGAACGGGGGATCATGCCCATGAGGACCTTCTTGCCCTTGGGCAGGTCGCCGCGGTCGGGGACCGAGATTTCGAAACGCAGGTAGGGATTCTGGAAATGGTCGAAGATGCCGCGCCAGAAGGCCACGTCTTCGTAGCCTTCGACATAGACCTTCACCAGCCGCTGGTCGGGGTTGGCCGGCAGCGGTTTGGGCAGTTCGTCGAGCGTCATCGGACGCGTGAAGGGGTTGAACTTGCGCAGTTTTTCGCGGAACTTCTTTGCCATGCGTTAACAAAGATAAATATTTTGCTAATTTTGCGCAATAAATGACGCCGCTTTCGGCGTTTAATTTCAACCATTCGAACAACTATGGCCGACAACGACTGGAAATCACGGCTCGGGATGGTCTATTCGACCGACCCGGGTTTCAACTACGAAACGGACGACGAACCCGAAGCCGAGACGCTGCCTGCGGGGCAGCAGGACCTGCGCGTGTGGCTCGACCGCAAACAGCGGGCGGGCAAGGTCGTGACCCTCGTCAAAGGTTTCGTGGGCCGAGATGCCGACCTTCAGGAGCTGGCGCGCATGCTGAAATCCAGGTGCGGCGTCGGCGGTTCGGCGAAGGCGGGCGAAATCATCATCCAGGGCGACCACCGCGACCGTGTGGCCGAACTGCTCATCCGCAGCGGCTACCGCTGCAAAAAAGCCGGTTCGTAGCGTGCGCCGGCAGCTTCTCCTCTTGGCGTTGCTGTGCGCGCTGTGCGGTGCCGAACGCGCCGCGGCCCAGTATTACACCTGGGGTTCGGACCCTCCGCAGAAGTGGTCGGCGATCCGCACGCCCGACGTGCGGATGATCTATCCCGATACGGTCGCCGGCATCGCCCGGCGCACGCTGTTCTACATCCGCTCGGTCCGGCCCGACATCGGTTACGGGTTCCGCCACGGCCCGATGCGCATTCCCTTCGTCATGCATCCCGAGAATTTCCAGTCGAACGGACTGGTGATGTACCTTCCCAAGCGCGTGGAATTCCTCACCTCGCCCGCCGTCGACAGCTATTCGATGCCGTGGTACAAGCAGCTCGTGGCCCACGAGTACCGCCACGCCGTGCAGTACAACAACCTCGACCGGGGCGTCATCCGCGCCTTGAGTTACGTGCTCGGACAGCAGGGGTCGACCATCGGTCTGCTGTGCATGCCGATCTGGGCCATGGAGGGCGACGCCGTGATGTCCGAAACGATGCACTCGTCGTTCGGCCGCGGTCTCCAGCCTTCGTTTTCGATGGCCTACCGCGCCATGGGCAGCGTCGGCCGCGACCGCCGCAACATCGACCGCTGGTTCTGCGGCTCCTACCGCGACTACATTCCCGACCACTACGAGCTGGGCTATCAGATCTGCTCCTACGCCTGGGAACGCTACGGCGAGAACATCTGGGACAAGGTCGCGTGGTACGGGTCGCGCAACCCCTACGTGCTGGCCACCACGCGCGTGGCGCTGGGCAAATTCTACAAGACCAACGTCATAAAGCTCTTCCGCGAAACCTTCGACGAACTGGAACGCTACTGGGATTCGCTGCCGGAAACCGGGGACAGCGCCGTGCCGCTCACCGCGCTGCCCGAAAAGAACCACACGACCTACCAGTGGCCCCTGCCGCTGGGCGACACGGCCGTCGTGGCGCTGAAAACCGACCTCGACCGCGTTTCGCGTTTCGTCGTGATCGACCGCCGTACGGGCGGGGAACGGACGGTCTGTCATACGGGGCTGGTCTCGACCCGTCCGTCGATGGCCGACGGCCGCGTCTGGTGGACCGAGTACCGCCGTTCCACGCTTTTCGAACAGCGCGTCAACTCGCAACTGTGTTACATGGACCTCGCCGACGGTGTGCCCCGCACGGCGGAACGGCAGCGAAATACGCTCTATCCCACGGCTTCGGGCGAGGAGTTCGGATGGGTCGAGTACAATCCCGACGGCCGTTATACGGTCGTGGTGCGGCACGGCGAGGGTCCCGAACGGCGGTTCGAAACGCCCGTCCGGTCGGAGATTCACGGATTGGCGTGGGACGATCGTACGGTGGCGTGGTACGTCCTCGTCACGGACGACAGCGGCATGTGGATCGGCCGCATCGACTCCGACGGCCTGCACCCGATTACCGAGGGGGCTTACATCACCCTTTCGAACCTGCGGGCTGGGGGCGGCAAGCTCTATTACGGCTCGATCGCCTCGGGCCGCGACGAGGCCCACTGTTACGACCTGATGGCCCGCCGCGAATACCGCATCACCACCTCGGCCTACGGCTCCTTCGCGCCCGCCCCGGCGGACGGAGGGGTGCTGCTGACGACCTACGACCGCCTCGGCTACCGCGTCGCGGAGCAGCGGGTCGCCGCCGATGACAGCCTGCTGATTCCCGTCACGCCTTCGCGGCTGCCCGTCAACCTGGTGAACCCGCCCCGCAAACGCTGGGACGTGGTGAACCTCGACACGGTGCGCTATACGCGCGCCGATTCGGTCGGACAGTCCGGCGAGTTCCGCGCGAAGCGGTATCGCAAGGTGCCCAATCTGGTGAACGCCCACAGCTGGATGCCTGTGGCGTTCAACCCCTTTGCGGCGGTCGACGAACACGTGATCGACCTCAATGTGGGCCTTACGCTGATCTCGCAGAACCTGCTTTCGAGCGCCGAGGCCTACGCCTCCTACGGCTGGAACCGGCACGAAGGCTCGCTCGTTAATCTGGGCGTGCGCTATTTCGGACTGGGCGTGCGTTTCGACCTGGACGCCTCCTACGGCGGCAACCAGCTCTTCTACTCGCTGGCCGGCCGCGACGGGCAGGGCAATCCGGTCTACCAAAGCCGTCCTGCTCCCGACAAATATTACTCCGTGGGGCTGTCGGCCACGCTGCCGCTCTATTTCCAGCGGGGTTATCACACGCGCCAGCTCTCCCTCTCGGCGGGCTGGAACTACTCCAACGGCATGGTTGCCGATCTGGGCAAGATCGAATGGGAGAACGGCAGCATCTCCAACATTCAGCGGGTCGGTTTCCGCGAGGGGCTGCACAAGGTTTCGTTCGGAGCCGGATTCTCCGACCAGGTGCGCATGGCGCACCGCGACATCGCGCCCCGCTGGGGCTACACCCTCAGCGCGAACTACACGTTCAACCCCGAGAACGCCCATTTCAGCGACCTGATTTCGTTCTACGGGCAGGCTTATCTGCCGGGATTCGCGCCCCACAACTCGGTGCTGGTGGCCGCGACCTACCAGACCTCGATCGGCGGCTACAAGTTTCCGTCGGGATATGCTCCGTTGAGCTACAAATCCACGCGGCTGGTTCCGCGCGGGTTCACCTCCGCGGACATCGTGTCGAACAACTACGCGGCTTTTCAGGCCAACTACCAGCTGCCGGTGTGGTATCCCGAGGGCGGCATCGGCTCGGTGATCTACATCAAGCGCATCCGGCTCAACGCCGGAGGCGACTACGCGCAGTTCCGCGACGTGGGCCGCGGAGGAATGACGTGGCGGCGGATCTGGTCGGTGGGCGGAGACATCGTTTTCGACTTCAACGCCTTCCGGCAGCCGGCGTCGGCCACTTCGACCTTCAAGCTGTCGTGCTACCATCCGTCGAGCGGCGGGGTGTACGTCGCAGCGTCGGTGGGACTGCCGTTTTGAGGGATTTGTAATATATTTCGTATCTTTGTCGCAAATATCGTCGTATGGGACAGAAAAAAAAGACGGGTGTCAGCCCGAAAACGATAAAATGGATCTGGTACGCGGCTTTCGCACCCTTTGCGCTCGTGGCGCTGATGCTGGTGCTCACGGTCTTCGGCGTGTTCGGCCGCATGCCCTCGTTCGAGGAGCTGGAGAATCCCCGCAGCAACCTCGCCACGGAGATCTACTCCGAGGACGGCAAGGTGATCGGAACCTTCTTCGTGCAGAACCGCTCCTATGTGCAGTACGCCGACCTCTATCCGTCGGATTCGACGCTTCACATCCGGCTGGCCGGGCATGAGGTTCCGCCCATCGTCGCGGCGCTCATTGCGACCGAGGACGTCCGTTTCCACACCCATTCGGGCATCGACATTCCTTCGCTGGCGCGTGTGGCCGTGAAGACCCTGCTGTTGCAGAACACCTCGCAGGGCGGCGGCTCGACCATCACGCAGCAGCTGGCCAAGAACCTCTTTCCGCGCGATACGGTCCGCAACCGCGGCGTCGTCGTCCGCAAGGCCAAACTCGTGACCTCGAAGTTCAAGGAGTGGATCACGGCCCTCAAACTCGAATACAACTACACCAAGGAGGAGATCGCCGCCATGTACCTCAATACGGTGGAGTTCGGCTCGAACGCCTTCGGCATCAAGTCGGCGGCCCACACCTTCTTCAACAAGGAGCCGGACGAACTCAACGTGCAGGAGGCGGCCGTGCTGGTGGGGGTGGTGAACGCCCCGACGCGCTATTCGCCCATCCTGAATCCCAAGAACGCCCTCGTGCGCCGCAACCTCGTGCTTTCACGCATGGAGGAGGCCGGGGCGTTGACCCGCAGGCAGCGCGATTCGCTGGCGGCGCTGCCGATCGTGACCAACTACAAGCCCGTGTCGCACAACGAGGGTGCGGCGACCTATTTCCGCGAGATGCTGCGGCTGGTGATGAACGCCCGGCCTCCCAAGCGCAGCCAGTTCTACAACGAGTGGGACTATGACCAGGCGGTGAAGGAGTACAACGAGAATCCGCTCTATGGCTGGTGTCACAAGAACCGCAAGGCCGACGGCACGCCCTACAATATCTACCGCGACGGGTTGAAAATCTATACCACGATCAACTCCGTGATGCAGACCTATGCCGAGCAGGCCGTGCAGCGGCAGATGGAGAAGGAGATTCAGCCCAAGATGGACGCGCAGTTCCGGGCGACGAAGACGCTTTTCGTCGATGCCGACAAGGAGGAGCGCGACCGGATCATGCGCCATGCCGTCCGTTATTCGGACCGTTACCGCGAGATGAAGCACGCCGGGGCGGGCGAGAAGGAGATCAACGCCGCTTTCGACAAACCCTGCAACATGCGGGTGTTCACCTATAAGGGCGAGCGCGACACGCTGATGACGCCGCGCGACTCGATCCTCCACCACAAGCGTATCATGCGTGCCGCGATGGTGTCGCTCGATCCTGCCACGGGCTTCGTAAAAGCCTATGTCGGAGGGCCTAACTTCCGTTACTTCAAGTACGACATGGCCAAGCAGGGCAAACGCCAGATCGGCTCGACGATCAAGCCCTTCGTCTACACCTTCGCCATCGACCATCTGGGCCTGACGCCCTGCACGATGGTTCCCAACCTGCCGACGACCATCGAGACGGCCAACGGTACGGCCTGGTCGCCCAAGGAGGCCGGCAATGTCGAGTACGACGGGGTGCTGCACCCCCTCAAGTGGGGACTTGCGCGCAGCCGCAACAACTACTCGGCGTGGATTATGAAGCAGGCCAAGCAGCCGGCTGCCGTGGCCGATTTCATTCACAACATGGGCATCCGCAGCTACATAGACCCCGTTCCGGCGCTGGCTCTCGGCTCTTCGGAATCGAACGTTTACGAGTTGGTGAGCGCCTTTTCGACCTTTGCCAATCAGGGCGTGCACACCGATCCGATCTTCGTGACGCGCATCGAGGACCGTCAGGGCAACCTGATCGCCAGTTTCATTCCCCAGTCGCAGGACGCCGTCAGCGAACGCACGGCCTACACGATGCTCACGATGCTTCAGGACGTGGTCAATTCGGGGACGGCGGGCCGTCTGCGGTGGCAGTTCGGGCTGACCGACATGGAGATCGGCGGCAAGACCGGAACTTCGAACAAGAACCGCGACGCGTGGTTCATGTGCGTGACCCCGAAGCTGGTGACCGGCGCCTGGGTCGGCGGCGAGGACCAGTCGGTGCATTTCATCCGCGGCGGCGAGGGCAGCGTGATGGCGCTGCCGATCGTGGGCGAATATATGAAAAAGATCTACGACGACGGTCGTTTCGGCATCAGCCGTACGGACCAGTTCGTGCGTCCGGCGATGATGCCCCGTTACGACTGCGAGGACGAAGTCGACTCCGAGGGGCGGAACAACCCCGAGGACGACAATTTCTTCGACTGACACGGACCGGGTTTTCTGTATCCGATAAAAGTCCGGGCCGCCCATTGAGGGCGGCCCGGACTTATTTGAGGATCGAACCGGTTTCGCTTATTCGGCCGTGGTGCCGGTGGTGAGGTCGTTCCCGTCGGCGTCCATCAGTTGAACCCACGTGAAGGGACCCACCGGGAAGTCTTTGGCCGTATAGCCCGGACGGACAGCCGGCGAGGTGTAGTAGGATGCCTGGTTTTCCGTCCATCTGAAGAATTCTATGCCGACGTAATCGGTGCCGGTATTGTAGCCGGAACCGTACATCGTTGCCTGGCCTGCCTGCGCCTCGTCGTAAATGCCGACGAGTTTGGGCGAGGTCTGGGTCGTCGTAAATGACGAGTAGGCTCCGGTCGAGTGGGTTATACGGGAGTAGCGAGTCCGGATCGGGTAGACTCCGTCGTAGCCGTAAATCGCATTGTCGGTTTTCGTGTAGAGAATGCCGGTCGACTTCGGAATCGGGATAGCCGGAGTGGAGGCGCCATTATAGGATGCCTGGTAATATGCCCGCAGGTCGTACCTGTTTCCGTAGATCGTGATGCCCCAGCCCCGGATCATGTAGGACGAGTTGACGGTGCCCGGTTTTACGATAACCTCGAATGTTACGGGAGCTTCGTTTACCTGCGAGGTGGTGCTCGTAACTCTCCATTTGCCCAGCCATCTCTTGTAGAGAGGATCGGTATTGTCCGGCAAGAGCGAGGCGTCGATCGAAACCGGAAGCGACGTGATGGGCGTGGTGGAGACGATGAATCCGTTGGAGACGGCGCATCCGAATACGACGGCTACGTACTCGTCGTAGAAACTCGGATAGTTGAGCGTATAGGTGTCCGCACCTTTGTGGAGCAGGCTGGCTGCGATCGCTTCGGGATCGTCGCCTGCGCCGATGTTGCCGTTGAGCGTGCCGACCAGGCTTTGCAGGAGCTTTTTCTCGCGCTGGGCCTCGAATTCGGACTTCAGCATCAGCCCCATGTAGTAGTACTCCGTATCCGTTGATGGAACTGTATTCACCGTAACGCTGTTGTAGGTCTTCGTGGCATCGGGAGCGGTCACTTCGAACGTGATGTCCGACCGGACCGGCTCGGGCGTCATAATCTTGAAATCGGCGCCGTTGACTTCGGCGAAATAGTAGTCGTCGACAAAGGTGAAGTTCTGTGCGGTCACTCCGTCGATCTCGACCGGCATGTAGAAACTGATGCCGGCCTTGGTGTAGATGAACGGTGCGTACACGGTGGTTTCACTGTCGATCTTGACCGCAAAGCGACGGTTCGTGAGCGTTGCCGAATACGTCTTGTCTTTCACGACGAAGGAATAGGTGTTGAATGACATGTCTTCCGCATTATTCCGGTAGGTCTCCAGGTCTTCCGACCAGTCGGTGTCCGCGGAAACGGGGGTCAGGATGTAGTAATTCCCCGTGATGATGCCGCGCAGGACGACCATTGCCGCGGATGTCTCCATCACCGTGAATTTGTAGTCGCCCTCCATGCCCTTGTAGGTCGATCCGATGTTGTCGGGATTTTTCGGGTGTACGAAGTAATTGATGAGCGAGTTTTTCGTATCGAAATTGAGCGTGACGCCCAGATCCTCGCCGAACGAATAGAGACTCGTCTCGGTGGTGGATGGGTTGCTTTCGATCTCGGAGGCAACGGTGACGCTGCCTTCGGAGAATTTGAAAAACAGGTTGTATCCGCCGAACTCCTGGGTCGGGGAGGGGAAATAGCGCACGTGCCATCCGTTTTCTGCGCTTTCGAGCACGGTCTTGGCCTCCTGCTTGGCGGCTTCGATGCGTTCGGAGGCGGATTTGTCGAAAAGATCCTCCTCGTCGAACAGGCATGAGGTGAGCAGGGCAGGAATGGCCAGAACCAGAAATAGTATGATTGCTGTTTTTTTCATATTCGGTGTCGCTTATTCGTTTGTACCGGAATTTTCGGGCGTGTCCGTATCTTCGTCATCCAGCGAGTCGAAGTCGAGGTTGGGCGCTTCTTCCGCACGGCGCAGTACGATTTCCCGCAGTTCGTTCAGGTCGATGTTCCAGGTGCTTTTCATGTAGTTGGAGACGATTTCGAATTTGGCTTCGATTTTCGGCCGTCCCGTGTCGCCGGCCGTCGTCAGCATCTCCTCCCACTCTTCTGCGCTCCGGTTGACGTAGAGGGCGATGAGTTCCACGAAATCCTCGCCGTCGGCTTTCGATGCATACGGGGAAATGAATCCTTTTTGCAGCGCCGATTCGGTGGTCTTGTAGATTTCGAAGCATTGGTCCTGTACGTAATCCGGGCCGGAAATCTCCGCGAAATCGGTGGGGTAAGGTTTCGTCTGATTGAGGATATGTCCGAATTCGTGGTGGATCGTCTTGAAATAGGCCGTCTTCGCATTGACGGTCTTGGGGTTCAGGTTGTCGAGGTTGTAGAGCGTGATCTTCGCCCCGGCTTCGGCCGTTCCCAGCACCATCGCTCCGTTGGTCTTGTAGGCATACGAGCCGACCAGGTAGAGGATTTTCGGGAAATAGGCCTTGATGAAATCCGTGCTGCCGGTTATCTCGTCGTAGGCTTCCAGGCACATGTGGCGCACCAGTTTGGCCATGGCGACCGACTGCTTGTAGCTGGCGGGTGTGAGGTAGTAGCCCATGCTCGACTCGATGTCCTCGAACCGGTATTTGAGCTGGATGTTGTAGGTTTCGACGTAGTTGCGCTTGAGCCAGCGGTCGAGGTCGTTCTGTTCGGTGGTCGTCGGCCTGACCACGCTGGTGGAATCCAGATCGTCGTTGTCCGAACAGGCTGTCAGCGCTGCGCAGAGCAGCGTGACGGAAAAGAGCAGATATATCAGATTCTTTTTCATACGCACTTTGGTTTGTTATTTTCTCGGGTTGGGGGTCAGGCCGGCGGCAATAACGTCGGCCGGAAGTTGCAGGGCGCGGCGCGGATCGGCCGTACCGTTCTCGTCGCTGATCTGATCGGTGATTTGCACGACGGTTTCGGCGTCTTCATCGAGCAGGTAGCGGTAGACCGTGATGCCGAAGCGACGGGTGTCGAACCACCGCATGCCTTCGTGGAGGAACTGGTAGCGGCGCATGAAGATGAGCGCCTGAAGCATGCTCTCCTGCGGGCCGCCATCTTCGAGCGTGTTGTAGGGGGCCGCATGGAGCTTTTTCTTGGGATTGAGCGTCTGCGGGCTGCTGACCGAGGTCTTTCCGACGTAGAGTTCGGAGTAGTCGGGGTAGGTTTCCGTAGCCCATTTGATGATCGAAGCCTCCGTCATGGATTTGAACCCTGCCGAGAAGAGGTTCGCGGCGTAGAGGTTTATATCCTCCAGGGCCTTGTCGAGCGCCGTCGGGTCTTCGTTCATCTTCATAATATAGGCTTCGGCGCGGTTGAGCAACGCCTCCTCGGAGGTGAAGAGAACGGAAATCGCTTTGTTGAATCCGGTTCCGGCGACCGGGTCGGTGTATTGAAACACGCGCCATGTCCGGGGAAGAACGTATTTGCCCGATGAGGCAAGCACTGCATGCGGCGCTTTGAAAGTCACGCTGCTGCCCCACGGACCGCCTTTTTTCGGCTGAACGGTTTCATAGATTCCTTGCAGTTTGCCGTGCGAATAGCGGCCGGCGGTGGAGTACCAGTCGAAAAGCAGTCCGCTGTTCGATGTCGCGGCCTGGAGGAGGAAGTTGGCCGTGCTGGCCGAATTGACATATTCCTGATGCCTGCTGGTGCCCTTCGGCAGAGCGGCGATCGCACTGTAATCGCGCAGCAGCGACGACGGGTTGGAGGTCAGGGCCATCGTCGCGTATTTGATGGCATTGCCCCAGTCCTGCATGAACAGGTAGTAGCGCGAGGCGAAGCAGCAGGCGGCCTTGTAGTTGAAGTGGTATTTCGGAACCGAATAGGCCGTGTCGTCGATCAGGGGGATGCCCGCTTCGATGTCTTTGCCGATCATCTCGTAGACCTTCTGGAGCGTTCCGCGTTCGTACCTGGGGTTGAGGTCGGTTTCGGCGTGGTCCATATAGGGTATGCCCAGGCAGTTCCCGGCTGTTGCCGGGTTGTAGGGCATGCAGAACATGTTTGCCAGTACGAAATGGGAATAAGCCCGGCAAATCAGCGCTTCGCCTTTGCTGGCCTTGAGCCTCGTGGTGGTAGGTCCTCCCAGCTCCTCGATGGCCGAAAGCGCCTGGTTGGCGTTGGCGATGTTGTTGTAGTTGGAACTCCAGATGTTCCGCGGGGCGTCGTTGTTGCTGGTAACCTCTTCGGCCCATTCGTAGACATCCTGATAGAACTGGTTGTAATTCTTTGTGATGCCGTAGTCGCAGACGTTGTCCGAGGAGAGTTCCGCAACGAGCTGGTAGCTGCCTGCCCCGCTGATGTAGGCCGAGACGAGTATGTTGGCGATCTTCTCTTCGGAATCCAGCGTCGTGCGCAGATCGGGATTCTGATCCAGAAAATCGCTGCACGACATGAATGCCGGAATGACGACCGCTATGTCCAGTAAATATATGATGCTTTTTTTCATAGGAATCTTTTTAAGATAAATCAGATTTTACAGTCCGATTCGGATTGTGAGCGTGAACTGCCGCGGCACGGGGGCTGCGACGCCGCCGGTGTTGTAGAACTCGGGGTCCTGGCCGTTGAGCTTCTTGTCGGCGTAGATCAGGAAGAGGTTCGTGGCTTGCAGTTTGAGCGAAAGCGAAGAGAACCGCAGTTTCGAAATGAGTCTCTTCGGGAAGTCGTACGAAAGCGAAATCTCCTTCATGCGGATGAAGTCGCCCTTGGCGATGCGTGCCGTCGAGTAGTTGTAGGCGCTGTACCCGTACGAAATCGAGGAGTTTAGCTGGCGCTGGCGCTTCGAGGCGATGGCCGGGATGTTCGTGACGGCTTCGTCGCCGGAGACCATCCAGCGGTTCTTGAATTCCCGCGGCATGGCGTCGAGGTCCGAGTAAATGCTGCTGAAGACCGGATTGAGCCGCACGACGTTGCCGAACGAGTAGGTCATAAAGACGTTCAGACGCCATCCCTTGTACTGGAACGTATTGCCGAAACTGCCCAGGTCGGTCGGATCGACCGGTCCGGAGTAGACCAGATTCGTTTTCAGGTTGTTCTCGTTGCTGTCCTGGAAATTGAAGGAGCTGGAGCTGAGTTTGCCTTCCGTGTTGACCACGACCGGCAGTCCGACTTCGTTCAATCCTGCGAACTGGAACGAGAAGAGCGAGCGGGCGGGATACCCCTCCATCGTGAATCCGGTTCCCGAAACCAGCGTCATTGCGCGCGTGGAGGTTTCGAGTTTGGTCACTTCGTTGTGGATGTGCGAGTAGATGAAGTTGGTGGTCCAGCTGAAGTTCTTGGTCTGGATGTTCTTGGTCGAAAGGCTGATTTCGACGCCGTTCGATTTCATCTCCGCGACGTTGCCGTATTTGGAGATCTCGCCGCCGATACCCTGGGTCGTGACCGTGCCGATCAGGTCGAAGTTGTTGCGTTTGTACCAGTCGAAGGCCAGGTTGATCCGGTTGTTGACGAACCCGACGTCGAGTCCGAGGTTCAGCTCGTGCTTCTTCTCGTAGGTGAGCTGCGCATTTTCGAGGCTCGAAACCTTGAGGCCGGTTTCGGTATCGCCGCTGGTCGGGCGCCACGGGGTCGAGGCTTTGATGACGGCCAGCGAGTTGGTGACGTAAGACGGGCCGCGGTCGGCGGTCAGCGAGTAAGAGGCTTTGAGCGACAGGTGCGACAGGGCGGGCTGTACGTGGCTGAAGAACTTCTCCTCGTGGACGTTCCATGCCCCGGAGATATTCCACGTCGGCAGCCAGCGGGCTTTGCGGCTCTTGCCCATCTTGTTGGTCCCTTCGTAGCGGTAGGTTCCGTTGATGGTGTAGCGTCCCTTGTAAGAATAGGTTCCGTTGAAGAAGAAGGCCACTTCGCGATAGAACGAGTCGCCGATCGTGTAGTACTTGCTGCCGCTCTCCATGCCCTGCTTGAAGGCCAGGTAATCGTAGTAAGGCTCCATACCCATATCGTACTGGAGTCCCCAGCCGCGGAACCAGGTGTTGTGCCGGTCGATCTTGTTCACCGACATACCGCCGTAGAGGTTGATGATATGCGTGTTGTTGAACGTTTTGTTGTAGGTCGCCGACGCGCGGAAGTCGTACGAAAGCATTTTGTTGTCCGTGCGTTCGTAGATACCGCCCTTGGGCAGCACGGTCACCGGAACGGCGTAGGGGTTGTCCGGATCGGTGTAAAGGAACGGGTTGTTGTCCCGGACGGTGGTCGGTTCGACGGTCCGGTAAGCGACGGACTGGTTTGAGGACTCGGTGATGTTATGCTCCTGGATCGAGGCCTGGTATTTTACCGCGCCCAGGGCGCTCAGGTCGAGGCCCTCGACGGGCGACCACTTCAGTTCGGCCTGGAATTTGGTCTCGACGACCGAAAGGTCGATGTAGTTGTTGTCCAGTTCGTGCAGAATGTTGAAGCTCGCGTAGTTTCGCGTGTAGAATTCGTCGGGGTCGAGCGTGCGCGACGTATTGAGCGCATAGGAATAGGGGTTGATGTCGAATTCGCGCTTCACTTCGCCCGTCACGTAGTTGGTTGCCGACGACAGGGTTCCCGGCGCCTTCTGCTTCCGGTAGGAGCCGTTGGAAATCAGGTTCAGCGACAGGTTTTTGAAGATGTTGTAGGTGGCGTTGATGTTGGCCGTGTAGCGTTCCACCTTGCTGGTCTTCGTCCAGCCCGGGTCGCTCATGGCGCTCAGCGACGCATAGTAGGACGATTTGTCGGTTCCGGACGTGAGGCTCACCGAGTGGGTGTGCATGACGTTGTTGTTGAACAGCTCGCTGAACCAGTTCGTGTTGCGGAACTCCGCCGCGCGCAGGTAATTCCCGATGCTTGCGTCGTCGTTTTGCAATTGTCCGGCCGCAATCATCTGGTACATCTTTCCGAATACGCCGCTTTCCGAATCGGTGATGGTTTCGGCGAGGTTGAGCCAGCCTTTTTTCTGCATGTCCATGTACACCGACATCTGGTCCTGCGAGTTCATAATGTTGAAATCCCGGTAGGACGGAATCATGCGGTAGGTGAATTCGCCGGTGTAGTTGATGGTGCTCACGCCGGCGCGGCCGCGTTTGGTGGTGATGACGATGACGCCCGCCATGGCGCGCGCTCCGTAGATGGAGGTGGCGGAGCCGTCTTTCAGAATGTTGAAGCTCTCGATGTCTTCGGCATTGAGTCCGGCGATGGCCGATGCGATGAGCGTCGTGGCGTCGCCCGAGGAGAGGTCGTCGGCGTCGATGTCGACGATGTCCTCCATGATGACGCCGTCCACGACCCACAGCGGCTTCGAACTGCCGTAAATCGATGTGGCGCCGCGCACGCGGATTTTCGGGGCGGTTCCGAACGTGCCGGATACGTTCTGGACGGATACGCCGGCCGACCGGCCTTCCAGGCCGCGGCTGATGTCGGCCATACCGGCCAGTTTCACGTCGTCGGCAACCAGCTGGTCTGCGGCTCCCGTGAACAGCCGCTTGTCCATCTTGGTCATACCCGTCACCACGACGGCCTCTACGGCCTGGGCGTCGGGTTCGAGTTTTACCCGGATGTCGGGTGCAATGTCAACATCCTGGGTTTTGTAGCCTACATAAGAGATCTGGAGTTTCCCCCCCCCCCTCCTTTCGGGACTCCTTGAAGTGCGAATTCTCCCTTGACATCGGTCGAAGTGCCGATTGTCGGGCGGTTCTTGACGACAACGGTCGCACCGATGACCGGTGCGTTGTTCTCATCGACGACGCGGCCTTTGACCGTCTGGGTCTGGGCCGAAGCTGCCGTCATACAGAAAACCGCCGATAGCGATAAGAGCAATTTTTTTATCATAGGCGAAAATTTAAATGGGTTTGGTACGAGGTTCGGGCCGGCTGCCTTTCCGATGGGCCGTCGGCTATCGGAAAAGGAACAGTGCGTTTGAATAAGCGTGCAGCGGGTGTGGGTAGGGATGCTGCGGGAGGGTGCGAACGTAAGAGAGAGGGCGATACGGCGGATCAGCCGAAGAGCGGGTCGTTCGGATGCCGTTGCTTCCGGTATTTCGACCGGCGGAACTGGAATACGGAAAACGATGCGGAGGCTGCCCGGAATGATTTCCCGGCGATCGTCCGATTTTGATGCGAATACCTCTGATGCCGAAACGAGTGCGTTTTCTTCATTGCATGCGGGTTTTATATATAGGTGTCGCAAATAAGCCTTTCGGGAAGCGGAAACTTTCGTCAGGGCTTCTACAAAAATATCGGAAAACGGCATTGTGTGAGTATATTTTCTTGTAAAAGAAGTATGATTTCATATCATAGCGCCCAAGATCGCTCTTTGCCGCTCGCCGGAAAAGCCATCCGGCGTATCCGGGAAAAAGCCCTTGTACCAAGGGGAATCGGCGTTGTCGCTAAATGAGATATTTTGTTTTGAAATCCGGTTTTTTTGTATATATTTACATAGATATTCCGGTCTGTTTTTATCTAATTCGCCCTGCTATGTATTTCAGATGCGTATTCCTTCTCCTCGCGGTCGCGGTCGTCCGGAGTGCATTCCCGCAGAATATCCGCCGCATTACCCACCGCGACGGGCTGTCGAACAGTTCGATTCTGTCGCTGGCGCAGGATGCGGACGGGTATATCTGGGCGGGCAGTTGCGACGGACTGAATCTGTGGGACGGCAATTCCGTCCGGCATTTCCGGCTCTCGGGCAACCTGATTCAGGAGATCGTAGCCACGGACGACGGTTACCTCTGGGTGCGGACCAACTACGGCGTCGACCGCTTCGACGCGCGCGACCGGCGGATCGAAATGCTTGCCGGATTCCAGCGGGTCTATAAATTCGCGGCCCGCAGCCGGGACGAGGCGTTTTTCCTGCATGGCAACAAGTTGTACGGATATGTGGCGTCGCAGGGTGCGTTCGAGCCGGTCGATGTCCGCGGGGCGGAGCTGAACGGGGTGCTGCGCATGTGCCTCGACGGCGACGGCGTATTGTGGCTGGTGCGTTCGGAGGATATTCGTTGTGCGCAGGTGGCCTATGACGCCGGCGGCAGGGCTTCGGTGGGGGAGTGGGAGCGGATGCCGCTGCCGGACGGGGTGGTGTTCACCCGTTACGACGGCGACCGGACGATCTTTTTCACCGACCGGAACGGCATGTTGTTCCGCTTCGACACCGGGCAGCGGCGGGCTTTCCCGATTTTCGACCTGCGGGAGGAGCTCGGACGGCGCGGCGCTCTTTCGTCGGTGATCAGCGACAAGGACGATTACGTGCTGGCCTTCGGGATGAGCGGCGTGCTGCGGCTCCGTTCGACCGATCCGATCGAGGGGCGTTACGAGTTGCAGGAGATCGACGTCAACTGCGGCGTTTTTGCGTTGCTGAAGGATTGTAACCAGGATATTGTCTGGATTGGAACCGACGGCAGCGGGTTGCTGCGGCAGGCGGTCGGGGAGGTCGCGATCCGTTCGGTCACCTACGAAACGCTGCCCTACCTGCTGACCAAACCGATCAAGGCGCTCCATGTCGACCCGGAGGGCGACCTCTGGATCGGGACCAAGAACGACGGCATCCTGCGCATCCGCGATTTCTACTCCCGGCGGACCTTTACGCGGGAGAATACCGACAGCTATACGGCCGCCGATTCGCCGCTGGGGAAAAATTCGGTCTATACGTTTGCCGGAAGCCGCCGCAATGTGCTGTGGATCGGCGGCGACGGCGGCGTGTGCTACTACTCGTACCGGCACAGGCGGATTTTCGAACTGCCGCGGAGCGGGGCGCTGCGGCGCATTCACGGGCTTTACGAGGACCGGGACGGGGTGCTGTGGGCTGCGAGCGTGGGCTACGGGGTCTGGCGCATCGAACTGTCCGGGAGCGCCGACGCGCCCGTCGCCGCGAATGTCGAACCGGTGGAGCTGGGACTCAAGGCGCGGAGCCGGAACTTCTTTTTCTCCGTTTGCGAGGAGTCCGATTCCACCCTCTGGTTCTGCAACCACGGTATCGGCGTCGTACACTATGACAGGCGCACCCGGGAGGGCCGGACCGTCGGGTTCGACACCCGCCGGGGGCTGGCCGTGAACGACGTGACGGCGGGCGTGTGCCGTTCGGACGGCTCGTCGTGGTTCGGGACCGGCTGCGGCCTGGTGCGTTACGATCCGGCGGGCGGCGGCGCGGAACCCGATTACAGCAACGACCAGCTGCGCTGCGGGGTGATCCACGGCCTGCTGGTCGATTCGCTCGACAACATCTGGGTCGGGACCAATGCCGGCATCGTGCGCTACGACCCGGCGACGAACCGTTCGGTGGTTTACGGCGCTTCGTACGGACTTGACGTGGTCGAGTTCAGCGACGGAGCCTATTTTTACGACCGGGAGCGGGGAAAACTGCTTTTCGGCGGGATCAACGGCTTCGTGGTCATCTCCGACAGCGGGGATTCCGAAGCGGCCTCCTACATGCCGCCCATCCGGTTCCGCGAGGTGAGGGCCAACGGCGAGTCGTACGATGTCGGGGCGCTGATGCGCCGGGGGCGGATGGTGCTGCGGCATCATCAGAATGCTTTCAGTCTTTCGATCGCGGCGCTGGATTACGTCAACGGCAGCAATTATTCCTATTTTTACAATATCGAGGGACTGGACGGCGACTGGCACGACAATTACCACAGCAACACGCTGGCTTTCGCTGCGTTTCCCACGGGCCGCTATACGCTCGGGGTGCGCTACCGGAACAATACGACCGGGGAGTGGAGTCCCGTCAGCCGCCTGCCGATCCGCGTGCTGGCTCCGCCCTACGCCTCGACCTGGGCCTGGATCGGGTATCTCGCCGCAACGCTGGGCGTCGTTATCGGCGTGTCGGGATACCTGATCCGCCGCCGCCGGCTCCGGGCGCGGCTCCGGCAGTCGCTCTACGAACAGCGGCAGCGGGAACTGGTCTATGAGTCGTGCATCTGGTCGTTCTCCAACTTGACCAACGAACTCTCGATCCCCGTGACGCTGATAAACGGTCCCTGCCAGCAGATCATGGGCTGCAAGTCGGCCGACGCGTTCGTCCGCCGGCAGGCGGAACTGATCCGGCACAATGCGCAGAAGATCAACGATCTGATCTATATGCTCAACGAATTCCAGTCGACCGATCCCGTCGACGGTTCGGACGATATCGAGATGCTGGACGTTTCACGCACGGCCGGCGGCATCGCGCAGACATTCGCCGATTATGCCGGGGAGAACCGCATCGCCTACCGGACGGCCGTAGGCAGCGGCGTGCTGTTCCCTTCGGTGCGCAATATCCTGATGATGATCTTCAATATCCTGCTGTCCAATGCGTTCCGCCGGACGGAGCCGGGCGGCGAGGTGAGCGTTTCGGTCGGAATCTGTTCCGTGCCGCGTCCGGACGGGGCGGCTTCCGGCGCCGGGGAGGAGACTTCCGGCGCGGCGGAACGGCTTCGGATCGAGGTCTCGAACCGGGGCGTGGAACTCGACGCCGGGCAGATCGAACTGATTTTCGACCGTTACAAACTGCTCAACCACCTGGGGGCGCTGAGCCGCCAGGGCGTGTCGCTGAAGGAAGACCTGGAGCTGGCGATCTGCTACAACCTCGTGACCAAGCTCCAGGGCGAATTCCGGGTGGAGAGCCGCGACGGGCTGACGACCTTTACGCTGTCGCTGCCGCGGCTCGAGATCACCCGTGCGGCCCGGTCCGCCGCACAGCCCGACATCGCTCCCGGACAGCGGTTCAGCCAGCCCGTTCCGGTTCCCGAAGCCTCCGTGATGACGTTCGGTGACATGCTCCCGACGATGCTCGTCATCAACGAGGACCGGGATATGGCCGATTTCATCGCCGGTCTGTTCAGCGGCGGCTACAACGTGCGGATCGTCTCCGACCTGAAATGCCCGCAGGAGAAACTGGCCGAAGCGCAGCCGCAGATCATCATCTGCGGGACGGTGTCGCTCAATGCGGCGATGATCGGCCTGATCCGCAGCATCCGGGAAACCAAGCAGCTGATGCAGGTCCCGATTATCCTGTTGACGGCGGTTTCCCGTACGGACGTGAAGGTCGAGGGGCTGGAACTGGGCGTGGACATCTGCCTGAAGATACCCTTCGACATTACCCATTTGCAGAGTGTCGTCGACCAGCTGCTGCGCCGTTACGAATCGCTGAAAAGCTACGGACGCTCGGTTTACAGCGCCTTCGACCTCACGCAGGGGCGGTTGCTGCACAAGGACGACAAGGCGTTTCTTGAGCGGATGCTCGACATCATCAACCGGAACATTCTCGATCCGGGGTTCTCAACGCAGTTCATCGCCCGGGAACTCGGCATGAGTCTCTGCAATTTCTACCGGCGGCTGGGGACGATCACCGGCCAGACCCCGGCGGGAATCATCCGGGAGTACCGGCTGAACCTGGCCGAGCAGTTGCTGGTGACCACGCGGCTCTCGATCGACGAGATTATCTACAAGTCGGGGTTCGCCAACCGCAGTACCTTTTTCCGGGGATTCATCGCCCGGTTCGGGGCGACGCCGAAGGTCTATCGCGAGCGGAAGATTGAGGAGGCGCTGCGGGAAAAGGACGCCCGGGCGGAGGAATCGGACCGGGCGGAGGAATCGGACCGGGCGTAAGCGAAGCCCTCGGCGGCGCGGGTGCCGGGTGTGGGTGCCGGGTGCGGGCGAAAGCGGGCGGCAGCCGTTGCCGGGACCGTTTCTGTGGATGTTTTCGGGCGGTTGCTGCTGCGGCGGTGCGGGCGGAACGGTTCGTACGCAGTCGTTTTCCGGTGTCCGGATCGTGTGCCTGCGTTCCGGATTTTGCCGATTTCCAGGCCGGAAGGAGGATTTTTCCCGGAAAATCGTTATTTTTGCCTCCGGAGCTTCCGTGTACGGTTCGTCCGAGCGGAAACGATGATCACTTTATAACTTTATCGAGATGAAAATTGCTATTGTGGGCGTCAGCGGCGCTGTGGGCCAGGAGTTTTTGCGGATTTTGGAGGAGCGCCGGCTCTCGATCGACGAACTGGTGCTGTTCGGTTCGCAGCGCAGCGCGGGCCGTACCTATAAATTCCGCGGGGAGGAGCTTACCGTCAAACTGCTGCAACACAACGACGATTTCAAGGAAATCGACTTCGCCCTGACATCGGCCGGAGCGGGTACGTCGAAGGAGTTCGCCGAGACGATCACCCGGCACGGGACCGTTATGATTGATAATTCGAGCGCTTTCCGCATGGATGCCGACGTGCCCCTCGTCGTGCCGGAGGTCAACCCCGGGGATGCGAAGAACGCGCCCCGCCGCATCATCGCCAATCCCAACTGTACGACGATCCAGATGGTCGTGGCGCTGAAGGCGATCGAGGACGTGTCGCATATCCGCCGCGTGCACGTGTCGACGTACCAGTCGGCCAGCGGCGCCGGGGCGGCCGCCATGGCGGAACTGGAGACGCAGTATGCCGAACTGGGCGTGGGCAAGGAACCGACGGTGGCGAAATTCGCCTTCCAGCTGGCCTACAACGTGATTCCGCATATCGACGTCTTTACCGACAACGACTATACGAAGGAGGAGATGAAGATGTTCCACGAGACGCGCAAGATCATGCATTCGGACATCGCCGTGTCGGCGACCTGCGTGCGCGTCCCGGTGATGCGCGCCCATTCGGAGAGCGTGTGGCTCGAAACCGAGCGTCCCGTCTCCGTGTCCGAAGCCCGCGAAGCCTTCTCGAAGGCCGAAGGCGTGGTGCTGATGGACGATCCCGCCGGCAAGGTCTACCCGATGCCGCTCTTCATAGCCGGCAAGGACCCCGTGTACGTGGGGCGTATCCGCAAGGACCTGACGTGCGACAACGGCCTGGCGTTCTGGTGCGTGAGCGACCAGATCAAGAAGGGTGCGGCGCTCAATGCCGTGCAGATCCTCGAAACGCTGATTTAGCTTTCGGCCGGCGGCTGTCCGGGAGTTGCTTCGGGCGGAAAGCCGACTGAAGAACTGACGGCCTGCGCTGCCGATGACCGCATTGATTGCGGTTTGCGCGTAGAGCGGCGGTTTTGTCGCAAGAACAGGCCCGGGACGAAATCCCGGGCCTGCTCTGTATCGGGAAATCCGGATAAAGCAGGTCGCTTACCCGATTAAGCGGGGGTGGGCATGTGCGCGAAACAGAGGATAATTGCGACCTTTCGGAACAAATCCCATACTGTTATGATCACTTCCGTAAAGGTAAAATTCCGCGCATCGCGCGTATCCGGCAAGGCCGGAACCATCTACTATCAGTTGACCCATCTCCGCCGGACCCGCTGCATTACGACCGGCATCCGTTTGATGCCCGGCGAGTGGGACGCTTCGGCGCAGCGGGCCGTCTCTCCGGAGCCGGGCCGCGTTCCGGTCTGGCAGTGCCGCATAGAGTGCGACGTGGACCGGTTGCACCGGATCATCCGCGACCTGGGCCGCGAGGGGCGGCCCTATACGGTCGACGAGGTTGCCGACCGCTTCTGCGCACAGTCCTGCGGCGTGGGTGTGACGGCGTTCATGCGCGAGCAGATCGCGCAGCTGACAGCCGACAACCGGCTGGGCACGGCCCGCAACTACACGCGCACGCTCCGCAGTTTTTCGGGCTTTCTCGGTGGCGGCGAACTGCCTTTCGCCGCGTTCACCGAGCGGCTGGTCGAGGAGTACAACGCTTATCTGCTGCGCCGCGGGGTCGTCCGGAACACCGTGTCGTTCTACATGCGCATCCTGCGCTCGGTTTACAACAAGGCGGTCCGCAGGCGGCTGGCCGAGCCGGCGTCGCCGTTCGGCGGGGTCTATACGGGCGTCGACCGCACGCGCAAACGGGCCATCGACGAGCGGCTCATCGCCCGTCTGAAGAGCCTCGACCTGCCGGTTTCGGGTGCGTTGCCGCTGGCCCGCGACCTGTTCGTTTTCAGCTACTGTATGCGTGGCATGGCGTTCGTCGACATGGCTTTTCTCCGGAAAAAGGACATGAGGGACGGGGCGATCCACTACGTGCGCCGCAAGACGGGGCAGCGGATGACCGTGCATCTGGAGCCGTGCATGCGCGAGATCATCGGCCGGTACGCTCCGCGCACGCGCGATACGCCCTATCTTTTCCCGGTGCTGACGGCCGAGGACCCGGCCCGGGCCTATGCGCAGTATCAGGTCGCGCTGAACTACTACAACCGTCTGCTGAAAAAGCTCGCGTCGCTGCTGGGGTTGGACTCCGGACTTTCGTCCTACACCTCGCGCCACAGCTGGGCGACGGCGGCCCGCAACCACAATGTGCCGCTGCCGGTGATCAGCGCCGGAATGGGGCACACCTCCGAGCGCACGACGCAGATTTACCTCTCGGCGCTGGAAACCTCGGTCATCGACTCTGCCAACCGGAAAATCCTCGCTTCGCTGAACCGCTGCGTCTCCTGCTGACGTGTCCGGAGATGCGGGTCTGAAAAAATCCGGCCGCGGAGGTCTGTCCCCGCGGCCGGATCGGTCGGTTGGAACATGCGTTTACTTCACCTCCCAGTCGTCGGTGCGGAACGAGGAGGCGGGGATGCCGGAGGTGTTGAAAAGGGTGGCTTCGGGAACGTTGCGGAAGGCGTAGCGCACGGCGACCGGTTCCGGAACGGCGTCGCACGCGACGATCAGGCGGCTTTTGCCCTTCTCGATCCGGGCTGTGGCCGGGTGGAAGACGCGGTCGGCGCCCGCCATTTCGAAGCCCGTGAGCGTGCGGCCGTAGGGCGCCAGGCCGTCGGGACCTGTCGCGAAGGTCAGGTAGGCCTTGCCGTCGGCGACCTCCATCTTTTCGCAGACGGGCGTATCGGCGTCGATGCCTTTCATGCCGTAGGTTTTCGACAGCGCCAGCCAGGCCAGACGTGTTCCGACCTCTTCTTTTTTGGCCGGATGGATGCAGCCCTCGTCGCCGATGTCGAGTGTTACGGCCATGCCGCTCGATGGAATATCCTTCAGATTATGCAGCTGGGCTTCGCGCAGCAAGGCTCCGCTGATGGCGTCGGGTCCGTCATAGCGGTAGGGTGCGATCTGCACGTAGTAGAACGGCAGCTCGCCCTGCGCCCAGCGCTCGCGGAGCATCTTCACGAAGGCCGGCATCAGCGCCCGGTACTGGGTGGGATTCGGCCTGTTCGACTCGCCCTGATACCAGAGGAATCCCTTCACGGTGTAGGGTACGAGCGGTGCGATCATGCCGTTGTAAAGTCCGCAGGGTTTGTACTGGGGGCGGTCGATTTGGTCCGGGTTGTCAAGGAACGAGAGGTCGAACTCCTTGAATCCGGACATCGTTTCGCGGTCCATCCACGCCTCGACCGGGGTGCCGCCCCAGCAGGTGACGATGACACCCACGGGGACGTCCAGCACGCTCTGCAAGTAGCGGGCGAAGTAGTAGGCCGTGGCGCTGGTTCCGGCGACCGCTTCGGGGGTGTGCTTCAGCCATTGTGCCGCGCACTCCTCCTGCGGCGTGCGTGCCGTGCTGCGTTTGACGGTGCAGAGGCGGATCGGCGTTGCGGCCCTGGCCCGGATGATCGCCTCCGCCGAACCTTCGACGGGCTGGTTGGGGAATCCGTGTACCGGCATCTCCATGTTCGATTGTCCGGAGCAGAGCCACACCTCGCCGATCAGCACGTCGCGGAGCGTCAGCCGCTCGTCGTCGCTCAATTCGATCGTGTAGGGACCTCCGGCCTCCGGGGTGGGCACGGCGGCACGCCAGCGGCCGTCTTTGCCGACGTTGGCCGTAATGCCTTGCGTGCTCCACGAGGGGCGGATCGTGACCTTCTTGCCGGGCGCGGCCTTGCCCCAGAACTGCGCTTCGGACTGCTGCTGGAGCACCATGTTGTCGCCGAAAATGCCGGGCAGGACGACTTTCGCCTGCATCGTGAGGGCTGTGCCGAGCGCGGCCAGTGTGAGAAGGATTCGTTTCATCGTTAACGGATTTTATCGAGTTCGACGGTGAAGTGGCGCAGGATCGGCGCCTCGAAGGTGATGCGGTAACCCGTGGTGATCTCCGCGCGGCGCTCGAAGATGTTGCGGCATGCGGCGGCGATCACCCGGATGTGGTTGTCGGTGTAGACGCGGCGCGGGATGGCCAGGCGCAGCAGTTCGAGCGCGGGGTAGCGGTTCTCGTGCGTCTCGGGGTCGCGGTCGGCGAGGATCGAGCCGATCTCCACGCCGCGGATGCCCGCTTCGAGGTAGAGTTCCACGGCCAGCGTCTGGGCGATGAACTGCTCCTTCGGGAGGTTCGGAAGCACCTTCTTCGCATCCACGAAGATCGCGTGCCCGCCTGCCGGACGCTGGTAGGGGACGCCGTACTGGTCCAGCAGGTCGCCCAGCAGCCGCACCTGCCGGATGCGGGCGTCGAGCTGTCCGAATTCCGTGTTCTCGTCCAGTCCCACGGCCAGCGCGTCCATGTCGCGGCCCGACATGCCGCCGTAGGTGACGTAGCCTTCGAACATGATGCTGAACGACATCGCCTTTTTGTAGAGTTCCTCGGAGCGCATCGCCACGAAGCCGCCCATGTTCACCACGCCGTCCTTCTTGGCCGAGATGGTCATAATGTCGGCCCAGTCGTACATTTCGCGGACGATCTCCTTGATCGTCTTCGAGGCGTAGCCCTCCTCGCGGGTTTTGATGAAGTAGGCGTTCTCGGCGAAGCGCGCCGAGTCCATCAGCAGGGGCACGCCGTAGCGGCGGCACAGTTCGGCCGTTTCGCGGATGTTGCGCATCGACACGGGTTGGCCTCCGGCCGTGTTGTTGGTGACGGTGAGCACCACGCACGGAATCTTTTCGCGCGGGTTTTCGGCGAGGACCTTTTCGAGTTTCGCAAGGTCCATCTCGCCTTTGAACGGCAGTTCGAGCTGCGTGTCGGCCGCGGCGTCGATCGTGCAGTCCACGGCGTGGCAGCGGCGGAATTCGATGTGCCCCTTCGTGGTGTCGAAGTGCGAGTTGCCCGGCACGATGTCGCCCTCCTTGAGCAGCGCCGAGAAGATCACGTTCTCCGCGGCGCGCCCCTGGTGCGTGGGCAGGAACCACGGCATGCCGAACAGCTCCGCGACCGTCGTTTTGAGCCGGAAATAGGACGAGGCCCCGGCGTAGCTTTCGTCGCCGGTCATCATCGCCGCCCACTGGCGGTCGGACATCGACCCCGTGCCCGAATCGGTCAGCAGGTCGATCGTCACCTGGTCCGAGCGCAGTTTGAAAAGGTTGTAGCGGGCTTCGCGAATCCACGCTTCGCGCTCTTCGCGCGTGGAAGTGCGAATGGCCTCGGTCATCTTGATCTTGTAGGGTTCGGCATAAGGAAGTGTCATCATATAGTTGGTTTTAGGTTGCAATTCGTCGGTATTCCGATCAAAATTACGAAAAATTTTCCGAAACCGGAACTCGGGTACGTTATTTGTTCGGGGTCCTGCTGAATTTAACCTTCCGAATGCGATGCAAAAATACCGCTGCACCTATTGCGAATACATCTATGATCCCGTGTCGGGCGATCCGGAACACAACGTGGGCCGGTATACGCCGTTCGACGCGCTGCCCGACGACTGGGTATGTCCCGTCTGCGGCCGGGGGAAATGGGCTTTCGATGCGATGAAGGAACAAAAAACAAGCGACATATGATTTTGTATCTCAACTTATTAACATCTTTGATTATGGCAACGACCGATACCGCGTCCTCGCCGCGTTTCACCCCGCAGGACCTGCCTTATGCCTACGACGCGCTTGCGCCCGCAATCTCCGAGGAGACGATGCACTACCACCACGACAAGCATTATGCTGGTTATGTCGACAAACTGAACGAGCTGATCGTCGACACGCCCTTTGCCGGGCAGCCGCTGGAAGACATCATCCTTTCGGCCGACGGGCCGGTCTACAACAACGCCGCGCAGGCGTGGAACCACGCGTTCTTCTTCGGACAGCTCTCGCCGAAACCCCAAAAGGAGCCTTCGGGCGAGCTGCTGGAGGCCATCAACCGCAATTTCGGCTCGCTCGACGAACTGAAGGTGCAGATCGGCCGCGCCGCCGCGGGCCTTTTCGGTTCGGGGTGGGTGTGGCTGGCCGAGGACCCCTCGGGGCGTCTGGCCGTCGTCAGCGAGCAGAACGCCGGCAACCCCATGCGTCACGGCATGAAGCCGCTGCTGGCGATCGACGTCTGGGAGCATGCGTATTACATCGACTACCGGAACCGCCGCGCCGATGCCGTCGAGGCCCTCTGGGGCGTCGTCGACTGGAAGGTCGTGGGCGACCGATACGCTGAAAAATAGGCGGTTCCCGCCGGTGTTCGAATGCCGTTTCCTACATAGGAAACGGTATTTTTTGCGGGCCGCGGATTCGTGGATTTGTAATCAAAATTCGTCATTTTGTGATCTTTTTGGTTTGCCAATGTGCTTTTCTGCGTAAAAGAGTGTATCTTCGCAGCGTAGAAATTTATGATTCGGACCGGATGCAGGAGAGAATTCAATTGGCATTGATCCTGTTGCTCTTCGCCTTGGCGGGGAGTCTGGAGGATACGTCGTTCCGCAGCGGCGCGGAGAGCGTGCGCCCTGCCCTGACGCAATCCTCGGTTGCCGGTTCGCACGCCGCGGCATGCAATTATTTCTCCGCCGCGATCTGTCCCTGCGCCGTCTCGATCGAGGCTCCCGCAGCTCCTTCGGACCATAAGGCCGCCGTGCGGCAGCTTGCCGGCGCGCGCGTCGCCTGTGATGCCGCTTTCGGCCTCCGTACCGCAATGCGGACCTATTCCCCGGCTTTGCACCCCGACGCCGTGGATTACTACGTCTTCTCTCTGGGGCGCATTCTGATTTAGCCTTTTCCGCCGTTTTACCTGCCGCATGTTTCCGGGGCTTTGCCGTCCGCGGGGCGTGCGTGCGTTCGTCGTGCCGGAATTAAAAATCGTAAAACAACATATCTATGTATTTCACGCTATTGGTGGTCGTCATCCTTACGGCCATTGCGCTGGTCGCAGTCGCGCTGGGCATCGCCCGCGCCGTGTCGCCGCGTTCGTACAACCCCCAGAAGGGCGAGGCTTACGAGTGCGGCATCCCGACGCGCGGACGTTCGTGGATGCAGTTCAAGGTGGGTTACTACCTCTTCGCCATCCTCTTCCTGATGTTCGACGTCGAGACGGTGTTCCTCTTTTCGTGGGCCGTCGTCGTGCAGGAACTGGGCGTCTACGGACTGGTGAGCATTCTCTTCTTTTTGGTGGTACTGATTCTGGGCCTTGCCTACGCATGGCGGAAAGGAGCTTTGGAATGGAAATAAAGAGACCGAAAATCAAGTCGATGAAGTACGAAGACTTCAACGACAACGAATACCTCGAACAGATGGTGCGCGAACTGCGCGAGAACGGAACCCATGTGGTGGCGGGATGTCTCGACGAGGTGATCAACTGGGGGCGCAGCAACAGCCTCTGGCCCCTGACGTTCGCCACGAGCTGCTGCGGCATCGAATTCATGGCCGTGGGCGCCGCGCGCTACGACTTCGCCCGGTTCGGGTTCGAAGTGGCCCGCGCCTCCCCGCGCCAGGCCGACTTCATCATGGTCGCCGGAACCATCACGCACAAGATGGCTCCGGTGCTCAGGCGTCTTTACGACCAGATGGCCGATCCCAAATACGTGATCGCCGTGGGCGGCTGCGCCATCAGCGGCGGTCCGTTCAAGAAGTCGTACCACGTGGTCAACGGCGTGGACCGGATTCTGCCCGTCGACGTTTACATCCCCGGATGTCCGCCGCGTCCCGAGGCGATGCTCTACGGACTGATGCAGCTTCAGCGCAAGGTGAAACTGCAACGCTTCTTCGGAGGCGTGAACCGGCAGATCGGCCGCGAGGAGTACGAACGGCTGCTGCGGAGCGACCTGACGGCGGAGAAGAACGATTTGAATGTGGACGAAGAAAAACGAGAATTATGACCCTGACAGATAAAATGAAGGCCTGGGAGCCTGCGGCCGTGTGGTCGGAGGCCGGCGAGGGGATGTTCACCGTGCCGGCGGAAGCTTTCCGCGGGGTGGCCGAACGCCTGAAGGCCGAAGGCTTCGATTTCCTGCGCAGCCTCACGGGCATGGACTGGGGCGAAGAGGGCTTCGGCGTGGTGTACCACCTCGAAGCCACCTCGACGGGCGAGAACGTCGTGGTGCGGACGCTGACTCCGGAACGCGAACGCCCGGTCCTGCCCTCGGTGTGCGACCTGTGGAAGGCCGCCGAGCTGAACGAGCGCGAGGCGTTCGACTACTTCGGCATCCGTTTCCTGAACCATCCCGACATGCGGCGGCTGTACCTGCGCGACGATTGGGTGGGACATCCCCTGCGCAAGGACTACGATCCGGCGTCGAACCCGCTCCGCATGAGCAACGAGGTGTCGAAGGACAGCGCCCCGACCTTCGAGTTGCAGCCCGACGGCAGTTTCATACGCGGGCGCAACGTGCTTTTCGAGGAGGAGGAGTACGTCATCAACGTCGGTCCCCAGCACCCGGCCACGCACGGCGTGCTGCGCTTCCGCGTGTCGCTCGAAGGCGAGATCATTAAAAAACTCGACGTGCACTGCGGCTACATCCACCGCGGCATCGAGAAGATGTGCGAGGAGCTGACCTATCCCCAGACCCTCGCCCTGACGGACCGTCTCGACTACCTCGGGGCGTCGCAGAACCGCCACGCCCTCTGCATGTGCATCGAAAAGGGGCTGGGCGTCGAGGTGCCGGAGCGCGTGCAGTACATCCGCACGATCATGGACGAGTTGCAGCGCATTGATTCGCACCTGCTCTTCTTCGCCTGCCTGTGCATGGACATGGGCGCGCTGACGGCCTTCTTCTACGGTTTCCGCGACCGCGAGAAGGTGCTCGACATCCTGGAGCAGACCACCGGCGGCCGCCTGATCCAGACTTACAACACCATCGGCGGCGTGCAGGCCGACATCCATCCCGATTTCGTGCGCAAGGTCAAGGAGTTCATCGCCTACATGCGTCCCGTGCTGCGCGAGTACCACGAGATTTTCACGGGCAACGTCATCGCGCAGGAGCGTCTGAAAGGCACCGGCGTGCTGACGCGCGAGGATGCCATTTCGTTCGGCGCCACGGGCGGCACGGGCCGCGCCGCAGGGTGGGCCTGCGACGTGCGCAAGCGCCATCCCTACGCCGTTTACGGCAAGGTGGATTTCGAGGAGGTGCTCTTCACCGAGGGCGACTGCCTGGCCCGCTACATGGTCCGCATGCGGGAGATCGAGCAGAGCATGAACATCATCGAGCAGTTGATCGACAACATTCCCGAAGGCGAATACCAGTTGAAGATGAAGCCCGTGATCCGCATTCCCGAGGGCAGCTACTACGCCGCCGTCGAGGGAAGCCGCGGCGAGTTCGGGGTCTTCATCGAGAGCCGGGGCGACAAGTTCCCCTACCGCATGAAGTTCCGCTCGACGGGTCTGCCGCTCGTCTCGTGCCTGGAGACCATCGCCCGGGGGACGAAGATCGCCGACCTGATCGCCATCGGCGGCACGCTGGATTACGTGGTTCCGGATATTGACAGATAAAAGAGACTCTATGACCATGATGCATCATATCACGCTGTCGAATGGCGTTTTCGCCGCCTGCGGCGTCGTTTGCAAGTCCGACCCCACCCCAAGTCCCTCCACGAGGGAGGGACTTGGTGCCGCTGCGCGGCAAAATCGGCGTTTCGGACGGTTGTGCCATAATCTGTAATAGCGAAAAATTGTATTGCTATGTTCGACTTTTCTATAATTACGAGCTGGGTCCACGGGCTGCTGACCTCGCTGATGCCCCTCGGGCTGGCCGTTTTCATCGAATGCGTGATCGTCGGCGGCTGTCTGCTGCTGATGTACACCGTGATCGCCATCCTGATGATCTTCATGGAACGCAAGGTCTGCGCGGCCTTCCAATGCCGCCTCGGGCCGATGCGCGTGGGTCCGTGGGGTACGGTGCAGGTCATCTGCGATGTCTTCAAGATGCTCACCAAGGAGATCATCACCATCCGCCGTTCGGACAAGTTCCTCTACAACCTCGCGCCCTATATCGTCATCCTCGCCTCGGTGCTGGCCTTCGCCTGTCTGCCGGTCAACAAGGGGCTGGAGGTGCTGGATTTCAACGTGGGCATCTTCTTTATGATGGCCGCCTCGTCGATCGGCGTGGTCGGCATTCTGCTGGCGGGGTGGAGTTCCAACAACAAGTATTCGCTCATCGGCGCCATGCGCAGCGGTGCGCAGATGATCTCCTACGAGCTTTCCATCGGCCTCTCGATCCTCACGATCATCGTGCTGACCGACACCATGCAGTTCTCCGAGATCGTGGCCCGGCAGGCCGACGGGTGGTTCCTTTTCAAGGGCCACATTCCGGCGCTGATCGCCTTCGTGATCTACCTCATCGCCGGCAACGCCGAGGTCAACCGCGGCCCGTTCGACCTCCCGGAGGCCGAGTCGGAGCTGACGGCGGGCTACCACACCGAGTATTCGGGCATGCACTTCGGGCTGTTCTACGTCGCCGAGTTCGTCAACCTGTTCATCGTCGCGGGCGTCGCCGCCACCATCTTCCTCGGAGGCTGGATGCCGCTGCACATTGCAGGCTGGGAGGGCTTCAACGCCGTGATGGACTGCATTCCGGGTTTCGTGTGGTTCTTCGCCAAGGCGTTTTTCGTGGTGTGGCTGCTCATGTGGATCAAGTGGACCTTTCCGCGCCTGCGCATCGACCAGATCCTGACGCTCGAATGGAAATACCTCGTTCCCATCGGGCTGGCGAACCTGCTGCTGATGGTCATTGTCGTCGTCTTTAAACTGCATTTTTAGTTATGAGTAGCTATATCAAAGGCCTTTTCCACGGACTGGGAACCCTTTTGACCGGACTTAAAGTGACGGGGCGCGAGTTCTTCACGCCCAAGATCACCGAGCAGTATCCCGAAAACCGGGCCACGCTGAAGATGTACGACCGTTTCTGCGGCTCTCTGACGATGCCCCACGACGCCGAGGGGCGCAACAGGTGCATCGCCTGCGGGCTGTGCCAGTCGGCCTGCCCCAACGGGACCATCCGCCTCACGACCGAGACGGTCGCCGACCCCGGGACGGGCAAGACCAAAAAACGGCTGGTGCGCTACGAGTACGACCTGGGGTCGTGCATGTTCTGCCACCTGTGCGTCAACGCCTGCCCGACCGGCGCGATCCGCTTCTCGACCGATTTCGAGCACGCCGTCTACACGCGCGAAAAGCTCGTCAAACAACTCAACAAACAGTAAGTCATGGAAATAACACTCGAATTGATCGTTTTCACGGTCCTGGCGCTGTTCATCGGCGTCAGCGCGATTCTCGCCGTGACGACCCGGCGCATCCTGCGCGCCGCGACCTACCTGCTGTTCGTGCTCTTCGGTACGGCGGGCATCTACTTCCAGCTCAACTACTCGTTCCTCGGGGCGGTGCAGCTGCTGATCTACGCCGGCGGCATCACGGTGCTCTACGTCTTCTCGATCCTCCTGACGTCGAGCCAGGGCGACAAGGCCGAGGACCTGAAGGGCTACAAGCTCTTCGTGGGGCTGGGCGCCGCGCTGGCCAGCCTGGGCATCTGCCTCTGGATAACGCTCCGCCACGACTTCCTGCCCTCGCATTTCGAGCACGGCGAACTGCACGTGCGGACCATCGGCCACGCGCTGATGAGCAGCGGAAAATACGGTTACATCCTGCCGTTCGAGGTGATCAGCCTGCTGCTGCTGGCCTGCATCGTCGGCGGCATCCTCATCGCGCGCAAACGCTAAAAAACACGACTATGATACACATGGAATATTACCTGATTGTCTCCACGGTGATGATGTTCGTGGGCATTTACGGATTCGTCACGCGCCGCAACCTGCTGGCGATGCTGATTTCGGTCGAGCTGATTCTCAACTCGGTGGACATCAATTTCGTGGTCTTCAACCGCTTCCTCTTCCCCGAGCAGCTCGAAGGGTTCTTCTTCGCCCTGTTCGCCATCGGAATCAGCGCCGCGGAGACCGCCGTGGCCATCGCCATCATCATCAATATCTACCGCAACATCCGCAACATCGGCGCCCGGAGCCTGCGGGAAATGAAGTGGTAACGGTGCGAAAAAACGATCTTCTATGGAATATACGATTCTGATTCTGTTGCTTCCGCTGGCGAGTTTCCTCGTGCTGGGGCTTGCGGGCATGAAGATGCGTCCCGCGGCGGCGGGCGCCGTGGGCACGGCCGTGCTGGCCGTCGTGGCGCTGTTGAGCTATTGGACGGCTTTCGAATACTTCTCGGCCGGGCGCGATGCCGCGGGCGTGTTTCCGACGCTGATCCCCTGGAACGCCGTGTGGCTGCCCATCGGCGGTGCGCTGCACATCGACCTGGGCATTCTGCTCGACCCGATTTCGGTGATGATGCTCGTGGTGATCTCCACGGTGTCGCTGATGGTCCACATCTACTCGCTGGGCTACATGAAGGGCGAGCGGGGCTTCCAGCGTTACTATGCCTTTCTGTCGCTCTTCACGATGAGCATGATCGGGCTGGTCGTGGCGACCAACATCTTTCAGATGTACCTCTTCTGGGAGCTGGTGGGCGTCAGCTCCTACCTGCTGATCGGCTTCTACTATACGAAGAAGGAGGCCGTGGCCGCTTCGAAGAAGGCCTTCATCGTGACGCGCTTCGCCGACCTGGGCTTCTTGATAGGCATCCTGATCTACGGCTACTACGCCGGGACCTTCTCCTTCACGCCCGAGACGCACGCGCTGGTGGCCGCCGGGGCGATGATCCCGCTGGCGCTGGGACTGATGTTCGTCGGCGGCGCGGGCAAGAGCGCCATGTTCCCGCTGCACATCTGGCTGCCCGACGCCATGGAGGGTCCCACGCCCGTGTCGGCGCTGATCCATGCCGCGACGATGGTCGTGGCGGGCGTCTACCTCGTGGCGCGGATGTTTCCGCTCTTCATCGGCTATGCGCCCGAAGTGCTGCATTGGACGGCTTATGTCGGGGCCTTCACGGCGTTTTACGCCGCCGTCGTGGCCTGTGTGCAGAGCGACATCAAGCGTGTGCTGGCGTTCAGCACCATTTCGCAGATCGGGTTCATGCTCGTGGCGCTGGGCGTCTCGACCTCGGCCGACCCGCACGCCGGAGGGCTGGGTTACATGGCCTCGATGTTCCACCTCTTCACCCACGCCATGTTCAAGGCCCTGCTGTTCCTCGGCGCGGGGTGCATCATCCATGCCGTGCACTCCAACGAGATGTCGGCCATGGGCGGCCTGCGCCGCTACATGCCGCTGACCCACTTGACGTTCCTCGTGGCGTGCCTCGCCATCGCGGGGATCTGGCCCTTGAGCGGTTTCTTCTCGAAGGACGAGATCCTGACGGCCTGCTTCGCCTTCTCACCCGTCATGGGGTGGGTGATGACCGCCATCGCGGGACTTACGGCCTTCTACATGTTCCGGCTCTATTACGGTATTTTCTGGGGCGCGGAGAACCGCGAACTGCATGCGGCGCACAAGCCGCACGAGGCTCCGCTGACGATGACCCTGCCGCTGGTGTTTCTGGCGGCGGTGACCTGCGTGGCGGGATTCATCCCCTTCGGGGAGTTCGTGTCGAGCGACGGCGCGCCCTATGTCATCCATATCGACCGGAGCGTTGCCGCAGTGAGCCTCTGCGTCGCCGCTGCGGCCATCGCGCTGGCGACGTGGATGTACGCCCGCGACCGGCAGCCCGTGGCCGACAGGCTGGCCGCGACGTTCAGCGGCCTGCACCGCGCGGCCTATCGCCGGTTCTACATCGACGAGGTCTACCAGTTCATCACCCACCGGGTGATTTTCGCCTGCATCTCGACGCCCATTGCGTGGTTCGACCGCCATGTGGTCGACGGCTTTATGAATCTCCTCGCCTGGGGCGCCAACGGCGCCGCCTGGCTCATCCGCGACATGCAGAGCGGCAGCGTGCAGCGTTACTGCATCTGGTTCCTCGGCGGTGCGCTGGGCCTCACGATCCTGATTCTTCTAATCTGTTAATCCGAACGAGTTATGAATATACTATCTCTGTTTCCCGCCGTTCCGCTCGTGATGATGCTGGGTCTGTGGCTCTCGAAGTCCACGCGGCAGATTCACACGGTGATGGTCGCAGGCTCTTCGCTGCTCGTGGCGCTGGCCGTCGTGCTCGTGGTGCAGTACCTCGGGCTGCGCGGCGCGGGCGAGACGGCGCAGATGCTCTTCACCGAAAGCCGCGTCTGGTATGCGCCGCTCAACATCCACTACGCCGTGGGCGTCGACGGCATTTCAGTGGCGATGCTCCTGCTGTCGGCCGTCATCGTCTTCACGGGCACGTTCGCCTCGTGGCAGATGAAGACCGACGTCAAAGCCTACTTCCTCTGGTTCTGCCTGTTGAGCGTGGGGGTGTTCGGGTTCTTCATTTCGGTCGACCTCTTCACGATGTTCCTGTTCTACGAGGTGGCGCTGATCCCGATGTACCTGCTGATCGGCGTCTGGGGCAGCGGGCGCAAGGAATACGCCGCCATGAAACTGACGCTGATGCTCATGGGCGGTTCGGCGTTGCTGCTGATCGGCATTCTGGGCATCTACTTCGGTGCGGGCGCCACGACGATGAACATTCAGGAGATCGCCGCGCTGAACAACATTCCCGTTGCCCAGCAGCGCATCTGGTTCCCGCTGGTGTTCATGGGTTTCGGCGTGCTGGGCGCGCTGTTCCCGTTCCATACGTGGAGCCCCGACGGCCACGCCTCGGCCCCGACGGCCGTGTCGATGCTCCACGCCGGGGTGCTGATGAAGCTGGGCGGATACGGCTGTTTCCGGGTTGCTATGTATCTTTTACCCGAAGCGGCGCATGAATTGAGCTGGGTATTTATCATCCTGACAACGATTTCCGTCGTCTACGGCGCCTTCTCGGCCTGCGTGCAGACCGACCTCAAGTACATCAACGCCTACTCCTCGGTGTCGCACTGCGGACTGGTGCTGTTCGCCGTTTTGATGATGAACACCACGGCCGGTACGGGCGCCGTGCTCCAGATGTTGAGCCACGGCCTGATGACGGCCCTCTTCTTCGCGCTGATCGGCATGATCTACGGCCGCACCCACACGCGGGACATCCGCCAGCTGGGCGGGCTGATGAAGGTGATGCCGTTCCTCGCGGTCGGGTATGTGATCGCGGGTCTGGCCAACCTCGGGCTGCCGGGCCTGAGCGGCTTCGTGGCCGAAATGACCATCTTCAACGGCGCGTTTATGAACGCCGACACGTTCCACCGCGTGGTGACCGTCATCGCCTGCACGTCGATCGTCATCACGGCGGTCTACATCCTGCGCGTCGTCGGGAAAATCCTCTACGGCACGTGCGACAATCCCGAGCACCTGAAGCTTTCGGACGCCACGTGGGACGAGCGGCTGTCGGTCGTCTGCCTCGTCGTCGCCATCGCCGGCATGGGTCTGGCGCCGCTGTGGGTGAGCGACATGATCCGCGGCAGCGTCGCGGAGATCATTGCACATATTTTGAGTTAAGCGACTATGGATTACACCTCGATATTTACGCTGATGCGGGCCGAAGTGACCCTCACGGCGATTCTCGTCTTCGTGTTCCTCTACGACCTCATGGCCGGGGAGCGCGCACGCCGCCGCTTTTCGGCCGTGGTCTGCTGCCTGATGGTCGTGCAGGTGGTTGTGAACCTTGTTCCGGCTGCGGGGGGCGAACTCTTCGGCGGCATGTTCTGCCATACGCCGATGGACGGCATCGTTAAAAGCATGCTCTCCGTCGGGGCGCTGATCGTCTTCCTGCAGTCCGACACGTGGCTGCGCCGCGAGGACACGCGCCACAAGCAGGGCGAATTCTACATCCTGACCCTCTCGACGCTGCTGGGCATGTATTTTATGATCGGCGCGGGCAACTTCCTGCTGTTCTTCATCGGTCTGGAGCTGGCTTCGGTCCCGATGGCCTGTCTGGTGGCCTTCGACAAATACAAACGCTATTCGGCCGAGGCGGGGGCCAAATACATCCTCTGCGCGCTGTTCTCGAGCGGACTGATGCTCTACGGCATCTCGTTCCTCTACGGAACGACCGGGACGCTCTATTTCGGCGACATGGCCGCCCGCATCGACGGTTCGCCGTTGCTGGTGATGGCCCTGGTCTTCTTCCTCTCGGGGCTCGGCTTCAAGATTTCGCTCGTGCCCTTCCACCTCTGGACGGCGGACGCCTACCAGGGCGCGCCGACGAACGTGACTGCCTATCTTTCGGTGGTCTCGAAGGGCGCTGCGGCGTTCGTGCTGCTGACGGTGCTCGTGAAGGTGTTCGCCCCGATGACCGAACAGTGGCAGACGCTGCTCTGGATCGTGACGGTGTCGAGCATCACCGTTGCGAACCTCTTCGCCATCCGGCAGAAGGACCTCAAGCGTTTCATGGCCTTCTCGTCCATCTCGCAGGCCGGATACATCATGCTGGCCGTCATCGGCGGCAGCGCCATCGGCATGACCTCGCTGGTCTTCTATGTGCTGGTCTACATGGCCGCCAACCTCGCGGTGTTCGGCGTGCTGTCCGCCGTCGAGCAGCACAGCGGCGGCAGGGTCTCGCTGGAGGACTACAACGGGTTTTCCCGCACCAATCCCCGCCTGGCGCTGCTGATGACCCTGGCGTTGTTCTCGCTGGCGGGAATCCCGCCCTTCGCCGGGTTCTTCTCGAAATTCTTCGTCTTCGCCGCGGCTTTCAGTGGCGGATTCCACCTGCTGGTCTTCATCGCGCTGGTCAACACGGTCGTGTCGCTCTATTACTACCTGTTGATCGTCAAGGCGATGTACATTATGCCCGGCGACGCGCCGATCGCGGCGTTCCGCAGCGACCGTTACACGCGCGTCAGCCTCGCGCTCTGCATGGCAGGCGTCCTGCTGCTGGGCATCGTCAGCGCGGTTTACGACGGCATCAACGCCTTTGCGTTCGGGCTTTGACCCGGCGGGATATGCAGATGCGGGGCGCGGGAGACCGTGCCCCGCATTTTTTCGTGCGGGTGCGATTGGGGTTTGCGGGCCTGCCGCCGGGGTGCGTTATCGCCGCTTTTCCAGGGCGAGCAGCCGCTCCTTGATGTCGAGCCCTCCGGCGTAGCCCGTGAGCTTGCCGTCGTAACCCAGGACGCGGTGGCAGGGAATGACGATGACGATGGGGTTGCGGTTGTTGGCCATGCCGACGGCGCGGAACGATTTGTTGTGGCCGATCTGCATGGCGATATGTCCGTAGGTGCGGGTTTCGCCGTAGGGGATGGTTTGCAACGCCTGCCAGACAGATTGCTGGAAGGGCGTTCCGGCGGGTGCGAGCGGCAGCGAGAAGTCGCGGCGCGTGCCGGCGAAATACTCCCGGAGCTGCGCCGCCGCCTTCAGCAGCAGGGGTGTGGCGGCGGTTTCGGGGACGGCCGCGGAGCCTTCCGGAACTGTCGTGCCGAAACGGATCTGCGTCACAGCCTCGCCCGTAGCCGTGATCGTCACGGGGCCGACGGGCGTTTCGTGTTGCAATGTGTACGTCATAAATTCTTCAGAGTGTAGTCGATCATCTTTTGTCTTATGTGTGCCGTTGCGTCGGGCAACATCGAATGGTTCTGGTCGGGGTACACCATCATGTCGTACTGTTTGCCGGCGCGGTTGAGCGCCCGGGTCATCTCGACGGTGTTCTGGAAATGGACGTTATCGTCGGCCGTGCCGTGGATGATCAGCAGCCGCGTGCGCCGGTCGTCGAGCATCCGCGCGAAATTGATCGGCGAATTGTCGTCGTAGCCTGCGGCGTTGTACTGCGGAAGGTTGTTGTAGATCTCGGTGTAGATCGTGTCGTAATAACGCCACGAGGTGACGGGAGCCACGGCGATGGCCATTTTGAACAGCCCGAGGCCCTTCATCGCACAGCTCAGGGCCATGAATCCGCCGTAGGACCAGCCGTAGATGCCGATGCGCGCAGGGTCGACCCAGGGCTGCGCCGCCATGTGGCGGGCGGTCGAAAGCTGGTCCTCGACCTCCAGCGCCCCCAGGCGTCCGTAGGTGAGTTTCTTGAACTTTTCGCCCCGGAATCCCGTGCCGCGGCCGTCGGCGCAGACCACGATGTAGCCTTTGTCGGCGAGGGCGTCCTCCCAGTCCAGCGACCAGCGGTCGCGCACGGACTGCGAGCCGGGACCCGAATACTGGGTCAGCAATACGGGGTAACGCTGCGAGGGATCGAAGCCGCGGGGCTTGACCATATAGGCGTTGAGCGTGTCGCCGCGCTCGGTCGTGAAGGTGAAGAACTCCTTCACGGGGCGGTCGGCGGCGGCCAGTTCTTCGCGCAGGCGGCGACTGTCGGCCAGCGTGCGGACGGGTTTCCCGGCGGCGTCGCAGACCTCCGTGACGTTGGGGGTCGAGGCGTTGGAAAAGGTGGTGATGAAGTATTTCATCCCGGCGCTCGGGGCTGCGGTGTAGTAGCCCTCGCCCGTGGTGAGACGCTGTTTGTCCTTGCCGTCGAGGCGCACGCTGTACAGGTTGCGGCGCAGCGGCGAGGTCTCGGTCGAGAGGAACCACACGCGCCTGCCGTCGGTTCCCACAACCTGGGTCACCTCCCACGGGCCTTTGGTCACCTGTTCGAGGATGCCCCGGCGGAGGCTGTACAGGTAGAGGTGCATGAAGCCCGTGTGGCTCTCCTGCCGCACGAGGAAACGGTCGCGGTCGACGAAGGTCACGGTCCCGTCGTCCACGCGCTCGACATATTGCTGCGCCCGCTCCTCGTAGACCGTGCGCTGCGCTCCGTGGGGTTCGCAGACGATCATCTCGAAGGTGTTCTGGCGGCGGTTGAGGCGGTAGTACCACGGCCGCCCGTCGGGCGTCCAGCCGATGCGGGGAATGTACTGGTCGGTCTCCTCGCCCGTGTCGATGCGCTCCCTGGCGCCGGTCTCGAGGTCGGCGATCCAGAGCTGGACCACGGAGTTGCGCTCCCCGGCCTTGGGGTATTTGAATGAATAGGCCCTGTTGTAGAGTTTGCCGTCGAAGCGCATCATCTCCATCAGCGGCACTTCGCTCTCGTCGAAACGCAGGTAGGCGATGCGGCGGCTGTCGGGCGAGAAGGCGTAGGCCCGCGTTGCGCCGAACTCCTCCTCGTAGACCCAGTCGGTCGTGCCGTTGATCACCTCGTTCCACGCCCCGTCGTCGGTGATGCGGCGCGTGGTCTGGGAGGCGATGTCATAGACGTAGAGATCGTTGCGGTCCGAGTAGGCGATCTTCTGCCCGTCGGGCGAGAAGGAGGCGTCGCGCGGCGCTTCGGCGTCGCGCAGGACGGGGCGCACGGCGTTGTCGCGCACGAGTGAATAGCTGGTGGTGTACGAATGGCGGTAGATCGGCTTGCGGCCCGAGGCAATGAGGATCGACCGCTCGTCGGGCGAGAAGGCGTAGTCGGTGATGACGAGGTTCGGCGCGGGCGCGGGGAGCATGCTCTCGCCGGGAGCCGCGGAGGCGTAGCTGTAACGGACGATGTCGTTCGATTCGAGCGTGGTGTAGTGTTCGCCGTCGGCCATCGAGCGGATGCCGCGCACCGATTCGTTCAGCCCCCGCAGCCGGGCGATTTCGGCGTATTCGTTCTGGGCGCGGACGCTGCCCGTCAGGAGCGCCGCTGCGGTTATTAGCGGGAAAAGAATGGTTTTCAAGAGAAAATGACGTGTTGAAAGTTGTGTTCGATGCGTGGGGCGCGGTACGGCAAGTTCCCTCCGGGGGAGGGGTTCGGGGAAGGGCCGGATTTACGGCGTGCCGCTAAAGCGGCGATCATGTGCCGCAACGGCCGTTGCGGCACGCGGGACCCGGTGAAAATCGGAAGCCCCTCCCGTGTTCGGCCCGTTAAATGTCCTCTACGTCGAAGTCGTAGCCGAGGCGTTTGCCCGTCACGAACTTCGAGTTGTCCATCTTGGTGTTGAACTGGTCCACCGTCACGCGTTTGTTCTCTTCGTAGGGCGGCATCAGCAGGTCGAAGTTCAGCGCGAAGCCGATCGCCGATTCGAGAATCGCGACCAGCGCCTCCTGGCCGATCTCCGACTTGCCGAAATCCATCGCCCGCATCGAGTTCTGCTGCTTGCCTTCGGCGAAGTAGCGGCGTTCGCGGTTGATGAAGATGCGGCCGATCAGGTAGCCTTCGTCGGCGTTGCGGTTGAATTTGAACGAGTCGGACAGGAAGTTGTAGATGTTGATAAGTCCGCAGTAGGAGTTGTCGCGGTCGGCCTGCACGTAGGGGTTTTGCCAGATGAGGTGGTCGGAGCCGAACTCGAAGACGTCGGTGTGCATCTGGAAGATCAGGATGTCGTTGGCTACCTGCAACTGGGCCTCGAACTTGCCGCGGTCGCGGTATTCGAGCCTCACGCGGCGGTCGAGTTTGCCGTCCAGTTCGTCGTCCATCTCCGAGGCCATCTCCAGTAGCGTCTCCTTCAGGGAGTTGAACGCTCTGAAGGTGTTGTCGAAAACCCGTTGTTTGAGTGTCGACTTGCGGATGATGGTGTCGAGAATCTGTGCTCTCAGCGGGGTTGTTTCCATGGTATGTAGGTTTTATTTTATGCGTATTTCGCGTCCTGCGGCCAGCTCCTCGTCCTTGCGGAGCTTGTTGAGTTTCTCGATCGACCGCGTGCGGATGGCGTAGGACTGGCCCACGGAGTAGGCCGTTTCGCCCTGGCGGCAGATGTGGTGCCGGGAGTTGCCCTCCCAGCGTTTCCGCTTGCGTTCGATGTAGACCGCCTCGCCCGGCACCGGCTGGGCCTTCTTGTCCTTCAGATCGTTGAATTTGCGCAGGTTGCGCGGCGAGAGGCGGAACTTCCGCCCGATGTTCTCGAACGTGTCGTTCTCCTTGGCCAGCACGTAGTGCACGCCGTTGGTGACGTAGACGTTGTAACCCTGGTGGGCGTTGATCGTCACGCGGTAGTTGTCCGGGTCGACGGCCCCCTCGGTCCGGGCCAGTTCCTCCACGCTGCTCTGCGACGAGAACCACTCTTCGGGGTCGCGTTTCAGGCCGTAGCGCGAGGCGTAGAGCCGTGCGCCGTCGGGCCGGTCGAGCAGGAAGAGCTGGTTCTCCTCGATGATGCGGATGAGCCGCTGCGCGTAGTCGGGGGCCGTGGCGTAGCCCGCGGCCTTGAGACCCCGCGCCCAGCTCTTGTAATCGTCGGAGGAGTAGGCGAACAGCGAGTCGTAGCGGAGCTGCGAGTCGAGGAATTCGGCGTGGTCCCGGTACGACGCCTCGACCGAGGGGTAGGAGCGGAAGCATTCGCCCTTGGCGTCGTCGTCGTGGTAGACCTTGTCGCCCGTCCAGTTGCGCTTGCACTTGATGCCGAAGTGGTTGTTCGACTTCATCGACAGCAGGCTGTTGCCGCAGTCCGATTCGAGGATTCCCTGCGCCATGGTGATGCTCGCGGGGATTCCGTAGCGCTCCATGTGGGCGATGGCGATGGGCATGTAGCGGCTGATGTACTCTTCGCGCGTCTGGCGCACCTGCGCCCCGAGCTGCACGGAGATGCAGAGGAGGATTCCGGAGAGGAGTATTGCTTTTTTGGAAAAAGTCATTATCTTTGTTTAATCGTTACCGACAAAGGTATGATTTTCCGGTGAAAAATCCAATAATACTATAAAACCGCAAGCTATGTTTACCGAAAACGCGAATCGTATTTTCAACCGGTCCATCGAGGAGTATCACCGCTGGGACGATGTGGACCATCCCATCGACAATCCCTACGCGCCGGGCACGATCGACCATTTGCTCTACCACAAGAACTGGATCGACACGGTGCAGTGGCACTTGGAGGACATTATCCGCGACCCGGCCATCGACCCCGCGGAGGCGCTTCTCATCAAGCGCCGCATCGACAAATCGAATCAGGACCGTACGGACATGGTGGAGTACGTGGACTCCTACCTGCTGGACAAATACAAGGACGTAACGCCTGCCGAAGGCGCCCGGCTCAACACCGAGACCCCGGCGTGGGCCATCGACCGCCTGTCGATCCTCGCCCTGAAGATTTACCACATGGCGCGCGAGGCGGAGCGTACGGACGTGGACGACGCGCATCGCGCGGCCTGCCGGAAGAAGCTGGACGTGCTGCTCGCGCAGCAGGTCGACCTTTCGCAGGCCATCGAAGAGCTGATCGAGGACATCGAGGCGGGCCGCAAGTACATGAAGACCTACAAACAGATGAAAATGTACAACGACCCGGCACTGAATCCGGTGCTCTATGGGCAGAAAAAATAGCGTGGGGACGGCGAACGGCCTCCCGAACGGGGAACGAGCGGGCGGTGCGGCGGCCGGGAGCGGCGCGCCGGTTCCGTGTCACCTGCTGGTGATGCGCACCTCGGCGATGGGCGACGTGGCGATGCTGCCGCATGCGCTCCGTGCGCTGACGGCCGCTTATCCCGATCTGCGGGTCACGGTGGCCACGCAGGCCATGTTCAGCCCCTTTTTCGCAGGGCTGGATGTCGGGTTTCTCGACGTCGATGTAAAAGGCGCCCATCACTCCCTGGCGGGAATGTGGCGGCTGGCCGCCCAGGCCCGGAGGCTGGGCGTGGACGCCGTGGCCGACGTGCACGACGTGCTGCGCTCGAAGGCGTTCCGCCTCGCGATGCGTCTGCACGGCGTTCCGGCGGCGCATATCGACAAGGGGCGCGCCGGGAAACGGGCGTTCATCCGCTGCGGCGGCCGCGGCATGGAGCCGCTGCGCCACACGGTGCTGCGCTACTGCGACGTTTTCCGGAAGCTGGGATTCGTGCTGGACGACCCCGCGCCCGCCGTGCGCCGGGACCGCCCCAATCCCTTCGGGGAGAAACACGGCGTGTGGGTGGGCTTCGCACCCTTCTCCGCACACCGGGGCAAGACCTATCCCGAGGAGCAGAGCCGCGAACTCGTGCGGATGCTCTCGGAGCGTTACGGGCGGGTTTTCATCCACGGAGGCGGAGGCGCCGAACAGGCGTTCGCCGAGGAGATGGAACGCACGTATCCCAACGTCACGGCCTTGTACGGCAAGGTCCGTTTCGCCGGGGAGATGGACCTCATCGCCAACCTGGACTGCGTGGTGACGATGGATTCGCTGGTGATGCACCTGGCGTCGCTCGTCGCGACGCCCGTGGTGTCGGTATGGGGCGCGACGCATCCCGGGCTGGGTTTTCTGGGCTACGGGGTTTCGCCCGGGAACGTTTTGCAGGCCGACATGGCGTGCCGTCCCTGCTCGGTCTTCGGCAACAAGCCCTGCCGCTACGGCGACTACCGCTGCCTGAAAGCCGTTACGCCCGAAATGGCGGCCCGGCGGGTGGCCGAAATCACCGGCAGCTTGCCGGAATGTTCCGGAAACGGATAAACCGATTGAATCCATAATCCGTTCGGGGATGACCTTACGGAGCGATCGGACGGGAACCGGGGCTGAAAGCAGGCCTCCGGTTCCCGTCCGGAGTTTTATTTCGCCTTATTCACCGCTCCGGTTCCGGGGGCCGTGTTTCATTTCCGTGAAATTGCATTTTCGGTTACGTAGAGGGTTCGCCTCATTCGTACTTATTATAACCGACCTGATGAACTTATGAAGAAACTTCTTTTTCACCTGCTGATTTTCACCTTGTTTGCGGCCGCCGCCGGCTGCTCTTCCGGCAAGGACGACGACGGAAATCCCGATGTCAGATTCTATGCAGTTCCGGCTTCGCTGAATTTCGAGGCCGGGAAAACGACCTTGCAGTTGAGCATCTCGACGACGGGGCATTGGACGATCGTGTGCGACGACGAGTGGCTGGAAGCCGTTCCGGCGGAAGGCACGGGGAGTGCGAAGGTCGGAATCACCGCGCAGGCGAATCCTTTGGCGCAGCAGCGCACCTCGTCGCTGACGATCGCATACGGCGGTGCGGAGCCGGCCGTCGTGCCCGTCACCCAAAAGGTCTCCGGGGAGGAGTCGGTCGACCTGTTCGGCTCGACCGACGAGATGAAAGCCTACCTGAAAGCGCGCGTTGAAGCCTGCAATTACGCCGAGTCGGTGACGACGACCGCCGGAGGGGTGCTGAAGTTCGGCTTCAAGGGCGCCGCGACGCGGGGCGTTCGGAAAGAGGCGATTCCCTTCTTTACGGTGAACGGCGGCGGTTACTGGGCGGCCGACGGCGTTGCGACGCCGGTGAAAGCCGACGCGGAGGCCCTGCGGGGCGGGGCGTCGCCCGCGGTGACGCTGACGGCCGGCGGAACGATCGCTTTCGACGGGGCCGACACGGGCACGGCCGCTCCTGCGGGCGGAGCCGTTGCGCTGCGCTGCGTGCTCGACACGGGGAAATACGTTTGCTTCGTCTTCGCCGACGGCGAGGTGATCCGGATCGGGAGCGAGCTTAACGGCTCGTTCAACCCGCCGCTGCCGGCGGGAGGCAAATCCCTCAAGATACTTTTTATCGGCAACAGTTTTACGGTCGATGCCACGGAGCATCTGCCGGGCATGTTGAAAAGCGCCGGAATCACCCATGTCCGGATGGTGCGGGCCTATCACGGCGGCTATAAGCTGCCCGAATTTTTCGAGAACTATGCCGCGCCGGACATCTGCACCTATTATTATTGTGAGCCGGGAGCGACGAAGTGGGAGAACGAAGGGACGCTGAACCGTTCGCTCAAGAGCATCGTCGAGTCGGATACGTGGGACATCGTGACGTTGCAGGAGCACACCGGTTCGTACTATGCGTGGGAGTGGGACGGGACCGAGCGGGGCGCGATTTCCGGACTTTGCGACTACATCCAGCAGGCGCAGCCCCTCGACCGGCCCACGATCGGCTACATCATGGCCCAGGCCTACGGAGCCTCTCTCTCCGCAGACAACCTTAACTATTAAGGTTTTACACGCAAGGCACCCAAAAAGGAACCCATTTTTAAGGCCCTTTTGGGTGCTTTCCTTTTATCTCCGCTAAAACAATTTGCGGAAGAAGGCGGCTACAGCCGTAAATACCTTCGTCTTCCGAAGAAAGAAAAAGGCAACCGCCAATAGTACCAAAATCCCGAAAATGTAACGCCACCTGTACGGGTCGGCCGCCGGCTTCTCGGTAATATCGGTTTCCTTATCGGTGTCCGTGTTCACTTCTTCCGTTTTGGTCGTTTCCGTCTTCTGTTCTTCCTGCGTTACCCCGGTAGCTTCGGCCTTCTGTTTTACCGTGAAGGTTTCGATACTCTTAATAGCTCCCTGCCTTCCGGTATCGGGCGGCTGCTTCTCTTTCGGTTCCTTCGGCCGGTTCTTGGGCGTGTCTGCAACCGGATTAGACGGGCCGCCCGCCTGCATAGTGTCCGGCTTTGCCTGCCGGGTATCGGGTTTCGGCGGGAAAAACTCGATTTTCGTATAGGTTACTTCTACGCCTTCGGTTTTCGTATTGTCTACCGTCCGGCGAAATTCGGCCGCCGTCGTTTCGTTCCGCTTTTCTTCGGTCTTAGCCGTTTCCTTCGTGCTGCCGGCCAACTTTCGCGGCGTGGAACACCCGATAAAAGAAACGGCCGCAATCCCCCAAAGAATAGCTATAAAGGTTCTTGTTTTCATACGATTTCGATAGTGATTTTTTCTTTCCGGGCTATTGCGGCCTTACACCGCTTTGTAAGTTCAAGTTCGTAAGGCGTGGAATTGATAACCCGCCCCTTTACCTTGTTTTCTCCGACCAAAATACAGCCGGAAGTGTCCTTACCGGTATTGCCACGATGAATTAGAATGCCGTCGAAATGCGGTACGTTCAAAAGGCGAGGAAGGTCGCGCCCGAAGCGCGGCGAACGGTTTACGGTTATTTCGTAGGTTCCGAACGGTATAGCCGTTTCGTTCTTTACCTTCTGTTCCCCATTGTCAAATTTGCCGTTTCGGTTGTCGTCCCGGTTCTTGTCTTCCAAGGTATCGCAAAAACGCACCCCGTCAATAAACAGCGTACCGATAGTATAGGTTTCGGCGAAGTATCGCCGTTTAAGCGTTAGTTTCATTGTCGCCCCCTTTCTCTTTTTCCTTTTTTAGATACTCGATAACCCCGGCTATAATCTCCTGTTCGTCCTTATGCTGGATGATTTGCGAAAGGATTTTAGCCGCATCCCCGATTTTGGCCCGCTCCTTGGCTTCGCTATTCTCGTAGATACTCTTTAATTCGATAAATCCCACGAACATAGCCCCGATAAACGTAAAAAACGGCAATACCGGTAAAGTGTGGTTCGTCTGCGGATTTAGCTGCGTAATAGCCAACATTTGCACCACGTCGATAGATGTAATTACGAGTATCATATTGAAATACCGGCTTATTTTGTCTACTGTCTTACGCAATCCGTACGAAGACCGATATTCCCCCCGTTGTTTGGCCTTTCGAATCCCGGCCCAAAGGTCAAGGAAGACCACGAACAAAACAAGCGCGTAAACGCAAGCTATAATAATAAGTTGCGGCCCGAAGGTCTGTAAGATATTTTCCATAGCTTAAATTCCCGCTGCCCCTACGTCGATACCGGCGGCGGCAAGGTCGGCCCGAACCATTGCTTTAACCGCAAGCACTTCTTTAAGGTAATTTTCGTATTCGGTTTTGTCCGCTTTGTCCGTCGATAGCCCAAGTACGAAAGCGTTGTACTTATTGATAAGGCTAAATTCTTCGGTTTCGTCCCGGCGGGAACGCAAAACGGCCTTTACGCATTTGTCGTAATCCGGCCGGCCCCATACTTCCACCGTGTCGTAATCGTACGCCTTCCTTGCGGCCGGTACCTGGTCGCCTTCTGCTTCGGCCATAGGTTCCGGCGTTACTTCCACTTCGGTAATATTGTAGTTGTAATGCCAACTGCCGTTGCCCAAGTCCTGCAAAATGGGCGGTCTATCGTTTGAATTTGATTTCATACTTCGATGTTTTAGAAAGTTTCTTAATCAAGTGTTTGCTATCGCAAGACTTCGCCCAACCCCACCAAGGGCAAATAGCCTGCTTAAAGTCCTTTTCGGATAATGGCCTTTTCCGTTTGTTCAGCTTCGCCAACCGCCGGCAAAAAGTCTTTTTAATGCCCTTTCGCATTCGGGTATGCGTGTGGAAAAATACATATCCTACGAAGTCGATACCGCGAGCCGCTACGGGGAAAACTTGCCAATTCCCTTTAACCTCTAATTTCAAATCCCCCAAATACGCCCTAATTTCGCCCATTAAGGAATGAAGGTAGGATTTATCCGAAGCAAGTATTACAATATCGTCCGCGTAGCGGAAGTAGTGCTTTACCCGCTTCTGTTCCTTTATCCAATGGTCGAAGTAGGTTAAATAGAGGTTAGCGAAATATTGGCTTAGGTAGTTTCCGATAGGTACGCCGTCCGCCGAATCTATAATTTCGTCAAGTAGGCGAAGTAGCCTTTTATCCTTCAACTTGCGGCGCAGAATGGATTTTAGCACGTCGTGGTTAATCGAAGGGTAGAACTTGCGAATATCCAATTTCAAACAAAACGTAGTACCTTCCGGGTCTTCCCGTAGGGCCTGTTTTACCTTCTTCGCGGCCGCATGAATCCCCCGGTTCTTAATGCAGCTATAAGTGTCCGCCGTGAAGGTCGAAACCCAAATAGGCTCTAAGACGTTCATTATAGCGTGGTGCAAAATACGGTCGGGAAAGTAAGGCAAGCGGTATATTTCCCGTTCTTTGGGTTCGTAAATAGTGAATACGTCGTACTTCGATGTATGGAAAGTACCGTTTAGCAAGGTTTCGCGCAACTTCAATAGGTTCACTTCCCGTTTTTTATCGTGTTCGATAACTCCGTACGTGCGTAACTTACCCTTACGGGCCTTTTCGTCCGCAAGCTGCAAGTTCTCGATAGAACAAACCTTCTCGTACAAGTTACCTATTCGCTTCATCGCACTACTTATTTGCTGATTCCTTAGGGAATGTTCGGGAAGTCCTACTAATACCCCTTAAATAGTTGTTGTTTTTTGCCAAGTGGCAAGGTTTTCACCCCGTTAAAATCTGCATAGCTGGGAGCTGACATTCGCATTCGTATTCGAAGCCGTGTTATTCGTATTCGCGTACGAAAAGCCGGCATTCGCGCTGTTATTCGCATTACCGCCGAAAAGCACGCCCCAAGGGTAAACCGCCTTTATTTTCACTCGAAATAATACCTTGTTCCCGAAGCCCGCATAGTTACTTTACGCGGGAAGGCGTTACGCTCCTTAATCTTCCCAAGGATATATTTAATTTCTTGCGAATTGGTAAAGAACTTCCGCGCGTCTTTATCCGGGTCTTCTTTATTGAACTTAATCTTAACCAAGAAGCGACCGGTTCCGAACTTCGTTTTAACGTCGTCCAAGAAGTCAATAACCCAAAAAGAAAGGTTAATTAACTTCTGCTGGGTTATTTCCGAACAATTGAAGTGCTTGTTATTCGCGTCCGGCTCAATCTGCAAGAAAGCTAAACTTCCGTCGTCCTGCCTGTTGTTTTCCATTTTTGCGAAAAATTGAACGGCGGGCATTCGTCCTAATTTGAGCTACTTCGAAAGCCCGCCGTAGTTAAACTTCTTTGTTAAATGCGTTCCGTTACGTGTCGTTTCAAGCGGGTAAAAAGCAAAGCCGGGAGCCGACAGACGCATTCGCAGACGAAGCCGCGTAATACGTATGCGCGAACGAAAAGCCGGCAGCCGCGCCGTAAGTCGCAGCACCGCCGAAAAGCACGCCCCTTTGTCCGGTATTGCTTACTACGTTCGTATAGAAGTAATCGGCGAAGTAAGTAGTAGAACTTGCGCCTACTGCTGTCGGCATATTTTCGCCGTACTCGCCAATCATCATAATTTTAACGTAACCTTCATTGCGGGGTAGCTCGCCGCGCTTCTCGTAATCGGTATAGTCGTTACTTTGAAACTTGGCCGGGTCGGTACATACGAAAAACTCACTAACGCCGCCCGCGTCCGCACTTTGAATATTGCACTTGCATCCGTCCGTCCAACTCCATACGTGCCCGAAAGGATTTTCCAAACCTCGGTAGCTGGGTACGCTAAGGGTTTGGCCGTCGGTTCCGTCGCTTTTCTTGTATGTGTAGTTTACTACGCCTGTCTTATTTCCCAACGGGTTGGTAACCCCGCAAGGAACCATAGGGTTATAACTGTTATAGCCGTCCCAATCGCTCATATTGGTAACGCCTTGGCTTAATCCGCCCTGCTTATATCCTTCGCTTGTAGGTTCCGCGTTATAGGCAAGTTGGCAATTAAAGTTAGCGTATTCGACGGCGTAAAGCCACCAGCAAGTTTTTTGTACTTCGTAAACGTCGCAATTCCAACCGGCCCCGTTCTTGCCGGCATTCCCCCGGTTCCGGGCATACTTCCGAAAGTTGGTAAGGCTGATAGATGTAGCCGGCATACCTAAAAGGCTTCTATATGTTCCGTCCCAACCGGCCGTATTGTTACCGCCACGGAAAGCCGTAGAAGTATTTACGACGCTTGCAAGTTTCGGCGTAGCCGATACGGTGCGGTCTACGGCCGCTTCGTAAGCCGAACGATAGGCAAGCTGCACCAAATGGAACCCCGGTAGCGCGTGTTCGGAAAGAAGGCACCGGAATTTAGTACCGTCTACTTCAAATTTGCGGTAGTGGGCTGGTATTTCTACCATTACTTGCCCGTCGGTGCCGTCAAGTTTGGCGGCGGCTCCCGTATCGCGCTTGGTGCTGTCGTTCGCGTGAAGGTAATAAGCTACCGTTCCGTTGTCGCGCAAGACACAACGGCGCATTTTACTTTGAATAGGCAGCGAAACGTGAAGTTCCGGGCGACCAATTCGGGTACAAGCCGAAGAAGCTACGTTAGAATCCCATTCTATACCGTAGTAGTAATCGTAGGGAAACGTCGGCTTCGTGTTTCCTACTCCAATCAATAAACCCATAGCCGTATAAGATTTAGTACCCCCAAACAAGGGTAGCGTTAATACTCGTTTGCTTAATCTCGCGGACTATTTCGGGGTTCCAACCTATTTCGAAGCGCGTAGCTACGAACTTGCCCGGCTCCATGCCCCAAAGGTTTACTTCAAGAACGACGGCGGTTTCTCCGTCGTTCTTAATGTTAAACGGCGTATCTTCCATTTTGAAGTTACCCGTACTTAGCCCTTCAATGGGGCCGATTGTTCCAATTTGGGCGGAAACCGTTTCGCCCCCTCTTGTTGTACTCATTTTGTCGAAATATTAAGTTACACAAAAATACCCCGTTGCGTATTATTATAATACGCTTGTTGGTAAAAAATTAAAAACTAACTTTCTGCCTTCGTAGAATAGCGAGTATGGTTTCGTAAAATCCAAGTTCCATAAATATTCACAAACTCCATTAACTCACCGGGAGATAATACCCCAACTTGGGTATAGGAAGATTTTGTACCCTTTACGACCGTACAGGGATATGATGATGAATTATATAACGCACAATTATACCCGTTATGGTCTTCGTTGGCCTCCATTAAAACCCCGAATTGTGCTCCGGCGGTCAAGGCCATGTAGCAATTTTCGGAAACTGCCAACACCGTAGTAAATTGCGAAGGCGGGCAGTTGGTTTTTGTATATATCGTTTTATACGACCCGCTCGTTTCAAAGTAATTGGAAACGCATCGTCCGTCCTTATATACTCGGAACTTGGCCCGGTTGCCCTCCATTGCAGAGGGCGTTTTCGCGGTAAAGTCGATTCCGGTATTGCGTTGATAGGTTTCGCCCGTTGTGGATAATGCGAAAATTTGCGCCCCTACGATATTCGTTACAGTTCCTACGACAGAGCCTTTATTGTCGAAACAATTATCCCCATTGCTCGGCGTCGCGCTTTGGGTGTAGATATGGGTATAGCTATTGCTTGTCCATCCGTAATACTCTACATTCCCTTGTTGCGCTCCTGCGAATATCAACGGATAATCGGATTCTCCGGTGGGATTATAACCGGCCATAGCAGCTGCTACATTCTGTTCCGTATCGCGTACACCTATAAATCCGGAAAGGGCTACACCGCCTTCTATTTCTGTTCTTGCATCCTTAAAAGCATCTCGCAAATATTCTATGTCGCTTTGTTCCAATTCAGCAACATCCTTTAATGTCCCGTCAGACGCACGAAATTTAATGTTCCCCCCAATCTCTCCGGCGTCTAAGTCGAAATAAGTTTGTCCGTCGCCACTTTGAATCCGCCCCGTAGCAAGGAAACGACCGTTAATTGTCGTTGCGCCATAAGTTAGGGCGATAAGACGCGCCGGCCGGTTCCCGTCGGTATCGGTTATCACGCTGCTAAGGCTCCCTATCAAGAAATAATAATATGTAGGGTCGCCGTCTACCGCTCGCTGTACTGTGTCGAAAACGATGTTTCCGGCCGTTCCTGTCTTTTGGCAACGGGCGTATATGTAATAGACCGTTCCGCTTACAAGGTTCGAAAAGGTGGCCGTATTTAGCTGCCAACTTTTTACGGTTTCCGCTATCGTATAGTGAACCAACGTACCGCCTACCACCTTTACCGTATTGGGATTCCCTTCGTAGTTCGGTTCAAAGCGGGTGTTCTGTAATACGAACTGCTGGGAACGTGCGCCGGTGGCTAACATGGTCGTTTCAATTGAAAGCGGCTTTATCTTCTCGCTGTAATAGTGTCCTTCGGGGTCGAAAACATTAGCTAATACTTCTTGGCTGGCTTTCCAATTGCGGCGGGCCTTCGACGGGTCGGCAAGGTCGTTTATCTCTATAACATTGTCGATTTTCTGCAAGTCTTCGATAACGCGGGTTATCGTCGTTTTGGTTACGCTGTCGCCCAAGGTTATATTATACTTGTATTCCCGCAGCAAATCGCGCGTAAAGGCCGTAATTCGTACCGATTTGTTTACGCCTATGTCTTCATCTTCCACTGGGATATAATCGCCGACGGCAAAAAGGTTTACTACGGTCAGTTCGCCGGCGAACTGACGTATAAAATTTTCGTCGATACTTAACCCGTACTGTACTTGCGGCTGGCTGTATTCGGTTATTGCCTTGTTGCCTTCCGCAAGGAGTTTGTTTTCCGCGTCGGTCTTGTAAGTGTCCGGCAAATTTATATCCGTGAAGAAATACTTATCGCCTACGCCGAACTGAAACGCCGCACTTGTTTCGCTGGGGAACTTCATGCCGTTTTCGTCCGTGAACGGTACTACCTGTATTTCCTTCGTCGCGTGGTCGTACTTGTGTATGTCAAATTCATAGCCGGCCAAGTTTCCGGTAGTGAACTTTACCTTTGCAGTAGCTCCGTCGATAAGCCACTTTGTATTACCCGCGCTATCCTTTTCGTTAAGGTCGAAGTTCATAGTAGCGTCCTTAAAAGCATAATACGCGCTTCCGGCGGCTGTTACTTCGCCGTAGCGTTCGGGTCTGATGTCGTCGAATATCTTTGTATTCTCCTTCAACCCGTAAGCCGCAATAGCGGCCGCGTCCTCGATGTAGGAAGCGTTTTTAGCTTTGCCCGGAAGACAAAGACGGGTATAACGGTATTTGTCCCCAAGGTTGCTACTACCGCCGTAGACGTATAGCCGGGTAACTACGTTCTTGGAATTGATGTTTTGGCGCGTTAATTCGTAAAGCCCGCCGGTACGTCCGTACCGGAAGGTATAGGGGAAGTTTACCCCGGCCGTTTTGATATTGAGCGTACGAACGCCGTTAGCTTGGGTAATCTCAAATTCGGTGCTGTACTGTTCGCAAAGGTCTTGCAACACTTCCAAACAATTCTTTTCCGTATAGGTAAGCGTTTTATACTCCGTATTGGCCGGATAAACGCCTAACACCCATTTACCCGGATATACGCGGGTAAGGTTCCCGATAAGAATACCTAAGAAGTCTTCTAAATCGCCCGTAAAGCTATCTAATACGGTATCGTCCGGTAACAAAAATTGCACGTCGATTAACTCGTACTGTACGCCTTCGAAAGTAAGGGTATATTCGAAATTCCGGTTTCCGGTCTTCTTAATGCCCGGAAGCTGGTTAAGGGTATAAGTCTTCCCGTAAACGTCTATTTGGTCGCCCAAGTGGAAGGTTAAGGGCGTGGCACTTTTTACGGTTATCGCCACCGTATCCGCCCCTAACAGCGTAATACTTTGTTCGGCCTTGGTAACTCCGGACTTACGCGCCCGCGAAGTCAATAGGGCCGTAGTCCCGTCCGGGTGTCTTACTATAATTTGTTCCATACGATAATACCGTTAGTAGTGAAACTTTCTATTTCTTCGATAACTCCGGCGACAATGGCGTAAAAAATTCCGTCGGTCGTGTATTCGTGACTCGCTGTTACGTCGGTTCCGTAAACGTCGTTCGTTTGGGTTCCGTCGCCCCAAAAGATAGTAACCGCCTTCTTGCTGGTTAGGGTAATCGTTAGCGTTTTCGTATCATTGCTTAAACGCTGGTGCCGTACGATACGCTTTACCGGGTCGGGTTCCTTCAATTTCAAGGTAAAGGTTCCTACCATAAGGTCGTCGTTCCAACGTTTGTTAATGGCTACCCCGTTCTCGTTATAGACTTCGTAAAGCAACGGTTTCGTAGGGTGTATATCTACCATAAGCCGCTGGGTGTTGGGCCGGTTGAATACGTCCAAGAAGTCGTTTAGCTTCGTAACAAAGTCTACCTTCCCGTTCGCTTTCATAAAGCAATTAAGGGCTATTTCGCGGGGTTGCAGTATCTTGTTTTCAAGGTCTACTATCTCCCCGTGATAATCCGGCCAATCAACGGAAACCGGGGTTTTCATTTTGGGACGGTCAAGAAGGCCGTTACTTTCGCTTACATAAATATCCCAAGCCTTAAAATCGGTTCCGTCTATACTGTAAGCCAATTGCGCCACCGTAGCAATACTTTCGGTAATTTCTTCCTGCGGCAAGGCGGTATTATATACCTTAACTTCGTCGATACAACCGTACCCGTTGGCGGTCGTATAGATGTCTTGCAGGATAGCGAAACCGGTAGGCTGGGCGGGTAGCGTAATGGTCTGCACCAATGCCGTATCAAGGTAAATGCGGATTGTTAGGCCCTCTTTGACGATAGCCCAATAGCCCCAAGTATCGGCCGCAAGGTTAAACCACGCTTCCGTATAACCTTCTATGGCTTCCCAGCGGGCAAAGAATCCGATACGCTTACCTGTAAAGCCGTCCGGGAAGGCTGAACGCTTCAACCAGGCAAGCAGGGTAAAGTTCCCGGTAAGGGGAATTACGTTTTTGTCTATATCGCAATGCCCGTTACCGTCGAACTTTATACAATTGCCTTGCTTTCCGCCGGTAAAATCTGCTTCTACTACCGTACCGTCCGCCCGTGTCTTGCTGTAATCGTAAGCAATGGTAGAACCGGCCGCTTCATCGAAGGGCATATTTAGGATAATGTTACTTTCGTCTGCCATATCAATACGTTTTAGTCGTTTTTCGAATAACTTTTATTATCGCGTTACCTTCGCCGTCGCCGGTGGTAGTCGTCAAGTTCCCGCCGTAGTGGTTTACGCAAATCTTCGCGTTATCCCGTGCTTCTACTTCTACGGTGGTATCGTCGAATACGTCTACCATTACGAAGGAATTACCGGTAGCAAGAACCTTTAACCGGCTTTGGTGCTTTGCGAATACCTGCCCTACGTTCCAACCGTCGTAAGTGGCGGTACCCTCGCAACGGCCAAGGGCTACTACGTGCCGGAAGTTTCCTGCCGTAATAGCTTGGTCGAGGAACACGCCGTAGGCTTCGCAAGTACCTACGAAGTGCTGGCGTATAAATTCGTTGCTGGGGTACTCGTTGCTTAGGCAAAAGTCGATACCTTCAAGGTACATTTTAATAAGTTCGTCTTTCCCTTTGGTATCTATAAGGCGGCCGTACCATTCTTCGCAAATGCCTTTCTTTTTGGCGTCGCGGGCCAATCGTTTATTTACTTCCATATCGCTACATTGTTATTCCTTGCGCCCGTAACGGGTCGGACGCGCTTCCCGAAGTATTCTTTTCTATCTGTTCAAGGTGCCGGTTCGATACGCTTAATTTGCCGTCGATGTTGGCAAGGTGTATAAGCTGCTGGCGCAAGATTTCTATTTCCTGCACTTGGTTTACACGTACGGCGTTCGTTTGTCCGGCCAATAAATCTATACTTTCTTGGCTGGCTCCCTTAATTGCACCGGATAGGCTCGTAGTAGGGTCGCCGTTATCGTCCAAGTCCTTAAACAAATCTTCGTACAACTTCAAGGCTTCGGCGTACCCTTGGGCTATTGATTTTACTCTATCCTTAAACCGTTGCTGTTCTTCCGGGGTCAAGCCGTCGAAGGAACCGCCGCCTTCATCGTTAAAACCCATATCGCGCTGCAACTGCTTTACGGCATTTTGTAGCTGCTGTTCGAGGAATTGTTTTTTTAAGGCGTTCTTTACGGCATTACCTAATACCTGGTTCGTAACCTTTTCAATCGCGCTTTTTACTTTGTCGCTGTTGAAGCCGTCGGAGTAGGCTTCGGCTATCGCGTCGGACAATTGCGTAGCCAAGTCCTTTGCCGAAGTCTGCGTTACGCTTTCCGTAATTTCGGCTATGGTGTCTTCGATTTGGCGGCCTAATTCTTCGTACTGCTCCTTATATTGGTTTACCTTACCACTATCGGTTTTTTTCTTGCTTTCTTCCGCTTCCCACATAGCCCGCAAGTGCGCGCGTTGTTCGCGCATATTGTTAATAAGGGCCTTTTGGTTATCGTAAACCGATTCGCCTAACGCCTTATCTACGGCGTGTTCAAGTGCTTTGTAGGCGCGTTCCAATTCTTCGACGGCAGCAGCGTGTTTCTTAATGGCTCGTTCGGCCTTACGGTCGCGGGAGTTGAACAGGTCAAAGACGGAAGTTAGCATACCTACGGCTCCCTGTATCATTTGGGCCGGGTTCATAGTTGCGTACCCCTGTGCCATTTGCCCTATTCCGTCCACAATTCCGCCTACGTCCCCTAAAATAGCTTGGGTTTCGTCGTCCATAGAACCTCCCATTTTCTCAATAGCACCCGTAACCGCGTCGAACGAACCTTTTACCAAATCGGCCGTAGCCCCTACGCCTTTGAATACTTCGGATAGGTTCGCTTTACTTGCGTCCTTCTTATAGTCCTTCAAAGCCGTAGAAAGGGCCTTAAACGGGTTGCGGGTCTGTATTTCGTCCTTGGCTTCCCGCAACTTGCTTAAAACTACGTCTAAGTCTTGCGGGTTAAGTTCTACGCCTAATTGGGCCTTTTGCGCTTCGATTTTATCTATAAGGGCCTGTATTTGCGCCGTAGTAAGGTCGTCGAGGTTCCCGAAAAGTTGCTCCCAAGCCCCGGAATCGGTCAATTCCTGCAACGCTGCGGACGAAAGGGCCTTATTCTTGGCTTCCTGCAATTTCGCTACTAATTCTTCGTTATTCTGCTGGGTTGCCAATGCTATTTTTTCGTCGTATTGCGCGGAAATATCGGCGCATTTTTGCTGATATGTTTTGTATTCCTCTACCAATGCGTCGTAGTCTTCGTTCCCCGAACTTTTTGCGTATTTTTTGCGCTCTTTCTCCAAATTCGCCAAGGCTTCCAAGGCTATACGGCGTTCGTCGTCCGTCTTGGCCTTCGCCAATTGCTCGTTAAGAAGGCGGCTATTTTCGGCGTAGTTGGCTTCAAAGGTTATCTTCTTACCCAAATAGTCCGCATATTCGGATAATAGGGCTTTTGTCCGGTCTTTGGCCTTTTGCTCTACGTCTTCCTGCTGCTTCTTAATAATGTCGCTTTTACCTTTGTCAAGGTCGGAACCGTCCCCGGTCAAAGCCTTACGCTTTTCTTCCAAGATATTAACCATTTCCAAAATGGAACGTGCCCCGGAAAGTTGTTCTTTAAGCTCCTTTTCGAATCCGGCTAAAACGGTTTCCTTCGTTTCGTTGGCTATGGCGTTATTTAGCTTCTGCAATTCTTCGGCTTGTGTCTTTGTGGCCGTTCCGCTTCCGATAGCCTTAATAAGCTGGTCGCGCTGCTTCTGTAAATAATCCAAATAGCTACTTCCTTCTTTCAGCAACCCGGCGAACTCGGCTTTTGCGGCATTGCGTACTACTTCGTCTTTGGAATTTACCCAATTGTAATACTCCGTATATTTCTTTTTCCGGGCTTCCAATTGTTCCGTAAACGGGTCTTTTTGCGTAGTCTTAGAAGACGTGCCGGATAAATCCATTTTTTTAAGTAACGCTTCCTGTTCTTTGATTTTCGCCAATAACTCGGCCCGCTCCTTATCGGTGGTAGCTTCCTTATACTTTGCACGCAACTTTGAAATAGTCTTTTCCAGAGCTTCTATACTGCCTTCCGCCACTTTATCCGCACCGCCCCCGATAGAATCCAAAATTTCGCGTTCTTTTGCGGTAAATTCTACTTGCTGGTTTATCAAGGCGTTATATTCCCGTTCCGCTTTCGCTACGGCATCTTCGGCCTTTTTCCAATCGCGGGATTTTTCAATTATAACGCCTTTACGCTCTACGCCGTAACCGTCCTTATATGTTCCCTTCTTCGATACATACGCTTTCGGAGTAGCTTCTAATTCCTGCTGGGCTTTTAATACTTCCTTGTATTTCTCTACGGCCAATTCCTGTACGGCTAACGCTTTGGCCCGTTCTAAGCAGGCTTCTATAAACTTCGACTTATTAGCTACTAACAAGTCTTCCGCTTCTTTAACCGTCTTAATGGAAAATCCCAAGTCCTCGAAGCGGTCTTTATTGTCTTCGATAAACTTGTTTTTAGCGGCCATATCGTTACCCAGCCGGTTCCATGCGGTGGAAAGCTCGGTAATTGCTGTAACCGGTTCGGCGGCAGCTTCTACCACTTTGTTATTAAATTCTTCTTGCGCCTTCTTTGCTTCCCGATTCTTGGATATGAATTTGGAAATTAAGGCTATCGCAGCGGTAATCGCTACTGAAAGGCCAAGGGTTAAGGTCGCCATTAACGCCTTTGCCGCTACGTTGGAAATACCCAAAGCCGTAGCAAACTTCGTTTCCGCTACGGTAAGTAATTCTTTCGCCTTGCGAACTAATACAAGCTGGGTATATGAATCCTTGTTTAAGGTTTTGGCTACCTGCTGTAAGCCTATGGTTATAGCCATAAGGGACTGAACTTTAACCATAATCTTTTGCAAGTTTTCATTTTCCCCGGCAAACAGTCCTACCGCACCCTGCGCGGCCGAAAAAGCCCCGCTTATACCGCCCATTACCTCTAATACGGTATTCATATTTTGGTAGTCGTCGGACATAATTTTAGCCTGCGTATTTGCGTCGGCCATAGCGTCCGCCAAACGGCCTAATTCCGCCTGCATAGCCCGGTATTCGTCCGTATTACGCTTCCCGTTCTGTTCCATTTCCGCAAGTGAATTTTTAAGGTTCATAACTTGCGTTCGTAACATGCCTTTCGCCTTCGCGTTTTGCTCTACCTTGGCCTTATTCTCGTTTAAGGTTTGTTCTTCTTTCTGTAAAGCGTCCGCCGTGTTCGCCACTTCCTGCAAAAGTGCTTTCCGCTGGGCTATTTCGTCTTTTATAGCCTGTTGTTTGGCCGTTAATGCCCTATATTCTTCGTCCCCCTTGGCGGTGCCTTTCATAAAGGCGGCCCCGGCCGCTTCGCCCAAGCGGGCGTACTCTTTTTCAAGGTCGGCGATTGCGTTACTATGGATTGCGGCCATAGTGTCTATATCCTTAAACGCCGCTTCAATTTGTGCGGCGGCTTCTCTGTACGCGGCTTCCATACGGTCGCCGCCTTCTACGGTTGCGTCCGTGAAACCCTGTACGCGCCTTTTGGTTTCGGCCAATGCGCTATTTATTTGCCCGTTATTCGCAATTATATCGAACTCCAAGGCACCGCCTTTTATATTCATCGGATAATGCTATTTATTTGTTGTAAAATACTTTCGGCGTTCTCGCTGGTTATCTTGGTTGTCGTGTTGCCCGCTGTATTGCCGTCTTCGTCGTCGGCCATGCGCGGCGCGTCGATTAACAACCGTTGAACAACGGCCCAAGCTACGCCGTGATGTAAGTAATCCCAAGTCCAGCCAAGGTGGGCGCAAATCGAACCCCGGCGGCCGTAAGGACTATTAAGCCCTATTACTCTATGCGCTCCGTCCTCGGTTGGGTCGTTCTTGCGCCGCTCATCAAGCGCATAGAGTTTATAAAATCCCCTAAGTTGCTTACGCTGGTTACGGCTTCGGAAAGTCCTACCAATTTGGAAGGTTTAATAGTGTGGAAGAAAAGGGCCGTAAGCCGGTCTAACTCCTTATCGTCGTTGTATTTTTTTACCCTTCCACCCGCGCAAACTTCGGTAACGTGGTAATCTTCGCCCAATACGGCAATAGCGATTATTCGGGCCATACGTGCGGCGTTATCTTTGGCTATGCGCTTCGCTTCCGCCAAGGTTTCCGTTCCGCCGGCTGTAAGCCGTTTTTCGTCTAAGCCCATTTCTACCCATATCGCGCTAAGTCTGTCAAGAACCGAAAGCGTAGGTTCCTGTATTTCGAAGTCTTCCTTTACCGTAATTACTTCGGGACGTTGGAAGAATCCTTTAACGCCTTTTTTATGCCGGCGGATTTTATGCGTAACGCTGAACTTTATACCTTGCTTTACCAAAAGGTTAAGTTCTTCGCGCTCTAACTCTAAATCCGTTTTTTCTCTTATCGTATCGTCGTTCATATCGTCGTTAAATCAAGAAAGCCCCCGAAACTTTCATTTGGGGGCTTTCGGGTTAAAGTAAGGCTTTCCCCGCGTTATGCCTGCACGTCTGCGGCGGTCATAAGCGTAGCGGTTATTTTCTTAGTTCCCGTTTTGGTCGGCTGCAATACGGTACCGGCAACCTCGATAAGAAGAATACCGCTTTTACTGAAAGTTGCGTTAATCTTACTTACGAGTTTCATGCGCGGAATCTCGAATTTAAGGCCCTGTTCCGGGGTAATGCGTACCGACTTTTCGACTACGGGGATTTTATCCGGAGCTTCCCATTTATCCGGCGTTGAACCCGTGCCGGGGGTACCTACGCCGCCCAAAAGGTCGGCAAGAACCGTAACCGAAGGGTTCATAATCGAAAAGTTGAAGTTCGTTTTTCCGCCCCGGCTAATGCTTATTACGGGGTCGTCCACTTCTTCGGCGTAGTGGTCGGTTGTTTCCGGGTCTTCCTGCGTCATCGTGCAGGTGTCTTGGTAGGTATAACCCAATACGTCCAAGGTTTCGCCCATACCGCCGTCCTCGGCAATTGCTCCTACCTCAATCTTGGAAAGACCGATAGTATAAGTTTTCTTTGCTGCCATTGTCGTAAATTTTAATTAGTTCGTTGTATATTCCATTCTACCCGCAAGTTGTTGTAATGCTCGTTAATGCCCGGTTCTTTAATTATGGCTTCCGTAGAAACCCGAATAGTCAGCCCGGTAATGTTCGCCGATTTTAGAACCGATAGAACAATAGCCGTTAGTTCGCGTATTCGCTCCCTATGCGCCTTAAATTGTTCGGTTCGGCCTATCCTTTCCTTTTTGTCGGGGACGTGGATATTTACGTTTGAAGTTCCGGTTTGCGGTACTTCGTGGTTTAGGAATAGGTTGTTAATTACTACGTCTTCCTTCCCGGAATTATCCGGCCGTTCTCCCTGCACGAATATTCCGCCGCTAAGGGCCGCTTTCAATTCGGCCGAAGCGTTCAGAATCTCAAAAAGAATATCATCGGTTTCTATACTCTGCATACCTCTTTGTGTTAAATCCATAACCGGCAATGAAGCCGGCCGAGGTCGAACTTTTCGCAAGTTCCGGTTACTACAACTAAGCCCGTTGCTTTGGCTGCTTCTACAAACTCGGTATTCGAAAGCTGGCTAACGTCTACCTTCTCCCGCGTTACAATTACCTGCGTGCCTTCGGGAATTTTGGCCGTACCTTTCGGTAGCTGGATAAGCGAAGCGAATACGCGGGTTTCTCCGTCGGCGGTCTGAATTGTCGAACCTTTACCGTTGGTTTCTTCCCGGCAAACTGCTTTTAACTCCCATGCGGCGGCGGGCGTTTCCCAAGAACCGTTAGGTAATTGGACGCTTTCGCCGTCGTGCTGCAAGGCGTACAAGTATTGCGGGTATTGGTAGGAAGTCGTTACCATACGTTGCTTTTGTTCCGAATTTTGGGCTTGCCGGCCGGCGTAATGCCTAATTCCGTGCAAGTCGCGTTATACCAAAGTTTGATAGCGTCCCAATTCCAACTAATGGAATACCCGCCTTCTCCGATATTGGCAAGGGGGATAAGCGTTGTAAACTCTCGGCAAATGGCCGTTTTAGCCTTCCGCACGTCTACCGGTGCGTCCGGGTCGGGGATAAGTCCGCTTTGGTTGCAAAGTATCAAATCCACGTCGTCCGCCGATAGCTGGAATTTGCCGACCGTCTTAGTAATCCATTCTTTGTAAGTCATCGGGTAAGGGTATTAGGATAGGGGCGACCGTTGCCGGCCGTCCCTTTCCGGTTAGTGTGTCCAGGTGCTGTTAGAAGTGTCCATAAGGAAGGAACGGCCCGAAGAAAGCCAAGCCGGGAAAGCGTTTGCAATTCCCACGGTAACTTCTTCGATAGGTTCCTCGGTGGAATACTTCTTTACGCAGGTGTGTCCGTTCATAGCTTTGATTGCTACGGAACCTTTAAGGTTCATATCGGCCGGCTTCTTCCAATAGGTCGAACCGAGTACCTTGCTTTCGCTGAACATTACTACGTCGTCGGCAAACGGGTTTCCACTGAACGGGCGGCTTCCGTCGTCCTTCTCAATAGTAATATCTTGGTCGATAACTACGACCTGTAAGCCACGCAAGTACGCCAAACCCTTCATAGCTGCGTTTACCTGTTCCAAGCTCGGCGTTTGTGCGATGTTCAAGGCGTTAGCCGCGAACGAAGCGGAAAGTTTTACTACTTCCTCGGTCTGAGCCATAAGCGAGAAGGTGTCAAGGTTCATAAAGGCGTACTTCAATCTAATACCCTTCTTCTTGGCCTTAGCTACGATAGCCTTAAAGTCCTTGCTAAACGGTTTCGCGCCGGTGGTGTTCCAAGCGGCCGAGCCGGTCTGAAATCCGACCTTCTGCGTTGCGTCGATTTGATAATCTACGTCGTACTCGGTAATTACGCTATTGTTGTTTTCGTTAGTAAGCGTTACTTTGCCCAACGAAATAGACTGCAACGCAATCCATTCCAAACGGGCCGCTACGCCGTCCCAGCAAAATTGCGTATCTTCGGCCCACGCTTCTACCAACGCCCGAAGGTCGGGGTTCGCGGAAGTCATGGCGACCATAATTTCGTATTCGTTAAGCTCGTTTTCGTCCTTGGTGCGCTTAATAGCCACCTTCGGAATATCGCCTTGAATACGCGCAATAGCTTCGCGGGTCTTTTTGTTGATACTTGCGCCGCGAGCTACAAGGTCGCCGGCAATCTTTAACCCTACCTGCGTTTCAAGGGCTTTCCACGTCATCGTGTAATTCTCCTTCAAAGGGAACAAGGTAGGATAGTAATACGGGTTAAGGTCGTAGGTATTAACTACAGCCTGCATATCCTTTTCGGTAATGCCAATCATTAAGCTCCTTTGCATAACTTTTCCCGATTAAATTAGATAAACTGAATACCGGTAAGTTTGGCTTTCACTTCGGCACCGATAGGCGGGATATTGCTTTCCCGAATCTGCCCAATAGTCCAAGCGTTTACGATATGGTTGCTAAGCGCGTCCACGTCGTAACTTTCGCCCACAAGGGCTACCGGTGCGTATTTGAAGGCTGCCCCCGAAGCCCCGGCCTCGGCTGCGAGGTAAAGCGAATCGCCGGCTTTTGCGGCAACTCCAAGGGTTGTACCTACTGTAAGGTCGTCTTTGCTGCCGTCGCCGCTATTTGTGGCGATAGCGGTAATAGCGTAGGCCGCCCCGCCGGGAGCCAGCATAAGCACGTCGCCGACTTTGAAGTTATGGCCTTTCTTTACGGTGTAGGTGGTAGCGGAGTTCGTAGCGTCGTCGGTAAGAACGGCTACTTTCACTACATGATAAAGCCCGTTTTCATCTTTGCCAACCGGCGTACCTTCGTGCAGAACTTTCTGCGTAAGGTCGTCGGCAGAAACGGTAATACCGTTCGGAATGTCGGCGACCTTGTGGGTAAACGCACGAATTACGCGGTTATCCTTTTTCCTGTCGATTTTAAGCATTTCGAAAGTTTTTTAGCGTTAAACCTCTTTGCCGCCCAAGCCCTTATTTGCGGCTTCTGCGGCCTTTGCCTGTATGTAGCTTTCTACGCCCGCGCTTACTCCGTCCTTGTTGGGGGAACCAAGTACCGGTTTTTCGTGAAGGCTTAGGCCCCGGTCTGCCAACTCTTGGCCGAAGGCTGCTACGTCGTTCTTGGTTTCGGTCAGATACTCGTTAAAGGCGTTTTCGTCGGCAAAGCCGCCAAGTTTGGCTACTCTGTCGAAATCTTTAAGAACCTTTGCTTTATAGGCTTCGGGTACGTCGGCAAGCTCTTTAACAAGCGTTTCCCGGCGGTTGGCGGTTACGGCCGCGCTTTGAAGGCTCGTTACTTCGGACTGCAAGCCCTTAGTAGCTTCCTTTACGGCGTTCGTAATCATTGCTTGCACGGTTGCAGCGTCCAAGGTTCCGGCCGGTGCGGGTGGGGTACCGCCTTCTTCCGGTTTCTTTTCTACAAAGTCGTACTTCTTACGCAGGTTGTCCTCGCGCGTTTTGTTCGCTTTGTCTATTTCCGCGTCCGCGTCTTTGCGCCAATCCGCTACAAACTTCGCTACGGCTTCGGCGGTAAGTTTACCTACGATACCGGTAGCTTCTTCCTTGGTATTAACCTGCATGGCGATAACTCGCGCAAGCTGGTTAAGCCCGTCTTTTCGCACGCCCGGAAACTGTGTTTCAAGTAGTGCTACAATTTCGTTTAGTTCCATTTTGATTTTTGTGATTTAATTAAACCTGCAACAAAGAAACGTATTATAGTAATACGAATATTTGTATAGCGTTGCAAGTTCTCTACACTCGTTTCAACAATTCAACCGTATGGGCCTATAAGGGGCTGGGGTGGTCTTTGGTTGCCTCGATAGTTGAAAAGATAATTTCACGAACAAATAGCAATGCAGTACGAAAGATAGCAAAAGAAGGCGATTTTAGGCCGTTTTATTATCCAAACAAGGAAATATACCAGCCAACCGCATAAAATCGAATGGCGGGCACGAGAAAGGGCAAAAACGGGTATTCTTGCTTCGTCGGTTATCCGGCCCTTCGTGAATAAGTAGAAATATGGGAATTTTGTTACCGCTGTGTTACTATCAACATTCTGCCGGCGGAACTACCAACATAGCGGCGGTTACTATCAACATTCCGGTAATGTTGGTAGTTAATGTTGCAAGCTGCCCGGTAATGTTGGTAGTTCGGGGCGCAAGTCGAAAGCCCGTTTTCCCTCTCTTTCCCCCTACACCCTCTTTCTCTCTATATATATCTTTATCCTTATATTTATCCACAGGGGCTAAGTAGCCCCTGCCAAGGAGCTGGCAAGCTCCTTGTTTGTGTGTGCCTTAATAATTGATATTTAGTTATTTATAATAGTTTGATAAATGAAGGTTGCGCGGCCCAAAATAAACCCCTCGCTTGGGGCTGGTTAGGGGTTGGGCTATGGCTTACGCATGAATTTCGCATAACCGCAAATAATTGTATTATAAGATATTAAGCAATAAAGCAAACGTAACTATCTGATTCCGAAGTACAATAGCCCCAAGCCTGCCGCCGGGCTGGTGCTGGTCTGCTCCTGCGTAGGGGCTGGGTTGCCCCTGCCTTGCTCTTTGCGCGATTTTATGCCGTAAAATAGTGTTGTTTAGTGTTTTTGCAGTATATTTGCAATGTTTCCGGGGAGAAATCCGGGGACGCTTGTAAAAGCGTATAGGTATCTAAGTTTGAAAATCGCCAATTAACAAACCGTAATAGATAGACCTATTAACGCCTGCTTGCTGTATATCATTGTTCGATATATCGCTAAGCGTGGGTTATGGTTTATTTTACGGTGGGCGTTTGGCGATGCCTCAAACTTGTAAACCAAGAAAGGCCCACGCTTTTTTATTTGTGTAATGCCTGTTCGGGCCTTGGGGTAATAATAGTTTTCGATATGAAGAAAATTTACTTTTGCCTTTTGGCCTGTGTAGTGGCTTTTGCCGGTTGTTCCAAAGATGAAGACCCCGGAAGAAGTTACACAGAACAACAAGAAAAAGCCTTATCCGTATTTAATGGGACTTGGGCCGATACGCAATTTTCCAACCTTGGCGACTATCCCGGTGCCGAATTGCAACCCGACCCGGATAAAATCATATTCGGAACCCAAAACAATAAGCCCGTAGAAATCTACGAAAACGACTTTATCGAAGGCGAACGCTTGCTTTTCTCTGCCTTCGGCGAATTGGTTTACCATAGCGAGGGGTACGAAGACGTACCGTGTTTTTATTGGCTCTCTAACGCGGCCGATGAACTACGCCTATACCGGACTTCCACCAAGAAGCTATACAAGAAATTCGCGCTTTCGATAAAAAGCGATACGAAAATGAACCTTCACGACCCCGATTTATCGTTACCGTACATTTTCGTAAAGCAATAGTATGAAATGGATAAAAAAGCTATTTTGTGGCAACACCGAGGCTACTCCTTCTAATATCGAAGCCCACAAAGACGAAATAAAAGTACCTGTATCTTTTTTATCGGCTCAAAACATCGTTTACGCTGGGGAAGAAGTCGGCCTTTCTCGTTTGGCTTTCAAAGCTAAACAATTAGGGAACAAATACGTTACAATAGATAGAAATATTTATTACCAAGCACTTAATAACATTGCAAAAGGTAGACGGCTGGATTATTCAATACAAAGAAGCGCAAAGCTAAATTTGCTTGGCATTAGGTACGAAAAGGAAGGGAATATAGAAGACGCGGTAAAAGTCTACGAAGAAAATATAGCGATGCGTTCCAACGGTCGCCACGCATACGATAGGTTGAAAATTATATATCGACGACAAAAGGATAGGGAAAACGAAATCCGGGTTTTAAGAGTGGCTATTGGTGTATTCGGGGAAGATTCGGAATATAACGAACGCTTGCTTAAACTGCTATCTAAAACAAAGGAGCCTTTTTAATGCCGAGAAACGCCCCTATTTTCGTGCATCGTCTTTGTGTAGTATTAAATACCCGTCCGCCAAACAGAACGCCGTAAAATGGAAATTTGGGAAAAATAAGGAAGGAGTAGCGCGGTGCTACTCCTTCTTTTCGTCTGTATCGTCGTCTTCCGCCATTGCGTCGGTTTCTGCCTGCCAACGGTCAATAGCGGCCGCGTTCCGCTCGTAAAACTTTTGCCGCTCTGCTTCCGGGGTATTCGCCCAATCCTTTATAGCCTGTGTAAACGGGTTCTTCGGGTCAAGGGCTTTTAATTTCTCTTCGTCTGTCATAATTCCCGCATTTTAACGTAAATAGTGCCGAACAAATCCGTATCGGTGCTTACTATCTTAAACTTGGTACCGTTAGTAAATAATACTTCCTGCTGGTCTTCGGTAGCAAATTTACCGTTAAATTCCGAAATATCGGATATGTCGCGGCCGTTTTTACTCTGAATCTCAAAAAGTATCCGTACTTCCGACTTCTTCAAATCCCGATAGCTGGCAAATCGCCAAGCTACGGCCGGGGTCTTCGTCGATGAAGTGAAAATAGCGTGTTTTATTTCGTCCCTGCCAGCGTAAAGGCGTTCGTAATCCTTCCGCTTCATAATCGCGCCTCGGTAGACGGTTCCCCGATACTTCGGCAATTCTTCCAACGCCTTAGCCATAAGGGAAGCCGAAGCCTTGTTAAAGTCGGTAAGGGTGCCTTTATCCAACTGCTTATTAAGCTGCCGGTAGTTCCCGCCTTGCTGGGTGTAGTGATGAAGGGCCGCAAGTTCTGTATTCTGAATATCCGGGTAAAGCGTACTAAGCAATTGCGTTGCCCGTTCCATTGCTTCGGCTGTGCTTCTTGCTCTCGTAAACTTCCGTTCTTCGGCGGTGTAGGTGTTTACCGGCAACGTGCCTATACTTTTACGGTTATCCCGAACAAAGTACGGTAAGGTCTTCCAACCTTTCGAGCGTTCCTCGTTTTTGGCTATCCAATCGGTCAAGGCTTTCGGAACCTGCGTTACGGTGCGCTGGGGGTTCGGTTTCCAATCCTTCAACTTTCCGGCCTTACGTGCCCTTATTCGTTCCCTAAAATCGCTTTCCGAAATAAAGATAGGCACCATTTCGCAACGGCAATGCGGATGCCAACCCGTCCAAAGGAAAGTTTTAGGGTATCGACCGGCTAATACGTCGCAAATATCGTATAAGGTTCGTAATTTACCGTTAATTACTACCGTATGGTTATTGCTCAACCGAATTTCGTACCCGATAATAAGGGGGTTATTTTGGTAGCTTTCCCACTCTGCACGGCGGTAGGCGGCGTTCATTTCGGTAACGGCAAGGCGGCGGGCGTTCTTGTACGCCGACCTATATACACCTTGGCCGGGGTGGTACTGTTTCGCCGCTTGGCTTAATTCAAGTTCCCCGGTTTCCTTGTTGCGAACCCGTCTATAAAGCGCGTCGGGATTGTTCAAGTACCCGCGAAGGCTACGGCTTACTTCTTCCGGGCTTTTCCCTTCAAGTATGCCGTTTTGTATGATAATTTCAAGTTCTTGTTTCGCCTTCGCCGTCAAATTCCAAACACGGGTAGATAGGTTCATACCCTCGCGGCTGGCATTGGCGTAGGCATGGCCCGTTGCTCCTTTGGCCCGGTGTGCCTTTACTGCCTGTTCGCAAATGTCGGTAGTTTCTTTCCGCCGCGTCGAAGTCTTCCCGAATACTTCTAACACCTGTTCCTTTACCCGTGCTTCTCCTTTGTCCCAACTTCCTATAATTCCGTTCTTGGTAATAAGGGCTGTTTTGCTGCTAAGGTCTTTTAGGTACCGGTCTAACTTGCGTTCGGCGGCCGGGTTCCCTTTCCAGGTAAAAGAAGCCCCCGATTCTATCGCTTTCCTAACCTCGGTAAGTTTTAGGGCCGCGTGATAGGTATTGCCAAACAAGGCGTAAAGTTGCTTTTCTACGCTTGCTATATATTTTATAACTTCTTGCCTTTTATCCATTACGCCCTAAGTTTTTCTATTGCAATTTGGATATGCTTACTTAAAATTGCGTTTAACTCGCTGCAAGGGCCGCTAATTACGTCGTACCCCTTGCTTTCAACGTATAGGGCATAATCGGCGGCGGCAACGATAACCGCTACTATGTCGTTCGGGTATTGTGCTGCCGCTTCTTCCGCCATACGCTTACCTTTTTCTACGCCTTCGCTTCCTTTCTCCCCGCCGGTAGAACCGAAACTTTCCGCTACCTTTTCGCCGTGATTGTAGATAACAAAGCCAATCGACGAACGTAATAGGTGCGTTCGGTCTTTGTAAGTGTTCAATAGTTTAGCGTTCTGCGTAACCTCTAAACAAGCCATTTGCATAGCGTCTACAACGGTGGCAGTTATGATGTCTACCGCTTCGTAAACGCCTGCAAATAGCTTATCTATGTCGAATTTTGCTACTATGTTACCCATATCTTAATTAGATACTTGGTTAGTAGTTATACGGTGGGTTCGTAAATAGACGAATAGGAAGCCGCGCTTTCTTCGGCTTCTATCTGTTCTATCTCTGCGTCCGTGTCGTTTACCCAGCCCAACTGTTGTACGGCCGTCTTCCGCGAACAAATAGCCTTCTGACCGGTGGCCGAAAGAAGAAGGTTTACGTTCGCGGCTTCGTCCTCAATCATAAACGGCACTATTTCGGGTTCGATAATAAGGCTACCGCAAGCGTCTACAAAAGCCTTATCCTTGGCGTTCATTTGTGCTAAAAACGCCTGTATTACGCTTAATCGACGCTGTAAATAATCGTCGAACACCTCGCATTTGTCCTGTACTTTTAGGTGCGCGTCCATAAATAGCAACTTCAAGGCTACACCCGAAACGGCCCCGATACCCTTTACCGAATCGAAAGCAATATCCGGCGTTTGCGTAATGGTGTAAATCATACGCAAAAGGGTTTCTATCTCTAATTTGACGCTTTCGGGGGCTTGCGCCCAGCTTAGATATTGTGCGGTCGCGCCTTCTTCGCCCTCGATAACGGCCCCGCTTTCGCCCTTCTTGGCCCAACCCAAAATAGTACCCGTAGTAAAGATTTTCGGGCTTGCGTGGTAGTCGTTGGTATCGGCGAAGTTAGAAAGCAACTTTTCCAAGCGGTCTATAAGGTTCTGCACGTCTTCCCATTCTACGGCGGGCTGGCGGCCATAGATAACCGGGATTTTGCCTATTTGGTTCTTCTTGGGGTAGCCGTCCAATAACTGCCATTGGTTGCTGGTAAGCGTCCATTTCCGTATTTCGGTATCGGTATAGGTTTCGAAATAGGTATGTTTTACCCCCGCGCTATCCTTTACGACGTATTCGCGGGAAAAAGCTACCATATCGCCCGTTTCATCGAAGTAGGGGTAAAGCCTATCGCCGAACAACGGGCTAAAAATGGCTACCCGAAGTTTGTGCGTTGAATCGAAGCCGTAGTTTTTCGTCGGTTTCTCCACCGGGTACCAAAGTTCGGCCGATTCCTTACTGCTATACATACCCCGCGCTACCTTTCGGTTAAGGGTGCGGCTTTTGTTATCGAACAAAACACGCTTTACAGCCTTCAAAACGTCGGCTTCCTTGGTGCCTTCTTCCGGTTCCGCATTAAGAATTACGGGGTTTCCAAACGTGAAGGCTACGGCCCGCTTTACTATAAGTTTCTGAATCGCCAAGGCTACGCGGGCTACCGGCTCGATACGGAAGTTTTCGGTTTCCCCGTCGCCATTGGTAACGGTCTTTATGTTCTTCTTTTCTTCGTCGTTTATATCGAAGTCGGAAAGGTCTACTTTTACCTTCTTATCCCTACGCTTTACCGGGTCGTTTACGTCGTGGCCTTGGGGGTCAAGCTGGGCGATATATTCGGCCGCGTTCGGCTCGGTCGCATTACGTCCGTTCTTCAATTCGGCAATAGCGGTACTATGGTTCTCGCTCGCCAAAAGTTCGTTAATCTGCTTGCTGTTCATTTTATTGTCTATTGATAGTTAAACATTATGCGAAATATCCGGCCGCGCTTTTCTTACCTGTAATTGGCCGTTGCTCTACGGTTCCGGTCAATGCGTCCGGCGCGTCATCGTGGGCGTTCTTGCCAACCTTCATATAGTGCGTAAGGGCTTGGTAGAAATCGGGCCACATTTGCGCCCACCCGCGCGGGAAATAGGTAAGGTTTTGCACTTCCGCGCTATGCGTAAATATGCGTACGGCTTTGTTTTGGCTTTGGTGGAACCACTTAATACGGGTTTTGTTGTTACCCATTAACCGGGCTTGTTTCTCTACATTACGCGCGAAGCCCCGGCCGCCGTTGTTGCTCTCTACTACGGCCAATTCTACCGCGTGTTTGGTTAGCATTTCGGCCGTTTTGGGTTCGGTGTACTCCATAGGTTTAGCCGTATAAAGCACGTCCAAAATAAAGTTTCCTATCTCGGTTTCAAGGTAGGTTATCGAGCAAAGGAAATCCGCGCCTTCGTCCGCCGTATCGGTATAGTTCTTAACCTTCCGTAGCTTGGTGGCCGGCAGTATGTCGTATTCCTTAAAAGGATTTTCGTACATAAGGCCCTGCAAAGGTTTGGGGTCTTGCTGGTAAAGGCTTTCGAATACGTGCGGGTTTCGGGTGCGTATGGCTTCCAACTTTTCTAAGTTGTGGCGTTCGGGCCATAGTGCCGTACCTTCTTCGCGCGGGTCGTATTCGGTAGGTGCGCCCTTCTTAATCGCTTGGTAGGTTACTACTACCCACCCGTTCGGATTGTTTACCGGGTCGTATATTCCTTGCTGCTCCAATAGGCGGCCGGCTAAGTCCTTTTCGTGCCAGCGGGTAAATACTATAAGCTGCTGGCTATTGTTGTGTAATCGGGTTTCGGCAACCGTATCGTACCAATCTTCGATAGCTTCCCGAACAACTGCCGACCACGCCGTTTTAGCGTCCTTATAAATGTCGTCCATTATCAGGGTATCTACCGGTTCGCCCGTAAGCGGGCCACCTACGCCGACGGTCTTAAAACCGCCCCGGTGTCCTACTATTTCGCACTCGTCGGCATTGCGAAGCCATGCACCGGCAACGGTCGTAATGTTCGATGAATTAAGGCGCGTTTCCGGGAATATCTCGGCATATTCCGGCGTGTCTATAATGCGCTGTATTTCGCGGTTGAACTTACGGGCTTTCGGTGCCGAATAGCTTACGACGGCTATTTTATTGTCCGGGTTCCGGCCAAGTATATAAGCCGGAAGGCGGCGCGTAGAACCTTCGCTTTTGCCGTGCTGGGGCGGCATGAATACCATTAGCTTTTTAATCTTCCCTTCCGCGAATAAGGTTAGAACGTGGTAATATCGTACATGAAATTCAGCAGGGTCGAAAGTAGGCATAGTAGCACGGGTAAACGGCAAAAGGTCGGTACGTGCTTCGCGTATCAACCTTTCCCGCAATGCGGCTATATACTCTATTTTCTCTTGGCGCGTCATTTATCTAATTTCTTTTCCAATTCGGCTATACGTGCGTCTAATTCTTCGTCGGTAAGCTGCCCGAATAAGTCCTTACCGTCCTTGCCTGTTACCTCGTTGTTCTGCCTGTTCTTCCAATTCTCCGGCTCTCCGTTGGTTAGTGTAAAGATTATCGCTGCCGTGTCCGGCTGGTAGTGTTTATCGACTATCTTTTGTTCCTTTATTCGCGGTATCTCCTTGCCGTTTATGTCGTACTTGCCGGAACCTACCGTAGTGATGTGTTTTTCCTGCACCGTGTACCCTTGTATCTTTCGTAGAAGGCTTTTTTTCGCTTCGGCTACGAAGAAGGCCATACGTTCCGCTTCGGCCTTTTTTATATTCTCCGAAAACTCCGGAAACCGGGTAATCCAATCGTAATAAGTAGAATCGGAAATTTTAACCATACGGCATACTTCCGCCACCGTATAGGTGTCGGTAGCGATAAGCGAACATATCTTTTCGGCTATCTTCTTATTGTATTTCGTCGGTCTTCCCATTACTTACTTATTGCGGTAAATCGTCCCCCGCGTGTAATTCTCCAAATTCTTCTTTAATCGCCTTCGGGTCGCCTTTGTAGAATACCAATACGTCGTCGTGAAGGCCGCTATTCGCGCGGGTCTTATTGAACTGTTCTACGGCCTTCGTTACCTGCACTTCTTCGAATTGGTCTACCGTTTCTTCTACCGAACCTTTGCAAAAGACTAATACGTTTTGGTGTAGCTTGCCAATTTTGCGGCCCGTGTTCATCTGCTTGCGAACCCGGATAGCAAGGCTTGTTACCTGGTTTACTAAAATCAAATGGTTATAGTAGCTTAGGCCGCACTCCGTAAAGGCTTCGATAGTGTGGCCTATGAAATTGCGGTAAATGCCCTTTTTATCTCGAATATCCCCAACTACGAAGACGGCAAAGCGGTTGTTCTTCAATCGGGCGCAAGCCTGCTTTATTGCGGCTTTGTAGGCTTCCAAGAACTGCGGGTAATCCATATTGGAAATATCGCGGGGGTCATTGCTATATACTTCCAAATCTGCGTACGGCGGGCAAGAAAATACCATATCGAAATCGCCGGTAACGCCGTTCTTTTGTAACACGTCTTCAAGCTGCGTACTATCGCCAACCGTCCAACGCGGCGCAATGTCGGCCGGCATGTTACCTAATACTTCCTTCGCGTTCTCGATATTGGCTACTACCTGTTTCTCCCGAAGGTCGTTACCAACGTACGGCATATTCAATTTTGCCGCTACGATACCGCGAACACTTCCACCGGCGAAGGGGTCTAAAATGCGGCCGCCCTCAATATTGAACCAACGGTAGGAAAGTTCGGTTAGAACGGGGTCGAATATTGAAGTAGTCGCCATAGCTTGTATTCCCTGCTTCTCCATTTCCGCTAACAATTCATCGGTAGACGGTTTCCGCCCCAAGGTTTCCCGAAGTGCGTTTTTGGTATCGTAAAAGGCAGGCGGTTGTGCTGATTTGGCAAATGTCAAATCTTCGTCCCTGCCTTCCTCGCTCTTTATGCCTATTTCCAACCAAGCGCGGCGGCGTTCCTGCCATTCGGCCGTACGGGTATTAAGCACGGAAAAAGGCGGCATTACGAAGTCGTCTTTAAGTCTTCTAAGCTGTTCTTCGGTATCTTCTTCCCCTTGGCCGCCTTCTCCGCCGTAGCCTTCCAATTCTACGCCCCAATCGTCGGGGGCTATATCCCACTTATCCGACGCTTGGGTAAGTGCCGCTTCGTCCCAAGCCAAGTTAGCGGCCCCGGTCGCATTGTCGGCTAAGGCAAGTTCGCGCCCTTCCCGCGTGTCTAAATCTATGTCGGTACGCTTTACCGCTACTATTTCTTCGCCGGTGGTTTCGACTATCAAAACCTTTTCTAAGCCAATTTGCCCGGCGTTTTCTACGGTCTTGTTTCCGGCTATAATACGGTTGTTCTTATCCAAAAGAATAGAACGGCCCGCCCCGAATTGGCGCAGGCTCTTTTCTATCAAACTTTGGCCGAACTGCGTACCCTTGTTAAAATTCACGTCGTCCGGTACAAGTTGGGCTATATCCGCTTCTATAATCTTCTTCGGTGTCATAGGCTCTACACGATGAAGTGGAAGACTAAGCGGGCCAATAGTACGTTAAGGACACCGGCAAGTACACCGACTACCGAAAAAATGAAATCCCAAACTTCCGGGGTTCCTTTCTTGCTGAAATTGTCGTAAAGCTCTTTCCCGGCGGCGGCCGCAATCCCGGCGCAAAGGCCATAGAATACACCGAAAAGCCCCACGAAGAAGGCGATAATAAAGCCCGCCGCTAAATGTAGCCATTTGTCCGAACTGAATAAGTAGCCCTTAAAGGTCGTAAGAGCCTGTAAAATCTTTTCTTTCATACCTGCGTACGTTTATTTGTGTGTAAATATTCGCGTTACGCAAAAATAAAAGAAGCGTATTATTATAATACGCTTCTTTATCCAAGAATAATTAAAAAGTTACCAACATAGATGGGGGATATATGCCCGTATAACCTGCTGGAAATCTTCTAAGGAACGGCAAACGATGTACTTATTACCGTGCGCTTCGGCCAACGCTTGCCACTCCTTTTGCGTGGGTGTCTGCCGGCTGCTTTTGCTGGGGGTCTTAAACTCGATACAAAGGGAATGAAACCCGCCGGAAGGGTAAAGTAGGATAAGGTCGGCAACCCCGGCCGTTACTCCTTCGCCCTTCATAATCGCGGCTTCCTTTGCGTTCCTCGCCCCGCCGTTCGGAACCGCGAAAAGAAGGCGGCCTATTTTCGGGTACTGCAACCGGAACCAAGTAACGCAGTCCTTCTGTATTTGGCTTTCTATATGTCGCATTTAACCTTTGTTTTATACCAAATCTTATGTTTTTTACACGCTATCGCATTGCGACTTTTTATTACGTTCTGTAACTTGCAATGGTCGTTATTGCTGGTTGCATCTCGTTCAAGGTATATGCAACTCCAACAATGTCTTTTTTTGCTTTGTCCCATAAATTTTATTCTTTTTCGTATAAGCGGCAAGCCGGGTTAGTTACCTTTATTCGCTTCAATCCGTTACCCGTTCTTCGGCTCTTTTGAAGGGCGCAACTTTGCACTATCTTCGTGCTATGGTCGTTCAATTCCCAACGCTGGCGGTGCTTACAAGTCCGGCAAGTCGGTAATTCCTGTTTGGCTCCGGTTTTAACGGCGGCTATAAATTTGTCGTAATCCATAGCCGAATATGCCTTTAACCAATCTTCGCGTACCAAAATATCGCGCTGGAGAACATAGGCGTAGAATACGCCATTTACCCGGCACCCGCCCGAAAAACGAGCGACCGATAAATACGGCTGCTTCGTAACGTCGGCAACTACTATAACTTTATCTGTGTCGAACATACCTATTCGTGTTTAACCGTTAATAAATACTTCTGTTCCCGTTCGGCCCGCTTAATCAATCGTTCTATATCTTGCCCTACGTCCGTACCGTTCCCGTTCTGAAATCCCACCCAATTTTTTACCTCGCAACCTCTAAGGGATTTTACTTTAAGAACCTGTATTAACGTCGAAGAAAGACCGCTTAACCTACAAGCCAATTCCTTCTTTTCGGCTTTTAGTGTCCTTATTTCTTCCTGTAAAGCCTTAGTTTCTTCGTTCTGCTTCATACTCATTATTTTGCTTTCTGTAATCAAATAACCGGGGCTTTACCCCTTCGCGGCGCATAATCGAAGCAAGGATAGTTATTTCGCCTTGCGCGTTTTGTTGCTGGCGTTCCGCATCCTTAACGACGGTTATAACCCCGTCTTTCTCCCAAAGTAGCCCCCATTTATCCGGCAAATCGACTTCGGTTATCAATCCTTCGGGACTGCAATAGTACCGAAAGGCCCCTACGCCTTCTTCCGGCTGCTGGCGGAAACTCTTTTTTGCATCGGCCAAGAAGTCGGAACGCGAAACCTTCACTTCGATAAGAACCGTAGCCCAATAGTTCCACCCGAAAACGTCCGGGATTTCTTGGCTGGCCGTTACCAATTCTACGGCAACGTATGGGCAGTAGCTGGAGCCGAATTTTGGCTTTCGTAACCATTTCCCCGCTAATCGGCATAATTCCCGGTGTCGGCTGTTATCGTGCGGCTGTTTTGGTTCCGGGAAGGTGGGGGGCAGTATCAATAGCCCCCGGTCTACGTCCTTTTCTTCCCATAGCTTCGTTTCATTATGAAGCGGCCAATAGTGCGGGCCGCAACCCAATAACCGATAGTTTTCATGTATAGCCAAATAGCCCGCCTAAGTTTTCGTAATGCGTCCTGTACGCTACTGGCAATCCAGCGATGTTTTATGCCGTTCTTTGTATCTTTAAGTAGGTCGGCGTACGCTTCGGCTCGCGTACGGAAGTATGTATTTTCGTACATTATTCGCCCCGTGTGGGTGGTATTGGGCCAACCGTATTCCTCGCATTGTTCGGCCTTTACTGCCCAATTCTCGGTAGTAAATACCGGAAGGTTACGGGCGAAGGTGTCCGGTTCATCAATCAAGGCCCGAAGTACCCCGTTTTTTTCGTCTGCCTTAATACGAGCGGCAAGCTGTCCTATTTCACTATTTTCTCCGGGCGTAACCAATGATGAATAGAAAACTTTACCGGTTTCTATATTTATGGCTATAAGCCCGTGAACAAACCCGGAACCGATACAAATACAATCCCCGCCGTATTTTTCTTCGTTATATATAGCCACGATATACCCTATATCGTAATGCTGCTTTATTGCTTTGAATCCCATAATATCTACTTTTTAGCTTCTACTTCTTGTTTCGCACGATAGTTTACTACCGTTTGGGCTACTCTGAATACAAGCCCGGTTATTGCGTCGCGCTGGGACTTCGGCAGGCCGCTTTCAAGGTTCGCAACCTTTATAAAAGTTTCCCTAATACCTTCTACCGTAAATATTCCCGCATCCTTCAATGCGTCGTACGGTGTCCGGCGATACCTGCAACCTTCTTGCGGAGCCGGTCGGTTGTTATAGGCTTCTATTTCGTAGCCTAAGAACTCGTTAAATTTGTCGTCTTTAATTATGTCCTTTACTTTCATCGTCTTTATCTTTATGTATGTTATAATCTTTATTCGCGTCGTAGCCGCACCAAGTACAATAACCGAGGGCTACATTAAGCGCATAGTTTTCGCGCTGGCATTTGGGGCATATTATAAGCCCTATACTTCCGTCGTCGTCCCTATATAGGCCATTCGGCAAATTGTCGCTTCGTGTTCCCATTAGTACCGCCTTTTTGTAAAGTGAATAATAGCGAAGTCAATCGTAACGGCAGAAGCAAGCCCGGCGAACTGCGGGTACTTCTTATCTGTTTCGGCGAAAATCGGCGCGAACCATGCCTTAAAATCGTCTACCGTAAGCCCGTCGTTTTCGGCTAAAATCTCCAGGGGGACGGGGTGGCCGTCTACCTCTGCCGTATAATCGTAATAAGTGGCAGTTGCTATCGGTTTATCCTGTTCTTCCGCATAGTGATTTATTACACGACGTTCGCGCCGTAACGCCAACCTTTGCACGCCTACAATGCCGGCCGGAATCTCGGTTATAACTTCTTGGGGGCTTCGGTATGGCTTCGCGCTCCATTGGCGGACGCTAAGAACTCCACCCGTAGCCGTTATTTTTTCGATTTTTGCCCGCCAATACCCGTAATTGCTTCGGCAGGTGTGTACCTTCCGCCCGTCGGCTACTTTGGCTATAAAGCCCGTTTCTTGCCCTTTACGGGGGTGCTTCGGGCCGAAGTATTTGCCAAGTGTTACTACTGCTTTCATACTATTGTGTTATTAAAACGTCCGACTTATTCACGGTTACGCATATTGGCTGTAATGGCTGGTTAAATGTTCGAAGGGCTACCCAAAGTTCCCCGGTTTCCGCTATCTTCTTCCGTTCTTCTTCGTCCAACTCAAAGCAAAAAACCGCCGTTCCGTCTTCTGATTTATATGCAGGAAGGGGGTAATATTCGGGTTGATTTTCTCCGTAAACTGCATTTACTTCCTTAAATTGTTTTGCTTTCATACTCAATATTTTAATTAACTTTTGTTCGGTTATAAAGTAGGTGCGTATCTATTCCGGTAGCGTTAAAGACCAAGGCCCGAACGTCTTGCCCTAATTTTTCTACGGCTTTTAAGGTGTCTTCTTGGCTAACTCCTTCGGCCTGCTGCTTCTCGAAAAACTTATCTAATAGTGCGCTCATAAATATTTTTGTAGAAGCCCGGAACCCTTCTAAGGTGTAATTCGGTTTTGCTCCGTTAAATGCTTCGTACTCCCAAAGGGTAGCTTCCATTTCTTCAAGCACGGGGCTTAATTTCTTTCCTATCATATCGATAATTGTTAAAATGGCAAATCGTCTACTTCTTCGGGTTGCTGATATGCCGGCGGCGCGTAAGTTGGTGTAGCGGCCGAAGTCGTTACGGCCTGCTGGGGGGCTTCTGTTTGGTCAGCCCGGTTTCCGCCTAAAAGCTGCAATTCTCTAACCCGGCAATTTATACCGGCTTGCAATGCTCCGCCGGCTTCATATGCCTTGGCCGAAAGTTCGCCGCGAATAAATACGCGGGTACCCTTCTTCAAATAGTTAATTACCTGGCTTTCTCCGTATTTAAGGCAACTTACCCAAGTCGTACGTTCGTGTCGTTGCCCCTGCGAATCTTTATAGCTTTCGGTATGGGCTACGCTGAAAGCTATGTACTTTTGTCCGTTAAGGTCTTTAATAATGGCGTCCGCTCCGAGGTTGCCAATTGCTTCTAATACTAACATATTGCTTTAATTATTTGGTTATTAACTCTATTCCTTTGGCTACTACTAACGGCTGTTCTTCGCTTAATTTCCCGATAAAAGCCGTTATAATTCGCCCTTGGTCGGGGTTTATGCCTAACGGCGAAAATGTCCCGTTACTGTTCTTTACTACCAGCAAAATAGCTCCTTCCGGCAACTTGCTTAAATCCTTTGTTTTCATTTTGTTTTAAGTCCTTCTATCTTATAAAAACCTTCTTCCGATGCTTCGATAAGGTTGTACCGGGTTGATTTTTTAATTTCGATACCTATACGGCGAAACAAGGGCGCAACCCGAATACACGTAACCGAACAAGCCCCATTTTTCCGTACATAAACCCGGAAAGCGTCGGGGTCTGTATTATAGGAAACTTTCAAGTGCAAAGCCCCGCGTTCATCGTGGGCCAATAGTACCCCTTTATGCTCTGAAAGGTTAAGTTCTGCAACTGCTCGGCTACTGAAAAATAAATAGCCGGTAGAAGCCAACGTAACGAACATTTTACCGGGTTTCGGTGGTTTAATAATTCGTAGTGTCATTCTATGCAACTTTTAATAGTTCGTCTACAATTTCTTCTACCAAGGCTTCGCAAAGAACACGGGCTATATTCACTTCTACCGCATTGCCGATAAACTTCTTTTGGTCGGCTTGCGTCCCTATAAGGGTGTAGTTTTCCGGGAACCCCATAATTCGCTTTAACTCGATAATTTTTAACATTCGCATTTTTATATCGACGATACCGTAAAGGGCCATAAACTCCTTTATTTTCCGCATTGGGCCGCTATCGGTTTCGTAAATCTCTATTGCCAATTGTCCGCACTCCGTAGCAATAAGGTACGGGGGCTTTTTATCCATTTTGGCGATAAGGGTAAAGCACGGCTTTTCGACGGAACCGCCGGCGTTAGAAAATTGAGGGTTCATAAGATACCATTTGCAGGCTATTACGTTTTGCTTGGGATTCGTCATTACCGCCGGGCAAGGGTTATCCAAGGATGATAATTGCCCGCCGCCGCTATAATTGTTCGCTATAAATTCCGGCTTTACCACCGAAAACCTATCTTTCGTTGTAATAGTGGGCGAAGGCATATTTACGGAATGATTATTACCGTTTCCATAGTATGCCGAAAGAAATTCGGCCCCTACTAAACTATGGTGGTCTACGGTCGTAATGGTTCCCGCTACGTTGTCTACGCTGGAAACCTTGCTTTCCGGGTGTCCGCTAAAATGCTTTGCGAGAAAATGAATGTTCGCTATCCCTAACCTGTTTTGGCAAGCTACGGTAGGGCATGGTTCATCTATCGAAGGCGGGATATGCTTCCCCGTCTTCTTATTGACTGAATTATATTTAATCAAAAACGAATCCTTCCCGCCTGCTACGAACTTTATAAGGCCCGCGTATATGCGTTCCAAGGTCTTAGGCGAAAGCGGTTTTTTACGATTAAAGATACTTTCCCCTTCATCGGCAAAGTCCAAAACTTCCTTTACGGGTTTCCACTTCGCCAAGCTGCCGAAAAGGTCGCCGCCCCCGGTCTTTGAGTGGGTAGGCTTCGGCCATACAATAGGTAGGTACGGTTTGGCAAATATCCCGAAGAAACGCTTTCGGCTGGTATATGCCCCATAATCCGCTGCATTAAGTATTCTATGGTCGAACTTGTACCCGTAGGCTTTTACGTTATCTACCCAATTGGTATAAAGCCGCCCTTTGTCCCTGCTAATCGGTTTTCCGTTTTCGTCCAAGTCGCCCCAGCTCATAAATTCTTCTACGTTCTCGATTTGGATATAATCGGGGGTAAGAGCTTCTATGTACCTAAACAAGTGTTCGGCAAGGGTACGGCTATCTGCGTCGCGGGGCTGGCCGCCTTTGGCCCGGCTGAAATTGGTACATTCAAGCGAAGCCCAAAGCACAACTTTCGCCATAGGGTACATTCGGCGCATTTCGGCGGTATGTTCTGCCAATGGGCGTAAGTCCAAGGTTCGCATATCTTCCGTATAGTGCTGCGCTTCGGGATGATTGGCCGCGTGGCTCGCTATGGCGTTCGCGTCGTGGTTTACGCAAGCTATAACCTTCGCGCATTTTCGCTCCTTATAGTTGGCCTTCTCTACGCCTGTACTTGTTCCACCCGCACCGCAAAACAAGTCTATATATAGTAATCTAATGTTGTCCATTTCGTATTATAGTCAGACGCTTTCGCGGAAAATTAGTCTTTTGATAGGTGGGCTTTGACTGCGTTTGCATAAGCCCTAAATTCGGGGGTATATCGGTAATCATCCGGGTACTTTCTGAGGTAGTAGATAATAGTAGCATGGTTCCGCTTCATCTCTTTTGCAATCCTTACCACCGTTGCCCCTTCTTCACGGCATAGCTGGGCGAAAATCATACGGGAAAAGACGTGTTTTTGCTCTCTACTTTCGCCTATAATATCGAAGAATGAAACGCCCATGCCTTCGGCTATCGCCTGCTTTATGTGCTGGAAGGCAGGTACTTCTTCGTAAATAATTGTCTTTCCCGTTAGTTCGGCTAAATTCTTTTCAAGCGTAGCCCCTTTGGAAAATCCCCAATCGGGCAACAAATAAATAGCGTCGCACCCCATAAGTAGAAGAACGTCCATAGCTACATGGGCTTCCCAAGAGGCGGTAGCCGGAATACCGTTTTTAAGCGGGTTTATCACTTCGTAACCTTGGGCTTTTAACTTGGTTTCCGTTTCGTCGAACTTTGCCGCTACTTCTTCTATTGGTAGGCCGCTAATTCGGCCTGAAATGTATATCTTTTCCATATTGGCTATTATTTTCTATAAGAGTAATTTTCAAACGCTATTCTGTCGAACATTTCCGTAAATCGGTCGGCTATCCGTTCGCCGTATTTATCTGCCAGGTCTTCCGCGCTTAGATTGCTGGTCATAATTGTAAACTTCTGCCGGTCATACCGGTAGTAAATCGTATCGACAAAAGGACTAATTTCGTTTCCCCAAACCTTCACTACGGAAGGTTCCGTACCTACGTCGTCAATCGCCAATAACTCGGCTTTCTTAATGTAGTCGAAGCGTTCCGGCTGGTTCTTGGCTATGTCTGCAAGTTCCAAAGCCGATACCGCCAAAACATTTTTACGCCGGTCTGAATATAGGCTTTCGTACAGTACCCCTATAAGGCTACCTATTGCACGAACTAAGGTTGTTTTGCCATTGCCTACTGTTCCATGAAGAAGAAGCCCCGGTTTATGGTTTCCCGTCAGCCATTTTGCCGCCTTTTCTATATGGCTTTGGGTTGCTTCGTCGTCGATGAACTGCATACGCCGCCGCATAACTTCGGCTATATAACATTCGCGCAACATTGCCGGCACGTCTTCGGTGTATTTATCGACCTTAAAGCGTATCGGTATATTTCTTTTTTGAAGTACCGCCCGGAACCGCGCCAAGTCTACCCGTTGCGGCCCCTGTTTGTTGTCCTTTTCGTCCATTTCCGCTATTCCCTTTTTCGTTACGCTCCCAAGTTCTAACCGCTGCTCTCCAATCCTTCATACAGTTGCGGCCCACCTTCCAACCGTTAGAAGTATAGTAATCTATCCACGCTTGCGGGTCTACGTCGTTGCCCCGTTCTTGGCAATACGCCGCAACTTCTTCTAAGGTAGGTTTCTGAAAGATTGTACCGCCTTTTGTTTTAGGGGCTGCCTTACCCTTGCCTTGGGGCTTGCCAGCACCTAACGTCGGCCCTTGCGGTAGCTGGGTAATACCTTCGTTCAAAACCCGCATAAGGTCGTATTTTTCAAGTTTTTGCAATACCGATTTATGCGCGTTGTTCGTAGGGTTCAAGTTCGATAACCCGCCGTACTGAAATATGATAAATTCGGGTAAAAACGCTTTGCTTCCGTTATTGAAGAAATGGATTCTTCCGGCAAAGGCTTTTTCGAAGTCCTCTAAATCGTACGTTTCGCCGCAATAAAGCCCGGCTACCTCTAAGTCTACTTCCCATATTCCGGCGTTGTCGCACTCGCAAAAAAGGTACACCCAAAGCAATTTATAAGCGGGCGGTAAGTCCCTTATAAATCGTTTCTTAAATAGGTCGGTATCTATAAATCTTTTTGCCATTTTGTTACTTTTGAAAAGCTACCCCGGCCCGGAAACCGGGGTAGCTGGGTTAATACTGCTATTGCTCGATAATCGCAATTTCGGGGCTTAGTTCCCGAATGCGGGCTACCTGCACGTCTATAATTCGGTCGCGCAGGTCTTCCAAAAGCTGGCACGCTCCGGGGCTTACAAGTTGTAGGGTTACGTCGCGGCCGTTTACCGAAGCGTAAAATTCCACTTCGATAGTTTCCGCCGGCATACCTTTGAAAATCGGAATTTGAAGGGTAAAGGCTTCCGGCAGGTTACTCATAACCACGCCGCTATAATTGTCTTTGAAGTCGCCCTTTTCGCTCTTTTGCTTCTCTACCTTGGAATTTACGGTAGCTTCGAAGTTTTTAAGTTCGGTTACGAGCTTCATATTCGCGGTTTTGTCCGGGAAAAATGCGCGGTTCATTTTGAAGAACTGCCCCAACTCGTTAGGTTCCCAACCTTTGCCGGCGTTAATCCCAAATTCGGAAAATTTGGGGTGCGTAGTCAGTTTTCCAACGATTCGCCCGCGTCTATATTCGTCGTCTTCGTTCGTGATAAGGGTAATACTTACCTGTTCACGGTCTACTAAGACGTGGCAGCGCAACGGGTTAATTTGTTCGGAATCGTACCGCCGTAATTCCAAAAATTCAACCGGCGCACCGATAACACCGGAAAGGTCGATTTTTACCGGGGGCTTGGGGGCAAGAACTGCGGGGGCCTCGCCCTCACGTACGATAATTTCCGCCTGCGTAGTTCCTTCGGGAAGGTTTACTACTACTTTTTTGTTTTCGTCCATACTTTTTTACTTGTTGATTGTGAAACTTTTACTTGGTTTGAAGTGGGCTACTTCGTGCGCCGGTACGATAATCGTAGTACCGGCGGTAATGTTACGGGCTTTCTTTTCGGCCCGTTTCTTCGGCTGGAAGGTTCCGAAGCCACGAAGGTAAACGGGTTCCTTGCGCTGTACGCATTCCTTAATTGCGTCTAATGTGGCTTCGATAATCGGCCTTACGTGGCTATCGTTTTGCCCGGTCTTACTGCCAACGACTGTAATTAAATCTTGCTTCGTCATTGCTTTGCTTTTTAGTTGTTAGTACCTGTTTTTCTTCCGATTTGGAAAAGTGTTGTTTGTAATTCTTCGCTGTACGCCGGCCGGCTCTCGATAAGGTCGCCGTTCTCGTTGTAGTAGCCGACTTCGCGGGCTTCTTGGTCGATGAACTTAAAGCACCTTTCGGTAACAAATTCGGCTTTCTTCTTCAAACCGTCCAAGGTCTTTTTTCGCTCCGTCGTAAGGGGTTCCAAACGGGCCTTAAAGTCCTTCATCGCGGCCGTCTTTTCTTCCTCGATGTCGTTAATTTCGATGTCCGTTTCCGAAAGGCTTTCTTTCATGCGGGCCAATTCTTCCGGGGTAAAAGGCTTCATATACCCCTTTTCTTCCACCGCGTCGCAGTTATCCATAAGGAAGGCTACGCGCTTCTTGCCTTGTTCAAGGTCTTTCCCTAATTCTCTTTCCATGTTGCATTATTTTTTGATTAAAAGAAAATCGTTATAAAGACCTTCGAACTGACGGCCCGCGTACGTGGCGAGTTCACGGGTTTTATAGCAAAGCCGGGAGCCGACATCCGCAGCCGTAGACGAAGCCGCGTAAGTCGTAAGCGCGTACGAAAAGCCGGCAGTCGCGGGATTATACACGAACCAAGGCCAATATTTGTACTCGTTGCTATTGGCCCAATCCGGCCGCCAACCTTCGTTAAGGGCTTCGGCAATGGTCTTTAACTTGCGGTAGGCTATTTCGTCCTTGGTAAAGCCTAACTTCGCTAATACGGTTTCGTTCATCGGCTCAATGCCAAGCACAGCGCAAGCGTCCGCGTAGGTCTTTACGCGCTTGGTAATGTCCTTCGGGGCAACCATTTTTACGGCCTGTAATACGGTCGTATTAACCCCTAACTTCTCGGCCAATCGTTCGGCTTCCTTGCTGGCAGCCTGTTCGTTCTCGTGTTTGTACGTCGGTGCGCCTTGGCCTTCGGCGTAAACCATAAAAAACTGCTTTTCCATTTTGTTATTTGTTAAAAAGTGAACTTTGTTTTTCTTCCCTCTTTTGCTCGTAAAGTATTCGCCTTTGTCGCGCAATACTCAACCGGACGGCCCTAATAGCGTCTTCACGCCCTTTTAGGCTTTCTTCGTACTCCAATAGTTCCGCTTCGCTTTGGGCGATAAAATACCCTTCGGAAGTGGCTATTAAGCCCGGTATAAGGTCGTTTGTCCTTATGTGGTTTATAATCTTCCTTACCCGTGCGTCGTTTAGTTTATAGGAACCTTTAAGGGTATTTACGATATGCTTGTTTGTAACGGCATTTTCGCGCCCTATTTTCGTCCTAAGCCCCCGTACGAGAAGCGGAAGAAGTACGCCCATTTCGTAATCGTTTAAGGGCTGCGTTTCTTGGTCAAATCCTTTAATCATATCAAAAGGGGGTTTTGTCGAAATTGATTATTAGCCCCGCTTCGGCTATATGTACGGTCTTACCGGTTGCGGCTCGCACTCCGGCCCGGAATTGTTCGGCGTTGCTGTTACCGTCGGAAAGGTGGATAAGAACAATATTATTTACCCCCTTTATATCGTTGGCTTGTAACGCCTGTACGCAATGGTCGTAGCTTAAATGCGATTTTAGCGTACGGTTCCGAACAACGGCGGGAATGCGCCCGGCCGCTATATTCGCGTCCAATAGGTCTAAGCGGTAATTACATTCTATCAATACGTTATTAAGTCCTGCAAACTTGCAAGGCAAGTAATAGGTATCGGTAGCGAATAGGATATTACCCGTTTCTTCGTGATTGATGAAGAACCCCAAAGGCTCGGCGGAATCGTGCTTAGTCCCGAAAGGAATAATTCGGAAACCGCCGAGGGTAAAAAGGGTTCCGGCTTTGCAAACATTCGCGCGGCGCGGGCCTTCTATTGGGGTGTTCTCAATTGTACCGGCCGAAGCGTAGACGGGTACGGTAGCTTTCAATACTTCGTTAATGTAGCCTGCGTGGTCTTTGTGTTCGTGGGTAATTAGGCAGCCTACAACCTTCGTTATATTGTAGTCTAACGCTTGCTTCACGCTGGCGAACCTTACGCCCGCTTCCAATAACAAGGCTTCGCGGTCGTTCTCCAATATGTAGCTATTTCCGTGGCTGCTACTGCCTAATACTTTTAGAACCATTGTAACTACGCTTCTACGATTTTGCGAAATGCTTTACGCTTCCTTTTTAGCGGAAGGTTCCGGCCGATGAAGTCCATAGCCGTAGCGAATTTGCCCGAAAATCGAATAAGGGCTTTGTCTTGCTGGGCTACGCTCTGTTCGTTCTCCTTCGCCATGTCCGCCGCTTTGTTAATCCGGGCGTTCATTGCGTCGATGTCCTTTGCCGTCAGAATGGCAATACCAAAAATTACTTTCATATTAGAATCCAGGTGTTTTAAGTGGCTGTTTGGTTCCGTTCGTTTCTGCTTGGCCGAAATCAAGTGTTCCGCCGGTATTGGCGTTATTCTGTATTTCGGTTTCTACCTCGTGGGTAACGTCCTTATATTCCACGTCTTCAACGGGGCCGCTTTGTTCATCAGCGTCGCCGAAGTCGCAACCGGTTATATACTCGTAAAGGGCTTTTTTGGCGCGTCGTTCGGCTTTACCCCGGATTTGGTCGGGGCTGCTGTAATCGTCCTTCTTCACGGTTGCCACTATTCCGAAGCTGTTTTTTTCTCCGTTGTACGTGTAGCTGATTTTGCAAGGCACCTCCGCAAATCCGGCGGTTTGGCCTTTGTCAAATGATACGTCGATGAAGTATTTTACGCCGAGTTTCCGAAGAAGGGCCGTATAGCCTTCCTTGGTCGGGTACATTCGTTCGGCAATAATATTAAATTGGTTGCCGGTCGGAAGAAGCCCGATACTTACCGCGTCTATAATCGCGTCCCGAACAACCGGGATAGTATAAAGCGGTTGTACCGTCCCGTTTTTACGCGGCCGCCCGTTACGGTCGGTAAGAAAGCCTACCTTCGTGTTCATAAGCGGCATAAATACACGCTCCATTACTTCGTCGGAAAGAGCTTCGCGCAAAAGGGCAATTACGTTTACGGCAGTAAATGCCGCGCCGAAGTTGTTTACAATCTGCAAGGCCGAAGCGTCCTTACAGGCAAGTTCAAATTTCCGCTTTGCTTCGTCAATTACGGTTAATCCTTTTTCTTCTGCCATAACTCATAATTTTTATAGGTTGTTATTCGTTTTCAAGAAGTCGGCTTAACTTCTTCAAGGTCGCTAATTCCATAGCTTCGGCAGCAAGCGGCGCGGTTTGTTTTTCGGTGAAGAAATTCGCCAACCCCTTTATTACTTGCCCACCGTTACCGCCTACTGCTATTACGCCCTGCACATTCTCGCTTTCGCCGTCCTTATTGTCCTTAACGTCCGTGCCGATAAGGATAAAGGCCCGGCCTTCGTTGTCTTTTACCGCCTGCGTAAGCGTTTCGGCGATTTGCTCCAACTGCTGCGCGAACTCGCGCTTTTCTTTGTTCTCGTTCATAACTTTAATTTTTATAAGTGGTTAATGGTTAATTCTCTGTCGGTGGTTACAACCAATTTTACAAGCTGGGAAGCAACCGGGAATAGTTGGTTTACGCTTTCGGCGTTGTCGATGAATACCGGTGCGCTTACCCCGTGATACAGGCAAAGCGTGTTAATGATGTCAAGCCCGGCGTTTATCTTTCCGGCAGTATTGAGGTCTGCGTACTTAACCCCGTCTACCATTGCGATACAAGTAGGGGTTTCGCCGCCATTTAGCTGGGCTTCGAACATTCGGAAGCGGACGGTTTGGAACTTACTATTTACCCGGCGTTCTACTTCGTCCATTCGGGCCTTATTAAGTTCGTCTATCGTAAATTCCTGCTTTTCTAAGTCTGCTTGCTGCTGGGCTAATTCCTTTTCCCGCGCCAATATTTCGGCCTTCTTTGCGGCGTTCTTTTCAATGGTAGCCCGAATATTTAGCTTTTGTTTTACTTCGTCCAAAAGGGCCGTAAGTTCCCGTTTCTTGGCGGTAAGCTCGGTAGTATCGGCCGCCGGTATATCCGAAATGGTAGCGGATATTTCGGCTATCCGGGCTTCTATCTCCTTCCATTCGGGTAAGTCTTCGGGGATAATGTCGGTAGATACGGTTACTTCCGGGTTGGCGGCTATTTCCGCTTCCAAGTCCTGTAACTTCTTCGCGTATTCGGCTTTCTTGGCGGCGATAACTTCCATACGTTCGGAAAGTTGGGCTTCCAATTCCTGTAACCGGGCTTTCTTTTCGGCTATTCGCTGGTTTAGCGTTTTGCCTTCTTCGGTAATCCGGGTAAGGTCGCGGGTCTTGGCTTCGTCGAATTTGGCCCGCGCCTTCTCTTTGGCAATAGCGTCCATACGCAAAACGCTTGCGTCCGAGCATAAGGTTTCGTATATCGGGCAAATAAGGCCGTCGGTACTTACTTTGTATTCTTCGGCGTTCCGCGTATTCCATTCTTCGCGCTTGGCTTCCACCTTGGCGGATAAGCCCGCTATTTCGGAAGTAAGGGTTTTAATAGTATAGCGAATATCGGAAAGGCCGTTTTCCGAAGCGGTATTATAATTTTCTGCTTCCCGCTTGGTTATTTCGTAGCTGGTCTTAACCTCGTTACGTTTGGCATTCTTCTCGTAGCCTTCCTTTTGGGCCGCCTGCCTTGCCCGAAAAATTATATCTTGCTGCTGGTTCCGAAGGTCGTTAATCGCTTTGCGTTTTCCCTGCACCCCTTCGTAGTGTTTGCGGGCCGTTTCTGCAACGTCCGTAATAGCCGTTTCCACTTCTTCCAATTCGGCGGATAAGCGTACCTTTTCGGCTTCCAAGGCTTCGTAATCCGGTGCTTCGGGCGTAACGCTGTCTATTGCGTTAATCTCGATAGGGCATTTCCCCAAACCTTCCTTAATCCGGCTTTTGCGGTAGGCTATTTCTTGCTTGAACTCCGCCAAATCTTTACCGGAAAGCAGCGAAAGGATAGCCGCAAAATCGGCGCGACCGGCGGCCACTTCTTCGTATGTTACACCCCCGGCAATGCGTAGCAATATTTCGCGCTGGGTCTTCCAATCCAACGAAGGGAAGTAAGCCGGGTTCGTAATTAACTTAAAAAGTTGTTCTTCGGTTATGGCCGTTACTTTCTCTTGGAACGCTCCCGCCTTAATTTCTACGCCATTGCAGAAGTAATGCGTAGTATTTCCTTTAAGTTCTACTTCGGCCTTGCCGCGCGGTTTTACCCAATCTTCCGTAAGGGTGCGGGTAAGGGCTACTTCTTCGCCGTTTACGTCTAAAACCGCCGTTACGGAATGTTCCAATTTAAGTATAGGGTTCCCGTCCGGGCCGACCGTCTTAACGGTAAATGCGCCTTTCCCGCTATCCGTACGGTCGTTACTGTCTTTGCCGAAAAGCACCCAAGTAAAAGCGTCGAAAACGGTGCTTTTACCCGTCGCGTTTGCGCCGGCAATGGTGGTTACTTCGCCGAATTTTACGGCCAAGTCCCTAATACCCTTAAAGTTTTTAAGGGTCAATTCTTTTAATGTTACCTTCTTGCTCATAACAAGTTATTTATTTCGGTTGTTACTTTTCTTTGCTCGCTTTGCGGCCAACTCTAAGGCTTTTTCCGCATCTACTATTATCAACCTTCCGACCTGCCTATATGCGCCGTCGATTAATCCGCTTTGCTTTATGCGGCTGGCGGTAGTCTTGGAACATTTGAATAGTTCGGCAATCCCGGCCCGGCCGTAGACGTACTTTTTATTTGGGTCTTTGGTAACGTCTACTTCTATCCGGGGGCTTTGTCCTTTCCCTATTAGTTCCAATAATTCCCCCGCCGTAAGGTCTATAAGTCTTGTATTTAAGTCTGCCATACCTAACTGTCTTGCGGGTCTTCCGGTGGTGGGACCCGTTTTATAATGCGGGCGGCATTAGCGAAGTTGGCAACCTCTAAAAACAAGAACCAAAACGGGGCTTCCGCCGTGCTTGCAAGAAGGCAAAACGATATAACGAAATACCATACTATCGCCTTCTGTTTTAGCGTCAATCCCGAAAGGGACAATTCTTTAATTAGTTGCTTCATAGCCTTTGCCTTTTATAGTTCCCAAAAATCTAATTCGTATTCCTGCCGTCTTCCGGTTCTTCGTGTCGCTGTACGTTCGGCAGCCTTGCGGCTTCTGAACAGTCGGTAGGTGTCGCCTTGGGCGTACAATTCATGCGGTAGAATAATCGCAAGGAAGAAGCAGGCTATAATTGTCCGTTTTATAGGGGATAGGTCGAAAGAAACGCCGCAATGTGTGCAGAACCACCATACGCAAAGCTCCGTAGCCTTCTGTATTCCTATCTTGCTATAAATATTTCGCGCGGTATTCTCAACCGTTCGGGGCGAAATAGAAAGCCTGTCGGCCACTTCCTTTTTTGCGGCTCCCCAAGCCAACAATTCGGCTATTTGGGTTTCTCGCTGCGTTAGTCCTGCTTCGGCTCTCATTTCTATTTTCCCCAAATGTTTGTAGTAACGCCGTACTTCCTAAATACCAATTCGACGGCGACGGCTTGGCTTGCCTTGGGTTCGATACGTCCGAACTTGTAAGCCGCGAAAGTGTTGCGGTTGTTAATCCCCAACGCCTGCCAAAGCTCCTTAGTGGCGGCCTCTACGTCAATTTGTCGAAGCTGCATAAAGCCGGCGTTAAATCCTTCTTTGTAAATTGTCGTTTCGCTCATTTCTCAATATTGTTAAGTATGTATTCAATTGCTTGTTTATGGGAAGCAAAGCTATTCCCGTCGAACTCGAAGGTTTCCGAATAGGGGCCGCCGGCAACCTTGAAGGTGCGCGTTCCCTCGTAGGTCTTCCCGTTAATCGTAAAGGTTAGTTTTGAAACTGTTACCCTTTCCGTAACCCGTCCCCAAGGCTTTTTTACCTCGGTATTGCTTAGCGAAATAGTTTCGCCTACCGCGTACGAAAATTCTATACGCCTTGCTTTGCCATTAACTATTGCTGTCTTTTTCATCTTCTATTTGAAATATAGTGTTACTTGTAATCCTCTGCGTAGGCAACATTTTACGCTGTCTTTCTTGCTGTTAAGTGCGCGGGTAATGAATTTTTCGGTAAGCTCTACACCGATTAACCCCACCAAGCCGGAAACCCCTACAAGGCGGTTTATCCTTCTGTTTTCGCTGTCTACTCCGTAAACTTTCAAAAGGAAGTTTCGGTTAATAAATGTCGTATCGTACTTCATAATTCATTGTCGCTTAAATTGCTTAGGTATTTTTTGCTATGCCGCTTATTTGCTCGGAGCGTATTATTATTATACCTTTGCAATCGTATCGGTTACACAATGCAAATATATGGCATTGCAGTACAACAAGCAAATTTTTGCTATACAAAAAGCGAAAAATATTTTTTGAAACCTTCTAAAATCGTGTTATATGGGTGTAAAAGAAAGACTTAGGGAGTATATCAAAACCCTAAATATTAGTGAACGGGAATTTTGTAGGCAAATAGGCGTTTCGTCGTCTTATGTCAATAATATACGCCAATCTATACAGCCCGATAAGATGAAGGCTATCGGCGAAAAATTCCCGGAGCTTAATCCCATGTGGTTACTTACCGGCGACGGCACAATGCGGAACGGAGATAATACAAACCGCATTTCGGGAAATAACAACACCGCCGTTGCCGGCAACGGGAACCAAGTTACAACTAACGATATTGCGGGTTTGATTGAACTGCAAAAAGGCTATCAAGAAATGATAAAAGAAAAGGATAGCCAAATAGCCCGACTTATATCTGTAATTGAAAAGCTAAGCGAAAAATAAAGCATTGCAGTACGTTTGCGCTATGTAATAGTATGGCTTTTCATAGTACGCTTATAGGAAACGGGCAGAAATGCCCCAAATTTCAACGCAAGTATATATAGCTATACTTTCTACCGCCCAACGTACAAAAGTGCCTAAAATCAAAAATTCGATAAAAATAACTGTGCATAATGGAACCGGAAACAATCGAAATAAAAGTATCCGAATACTACGACCAACCCAAATATTACGGGGACATGCCGGAAGCGGTGTTTAATGCCTTGGAAGCGGCGTTTATTTCCGGCGCGGAAACTGCCATAGTGCCAAAGACGGCGTTCGAAATGATGTTAATGAGCTTTGAAAATGGGCGTAAAGAAGCCTAAGATAATAACCCCTATCGAAGATGGCGTAAACCGCCGTTTCTTCCAAGCGATAGAAGCCCTTGTTTCATTGGGCCGTTTGTCCGCTTTGGAATCCTTTTGCAAGGAAGCCGGGTTAAGTGCTTCCCGCTATCGGGAAACCCGATTTACTTACGGAGTAACCCCAAGGCCCGGTAAAGTTTCCCGCTATAAGTCTATACAAATAGAAGCCCTTTATTATTTGGTAGCCAAGTATTCCGTTTCTTCCGATTGGTTATTAACCGGCCGGGGTAATATGTTTTCAAAATGAAGCGGACTATTAAATTTAATCTATTCCCCAAAAAGGTAGGGGGTGTATTGGTAGAGTGTCGCCCTATTCGTATGCGTGTTTGCTATGCCGGGTATCGGGTAGACTTTCGGGTAGGGTATAGTATTGAACCGGAAAAATGGAATGAAGAGGAAGGCCGCGTTATCTCCAATACAAAAAACCGGTTCCGACAAACGGCCGGCGAAATAAATAAGGCTATTACGGCTTGCGAAGAACAAATAGAAGCCATATTTACCCGGTTCGAACTGCTGGAAAAGCGGGTACCGACACCGGGCGAACTTAAAACGGCTTTCGATGAAGCTACCGGGAAGATAACCCCGGCTACCGAAGCGGAAGAAAACGGCCAGCCATTCTATAAAGCCTACGCCGAATTTACGGAAACTATGGGCCGTTTGAATGATTGGACGAAAGCGACCTATACGAAGTTTAATAGCCTGCGTAAGCACTTGGAAGCGTTTAACAAGAACCTTACATTTGACGAAATAAACGAAGTTACCCTACAAAAGTTTATTACAAGCCTTCATAAAGCCGACCTTCGTAATACTACCATATCTAAAAATATGTCCTTTCTTCGGTGGTTCCTGCGCTGGGCGCACCATAAAGGATATAACCCAAGCAACGTACACGAAACATTTAAGCCGAAGTTCAAAGGGGCCGACGGAAACGCAAAGGAAATTATATATTTGGAATGGGAAGAACTGTTTAACCTGTATTCCTTCAAATTCCCGCCGTCCCGGTCTTCGCTGGAAGCCGTGCGCGATGTGTTTTGTTTCTGCTGCTTTACCGGCCTTCGCTATTCCGACGTGGCAAAATTGCGCCGAAGCGACGTAAAGAAGGATTATATAAGCGTGGTTACTCAAAAGACCGTAGACGGCCTTATTATCGAACTGAATAAGTATAGCCGGGCCATACTGAAAAAGTACGAGAATATAGGTTTGCCGAATGATAAGGCCCTACCGGTCATAAGTAACGTAAAAATGAACGAACACCTTAAAGTAATGGGGGAAATGGCGGGTATCGACGAACCTACAAGGGTCGTATATTTCAAGGGGAATGTTCGGCACGAAGAAGTATTACCGAAATACGCCCTTCTTACCACCCATTGCGGCCGACGTACTTTTATCATAAACGCGCTTAGGCTGGGGGTTCCGGCGGAAGTAATTATGAAGTGGACGGGACACAGCGACTACAAAGCGATGAAGCCCTATATTAAAATCGTCGATAAATTGAAGGTCGCCGAAATGGATAAATTTAACAAGTTCCCGATACCCCGAAAGAAGGGGAAATAAGCCGAACCCAAAAAGGAACCCAAATACGCCTTAACTAATCGGTAACGTATGGTTCCTTATGTTACCAACAATCGGGATAAAATGCTGATATTTCGGAAACTTGGTAACGTATGGTAGTTCGTTGTTCGTATGTTCTTACAGCCTACCACTCCCATTATCCGAAGTATTTCGCCAACCAGCAGGCGATGTTCGAGGTGATCGTGGCCCAGGTGCGGAAGATCACCGCCCAGACCTGCATCGACATCGTGATCCCCTCGGGAACGTCGCTCCAGAACCTGCGGACCTCGTCGCTGAACAGGGACAACGGGATGGACCTCACGCGCGACTCCTACCATATGGACTACGGAATCAGCCGTTACGCGGCCGCCGCGACGGTGTTCCGGACGCTCGTCACGCCCTGCACGGGCGTCAGCGTCGAGGGAAACGGCTACCGCTATTCGACCTCCAGCACCTCGACGACGGGTTATTCGACGCCGGTTACCGACGCCAACGCCCCGGTGGCGATCCGGGCGGCGCTGGAGGCCTGCCGGACGCCCTATGCGGTTACGGACATGAGCAAATACTGACGGACATGCAGAATCGTTTACGGGATTCGGAGCTTGTCGTGATGATGCGCGGCGGCGACAAGGCAGCCTTCGGAGTGCTTTTCGACCGCTACTACGACCTGCTGCACACCTTCGCCAGGCATATCGTCAAGGACTCTTCCGTGGCGGAGGACATCATCCAGAACGTCTTCGTCAAAATGTGGATGCGCAAGGAGCAGGTCAATCCCGAACTGTCGGTGCGCAACTACCTGCTGGTCGCCACGCGCAACGAACTTTTCGACTACATGCGGCTGCGGTACAACATGCTGCGCAGCGACATCAACGATGCGATGCTCAACGTCGCCGACGGCGATACGGACATTTACGACTACGTGGACGTGCGCGAACGGGTCGGGTTCATCGACTCGGTGATGCGTTCGATGCCCGACAAGCGGCGCGAGATATTCGCCATGCGCTACGACCGCAACATGACCAATGCCGAGATCGCCCGGGCGCTGAACCTCTCGATCCGCACGGTCGAAAAGCACGTCGACCTGGCGATCAAGCAGATCCGCAAGACGATCTCCGTCGTGACGCTCTTTTTTGTGCTGTTCTTCTGAAAACAAGACGAAACCTATGGATACCAAGAAAAATATGTCGCGTGAACAGCTGCTTGCCTACATGCGGGACAACTGCACGGAAGCCGAGGCGCAGCAGGTGCGCATGTGGCTGCGGGAGCGGCTGAAGGACCCGGGGCTGGACCAGCTGTTCAGCGACCTGCTGGACGCCACCGAGACCGAGTACGATCCCGAGGGCAAGGAGCGCGTGCGGCGTAAGCTGGACTCGATCCTCGCGGCATGCCCCGCCCCGAATTCCCCCCCCCCCGCAGCGGTAACCTCCGGCGGTGGCGGTGGTCCCTCCGTATAATCGAATACGCCGCTGCCGTTGCCGCCGTCGTTCTGGCGCTCCATTACAGGCATCAGGCCAACACCCCGCGCGAGTGGGTGGAGGTCTATGCCGGCATGGGCGAGCGCCGCGAGATCGTGCTGCCCGACAGCACGCACGTGTGGCTCAACGCCGGTACGAAACTCATCTATCCCAAGCAGTTCAACCGCTCGATGAGGCAGGTCTACCTGTCGGGCGAGATGTTCGCCGACGTCCGCCGCGACGAGGACCGCCCGTTCATCGTCTCCGCCGACCGGCTGGAGGTGAAGGTGCTCGGCACGCAGTTCAACCTCAAATCCTACCAGGAGGACGCCAAGTCGGAGGTGAGTCTGGTGCGCGGCAAGGTGTCGGTAGGCATCAAGGCGTCGAAGATGAACGGGAAACTCACCCTCGCGCCCGGAGACATCCTCCGTTTCAACAAGACCAACAATCACATCGACTTCCTCAATTTCGATCCCGATTCCTATGCGAACTGGATCGACAACGACAACTTCTTCTTCGTGGAGCAGACCCTGGGCGACATCGTCGCCGACCTGCGCCGCCACTTCGCCGTCGAGATCGTCGTCACGGACAAATCGCTGTGCGACGAGACCTACTACGCCTCGTTCGTCAACGAGGAGTCGCTCGACGAAATCCTCGATGCGCTCAACAAGGACCGCCTTTTCTCGGTGCGCAGGGAAGCCGAGGTATATTACATATCGCCACCCCTAAAATAACCATATCATGTAGTACACAGAACGAACGGAATCTTTAATGACCTATTTCTCAAAACTTCAAATCTTAACGTAATGAATAAACTTTTACCTTCCGTCAAAAGTTTGATCACGCTTGCCGCACTTCTGTGCTTCCTGTTCCAGGCCTCCGCGGCCTCGGCCCAGAAGGTGAGCCTGTCGGTCCGCAATGCGACCGTCAAGGCGGCGATCGAACGCCTGCAAAAGGATTACGGCTACTCGTTCGTCATCAAGACGAAGGATGCCGATGTGAACAAGAAGATCACCCTCGATGTCAAAAACGAGGAGATCGGCGCGGTCGTCGGGAAGATGTTCGCCGGACAGAACGTCGTGAGCAGCGTCGAGGGCAAGATGATCGCCATCATGTCCGCCCCCGCGAAGCGGGACGCCGCGGCCCGCGCTTCGGCCAATGCCGTCGTGAAGGGCGTCGTGAAAGACAGCGCCGGGAATCCGATCACCGGCGCCACGGTGATCGTCGACGGCACGACGATCGGCGCCACCACCGACCTCGACGGCTCGTTCTCCGTACGGATCGGGGCGCGCACGGATGTCCGCCTGATCGTCTCCTACCTCGGCCTGAAGACCAGGGAGGTTGCGGTGGACGATCCGGCACGGTTCTATGAGGTCCGGCTCGAAAACGACAACATGGCCCTCGACGAGGTGGTCGTGGTCGGTTACGGCACGCAGCGCCGCAGCCTGGTGACCAACGCCATCAGCCAGTTCAAGCCCACCGAGGAGAACATGCGCAGCGTGATGTCGCCCTCGGAACTCCTTCAGGGCCGCATCGCCGGCGTGTCGATCTCGACCAGTTCGGGTAACCTCGGCTCGGCCGAGAAGATGAGCATCCGCGGTTCGTCGTCGCTCAGCGCCAGCAACGAGCCGCTTTACGTGATCGACGGCATTCCGCTGTCGAACAACTCGGCGTCGCTCTATTCGTTCGGCGAGAACATGAGTTCGCTGGCGACGCTCAACCTCACGGACATCGAGTCGATCGAGGTGCTGAAGGACGCCGCTTCGGCCGCGATCTACGGCTCGCGCGCCACCAACGGCGTCGTGCTGATCACCACCAAGCAGGGCCGCGAGGGCAAATCGGAGGTCAAGGTCAACTACGGCTTCAGCATCACGCAGTTTCCCAACACCGGGCGCCGCGAATACGTCGGTTCGAAGCAGTACGTCGAGGTCTTCAACGAGGGCGTCGACAACTACAACCGCCAGAACGGCTTCACGGTCAACAGCTCGGGATATGTCAAGCCCATCCGCAATCCCTACGGAGACATGCCCGACACCGACTGGCTCGACCTGATCACCCGGCTCGGGCAGTCGCACTACCTCGACCTGTCGTTTTCGGGCGGCAACGCCAAGACCAAATACTACCTTTCGGGCAGCTACAACTACCAGGAGGGCGTCATCAAGACGAACGACATCTCGAAGGTCAACCTCAAGTCGAACATCAACCACGAAATGTTCAAATGGCTGAAGGTGGGCGCCAACATCAGCGGCAACTACCTGCACAACAACCGTATCCCGGGAGCCGACCTCGGATCGACGATCATCGGACGCGCCGTGCAGCAGCGCCCCTTCGACCGTCCCTACAAACCCAACGGCGGCTATTACACGGGCGGAACCGACGAACTGCTGCTGCACAATGTCGTGCAGATTCTCTCCGAGGAGACCTCCTATACGGACAACTACCGCTTCATCGGTTCGTTCTGGGCCGAGGCGCAGATCATCAAGGGCCTGACGGTCAGGGCGTCGTACAACAACGACTCGGCCTACACCTACGACTACATCTATTACAATCAGAACCACCCCTATGCTGCCGACAAGGGCCGCATCCTGGACCGGAACCGGTTCGTGATGACCAACACGATCGACCTCTACGCCAACTATAACCGCAAGATCGGCGAAGATTTCGAACTCGGGGCCATGGTGGGTCACTCGTTCCTCAAGACCAGGAGCCGCACGTCGTACATTGATGCGCAGAACTATCCCTCGCCGGCGTTCGACGTGGCGAGCGTGGCCGCCAACATCGTCGATGCCAGCGCCGGACTGTCGGAATATGCCATCGAATCCTATTTCGCCCGTTTGAGCCTCGCCTACAAGGACCGTTACGTGGTCAATGCCACGATCCGTACCGACGGTTCGTCGCGCTTCGCGCCCGACTGCCGCTGGGGCTGGTTCCCCTCGGTGTCGGTCGGCTGGAACGTCTCGAACGAGTCGTTCTGGAACGCCGAGAAGACCGACCTGAAGATCCGCGCCAGCTACGGCCGCACGGGTAACCAGGACGGAATCAGCAACTACGGCTGGCAGGCCCTGATCAGCGGCGGCGTCAACTACGGCGGCCAGAGCGGCATTGCCATTTCGTCGAGCGGCAACGACCGTCTGACGTGGGAGACCGCCGACCAGTACAACGCCGGATTCGACCTGAGCTTCCTGGGCGGCAAGATCAACATGATCGCCGACGTTTACCTGAAGAACACGAACAACCTGCTCTACTCGAAGCCCGTGCACGCCACGACGGGCGAGACCTCGATCCTGAGCAACATCGGGTCGATGCGCAACAAGGGTGTCGAGTTCACGATCAACACCCACCTCAATCTGGGCAAGGTGCTGTGGAGTTCGTCGTTCAACATCGCCCGCAATGTCAACAAGCTGACGTCGCTGCTCGAAGACGACCTGCTGTCGATCGGCGCCAACCGCGCGCTGAAACTCGGCCGGACGGTGGGTTCGTGGTACATCTTCCGCACGGACGGCATCTACCAGTACGACGGTGAGGTGCCGCAGGCGCTCTACGACAAGGGCGTGCGCGCCGGCGACGTCAAGTACTGGGACCGCAACGGCGACGGGAACATCACGGACGACGACCGTATCGTCACGGGCAACCCCAACCCCAAATTCTCGGGCGGCTGGAACAACACCTTCAAGTACAAAGGGCTGGAATTGAGCCTCTTCTTTACGTACAGCTACGGAAACGACGTGTATGCGTCGTGGATGATCCCCGGCTCCAAGCCCGGCCATACCCGCTCGCTGCTGAAAGCCTATGCCGACAACCGCTGGACGGGACCCGGCACGTCGGACAAATACCCGCGCGCGATCTACTCGTACAGCGGCTGGAACGGCAAGAACTCGACGATGTACCTGACCGACGGTTCGTTCATCCGCCTGCGCTCGGTGACGCTGGGATACACCTTCCCGCAGCGGCTGGTTTCGAAAATCCACCTCAAGGGACTCCGGGTCTATGCCCAGGGCGACAACGTCTTCCTCTGCTCGCGCTATCCCGGCTGGGACCCCGAGACGAGCGTCAATCTCGATCCGCGCTTCTACGGCGAGGATAACGACGGCGTTCCCCAGCCGCGCATCTTCAAGTTAGGCGTAAACATCACTTTCTAAATCCGACAATCATGAAATCGTTGCATAAAATCATCTTGTTTGCCCTGCTGCCCCTGATGGGTGCTTGCAGCGGCATGCTCGACATCGAGCCGCATTCGGCGGTCTCCCCGACGGTGGTCGGCTCCGACGACATCGAGGCGCTGCGCATCGGAATGTACAATAAGGTTCAGGAGGGACCTACCTACTACTCCTACATCGCGTTCGACCTCTTCGGCGGTGAGCTGATGACCAGCACGGGCCGCCCGATCGACCTGATCAACTCGCTTTCCAATGCGCTGCATACGTTTGTCAGCAGCCAGTGGAACGGCTACTACAAGGCGCTTTTGCAGGTGAACAACGTCATGTCGATCGCCGAGGGGCTGGCCGACAGCCCCACGCGGAACCGGGTGCTGGGCGAGTGCCGCTATTTCCGGGCGTATATTTACCTCTGTCTGGTGACCCGCTTCGGCGACGTGCCCGTCCTGCGGCAGAACACCCAGGCCAAGGTTTCGCGCGACCCGGCCTCGATGGCCTGGGAGCTGGTCGAGGAGGATCTCGACGCGGCTTCGGGCTTCCTGAACGGGTTGAGCGCCGACAGTTTCTACTACGTGTCGCCCGCCGCCGTGACGGCCCTGAAAGCGCGCGTGAAACTCTATCTGGGCAAGAAGGGAGAGGCCAAGGAGTTGGCCGAGAGCCTGATCGCCAATCCGAACTACGCACTCGACGACTTCGACAAGATTTTCCGCTCGAAGGCCAACAAGGAGGTGATCTTCGCCTTCTCGTGCCTGACCGAGGACGGTTCGTCGATCAAGATTTCCAACCAGTTCTACTCCTACAACCACCCCAACAAGGGCAGTTACAACTACCGTCCCGCGGGCGACGTGATGACGATGTACGCCGACAACGACCTGCGCAAGGAGGTGTCGATCACCACGCTCGACAACCTGAACTTCGTCAACAAATACCCCAGCGGGCAGACCGGGTCGGACCCCGTGGTGATTTCGCGTCTGGCCGAAATGTACCTGATCAGCGCCGAGGCGCAGGGGCTGAACGGAGGTCTGGATCGTCTCAACGAACTGCGGGAAAAGCGCGGCCTCGACAGGGTGAGTCCGGGGAACGAAGCCGATTTTCTCGACGCGGTGCTTCAGGAGCGCCGTCTGGAGTTCCTCGCCGAGGGTTTCCGCTGGTACGACCTCGTGCGGACCGGAAAGGCTACGCAGACGCTCGGCACGAAGGACTACCAGTGCCTGATGCCGCTTCCGAGCCGGGAGTTGCTTTACAATCCGAACCTCAAACCGAATAATCCGGGTTATTAGCGGGATTGTCCAATATGCATAAAACGATAAAACGATGAAAACATACAGATATATGATCGGAATGCTGTTGTGCGTGTGGCTGCTTGCTGCGTGCGACAATTCGAATGCTTTCGACGAATACGCCAAGTTCGACACGACCGCCCAGACGGCCTGGGGACAGAGCATCGTCGACGGATCGAACGGGTATGTGGCTCACGTGAAGAGCGACAGGACCTACAACCTGGCCGACGGCGTGGACGTGCTGGAGATGGCATTTCTGGCCGACGACGGACTGGCCATGCAGCTGTTCCTGTTCAAGATCGCCCTGAGCGACAAAATCACCCTGCGCACGACGCTCGCCGACGACAAGAACCAGGTGGGCACCGGCCAGACGATTATGAAGCAGCTCGAGGCGATGCAGAAGAACGGGAAGAAGGTCTTGGGCGGCACGAACGCCGACTTCTTCAATACGACCTACATCCCCTACGGCGTATGTTACCGCGACGGCGTGGCGGTGAAGACTTCGTTCAGCCGTACGGACTGCAACGTCTTCGTGATCACGAAGGACAACGAGGCCTGCTGCTTCACGGAGGAGGAGTACGCTCTTCACAAGGACATCGTCCGCGAAGCAGTCTGCGGCCTCGGCACGCTGCTGCTCAAGAACGGCGAGCAGCTGGACCAGAGCGGCAACACGATGCCGGTGGCGAAGATGGAACCGCGTACGGCGATCGGCGTGTCGCAGGACGGCAAGGAGGTCTACCTGATGGTGGTCGACGGCCGTAACTTCTACTATTCGAACGGCGCCGACCTGCTGGACCTGATGAACCTGATGTCGGCCTGCGGAGCCTGCGACGCGCTCAACCTCGACGGCGGCGGCTCGTCGACCTTCATCGCTCGCGACGGCGCGGAGGGCGAACTCAAACTGCTGAACTGGCCGACCGACCAGGGCGGGGTCATGCGCAAGGTGGCGACCGGATTGGCGATTGTTGAACAATAAAAGACGGAACCGATGAAAACGATATTTCAATACCTGCTCCTGACGGCCGCATGCGCGGCGCTGGGAGCCTGCCAGGATTTTAGCGACGATACGGCCTTTACTCCCGAGACGCCCGAACTGTCGTTCGTGGAGACGAGCATCACCGCGGAGAAGGCCACCAAGGACTACGAACTTTCGATCAAATCGAACCTTCCGTGGCGCATCGAATGCGACAAGGACTGGGTGTCGTTCGATCCGTCGTACGGACAGGGCGACGCCACGATCACGGTGACCGTGGCCGCAAACCGTACGCTCGACGAACGCACGGCGACGATCTCGGCCTATGTCATCAAGGGCGAGAACGTCACGCTGCCCGTGACGCAGGCCGCTGCGAGCGCTTCGGACCTGGCGACGCACTACTATGTCAAGACCGACGGCTCGGCCGACAAGGACGGCCTGACATGGGAGACGGCGACCACGCTGGCCAACGCGATCGACCAGGCGATGAACGGCGATGTGATCCATGTGGCTGCGGGTTCCTACGTGCCTTCGGTTCCGCTGACGGGCATGAAGACCGCGCTGGACAACACGTTCGAAATCCACAGCAACTTCTCGATGATCGGCGGCTATCCGGCCGATGCGGCCGAGGGCGCCGTGGCTGATCCCGTGGCGAACGAGACGATTCTGGACGGCGACCACGCCGTATGCCACGTGGTTGCGGTGACGGCGGCCAAGATGAACGGCATGAAGGCTTCGCTCGACGGATTCACGATCAAGAACGGTTCGTCGCAGTTCAGCTCGGTGGGCAGCACGACGATAGGCGGCGTGAAGTTCTACCAGAGTTACGGCGCGGGCATTTTCATCGGCAACGCGACGGTGGACATCCTCAACTGCAAGATCGTCGACAATACGGACATCCGCATGGGCGCCATCCGTGTCGACGCCGGAGCCGAGGCGTTGTTCGACAACTGCGTGGTTGCCGACAATGCGACCAAGTCGACGACGACGTACAACTGCGGCGGCCTGTGGGCCGACGGAGCCAAACTGCTGCGGATCAACAACTGTACGTTCAGCAACAACAAGGCGTCGGGCGTAGCTCCCTGTATCTACGTCTTCGGCGACACGGGCGGCAAGACCAATGTGCTGATCAGCAACACCACGATTTCGGGCAACAGCGTCAATCCCGAGCATGCGACCCTAAACGGCGGCGGTATCTACGTCCGCGAAAACGGCAACCTGGTGATCGTCAATTCGACGGTCTGCGGCAACCATTCCGGAAAGGGCGGCGGTATCGCGGTCTACGGCAAGGCGGCCAAGCCGAGCAAGGCGGTGATCGTCAGCTGTACGATTGCCGGCAACACGACGGTGACGGTCGGAAACGGCGCGGGATTGCAGCAGGCTGCCGTCGGAGGGGCTATCGAGGTCTACAATACGCTGATCTCGGGCAATACGACGGACGGCGCGGCCGACGATGTCGCCTGGTTCAAGGACGCCAGCTACAAGGTCGCCAACTCCATTATCGGAGGCACGGTCTACAATGCCGACGGTATGGCTGTCGCAGGCGAGGCGTTCGATCCTGCCTCGATGCTCAGCCCGCTGGGCGACAACGGCGGTGCGACGAAGACCTGCGTGCTGCTCGGCGACGCGAATCCGGCGCGCCAGTACGGCATGTCCGCTTCGGAGCTGAAGATCCTGGGCGAGACGCTCGATCCGGCCTTCGGCGAGGCGGTCAGCGCCATCGACCAGACCGGCGCTTCGCGCACGGGCAAGACGGTGATCGGTGCCGTCGTGAAATAAATCTGTTCACAGGGGGCGTGCTTTCTCGGTGCGCCCCTTTTTTTGTATCTTTGGGGTCGTAACGCCCCTTTTATCTGTCGCGGCGTCCGGCCGCCCCGCACGGCGGTGCGGTTTTGCATCGGCCCGACTTTTTTATGATCTTTACAGTTATGAAACTTTACAGAACCGGACTGCTGCTGCTTGCAGTCCTATGCACAATCCCGGTGTTTGCCGGGCAGCCGCCGCGGCTGAAGGTGGGTTCCTCGTCCGGGATTTTCGGCCCGGTGACGAACTGGACCTACGAAACCTTCGCCGAGGCGAAGAGGGCTGGCATCGACGCCATCGAGATCAGCGCGTCGACGCTGTTCCTGAACAAGGAGATGACCGACGATCGGCAGATCGAGGCGCGCTGCCGTCAGCTGAAGCGCGACCTCAAGCGCGCCGGAATCGAAATCTGGTCGGTGCACATGCCTTTCGGCCGCGAGATCGACCTCTCGCAGACGGACGAGGCCGTGCGGCAGCGAAGTGTCGAACTGCACCGCCGCGTGCTGCGCTTCTGCAAGATCCTGTCGCCGCGGATCGTGCTGTTCCACCCGAGCTGGTATCTCGGGCACGGGGAGCGCGACGCGCGGATCGCGCAGCTGGTGCGCTCGGTCGGGGAGCTGCTTCCCGATGCGAAGAAGATCGGCGCCCGGGTGGTGATCGAGAACATGCTGGGCTACGAACTGGTCAAGGACGGGAACTACGAACGCCCGCTGGGCCGTACGGTCGAAGAGGTGCTGCACATCATGTCGCTCGTGCCCCGGGAGGTGGACGCCGCGGTCGACACCAACCACATCGACAATCCCGAACTGCTGATCAGTGCGCTCGGACGCCGGGTGAGGACGATTCACGTCAGCGACGGCGACGGCCGCAGCGAGTGTCACGAACTGCCGGGCCAGGGCCGGGGCGACAACGACTGGACGGCGATCCTGAAGGCCCTGTACGAGGATGCGCACTACCGGGGCGTCTTCATGTACGAGGTGAAGAAGGCGGAGTTCCCGCAGTTGAAGGCTTGTTACGACCGGTTGTACGAACAGTACGTGCAGTCGAAGCAATAAGGACGGTCGGGTTAAATGAGAACGCGGTTTGATGCAACTTCATCAAACCGCGTTCTTTGATTCAGGGCCGCTGGCCGGTCACCTGCGGACCACGATGCAGTTGGGGACCCCGCGCTCGCCCTCGTGGTCGAAGCGGCGGTTGTCGTAGGGATGGTTGAGGACGCCTTCCTGCGCCGTCCAGAGCGTCGAGGAGCCGCCGCCGTCGAGGTTCAGCGCCTCGGTAAGACCTAACTGGCGTGCGATGTAGGCTGTTTCGGCGATGGTCGCGCCGTCGCCCTGGCCTTTGAAACGCCCGTCGATCACGGCCATCACCACCGTGCCGTCGGCCCGTTTGCCGATCAGCGTCCGGGGATGGCGGCGCGTGTAGAAACTGCTTCCGGAGGTGTATTCGACCACCTTGCCGCCGTCGATCAGCACCGGGCCTGCGGCCAGCGCCGAGCGGTAGCGGCGCGCCACGTCGGCATACTGCGTCGTGTCGCACGGGAAGATCTCCATCCGGCGGCCCTTGCGGTCCTTGAAGGCGATGACGCCGTTGGTGCGGAATGCCTCCTCGGGGGTGGTGCGTCCCACGATCTTCCTGTCGAGCAGGACGAAGGTGACCGGTTCGAAGGTTTTGACGTTGAAGTAGCTGCCGTTGACGGCGATCTCCGCGCCGGCGGCCTTCCCCAGATCGCTCGTGGACTCGGCCCTGCGGTCGAGGTGGACGATCGAGGTGGTGAACCTGCGTCCGGGGTAGGTGGCGACGGAGATGCTCTGCCGCGACCCGAACATGTCGATCTGGGCGTAGCGGCATTCGGCGCCGCCGCCGAGGTTGGCCGTGCGCCATTGGGCGGTGGCGAATGCAATCGAGTCGCGGGGTGTCTGCGCCGCGGCGCTGGAGGAAAAGAGGAGCAGCAAGGCTCCCGTCAGAATTTTGTTCATGGTTCGGATAAACGGGTTAGTAGCCACAAATTTACGCATTTAGCACGGATTTAGCAAGCGTCGGAGCCGCTATTTTCGGGGAAAAACGGACGCCGGACCCTCCCGGAAACGAAAGCGCCCCCGGAAGTCCGGAGGCGCTGGCTTTTCGGGGCGGAAAGCTGTTTACTGCCTGGCCTTGGTGTAGACCGTGCCCGTGCCCTCGATCGTGAGGGTATAGTTTCCGTCGGCCGTTTTGGCGATCACGCCCGTCTGGGTGAAGTCGATGGTCTGGCCGTTGCCGAGGCTCTGGCCCTTGAGCAGGATTTTGTCCGCCTCGCCTTGAAGTTCCCACGAGGTGTAGACCAGCGTCGCCATGTTGATCGACCTGGCCGCGCCTTCGACCATGATCTCGACGCCCATGACGCCTTCGGAAGCAATCGGGTCGGGCATCGTCCATTTGCCGACGGCTTCGGCGTAGGTGGGATCGGTCGCGATCTTCGTGGCGGCGGCGCCGTCCTCCAGTTTGCCCGTGTAGTCCACGGTGACGGGGGCGCCGAGCAGCAGGCCGTTGGCGTCGCTCTTGTCGGCGTCCGTGGTCGCGAAGGTGCAGGTGCTCTCGTCGGTCAGCGCACGGACGGTGACGGTGTTCATCGAGGCGTCGGTGATGAATCCCGAGAAGGTTTTGGGGGTGTTGTCGGCGCAGGCCGTCAGGCCGGCGAAAGCCAGTGCGGCGATCAGGGTTTTCGAGCTTCTCATTGGTATCGAGTCTTTAAAGGTTTTTACACTGTGAAATTACGCATTTTCCCCGGGAATTGTAGGGATTAACGCGATTTTATGTATTCGTCGATGGCTTTGGCCGCGGTGCGTCCCGCGCCCATGGCCAGGATGACCGTCGCGGCGCCCGTCACGGCGTCGCCGCCCGCGAAGACGCCCGGACGGGTCGTCGCGCCGCGCTCGTCGGCCGTGATGCAGCCGCGGCGGGTGGTTTCCAGACCGGCGGTCGTGGCGGCCAGCAGCGGATTGGGCGAGGTTCCCAGCGCCATGATCACCACGTCGCATTCGATTTCGAACTCCGAGCCCTCCTTCACCACCGGCGAGCGGCGGCCGCTTTCGTCGGGTTCGCCCAGCTCCATCTCCACGCACCGCAGGCCCGTCACCCAGCCTTTTTCGTCGCCGAGGACCTCGGTGGGGTTGGTCAGCATGCGGAAGCGGATGCCCTCCTCCTTGGCGTGGTGAACCTCCTCGACGCGCGCCGGAAGCTCTTTTTCCGAACGGCGGTAGACGATCGTGGCCTCTGCACCCAGCCGTTTGGCCGTGCGCACGGCGTCCATCGCCACGTTGCCGCCGCCCACGACTACGACGCGCTGTCCGACGTAGATCGGGGTGTCGTACGCCTTGTCGTAGGCATGCATCAGGTTGGCCCGCGTGAGGAACTCGTTGGCCGAAACCACGCCGTTGAGGTTCTCGCCCGGGATGCCCATGAAGCGGGGCAGCCCGGCGCCCGAGCCGATGAATACGGCGTCATAGCCTTCGTCGTCCAGCAGCGAGTCGATCGTCACGGTGCGGCCCACGATCACGTCGGTCTCGATCCCGACGCCCAGCCGTTCGACCTGGGCGATCTCGCGCGCCACGATCCGCTCCTTCGGGAGGCGGAATTCGGGAATGCCGTAAACCAGCACGCCGCCCACCTTGTGCAGCGCCTCGAAAATCTTCACTTCGTAGCCCATGCGGGCCAGGTCGCTGGCGCAGGCCAGCCCGGCCGGGCCGCTGCCGATGACGGCGACCTTGCGGCCGTTGCGCACGGCGGCAGGCTGCACGGGGGCGCCGTGTTCGAGTTTCCAGTCGCCGACGAAGCGTTCGAGCTTGCCCACGGCGACCGGTTCGCTCTTGATGCCCAGGATGCACGAGCCTTCGCACTGGCTCTCCTGCGGGCAGACGCGGCCGCAGATCGACGGCAGCGAACTGTCCTCGGAGATGATGTCGGCAGCCTCCTGCAACCGCCCTTCGTGCAGGGCGGCGATGAAGTCGGGGATGCGGATGCCTACGGGGCAGGCCGCCACGCAGCGGGGATTCTTGCAGCGCAGGCAGCGCGAAGCTTCGAGTGTGGCCTCTTCGAGGTCGTAGCCGTAGCAGACCTCCTCGAAATTGGTCGCACGGATCGCCGGGTCCTGTTCGCGCACCGGCACGCGGGGTATTTTGTTTGCCATGTGATAGCAGATGAAAGGTTAAAAGTGAAAAGTGAAAAGTGAAAGGTGAAAGGTGAAAAGTGGGAAGTTCTATGCGGGAGATAATTATATATTCTGCATGGTCTCCGTCGCTGAAATGCCTTTCACCTTTCTACTTGTCCAATCCGATCTTACATACGTGTCCGGCCTCGCGCTCGGCCTCGATCGCCGCGGCGCGCTGCTCCTGGGTGCGGTACATGCCCTGCCGGCGCATCGCCTCGTCGAAATCGACCTCGTGGGCGTCGAACTCCGGGCCGTCGACGCACGTGAAGCGCGTCCGGCCGCCGACCGTCACGCGGCAGGCGCCGCACATGCCCGTGCCGTCGACCATCAGCGCATTGAGCGACACGGTGGTTTTCAGCGCGTACTTCTTCGTGGTGAGGGCCACGAACTTCATCATAATCATCGGGCCGATGGCCACGCATTCGTCGTAGTGTCTGCCCTCTTTTTCGATCAGCTCCCCGATCAGCGCCGTCACGAGCCCCTTGAAACCCTCCGAACCGTCGTCGGTGGCGATGTGGAGGTTTTTGGCTACGGCGCGCATGGCGTCGGTGTAGATCAGCATGTCGCGTGTCTTGGCGCCGATGATGACGTCGGCCTTCACGCCGTGTTCCCGGAGCCATTTGACCTGCGGGTAGACCGGGGCCGTGCCCACGCCGCCCGCCACGAAGAGGTAGCGGCGTTTGCGCAGCTCTTCGACGGGCATTTTGACGAATTCCGAAGGGTGGCCCAGCGGACCTGCGAAGTCGGCGAGGGCATCGCCCTCGTTCAGTGCGCAGATTTTGCGCGTCGAGGCGCCGATGGCCTGCGTGACGATGGTCACGCTGCCCTCCGCAGCGTCGAAATCGGAGATCGTGAGCGGAATGCGCTCGCCGTGTTCGTCGACGCGCACGATGACGAATTGTCCGGGCTGCGCCGAGCGGGCCACGCGCGGTGCGAGGACCTTCATCAGCCAGATGCCCTCTGCGAGGAGTCTTTTTTCAAGAATGGGGTACATTATATCCGTTGTGTGTTTGTGTGTCACTCTTCGATGATTGCCGTCACCCGGATGCGCCGCATGGGCCGCACGGGGTCGTTGGTCACCACCACGAGGTGTTCGGTCACGATGCCGTAGTCCTGCGTCCGGGGATCGAGCAGAATTTCGCAGCGCAGCAAATCCCCGGGGGCGATTTTCTGCCCCGGGGCGAGTGTCGTGGCCACGTGTCCCTCGCCTTCGACGGCCCGCACGATCAGCTCCGCGCCGCCCGCGTTCGAAAGCGTAAAGTGCTTTTTCCGGACTGGTCCCGCATGTTTGACCGGTCCAAATTTAAGGATATTTTCCGAAAAATCGGCTTTCGGGGCGTTTTGTGTTGCATCCGCGGGCTGCGGGTCGACGCCGATGCCGTGGGTGACGAGCGTCGTGCCGTTGCTCCGTCCGTCGATCAGGACCTCCAGCGCGTCGCGCACGGTCCCGTAGCGGGGTTTGTCGGCGGGGATGAGGTAGGTGAAGTTGATTTCGCCCCGTTCGCCCGGCGCGATCTGTTTCGGATAGTCGGTCCGAAGCGCTCCGCTCGTGGTTTCGGGCCGCAGTTCGAGGCGGACCGGGCGTTTCGAGGTGTTCGCGTAGCCGATCGCCGCCTGCACCTGCCGCCCCGGATAAATATAGGAGAAGGCGTTGAGCGTCGAGGCCAGCCGCAGCCCTCCGCCGGCATCGACGGGGTATAGCTCCTCGACGGTTTTCTGCCGCGGGATGACGCTTCCCTGCACGGTGAGCGTGGCGATCTTCCGCTTCTCCGAAGAGTAGACCCACAGCTCCTTGGTGAATGAGCCGGGGCGGTTGGCGGGGTCGTAGGTGACGGTGATCTGCGTCTTTTCGCCCGGAAGGATCGGTTTCTTCGAGAAATCGGGGACCGTGCAGCCGCAGGTGGTCACCACGTCGAGGATCACCAGAGGGCTGTCGCTGCGGTTGACACCCGTGAACGTGTGGCTGACGCGGCCGTCGGTTTCGCGGATCGTGCCGAAGTCCCACGTATCGGGCCGAAAAGACAGATGTTCCTGCGCCGAGGCTGTTAAGGCGCATAGTGTCAAGAGAATAAGGAAAATAACGCGATTCGGGATCATTTCTTTATGATTTGTGCGACATGCAAAGATACTTTTTTTGCGAAAAAATCGTGCAATAATTTTGCGGGAATGAAAAATTGCTATATATTTGCACTCCGAAACGACGGGATAACCCGTTTCGAAATGCCTGAATAGCTCAGTTGGTTAGAGCACATGACTGTTAATCATGGGGTCCTAGGTTCAAGTCCTTGTTCAGGCGCAGATGCGCGAGGGTTGCGTAAAGGTTCTTTCAAAAAACGCCTGCAAGGGGTCGTCCGTAAAAGGGTGGTCCGGAGGGTGATCGGAAGATTGCCTTTGCAGTCCCAAGCCATTTTTAGGGGAGCTTAGCTCAGCTGGTTCAGAGCGTCTGCCTTACAAGCAGAGGGTCGGGGGTTCGAATCCCTCAGCTCCCACAATTGAAAATCAACGACTTACAGCAATGTAGGTCGTTTTTATTTTGTGTGCCTCCGTGGTCGGTTTACACGTTTTTTGCCCGTTTGTGTTAACCAATGTGTCAACCGAAATGACGCATGAAAGCAAACATTGAGGTCATTTGTTACAAGTACAAACCTCTCAAAGACGGAACGCTTCCTTTAATGCTCCGAGTTACGAAAGACCGCAAACGCAAATACGTTTCGCTCGGCCTTTCCCTGCACGAAAAATTTTGGGATTTCGAGAAAAGCAAGCCCAAACGGAATTGTCCCAACAAGGAGCAAATCGAACGGCTGATAGCCGCAAAAACAGCGGAATACAACGATTTGATTGTCGAAATGACCGCCCAGCAACGTGAATACACGGTGGAAACGCTCGTGTCCCATTTTCATAACCAAGTCCGTTGCGCTACGGTGGTTGAATTGTACGATAAACTGATTGACGACATGAAACGCAGCGGTAAACTCGGCAATGCAGGCGTTTACAAATACTCCCGTACATCGTTGCTGAAATTTACGGGACAGCGGTTGCAAATCCCGTTCAGCGATATTGACGCCGTGTGGTTGCGTCGTTACGAGAATTGGTTGCGGACGAGCGGTTGCGGTGATACGACCATTAGCCAACTCTTTCGAACGTTGCGTAGCGTGTTCAACAAGGCGGTGGAATTGCAGTTGGTGAAACGGGACTATTACCCGTTCGATGCCTATAAAGTCAGCAAATTCGATACGCGGACGAAGAAACGGGCCATTACGAAAGAGGACGTGCGCAAGGTTATTGCACTTGACTTATCACAAGGCTATCCCTCCGAACGATTGGCGCGTGATATTTTCGTGTTCAGCTATTTTGGTGCGGGGATTAACTTTGCAGACATCGCCCTGCTGAAATACGGGAATGTACGGGACGGACGGGTGCAATACGTTCGGAAGAAAACGGGCAAGCCTATCAATTTTCTGCTGACGGAAGAAATGCGGAATATCATTGTCAAATACCAGCAACGAGGACAGACGGATGAAGATTATATTTTTCCGATACTCGACCGTCGTGTGCATAGGACAGAACAGCAGAGATATGACCGAACGCATAAGGTGCTGACGAACACGAATCGTTGGTTACGCAAAATCGGGCAGCGGGTTGGCATCGAACATCTGACTACCTATGTAGCCCGTCATACGTTCGCAACGGTCTTGAAGCGGTCAGGAGTGAACATTGCCATCATTTCCGAATCGCTCGGTCATTCCGATTTGTCCACTACACAGATTTACTTGGATTCATTCGAGAATAGCCAAATCGACGCGGCTATGCAACACTTATTGTAAAGGTAAAAAGGAGGTCGGGAACCAATAAATAATCCCGACCTCCACAAACCTTACACAGTTGTTATTTTTAACCGAGATACTGTGTCAGCATATCCATAATCAACTGCTCCCGTGCCATACCTTTTATCGGATGGGGTG